>Ga0137306_100780_pt1 | contig 39000 bp, 37 predicted proteins | sample Inofroosms_March_FD_97187 | JGI IMG/M metagenome (GOLD analysis project Ga0137306, IMG submission 97187) | Mouse cecal microbial communities from Vienna, Austria - N-Acetylneuraminic and N-Acetylglucosamine D2O microcosms_March | ecosystem: Host-associated > Mammals > Digestive system > Large...
ATATAGTTCATACCACATATCATAGCTTTCTTCTGTACCAAGCGAATCCATGTCCATAAGAAACGCATCACCTATGCAGCATACCCCCCCCCGTATTAAAAAAATATTTGAACTAAATATGATTTTCTCATCTGTAATGTAATATTTATCTTTCAGCATTTTTGCTATTTCTTGCTTATATTTTTCACTTACTGCAATTACTACTGTATCATTTTCGTCTATTAGCATACTATCAGGATTCTGTATCTCTATCTCTTTATAGTATTTTCCCCATAAGCCTTTATCAGAATCTGTTAATCGGAGCTTCGTTTTCTCTATACCATAAGCCAAGCATCTGTCTACATAATTCCTGCCGACTTTACCCATACCATATACAACCATATTATCAATATGCTTCATATTATGATTCTCCCATAATTCTATACTTTTATTAGCACTGATGCACCCATCCGCGCCAAACGGCATTTCTAGCAAATATATCTCTCATACCACTGCTGAAAAACAAAAAACGGCCAGACAATCTTAGAATAATTGGCACCACTGTCCTTTCCCTTATCACCACTGCCCAAATAAGATAAAACAAGCTGCCTAGTGTTCTCTACGTCAAATATTCCCTGCCTTTTTAAATAGTTGCTGTCAATATAATCCTCAAGCTGTCCTCTCAGCTGGTGCATAAGCCAGTCATTCATCGGCACCCCAAACCCCGTCTTGGGTCTCTCCATCAGTTCCTTTGGAATATATTCATGCACGATGCTTTTAAGTATCTTCTTCTGATTGCCTTTCTCATCCTTCATATTTTGCGGCAGGCGGTATGAATACTCCATTACATTCTTATCCAGAATCGGGCATCTGCACTCCAATGAATATTTCATGGATGCCCTGTCAACCTTACACAAAATTTCATTTGGAAGATATGTCTCCATATCCAAAAGCATTCTTCTAATATCCCACTCCCTGACGCCATACTTCGATTCAAAGGGGAAATAGGAACTCATTCCCTTATTTATCAGCATTTCATCTATTGCACGAATATAATTGTTGATGCCAACCTGCGTTTTTATTTCCTGGTTCCGTTCATCGGAAACCATCCTTAACAGCAATGGCATATTCTGAAAGCATTTCTTATTCACCAGCGGAATTTTTTTTGCTTGATAAATCATCGCACCAATCCAATCTATCTTTTGTGCCCGCTGTAATTTGGAATATACATTATATCCGCCAAAAAACTCATCTCCGCCATCTCCTGTTAATACCACACTGACATCCTGTTTCGCCAGTTTTGAAACCAGCATTGTCGCTATCTGCGAATTGTCCGCAAATGGTTCATCATAGCAATGCGGCAGTTCCTCTACCATTTTATACATATCTGCATCCGAGATATATAACTCTGTATGCGCAGTTCCCAAATGCTCCGCCACCTTCTTTGCAAAAGGAGCTTCATTATAATCTGCCTGCTCAAACCCAATACAGTATGTCTTAACTGGTTTGTCCGATAAATGCTGTGCCATTGCACAACCCAAGCTCGAATCGTAACCGCCGCTCAAAAAAACGCCTACAGGAACATCTGCTTTCATTCTTGTTTTGACTGCATCCAATAATTTATTTTTCAGTTCGGCTTTTGCCGTTTCAAAATCCCTTACCGGATTTTTGAACAGTTCATGGTATTTATCAGTTACCCCCCAGTATCTGTTTGTTGTTACCGTTCCATACTGAAATCGTAAAATGCATCCAGGTTCCAATTTATAAACATTCTTAAATATGCTATAAGGAGCAGGAATACACCAGTGATTCAGGTAATTTCCCAAAATATCCGTTTCAATCTCTTTTCTGAATCCCCTCATCGCCATCAATGGTTTTAATTCCGATGCAAAAGACAGATTCCCCGATTCCAGGTAGTAATACAGCGGCTTTTTTCCGATTCTGTCGCGAACCAGATACAGGTTGTCATCCTCCCGGTCAAAAATTGCGATTGCAAACATTCCGTTAAAGCGGTCAACGCAGGAAATTCCCCACTTTAAATATGCCGCTATGATTACCTCTGTATCGCAGGATGACAAAAACGTGTAGTCTTTCAGTTCTTGCCTTAATTCCAGGAAATTGTAAATCTCACCGTTAAATACTACGCTGACCCGGCCGTCGCCTGATACCATGGGCTGGTGTCCCATTGCAGATAAATCCATGATGGATAATCGGCGGTGTGCCAGTCCCACACTGTAAGCGTGACGAATCTCAAATATTTGTTCACCATGATCATCTGGTCCCCTGTGAACCATCGTATCATTCATTTGAATCAAATTATTAATACTTATTTCCCTTTTTGAATAAAAGCCACAAATTCCACACATAATTCTTCTTTCTCCTGCCAAATACGCACTCCCCGGTACATCCATTGTTTATATCTCAGGAACTGTTCAGAAGGTAATTGTCGCGCGTAATTTATCAACAGTTCCTTAACCATGTCCCAGGACATATATCTGTATAGTAAGGTATATTCATCCATTTTGGGGGTGCGATAACAATCTTTTGCGGGTTCTCATTTAACCATGCCCCCCACCAGCTGAATGTACTATTTGCTATTATGTTATGTTTGCAAAGACTCATCAGGTACATATCATACCAGTCCTCATAATCCTCAAACATTTCCCCTGATACATATATGGCATTGTACTTTTCATACTTTTCCTTTACCCATTCAATATCATTGGAAAAAAAATAAAACATAGGATTTTCAATATTATTCTGAATATAACGAATTGCCCTCAAATAATAGTCCTCTGTACATATATTTCCAAAACTTTGCCGTACACGTTCTGTCAGATAGTCGCCCCGACGGATATGTACCGAAACCGTATTTCCTGCTGCTGCCATTTCTTCTGCTATTTGATTGAGCTTTTGATCCGCTTTGTGCATAAACCGGAATTCGCTCCTTAACTCCTTTTCCACTAATGCTACATATTTGCTGCTTTGCCAATAGCCTTCCAGGTATCCTCGTTTCAGTTTTAAGATATCCAAATCTGCCGGCTTTCCATCACTTGTTAGAATATCTTTCAATTCCGATGTATACGAATCTTTTCTTTCCTTATATAGCTTTCTGAGTGTTGCGTTGCACTTTTTAATCTCCACACTTGGAAAAACATTTTGCAATACAAAACTTCGCCCCTCTCCCGCATAATATCCGGTGACATCCCCGGTGACATGCCCCCCCTGCGACATCAGGCACTTTGCCAGTGCATACTGAAACATTTGGTTTCCCAAGCCGCCTATATATTTTACAATGCATTCATCCTCACTGTCTCTTTCACCGGAGACTGCATATTCTTCTACAGTTGTCTGCACGCTAAAAAAAATACACTGCGAGATTCCAAATTGATGATGTAATTGGTCGAAAATTTCCCTGGCACGCCATTTATTGGCAATTACTATCCGAATGTGGTCAGGATTCATTTTTTCTAATATTCCAGGACTATATACCAGAACACCGTTGATGCTTTTCCCCCACATGTCTGCCGAATTATCAAGGAATCCGGCAATCGGACATTTATCTTTGTAATAATGGTACGCCATTTCTCCCCAAACGCCAGCGCCAAAAATAAAAAGTTTACCTTCCATAATTCTCCCATATGATATTAATAAAATGAAACATTATCCTTTTTTCTAAAAAACGCATTTTTCAAACTTTATGCCATATGACAAATATGATTGCATGTCAATTACTTTACAGTGCGCACTTAACGCCCTAGCCTCAATTGAAATATCTGCAACCAAAGATGCACTTGTCACTAAGACAATACATTTTTCATTTTTTAAAATATCAGGTGGCAAAACATTATTATTGTTAGCACTTTTATCAATGATCCAGTCTAAGACAAAATCAAATTCTTTGCACGCCTGATAAAACTTCTTCCCATTTCTCCCATATCCCCACAATGCAATCTTATAATCAAATTTATTTGCATATTCTTTTATCTTCATTATTTTTTCTTTTTCATACTTAAAAATATACAAATATTCATTGCTAATATTTTCACGTATCATTTCATCATAGCTTGTAAGGTTCATTAAATCCTTGTACCAGTAGTCAAAGTGGGGAACAAAAAAAGTGTCCTGACAGTTCCCGATAATTGTTTTTACACCCTCTTTAATCCTTATGTAATCCGTCTCCCATGTATTTGGATTTATCGTCTCCATATCAGATACGATTGTTGTATATATCCATGTATGGAAACTGCGCTTATTCGTTTCATACAATCCCCTTTTTTCCATCTCGCTTTTTAAAGCAATACCGGCCTTTACATCATTTAATGCATGTTCTGCTGACCTCGCACTTGTTATTTGGTATGATGTGTTAAATCTATAATTTATCCAGCAACAGTTTGCATATCCTATTCTTTTCGCACACACTCCCGCCAACTGATTAAAGAGCATATCATTTCCACTGCTTATATCCTGAAAAGTTATGTTATGATCAACAATAAACTGCCTGTTGTACATTTTTATCCATGAACTTGCAGTACAAATCTGAAATGAAAATCCGTGTCTCTCTTCATCCGAAAAAACTTTCCTGCTCTCCAGCATTTGCCGGAATACCAATGGCATATGCCGCTCCACTTTATCTCCCAAGCAATTGTCATATGTGCAATAATCATATATTAAAATGTCCAATTGCGCCGCCTCGCAATATCTATATGCTTTTTCCATAAATCCGGACTCACAAAAATCATCCGCATCCATAAATAATACATACTTTCCCAAAGCTTTACGCAAACCAATATTTCTGCTAATCCCGGCACCTTTATTGGCTTCGTTCGTAATAATATGTATGCGTGAATCCCCAGCAGCTAATCGCTTTAATATTTCCCCGCATCTATCCGGTGAATGGTCATCCACACAAATTATCTCGAAATCCTTAAACGGCTGATTTAAAATACTCTTAATACATTGCTCAACATATAATTCTTTCTTATAAACCGGAACAATAACTGATATCTGTGGCTGGCTCATAATGAAATGCTCCTCTATAGACTGTCATATAATTCTATTAGCGCCGGCAATTGATTTGAAACCCTATATTTCTCACGTACCTCAATTACCCGCTTTTTTAGTTCGTTTCTCCTTTGGCGCAACTCATCAAAATCAATATCTTCATCAAACATTCTTAAAAGCACACCGTCTTTTTCAAGCATTTTTGTCTGCTCGACAGGCAACGTAGTAACAATTGGCAGCCCTGCATCCAAATAATCATACAGCTTATTTGCCCAGCTATAAATATTGCCTTCCAGCTTCCAAGTTCCGTGACTCTTAGAATATTCCAAAATATCATTCTGTACACTCGTTATCCCATAATCATATTGACTCAGCTCTTGTGCAAGAGTACGCGCAGATACAGGATGATGGAGATGAAAATAAGGATTTACTCTTTCCATGTCGATATACTCATGTAATTTCGCTGCATCATACGATACCGGATATAAATGAAGATGTACCCCTTTTGACTGACATAATAACCCAAGCTCCAAAAACCTTCCGTCCTTAACAGTCTTATATTCTTTGTCCGAATATAAAGTTCCTGCAAAGGCAAAATGTAATGCTTCATCTTCCTGTTTTTGTGGTGATTCATAATCTGTAAAATCATTACAGCAATCTATAAAATAAATTCTCTGTTTACATATTTGATATCCCTTTTCTTCTAAATATTCCATACATCTATACCTATTACACAACCCATCTGCATTTTTCAAACAATATATTTCTGAATCAACAGTCCTCCGAGGTATACATCTACGCATCTCCGTCATTACATCATACTCATCAAATACAATTTTAGGAAAAATATTTTTATTGTGAATCAAAACCTGTGGCAATTCAATATCTGAATTTGCGTCTGAAAAAATATGTAGTATTCTTGCATCCGTCGCTGCACAATACATCATTACTTCTATCACATCAATACATAATCTGCAATGTTCGCAAATAGCTGAAAATTCTCTATACTTATCTGGGGTTAAGTACATAGCGTTTGCCCAAATAATCAGTTCAACCTCATATCCTTTACGGTGCAGTGCATCTATAATCTTGTATGCGCGCGGTGCAGCATTTGTTAGTAAAAACATAATCTTTTTTCCATTCACTTTTCGATGCATATTTTCTTCCATATAACATTTAACATTCTCATCTAACCTATATTCATCTATATTTGAATAATATTTGTTTCTAATAATATCCAAATAATCTTGTGAATCGAGGTGTCTATAGTATTCAAAATCAACGCTCCACGGCATTTCATTGGTTTTCCAATACTCCTTTATTCCGTTTCTCTCAATATTTTCTGCTATATCTTCTTCAGATTTTTGTGCACATGCTATTACAAGCTGATATCCAAACTGAATGATCTCACTCTTCTTTTTGGAAAATGGGTAGACTTTTACTCCTTCAAAGTCAGATTCCTCAACATAATCACTTGTAACCACACAATATGCAATTGTATATCCTCCCATATATAGAGAATTATATACGCTATGAGTTTTCTGTCCCGCACCATATAAAACAATTTTTTTTTCTTTATAAAGCTTTTTTTTCATTTCTACCGATTATCCTTTTTACTTAACGCATATATTAATTGCAAACATATGTCAACCTATCAATCACCTTATCCACTTCCTCATCAGATAACTTAGGAAAGCAAGGCAATGACAGTGCAGTATCGTAAAATTTCTCACTTTCTATACAACATTCATTTCCGTAACCATTCTGCTGATAATAAGGATTCTTATAAACAGGATAAAAACTTACACCAGCCATAATCCCATTGTCCCTAAGAAATTCCCATATCTGCTTTCTTTCTATACCTTTCACTTGAATTACATACATATACCAATTCATTTTATTATTTGGTTCTATGTATGGTAACTGTATCTGTTTTATGTCCTTTAAACCATCGTAATACTTTCCTGCGATTTCCATCCGTCTCGAAATAAACCTATCCAGTTTTCGTAATTGACTTATCCCCATTGCACACTGGATTTCAGACAATCTGTAATTGTAACCAAATTCGATTTGTTTCGATAACCATGGTGCTTCTTCCATTTTTGTGTTTTTATCAATTCCGTACGCACGAAAGCGTTTCAATCGCTCATAATATTCCTTGTTATCTGTAAGAATTGCCCCACCTTCACAAGTTGTTATATTTTTTACCGCGTGAAAACTAAAAATTGTCAAATCAGAAACTGTGCCTATTTTTCTTCCCTTATATTCTGACCCCAATGCCTCTGCTGCATCTTCAATCACCACCAGATTATTTTCTTTCGCTATCTTTCTTATCTCATCCAAGTCACAAGGTTGACCTGCATAATCTACAGGCAGAATCGCCTTTGTTTTAGAAGTCACCTTTTTCCTTATTTCTTTTGGATTAATATTATGCGTTTTTGCATCTATATCTACAAAAACCGGTACGCCCCCACAATACATAATAGCCTCTGCTGTTGACACAAAAGTATTCGGTGAAGTAATAACTTCATCACCACTTTTCAGCCCTGCAACACTACAAGCGGCATGTAATGCAGCAGTTCCACTTGAAACTACCACAGCATACTTTGTTCCGACATATTCTGCGAGTTCTTTCTCTAATTGCTCACTTCGGGGACCATCCGCTATATTGTCATGCCCCCTTAAAACAGAAACAACAGCTTCTATATCATCTTCTTCGATACAATGTCTTCCGTATGGTATCATTGCTATCCCCTTCCAAATTTACCTATAATGTTTAATACGAAGTATTCATTTCATTTCCCTAAAACGCATTGTTGTTCCTTGATTCACCCGGCACTACATCTATTTCTTCTTTTGCCAGTTCTTTCATTGCATATTCCTTAACTTTCTCATTAAATGCTTTCATTCTGTCAATATCATCCTTATCAGGAGCCCATGCAGGATAAACATTGGAATTTTCATTAAAAGGTCCTTCCTTAATCTCGACATACACCGCAACATCTGTCAACGGAATTGTCATGTGATACTGGTTTCTTTCACACCGGTAATAAAATGTGTTATCCGGTTCTAACACAAATGTATTCTGAATTTCCCCATTTTCCCTAAAAAACACAACAAGCAATTTTCCTTCTAAAATAATATTGGATTCCGTTGTGTCCATATGCTTATCCGGATATTTCATATCCTGTTTTGTTGTCACAATTACCATTTCATGCAAGGTACTCTCTGGATTTTGGTGCAAACAATATCTATATTTTTTAGAAGGATTATGCAGTGCTTTTTGTTTCAGTGTGTCAATAAATTTTCTTGTAACAAAACAACTTTCATTCTCGCTAAATTCAGCACATCCATTCTTCTGCATGACCTATTTCCCTTCTACTCAAAAAAAATGAAACTGTAATCCCCTGTATATCCCCATTCTTTATACAGCCACTCCCATTCATCCACAGAGTAATAACTTGCACATGTAAGCTGCCAATACAGCATATTAACTTCTTCATCATCATTTCGGAAAGATTCCACCATGATATAACTATTTCCTTTACTGACACGACCTATTTCCTGAACTGCTTTTTTCAAGTCAAAAATCTTCAGATTATGTAAAGTTGTCAGGGAAATTACCAAATCAAATTCGTTATCGGAAAAAGGTATATCCTGCGCCTTTCCATACTGTAACTTGTTCCTTACTTCTTCTTTGGAATGTTCAAGCGCATACGCTGATATATCTATCCCCCGAACTTCCAACCCAGAAACAACCTGTGTAAGTTCATACAGTAAATGTGCCTTTCCGCAGCCAACATCAAGCACTTTCTGTCCGGCTTTCAGATGATAATATTCCACCATTTTCTCTGCAACATTCCGCCATCTGCCATCATAATGGTAACCCCCATATCCATATTTTCGTTCACCGTCCCAATACTCATACCCATACTGTTTTGCAATCACTGCACACTCTGCCTTGTCTGCACTTGTCACACGTCCAACATAATCGCGTTTTGTTGCTTTATGCACATCTGAAACAAAATCTATATATGCCATTATCTACCCTCCCTATCCTTCCCTTGCACACTATCAATAATATTTCTAACTGCTTCTATTTTATATATGCAAACATTTTATTCCATGCATACTCAACAATATAATTTTCATTGCAGCTTTTAATGATATTTTTAAGTTTCCTTTTAAACGCACCAACATTATGTGGCAATGATGGAAAAATCGCTATTTTAGGAGAATACCGAATAATGGTTTCTCTTGCCCCCAGCAGCATTCTGCATTCCAAATCATCAATATATATTTTTATATAATCCACCTTTTCGATTCCCTCATCCCTGCAAAAGTCATCTATCGTAGTAACATTCACTGTTTTTTTATCTACAAGTGTATTTTGAATATAATAAATCGAATTATCATTGCTTGCATCCGGATTGATATATATATCCGCAGTACCATTGTAATTGCTAAACGCCAATAAATGCAGCGACATTCTTTCCCCAAAGAGCTTCTGGCAGTTCAAAAGGGAATCATTTATAACAGGCTCTATTGAATAAACTTTTTCGCAGTTTCGGGCGATTGCATTGGCTGTGCTAATACCAATATTCGCGCCACAGTCTATCACGATATCCCCGCTGTCTATCTTACAACGTTCTGTTTCATATGGTCCCTCCTCACAGTTTCCATAATCACCTATCCATACCGGAATCACAAGATCCCTGACATCTGTCAAAAAGGCATACCGAACCTCTTTTGCAACAGTATCCAGAAACGGGTTCGGAAAAATAAACTCTCCTATTTCCAATATTTCTTTCGATATATCTATGCCCTTGCTTTCAAAATATTTCTGCCAGTACTCTGTTGCCATTTCTATTGCCATATCTGCATCATTAAAATCCAAAACATTCTTAATTCCTTTTCGAACCAGCTCCTCCTTAAAGCTCCCACTGTCCTTGCTCGTAACTGTATTCAAAAATATATAATCATCCATGTTCTCTTTTTGTAAAAATTCTGTCATTTCATATACAGGCAGATTCCGGTATGACTTCTGTTTTCTAAATCCATCATCTACCAGAAATGCCTCTGCATGAAAGTAATCCTCATACAAAGCCCAAAAATCATTCAATATTTTTCCGATTTTTCCTTCCCCAACTATAATGCACTTCTTATCGCTTTGTTTCTGCAGCCTGCTTAACGCATCCAAAAATAATTTCCCCATTTTTCTTATTTCCTTAATAATTCCGCTTTTTTACAAAGCTTATGTACTGCTGCGAACGTCCGAAACACTTACAAAAATTCGGATACTCATTCAAATCCAACCTGTCAGGTTCGCAAGTCAAGACTTCCATCGTTTCACGCAGGAATCCTGCCAGTTCCTTATCATCCACTTTTAGGCGTTCATATAATTTCTGTAATTCGCAAATGATTTCATGGATATATTTTTCTTCTTTATGCTTCAGGTTCTCATATGCAATTTCCAGCTCCCGGATTTTCTCTACACTCTTTCTCACGGCGGATACATCAATATTGGATGTATCTATTTCCTCTCTCCCTGCAATAATAAGATTATATGATTTCCTAACATACTGTTCACAATACGATTTTTTGTAGTCATATCCTACATCCTTATACCATGAATAATCAGAAAAGAAACACGGCGAAGAACACCCCAGCACATCCCATTTGTCATCCATACTCCGTATTGCTTTTTCTAAATTCAGGACATCCTCACAGTTAAAATCCTCACATAATAGCTGATCCTGAACCCAGTCCTCCGCCGGTCTGCTCATGCCATGACAAAATTTTAATTGTGGTTCAAACATTTTCACCAGTTTTGCCACCTTATCCTGATATAAGGGTATCTTTTGCACTGCCATATGTCCTGCCAGCCGTTTCATCCGCTCTACAAACATTCCCATCTCATCCTGGCAGGTAATGACAAGGATTCCGCTTTCCCTTACAAGGCTTTTTAATTTGTCCAGTACCTCAACCCGGTTTTCAATTGTGGGCAGAAATCCTTCAGCGATTACGATGTCATATGCTTTCCCATTGTGCTGCTCGACTGTCTCCTTATACAACGTGTATTCCTCAATCTTTCTCTCACGAAACAGTTCCACGATTTCATTCTGCGCTGTCTCATTTGGTTCCACCATGCTCAAATGGCCGCCCCATTGTGCCAATGCCGCAGCGTTATATCCCCCTCCTGTCCCAACTTCCAATACGTCCGCCTTACGAAATAAAACAGTTGGCATCCCCAGCTGCCTATAAAGCTTTTCCCTCCGTGCACAATGATGACTAAAATCCGATATGTCCTGGTGCACTGGTGATATTCCGTGTTCTCTATAAAAGTCAAGTATTCTATTCATCTTGCCCTCCGCTACTATTTTACATTCGCCCATTTCGCGCGCAACCCTGACCGCCTGTCTCTATTCAAATGTTTCTTTTACACACTGGCAAACACAACAGATGCCTACTCCGTTATTATTTTTAACTTCCTTATACGTACCATAACCTTTTGAAAAATCGCAAAGTCCAAGCCTCTTAAATTTTATTTCTTTTCCATACTCCGCCACAACCTCCGCAACCGCACTCCCAAGTCCCCCAATAACATTATGGTCTTCCACGGTTACAATTCGCCCGGTTTCTTCAACTGCCTTAATGACAGCATCCTTATCCAGCGGCTTAATTGTATGCATATCAATCACCCTCGCATGGATTCCTTCACCCTGTAACTGTTCCGCTGCATCCAGGACATCCTTGAGGATGCTTCCTGCCCCAATCAAGGTTATGTCCTTACCATCCCGCAAAGTGACTGCTTTGCCAATCTGAAATGCACAATCACCCTCATAAATTTCAGGCTCCCTGTTTGTCCCAAGTCTTAAGTAGACAGGTCCTTCATGTTCATAAGCCGCCCTGGTCGCTTTTTTTACCTCCATGGGACTCGCAGGGCATAGGATTGTCAGGTTCGGAAGTGCTCTCAGTCCGCCCAGATCTTCCGTGGAATGGTGTGTCGGTCCGAGTGCACTGTATACTTGTCCTGCACCGGTTCCTACTATTTTTACATTCTGTTTTTGTAAGCATACATCATTCCTTATAAATTCAAATGCACGGTATGCAAGAAATGCACCGATTGTGTAGGCAAACGGTATTTTCCCACAGCTTGCCATGCCTGCTGCCATCCCGATCATGTTTGCCTCGGAAATTCCAAGGTTTAAATATTGCTCCGGCAAATCCCTGCGGTACCTGTCATATACAATTGCCCCATTGTCTGAAATCAGGGCATATACCCTTTTGTCATTTTGTGCAAGCTCATATAATGTGTCTAAATATGCTGTCCTCATTATGTCATTTACCTTTCATAAAATTCCCATATATTTTAAACAAGAAAAAAGATGCAAAATACCAATTGCTTTGACAATTTCATATTTTACATCAATTCTTATTATGTTTATTCAATTGTGTTATGCCATTAAAAGTTCAAAATGGTTGTCATAATCATCTTTGTCTTTGCAGAAATAAATCTTTTTATTATACGGATTTGCCGTAAAGATGACCTGTTGAAGAATATCCATCCCAATTACGGTATCTGTCACTCTTTCGTCAAATGTTATCCAGATATCCTGTTCTCCCATATCTATGCTTCCAATTGTAAACTGTTTCAGACTATACCTATAAAATTTTACAGGAGTTCCTTTAACAAATCCTCCGAGATACTTTGCCTCTTTAAATGCAAAATCTTCCTCATGTATATCAAAATCAATCGATCTAAAAGTACAACATGTAAATTTTGCTCCTGTGTCGACAATAAATTTCGCAGAGCGAATTTTGTTTGAAATTGCAATGCATTGAACCAGATACCTATTGTTCTTTATACTCGTACTGTACACCCACTGCACCTCCGTTATTATAACTTCCTCCGAGGACACAGATCCTGCCTTCATCCTCCAAGCGCTCTCTTTCCTTAATCAATTCATCAAATGAATCATCTGACGTACTGACACAGTACAAATATCCATCATTATCCGCTATCTTATCATAACTGTCTATTATCGTAAGATACTTACAGTCTTTATACTGTTCTTCTATATCGTCTCCAGTGCGCAGTATCTTTTCATCTAATATCTTTAACAAGCTGTTTACCTCCTTGATCTACTCATCTTACAGTTGCAACTATGCTAACAGTATATCACCAACCAAAAAAATTGTCAAGATTTCTAGAAAATATGTTCGGAATGTTTGTTTGTTTTTAATGTAAAATATGAAATTGTCAAGGTACAATTATTTATCAAACTTTAATCTTTATTTTTTGAAAGCAATTCTTTCTGCTCTTCCTCAGTAAATCCTAAATCCTCAAACAATATCGGAAGTTCCTTATCGTTCGGCATCCTGTAATGCCATATCGGGACATTTTCCATAAAGGATACACCTTTTCCCTTGATGGTATTTGCCACTACCAATGTTGGTCTTTGTGCCTGTCTTGTGAGGAGCGCATCCTTAATTTCTGCATGACTGTGTCCGTTAATCTCCACAACATTCCATCCAAATGCCTTCCATTTGTCTGCAAACGGCTTCATATGTACAATATTTTCCAAGTCGTCCATCGCCTGCAGTTTGTTGTGGTCAACGATGACCGTCAAATTGTCCAGCTTCAGTGTCGGCGCCGACAGCGCCCCCTCCCATATGGAGCCTTCCTGGCACTCACCGTCTCCGAGCACCACATACACATGGCTGCCCTTACAATCCGCTTTATTGGCATACGCTATCCCAATTGCAAAAGATAACCCATGTCCCAGCGCGCCTGTCGATGCCTCCACTCCGGGAATCTCATGCAGCTTGGGATGTCCCCCAAACTTCGATCCCGGCTTTCCTACATGCCAAAGCTCCTCCTCCGGGAAATATCCTGCCTTTGCCAGCGCGGCATAGAGTGCATAGCACGCGTGCCCCTTGCTCAGGATAAATTTATCCCTGTCCTCCCACTCCGGATTTGATGCATCGTATCTTAAGACATTGTCAAAATATAACACACTGATAATATCCGCCATGGAGAAGGAGGCTCCCATATGACCGCCGCCCGCATAATGGGCTATCTTATAAATTGTCTTTCTGATATCCTTTGCTGTCTGCTGTAAATTTGTCATTACACCTCTCCACTCCTGTCAATTTAAATGAAATTTATCTGATTTTCGTCCAGACCGTACAAGGTATTTAGCAGGATGTTCCTGTCATCATACACGCAGTGGTGCCGGCACTCTTTTGCCGCATCAAATTCCTGATACCGCCTGACCACTTCATCCGAAAACCACAACTCCTGAAAGGACTTCTCTTTCAAATCCCCGACAATGCCGCTGCTCACATATGCCTTATCGTGGCAGAAATATACCTTGCAGTCTGCCGCAATCGTGGTTACCAGATTGCTGATATAGCATTTATGGTACTGGCGCGCAAACACCATCGCCGTGTCAAAGTCGCCCTCGTATTTATTGATTACCTGAAAGGTATCATCCTCCAATTCTGTCTGCGCCCTGTGCAGCTGTGCGATGACCTTTTCCTGAAATGGTGCATGGTATGCAAACAGGTCTTTTGTTATCCTTGCCGAGAATTTTATGTGGTTTGCACCTAACTTTTTCATGAGTGCCGCCATGTCATAAACCTGGTCGGCATTCTCGTCATTAATGACAAAGTTAATCCCCAGCTCACAGCGCTTCTCTTTTATACGCGCAAAATTTTCGATATTGCCGCACACCTCACCAAAAGCACTTTCGGGTATTTTCCGGACTTTTGCATAAGTCGCCGCATCCGCGGAATCACAGGATATCCTGACCCACTTTGCATCCCTGAGCACCTCTGCCCTGTCACCGTTTAATAGCTGTCCGTTTGTGATAATGGATGTTTCAACGCCAGCCTTTTTCATTCCCTCAATCGTTTCTATGATATATGGGTAAACAAGCGGTTCCCCGCCTCCGCTGAACGTTACGGCTTTGACGCCCATGTCCGCGAAGTCCCCGATAATCTCCTGCATTTTCTCCCATGGGATCTGATCCTGACGGTTCACGATGTCCCGCAGACCCAGCTCACTGTCCGCATAGGAACAGTAATAACAGTGATGATTGCAGTAGTTCGTCGGTTTCAGCCTGACATAGATTGGTGCAATGCGCTCTCCCTTATGAACCTGGTTCAGCTTTTCCGCATGTGCAAATATTTTTAAATTGCTGTATGGTGTTGCCTTTGTATCCATCTTTCCGTCTCCCCTGTTTCGTCCTTCCTCATGACTTTCGTTTTTTGCCTTGACAATCCACTATATTCCAAAAACACATTTGTATAGTAAACGCAAATAATATTTGTGTTTACTTGCGCCGACCGCATGTCGCAAAGCGACTAATTTCCTTATGCGGTCGTGTGCATCAATTATAGTAAACGACATGTACTTTTGTCGTTTACTATATAAAATTCACATGCCGCCCCGGATGTTTCAACTCATAGAGATACTTGTTGATTTCGTCCAGCCTGCATGCCTCCCTGCACACCTTGTTGATGTCCATCTGGTTTAGCTGCTCCATGACTTCCTGTCTTTTTGTGCCCTCCCAAATCTGTGAAAAGGGCTGTTCATTGATATTCCCATAGCACAACTGTGCATTTCCTATGTGCGCCACACATGGCCACACGTTTCCCTTTGCATCGATATGTGTCATAAAGGGCAGTCCGTAACACTGTTTATAGCATTTGTCATGATGCATTTTTTTCATTGCGGATGCTCTGAAATAAATGGCAAAATTGTCTGTCGCATACTCCTTGAGCTGCTTTTCCAAATCAAGCATTTCCTCATAGTCAATTTCAAACCGGTTCTTACTGTGCAGATGCTGGGAATATGGCTTTATGGTAAGATAATCAACGCCAATCTTTTGCAGCGTTTCTGCCATATCAGGCAGCTGCCCCACATTATCCGGCATCAGCAGGCACTGGACGCCAAGTGTCGTTTCCAGTCCTTTGTCCCTTTTAAAACGCACTGCCTCGATTAGGTTCTCTTTTACCTTTTCTAAATCTCCTGCCTTGCCACGCTGGATTTTATCGTAGGAATTTTGCTCCATGCTGGCAATGCTGTACCGTACCCAGCTGAATGAGCCGAGACATTCTTTTATCTTGTCGGCTGTAAAAAGAACACCGTTTGTGCTCATCGCCACGTCCACGCCGCAGGTTTTAATGCCATTTGCAATTTCAGGCATGTCCTTATTTAGCAGCGGTTCCCCCTCGCCGGAACAGATAACGCTCCGCAGTCCGTTTTTTGCCATATGGCTGACATCGCGCAGGATTGTCGCCTTTTTCAGGAAATCCGGCTGGTATCCTATGTAATCCACCGCACAGAATATGCATCTGTGGTTACACGTGCCGCTTGGTGATATTTCGATCTCAATCGGGTAAATATTCTCGCCCTTCAGCCACCGCGAAACGGTTTCGGGATGGTATATTAACTTGTGTGAGTCCATTCTGATGTTTTCTGCCATCTGTGCCTCCTATATATTTAGCAGCGTACTGGCGTACTTGAGCACGTTGACTTTTTCTACTGTCTCTTTATTACCCACAATATTTGCGCCCAGCGCCCCTGCAATATTCCCCATAAAAGTGCCGAGCTCTGTCGGCGCCCCGGCTGCCGCGTATAGTCCCGCTACCGAGTAAAACGCATCCCCGGCCCCCACGGTATCTTTAACCGTCAGGGTGAATGCAGGACACGCATAAATCTGCCCGTCATCAATGCCATATGCCCCGTCCGAGCCTCTTGTGAGCCATCCCCCGCACCCGAGATGCGTGCTCAGCTCTGACAATGCCGTGTTCTCATCCGCCATATCTGCCGGATAGGCAAGTTTTAATTCTTTCTGGTCCAGCGTAAATGCATCTGCCCTGCTGTATTTCGTGATAATATTCAATCCGTAATTTGTCGAATTCGTCTGGCAGTTCAGCACGAGAAACTTCGCCTTCTCCTGTATAAGTTCTTTCACTTTTGCATCAATCAGTCCATGCCCGAAATCGCAGAGGAACACGACATCAAACTCATCTATTTTTTCTGCAAGTCCTTTGTAAAATTCCTCTCTTGTCTCCTCCTCATACACTGCCGGGTCGGGAATATTGTTGACAGAAAATATCTTCCTGTACTCTTCACGTTTCGCATTTCTTGTGAGGTAACGGTGCTTGACAATTGTCGGGAAGCTGGTGCTGTATGTAAGCTTTAACCGCATTTTGTCCGCAGTCTCATCAAGAAACTTGAGACGTATGTCCTCCTCATTCCCCACAATTGACATGAGTGTCACATTTTCTGTAAAACTGCTTAAGTGCCTTGCGACTGCCACCGCCCCGCCAAGATACTCTTCCGAATAATCCAGCCGCGACGAATACCCTGTATCCTTGCTCATCAGTCCCTGCACTTCGCAGTATGTATATCTGTCAATTATCACATCGCCTACAACAAGTACCTTGAGTTTTTCTGCCTTTTGGGCATACTTTTTGATGTCTGTCATGGAATATTCTGCTATAAAATTCCGCATGTACACCACGACGTCATCAGGAAGCGCCGCTAATGCTGTATTAATGAGTCTGGTAGAGCTGAATACCTGCCCCGTGGTGTATGCCACTTTTCCGCCGTGATGCTCCACAAGCTCCCGCTCGGCAGTTATTTTCCCTGTAACATCATCGCTTTCGCGCGCATACTCCTCACCCTTGATATATAAATCCGGCTCCACATTTTCTACAATATCGTCCACTGTGTAACCTTCCGAAAGCATCACATAATCTATGCATTCCAGCGCTTCCAGCACCTTCAGACGCATCTCGTCATTAAAGTATGGTCTTCCCGGTCCTTTCCGCACAAACTCTGCCGCCGTGATGGAAACGACAAGGATATCCGCCATCTGTTTTGCCTGCTTCAAATGTATGATATGTCCCGGATGTACTAAGTCAAACACACCATGGCAGAGCGCGATGGTCTTTCCTTCTTTTTTCAGTTTCGGTCTTATCTCTTCCCTGAATTTCGCCTTATCAACTATTTTTCCCATAATTCAAGCCTGTTCCTTTGTCAGATTATGATGGTGTACCATTTCCAAGGTACTTAAACCAGTCCTGCGTCGCGTCCGTGATACTGTCTGGTGTCCATACAGGCGCTTCCCGCCAGTAGTCAATATTTTCCAGCACCTTCTGCACGCCCTCCTCAAAAGTGACTTTCGCTTTCCATCCCAGTATCTGCTCTATTTTTGTGGTATCAGCAAATGTACAGTCGGGTTCTCCCGGTCTCTTTGGAATGTGCGTGATTTCCCCGCCAAGCAGTTCGCACAGCCTGTTTACCGAATAGGTTCCGCCGCTTCCCACATTAAATGTATCCTGAACTACATCCGACATTGCCGCCGTGTAAAATGCGTCAGCAATATCCGTGACATAAGTAAAATCCCTTGTCTGATTCCCGTCACCCACAACGGTAAACGGTTTCCCTGCAAGCTTCTGTGCAAGGAACACACCAAACACAGCCCCATAAGTTCCAGAGGTTCTTGACCTCGTGCCATAAACGTTAAATAGTCTGAGCGTCACTACTGGCAGTCCATATACCTGTCCCCAGTGGAGCACCGTCTCCTCGCCAAGCCGTTTTGTCAGGGCATACGGATACTGCGGTCTGATTTGTGCCGTTTCTTTTGTGGGATACTCATCGGGAATACCATAACAGGAAGACGATGCTGCATATACAAGCTTTTTTATTCCGGCATTTCTGGCACATTCCACGACGTTGAAGGTTCCAAGCACATTGGAAGAATAATAGTCGTAAGGTTTCTGTATGGAAGGCACAATATCTGCCAGCGCCGCAAAGTGGAAAATGTAATCCACCCCCTGAAATACAGGCCCTATTTCTTCTTTATTTCTAATATCCATATGGTAAACTGTAAGGTTTTTATTATCACTCTGGTGCGCAAGGTTTTCCGGTCGTCCTGTCGTCCAGTTATCAATGACCCTCACTTCATGCCCCTCTGCCAGAAGTCTGTCCACCATATGGGAACCGATAAACCCACACCCGCCTGTCACTAATGAAACCATTATCATTCCTCCATTTTTCCGGCGTGTAACAATTCCGTCTTCGGCTTCTTGTTACACGCATCAAGCCATATCCCATCTTACAACGACACACCGTCCCTCTCCATAATCAAGTCCACTGCCTGCTGCAGCATCAGATTATGAATGGACTCCACAATCCCATATTTTTCCGATGGCACATATACGTTGATATCCCCCAGCTGCTTTGACTGGTTATCTGGACAAAAACCAGTCAGCGTAATGATTTCCATCCTTTTTTTCTTCGCCACATGGATTGCGTTTACAATATTCTGCGAGTTGCCGGAACTGCTGATTGCAACAAGTAAATCATTTTCCTGTCCGAGGAACGCAAGCGGTCTGGAAAATACATACGCATATCCATAGTCATTTCCCATGCAGGTCGTTACCGCATTATCATACAAGCTGTACGTCCTCATACCGCCATTCTTCATAAAGTCGGCAGTCATGTGGCTTGCAATTGCCGAACTGCCGCCGTTTCCAATGAAAAATATCTGTGATTTTTCCTGTTTGTGCCTTGTAAAGCACGCGACCAATTCCTGCATTCCAACGTCATATGCAAGCTCTGTTTTTGTTTCAATATAAACCTTTGTCTGTTCCAATTTTTTTATCAGTTCATTTATGTATGTATCGTTCATTGCGCATCCCTATTTTTCTCGCGTCTCTCCCGCTCAATCAAATCAACGACTCTCTTACTTGCCCTGCCGTCCTCAAAAATTCCGGTCTCCCGCATAAAATCTTTTGTTTTCTGATAATATGCTTTCTCGTCAAACTGCTCGATGCAGTTCATCAGCTCGTCATTATTTTGTGCGACCGGAAATGGGAGCTTGTACATATCAAAAAACAAGTCTCCTCTGTCTGCTATGTACTCCTGCAAGTCATCCGCGTAGATAAATGATGGGATTCCTATGATATTTGCCTCAAAAACAGCACTTGAATAATCCGTCAGAAACGCGTCTGATGCAGCAATTAATTCATTCATGTCCGGTCTCTGGCTGACATCTGTCAGCCTGCCCGATGCCTGATGTGTCTGAAGCTTCTCCATCTTCGCGGCAAGCTGCGGATGGAGCCTTAAAAGCACGTACCATGTACCTCCGAACCTTTTTTCCAGCACACTGGTCAGCCGCCCAAAGTCAATGGTCACTTCGTCCGTGCTGACTGTACGCTTTGTATTCTGGCTGCCCCCACGGAACGTCGGGGCGTAAAGCATAATCCGCGCTTCGTCAGGGATATGGTACTCTTTCCTTATCTGTGCATACTTTTCTTTCCTTTGATTTAATAACACGTCGCAGCGCGGTGTACCTGTCTTTATAATTCTGCCACGATACAGCAGTCCCTTCCGGTACATATGGTCGCACCATTTTGAACCGGACAGCACATAGTCAATCATCCCGGAATCATATGCACTGACAATACGCGCCATTTCAGGAAACAATGCTCCGCGGTATAACCCAATTGGCTTGATGCAGATTGTTGCATGCCATGTCTGGATGTAGCACTGCCCTTTCCTTTTTTTTGTGCCATAAAAGGTTCTTGTATTGCTCAACCACGTTCCGGCAGTTGACAGATGGTATGCCCTGCTCCACAAGGTACTTTTCACCTTTGTAATCTCTTCTGGAAATTCCTTATGCGTATCATTGACAAGCCATATAATCCTGTAATCTGTATCTGTCTTTCTGTTTCGCTCAAGCAGCTCCTCCGCGACATATTTCGGACTGCATCCATAACCGCCATTGCCCTCAAACGTCCACATGACAACCTTTCTTTCGTCAACCGGAAAGATGCGGCACGCCTGGTATGCAAGACTGTGGGCAAACGCCTGGATTGTCCTTTTAAAAATATAAGCTTTTTCTGTCAGATTTCTTTTCCGTTTATCCCTCATCCCCATACATTCCTTTACACAAATAATCCTGTCAGGCTTTTTGGTATCTTTTTTACGGCGTTTTCATAGTCTTCCATAAAATCAATTTCAGCCCAGAATGCCCCGTCTGTGGGCGCTTCCTTTATGCCAAATTCCGTCTCGTCTATCAGTCGCTGTATGGCACTCTCAAAATACGCCGCGAATTCCTTTTCCATAAGCAGGTGCTTTGTCTTTTCACAAAGTGCAGGAATGACGCTTCTTCGAAAGGAAGCCATTCCTATAAATTCGCCGTCTGCCAGTTCATTCGGCATATCTTTTGTAATCTGCACGATTTTTCCGTCCTCGCTCCGGACTTTCATCGCCTCGTCGTCACACGCCTTGCAGTCAACCGGCAGGGTAACATCCGCCTCCATTTTCACCAGCTGCTCAAATATACGCGGTTCGCATATCGTATCTGCATGCAGGTAAATGAAGTCATCATGCAGCAGATGCATCCCCATATAAAAGGAACCCAGTACGTTCATCATTTCATAAAACGGATTGTATACTGTTTTTATCCTTTTGTCGTCTGCTGCCAGTTTCTCAAATGCCTCACACTGGTAGCCAGTTACAATAATAATTTCATCCACTTGATAGGTTTCAAGAAGTCTTAAGTTATAATCAATCAGCCTTTTTCCATTGATTTGGGCAAATGCTTTTGGTTTTCCCCCTGTCAGGCTTCCGAGTCTGCTGCCTTTTCCTGCTGCCATCATGATTGCCTGCATTCCTGTCCCTCCCATGCCTTGTGATATATTTTTCTGATAATGTCAGGTTCCTGGGCGGCTGGGTCATTGAAGATGTTTCCTGACACGGACGCTGCCATAGCATCCATCTGTTCCTCGTTTATGCCAAACTCCCGGAGGGATACCGGCAATCTTAATGATGCGATAAACGTATGCATTGCATTTGTACATTCTTCCCTTCCGCAGATATCTTTTCCCATTAACATGCCCATCAGTTTTTCTGTATTTTTTTCGCTGTACAGGTATTCATAGTAAACCCACGCCGGATATAATGCCGCCAGCCCTTTCCCATGGCTCGTGTCCGTAACAGCCCCGAGCGGATACTGGAGCCTGTGCGGCAGTCCCGTACTGGCATTTCCCAGATTGATTCCCATCATCATGCTGGCATAGCTCATATATTTTCTTGCCTCGGTGTCCTGTATATCCACTGCCAGCCGCGGCAGCATTCTACCCACAATCTGTGCTGCATATACTGACTGCATCTGTGTAAATGGTGATGCGGCTTTCGACAGATAACTCTCCATGGCATGTGCAAACACGTCAAACCCTGTCTCCATCGTGATATGATAAGGGACGGATTCTGTAAAAATGGAATCGACAATTGCCACCTTCGGATATAATCCTGCTCCCCTGATTCCACTTTTGATTCTGCGCACATCATCTGTGAGGATGGATGCCTTGCTCAGCTCGCTGCCTGTTCCTGCTGTTGTTGGAATTGCAATGATGGGCAGTACGTTGTCCATCGGTTCCTTCCCGGTATAAAAATATTCGTCGATATCCGCACTGACATCTGCCCCCGCCGCAACAGCCTTTGCCATGTCCATTGCGCTGCCTCCGCCAAATCCGACCACCACATCCGCGCCGCTTTCTCTCGCAAGCCTGATACCTTCCCGGGCTTCTGACAGCCTTGGGTTTGCGCTGACCTTGTCAAACACAGTAATCGTTTTTACCCTTGCACACGCTGACAGTTGTTTTTTTAATTGTTCAACATATCCTATCCGTGTCAGGGAACGTCCTGTTGTCACAAGCATGAGATTTCCGTCTAATAACGGTTCCGCCTCTTTTAACGTCCTTTCCCATATGTCCCTGCCAAAATATATTTTTGTAGGAATATTTAACTGATATGGTTTCATTGCATACTCCTATAGATTCTCTATCTTAATTCTCTTTTTACTGTAAAGTCTTTCTGTGATGGCAATTCTTTTTTGAAATAACGGCCTTAGTGTGTGGTAGGTTTCCTTATACAGCTGGTAAAGCGCTTTATATTTTTCATGGTTTTTCCTGTCCGGGCATATGACCATACGCACGCTGACAAAATTTTCTGCCGCTTCGTCCAGTGTTGCATAGACTCCTTGTCCATACAGTGCCATCATCGCGGCGCCGGTTGCTGTTGTCTCAAACTCGGAAAGCACCTGTATGGTTCTTCCGGTGATATCGGCTTTTATCTGGGAAATCAGGTTGATTCTTGCAAGTCCTCCGGACAGGCGAATCGTGTTGACCGCAATCCCTGTCTCCTCGATTGCCGCAATCATGTCAAGGTCTATAAATCCAGCGCTTTCAAAAACCGCACGTGTCATTTCCTTTCTTGTGTGCATCCGTTCCAGACCGAAAAAAACGCCCCTGGCATCACTGTCCCATAGGGGAGCACGTTCCCCGAGCAGATATGGCAGGAAAATAAGCCCGCCCGCGCCAAGGGATGCCTCGCCTGCATCCTTTTCCATCCGTTCATAGGGAAGATTTTCATTCTGGTAATAGCATTGCTTTACCCACTCGATCAGCCCGCCGCCCATATTGTTCGAGCCGCCCACAATGTGAATTCCTCCCTCATAATAAGGAATCTGCTGTATCTTATTTTCTGTGATGTCCACCTTTTTTGATGCCGCAGCCCGAAACACGGTAACCGTTCCCGACACATCACTTGCCTCCCCCTCATTCACGACGCCGCTTCCCACAAAGGAGCATATGGCATCATAGGTGGATATAATGACACTTGTGTCACATGTAAGCCCGGTCTGGACTGACGCACTTTTTCCTATATTTCCTATGCATTTCCCAGGGGCAGCCACTTCTGGAAGCAATGACTCTGCAATTCCGATTTCATGCAGCAGCCCTGTCGGGTACTGATGTCTTTCTGTGTCATAGTGCCATTTATGGGCATTCATATAGTCTGTCACATAATTTCCTGTCAGTTTGGCTATAAGATAGTCATTTGGTGACAGCAGCTTGTATGTTTTCCCGAATATTCCGCTTTCGTGGTTCTTAACCCACAATGCTTTCGGGAGCATCAAGGAGGCGTCCATATTCAGTCCTGTCCGCCATTTTACCTCCCTGAATGCGGCAAGGCTTTCGATAGATCTGCTTTCCTCCTTTGCCCGCTTGTCAGAAACCATCATACAGGGCATAAGGGCTTCGCATTTCTCATCCACACATACAAGACATGAAGATGAGGATGTCACGGTAAGATAATCTATTGGTGAATTTCCTGCGTCTGCCACAGTCTCCCTTACCACATGACATGCCTTCTCCCACCACTCGGACGGAAGCTGGGTCACTGTCTCCCCTTTCAGCGATGTCTCAATCGGCATGGCTGCCGACGCAAGCTTATTGCCTTTGGCGTCAAACAGAATACTTCGTATGCTCTTCATTCCCATATTCAGTACAAGTATTGTCTTCACCTTTGTCAGTCCTTCCTGTCAGTCTCATCTTTCCTGCTGCCATATCCCGTATCGAATCGTGGATTGACTGCTCTACCTCTAGCGGATTAAATCCCTCTTTGTCCATTTTTCCCATGCGCATACAGGTTGTTATACCACGTCTGTATGCAAGCTTTACATCTGTAGAAACATTTATTTTCTTCACATTGTCATGTGCCAAAAGCTGTAATAACATTTCATCTGTAAGCCCGGTTCCCCCATGCACGACGAAGGGAATATTGGTAATCCCTGCAATTTCGCTTATCATGTCAAAGCGAATCCGGGGCGTTCCTTTGTATAACCCATGTACTGTTCCGACTGCCGCCGCAAACATGTCAACGTCTGTACCTTCTATAAACATTTTAATATCTTCCATTTTTGCCAGACCAGCCGCAACGGACTGCTGCCCATTCTCCTGACCGCATATCTGTCCCACCTCCGCCTCAACCAGTATTCCTTTTCCCCTGACCATATCAGCCACTTCGTTCGTGATTCGAATGTTTTCTTCAATTGTCCTATCGGAAGCATCTATCATTACGGAGTCCCAGCCAGATTCCGCTGCCTGACGGATATATTCTAATTTTCTGCAATGGTCCAGATGAAGGTATGCCCTGACGTTTTTCCTTTTTCCATAATGTTCCACAAATGCTGCCAGTTCTTCTTTATCGAGCGCTGCAAATGCTTTCATGGAAGTCTGAAGAATGACATTCTGTCTTTCCTGTGCTGCCGCGTCAATCACTGCTTTTGCCGACTGTATGCTCCATATATTGAATGCAAAATACTGCCGGGAGTTCATACTGATATACTTTTCCATGTCCAATCTCCTTTTGCCATGTACAATCGAGCAGGGCGTCCGTCAGCTTGCTGACATATTTCATCTGGACGCCCATGTGCAATCGAGCAGGGAAGTCTTTCCCTACTCGCTGCGCGCCCCATGCGCCGCTTCAGCGGCACATTTCCCCTGCATGGGGCTGCGCATAAAAAAACTGACATAAGTATTTAACCGCTTTCATACTTATATCAGTCCTTTATTTTCTATATGCAAAATCAATATCCGTCGCCACCCATAGTATACGCACGGCAGCCATAGCCCATTAAAATGCAAATATGTCCTCAAGTGTCATCGTAATCGGAAATGCCCGCAGTGTGATCTCCTGCCTGAGATTGTAATCCTCACTTGTCTCATCGTCATCCAGAATGTAAGACTCTTCAATCTCATATTTTCCATCCCGAAGATAATAAATTTCAACAGCCTTTTCAATAGGCGATACAATCCAGTACTCCTCCACGCCGCTTTTCTCGTAGATATCCTTCTTGATTCCCCTGTCACGCTTTGCCGTGGAGGGACTTAATGTTTCTGCCACAAATTTAGGCGTGCCATAGTAGGAGTTTCCCTTTATCATGTTTCTGTCGCAACAGATAATGATGTCCGGCTCAAGATAGTCATCACTTTCCTTAGAATACTTGTAGTCTATGTTTTCCATAAATACCATACACAGACTGCCCTTTAATCCTGCCTTAATAGCACAATTTATATTATTTGTTATGGCACTATGACGAAAATTTGGCGCCGGGGACATGTCAAATATTTCCCCATTAATCTTTTCATCCCGAATTCGTTCGTGGTTTCCTGCCTGCATACAAATCCTCCTTTTCACTTTTCTTCATCTTATCATGAAAATGGCATTTTAGCAAGCAAAGCGGTATTACATCAACGCAAAATTCCTGATATAAGTATGAAATTGTCAATGTCCAATAGCCTTTCATTCTATTCCAGATATGCTTCCGGCTCATTCAGTATCAAATCCGTGATTCCCTGTGCCTCAAGCGCTCCCAGATTCAGTCTTGTGCCTGTCGGCTTTTCCGGATACAGATGCCCGCCCATCCATGCACGCACCGTGTATGCCTGCAGCTGTTCTGCTGAAAGGTCGATATCCTTCCAGAAAGGATGGAGCGCCTTCGCGCCGCATCCTCCTTTTATTTTATATAAGCAATCGGAAGCCTTGCTGTCCAATATTCCAAGCGCCGCATCTGCGTCAAGTGTTTTCAGCTTTTCCAGGGATCCTGCATGAAAAGAAGAATACACGACTGCTTTCTCAAGTCCGCGCACATGAACCAGTTCAACAATTTTTTCTTCCATGCCATCATATGGGCAGAGCGAATTTTTTAACTCAATATTCAGTTTCAATCCTGACTGCAATCGGTTTTCCAGCAAATCAAACACCTCCCCGATTGTAGGTATCTGCTGGCTCGGGCTGTCACCTGCCCAGATGTGAAGCCTCTTGATCTGTGTCAGTGTATAGTCCTTTACAAAGCCAAATCCCTCCGTGGTTCTGTCCACTCGTTCATCGTGGATGACAACCAGCTCCCCATCTTTTGTGAGCTGAATGTCCAGCTCGATTCCTGTCAGATTCCTTATCGCTGCCGCTTTTTCAAATGCAAGCAGCGTATTCTCGGGATATCTCTGGCTGCATCCCCTGTGTGCCCATAGTTTCATGTCAACCCCCATGTAATAGCCAAACTTCTGCATACTTTTTAGCCGCTTCAAATCCTGTTCTCATATTCCATGAATTTCTCCATAATATCCGCAGCTGCAATGGACTCGCTCCTTGTCAGCTTAAATGCACTCCTGTCATTTCCATTCATCATATTCAGAAAATCTTTGATCTCATAACGGAGCCCGTCTCCCAGAAAACGTTCTGAATACTTCTCGACCTGGCCTGGATTCTCATAATGGACTTCAAAGTAAGTTGTTTTCCACCACGGCGCCTCCGCCACGATATATCCCTTTGTCCCTGCTATCAGCAGACGTCCTTCCGACTTCACGCCCAGACCGCACACAGCGGTCGCGATTCCCCTCGGAAAAGTCAGGGAAGCCCTGGTAAAGACATCCAGCCCATTCTCATCCTGTATGGTATCAAAATGAATGTCATTGTAATCTGTTCCGAATAATTTTATGATGGGAAGCAGGCAGTAGCTTCCAAGCTCCGTAAAGCTTCCCCCATATTTTTTGTCCGTCAGTTCCCGCTTGTCCTTTCCCTCAAGCTTTGTGAAACAGGCGTCAATATATCGGATATGCCCGATGGTTCCACTGCAAGCAATGCCGAGCAGCTTCTCAAATCCCGGACAGTAAGCCGTTTTTATTCCTTCAAACAGTATCAGCTGGTGCGCTTTCGCATATGCATAGACATCCTCTGCCTGCTGCCTTTTCAACACCATTGGTTTTTCACACAGGACATGCTTTCCATGTGCAAGCGCCTCCATAATGTAGTCATAATGTGTCTGGTGGGGCGACGCCACATAGACGGCATCAACGTCTTCGTAAAATGATTCTATTTCTGCGTAGGAAGCAATCTCCCACTTCTGTGCAAACGCTCTGCCGCTATCAAGGTGTGGATTATACACACCCTGCGTACTGATTCCGCTCACAAGCTTCGCCTCCGGCATAAACCGTTCAGCGATTCTGCCTGTCCCAATCACGCCAATTTTCTGAATCCGTCTGTTCTTCTCCCGCAGCATCGTGCTGGATATATTTTTGGTGCGTTCAAGGTAAACAACCTTGCAATAATCGGTCATATAGTCAAAGACGCCCGCCCAGTCAGAACCAACTGTAAAAATGTCCACATGGTATTTCTGCACATCGCTTATTTTCTGGCCGCTTGTCTCTTCAATAATGACCTCGTCCACAAACCCGGTCTTTTTCACATTTTCAATGCGCGTCATAAGCGAATCCACTACATTGAGCTTTCCTCTTTCCATGTCATACTTTTCCGTCGTTACACCGACAATCAGATAATCCCCAAGCGCCTTTGCCCTCTGCAGCAGCCTGTAATGCCCTTCATGAAGAAGGTCAAATGTTCCATATGTTATTACCTTAATCATAAAAACGCTCCTGCAATCTCTTTTTCACCGTGTGGTAGACCGTTCTGCCACATGTTCCGTCCGTGTTTGCGTTTATTTTTCCAAATATCTCTGCCTGTCTTTCCCTGTCAAACTGGTTTCCCGTTATCCTGTTCCCGATAAAATCCCTTAGCGTCTGAAACGCACTTTCATTCAGACAGTACTGCATCCACTCAGACACTTCCGCAAAGCCCGGCATATGTGCCCTCAAATCATCATAATCCATTTCAATGCTGATTTCCTTATATTCCTTTGTGTCTATATTGACATCATAGAGCTTCCGGTCCGGGTCATTCCACATCAGATGATGCGCTTTCCCCTGCGCTGCATACATATCGGCAAAGCATCCCATGTATGTCGACACAAAATATCCGTTCTTTCCGCGTTTTGCACTCGCAATCGGAATTTTCCATTCTTCCATCGTTCCGGAATCCCTGTCAAGGGACAAATACATGTTGCCCCAGCTCGGTGATAACACTATTGTTTCTTTTCCGCCCTCATACGAAAACGAGATATTGCCAAACGGCTTTTCATCACACTCGATTTCTTCCGGCCATCTCACTGACCGAAAATCCTGCGGGACGCCGCTGTACGCAGCCACATCGCCGGTTTCAGGATTCCAGCATGTCACAGTCGTTCCCCTCATCGGCAAAAGCCACAGGTTATCATGTTCCGGCACCATCATAAATGTTCCGGTATAGCGCTTTGTATTGCACGCGAGTGTCCTCACCCGCAGTGTATCCATATCCACAAACAAAAACTGATTGTCCGCCGGCGAGGCAAAGGCAAGCTCGTTCCCATACGGCGCCACACCGCCCCTGCTCCATTCGCCATTGATATTCCGCACATGAAACTGACCGATTCCTGTCAGATAAGAAACCTGCTCTGTCTCCACGTCAAACCTGACCAGATGTGGGTACCGGTACGGAAGCAGGAAAATATACTTTTGGTTGTAGTAGCAGTCATAGAACGCGCCTGCCCTGGTGTAATCTTCCCGAAAATCAATCCTGCGCAGCTTTTGGTTCTCTATCACCAGAAGATGTCTTGCATTCCGTGGCAGCACATATACCCGGCTTCCAATTTCCACTGCAATCAGGTAATATTCCCCACCGGAATACCCGTCTCCCAGATCCATATAAAATTTGTAATGGTAGTCACAATTCTCAGATATCCACAGCTGGTTATTTTTTGTGACCATGTATTTATCATTTCCCCATATGTCAAACTGGGGAAGCAGCCACTCGCCGCGCCAGTCGTCCTTTTCCGGCAGCGTATTGATATGATTGTTCAGAATAAAAAGCGGTTTTCCGGCAGCCCCGAACAGTGATGTGACACTTGTCGCGGAATCACCAATATACACATCTGATAACGCTATCGCGTTTTCTATGTCAGGCGTCTCATCCAGAATCCCTATATTGTGCGCGGCATACTCCCTTTTCAGTGCGTCATACTGTGCTTTGTACTGCCGCCGCATGGAATCAAAGGATGAATCCATGAGCGGGTGCGGACGCCATAAAAGACAGACATCATCCCTTCCCCTGAAGGTATCAAACACATACCGCATTTTCTGAAGAAACCCATCTGTATTTGCCAGCATCCCCCCAATGCTTGTATTATAAAAATATATTTTTCTGCCTGTCATTTTGTCTTTCCATTCAGGAGGCAGCTCCGGCGGATTCTGGCATTTGTGTATGACGCTGTCAAATTTAGGTGAGCCCAAAGCAAGAAACTTATCATCCGGTATCCGGCTGTCAAAAAACTTCCGGTACTTTTGAGACTGGATGACAATGTAGTCGGCATTCAGGTATGCCGGACATAGCGACTGCCCATCCGCCATTCCCCCCGTCGTTGCATAGTATGGAATGTAGACGAGACAGTCCGTAAATTTTTTTAGGTTTTCCGAGTAGAAAAATGGATGTACGCTCGTGACAAAATTTGCATTATCATAAGGATTATGTATAAAAACCATATCCGGGCGATGTTCCCCGAAATCAAATGTATCGTATTTTGTGACAGGAACATACGCCGGGTACTGACTGCTTTCATCATGCATCTTTTGAAAACTTCCGTCTGGATTTTTGTCATAATATGGAATCGGAATGACATATGTGTCACAATATTCATCCGCATCCGCAGCTTTCCAGACACTTTCCAGGCTATCCCACATACTCGCCTTGTATGGCAGGAACACTGCTTCAATCCTGACATGTATGTCATTTTTCAGGCTGTTTTCCACCTTGATTAGCTTCTGTCTCAATAACTTGGATATTTTATTGCTATTAATTTCTCTGTCACTGCCATTTACCAGTTTCTCATGAAACTGATATGCCAGTTCACAGTATTCCTCCAACAATAATACGGCAGGATGCCCGTCGCCCTCTGTTTTCTCAATGAGCGTCCCTATCGTAATCCCACCGTTCTGGCACTCCTCCAAAAGCTCTGCTGCCGAAAGAGTCCTGCCCTGTTCTATGAACTTTTTTATCTGCTCCTGCGCCTCTTCCATCTGCCTGAGCAGTTCTTCTGCCTGCTGCTTCTGTGCCCTTCTCATAGTCTCCCTCAATCAGTTATTTTAATTCCATTATCGCAAAGAACGGCTTGCCGTTCTTTTAAACGAAATTTAGTTTTTCTTTGTCTGCGTTTTTTTGCAGACATTAGTAAAACTTTTCGTTTTATTATCATACGCATTATCGGGACATCTCTGTCTGTCAATTTTGCGCTTGCGCAAAATTTAACTTCGCTCCGCATAAGCTGCGGTCCTGGCATACCCGAAAGCGCCATGTCGTAACCCGACATGACAGCTTAGCCAATGCCGACTTTTTGCTCCCCTGCACGCAATGATGCAGCAATCCGGCTCGCCGGATCCTCTATGTCAATGTACTCCGTCTGCAATCCGCTTTGCGGTAAAATCATCATCCGATCATTTATTCCCAGACTGATACATGTCAACCATCCTTAATCTTGTTTTTTATCCAGTGTCGCCCGCTCACACTTCTGCTGTATATTTTTTGCCATATTCAAGGCTGTTGTGGTATGCAGCCCGCAGCCTTCACACACAAATTCCCTTCCCTGCCTTTTTCCCTCCGCACCGCACGCAGAACAGATATTGCCAGTTCCGCCTGCGTGAATCTCAACAAATTCAATTGAGTGGACACTGCACTTATATGCCAGCCTTTGCCTGATATATCCCTGAAAATTGCGGGTCAGCTTTCTGTTGGCAGATTTCGCATATATTTTTGTCCTGTTTCTGGTAACCAGCTTCGTTACCACAATCCGGGCAGGCTTTTCCTCCCTAATCATCCTGTTGATTTCAGCGTTGATAAAGGTTGTCGTCCGGAGCTTTTCCTTTTCTTTCTGCCTGTCATACTTGGACTTTCCAAGGTTGTTGGCTGCTATCTTTTCTGCCTTATGCACATTTCCGCTTTCAGTGCTCTGCGCATAAGCATTGTACATCCTGCGGCGTTCACGGTTTTTCCTTGCAAGACGCTCCGTTTCCGGATTTGTCAAATCTTCCAGCGCCGCTCCATATATGTGGCCATTTGAAAGTGTAAACATATTCTGACTGCCAATATGGACATAAATCGTGCCTGCGTAATCCTCATGTTTTTTTACCCTGGACTCAAACGGCACGGCAAGCATGACATCATTCTGCCGGATGTGCACCTGAATCTGCCTGTCAAAGGTACGGTTGTCTTTTAGCGGAATGGAGATTCTCTTTCTCGGAATCCTGCAGACAATGCGCATCGCGCCATCCTTATAAGAATATCCGTTGGGCGAGATGCGGAACGAATCCGCGCGTTCTGTCCTGGGCTGTGTCAGGTATCTTCTTGTCAGCCTGCACAGCAGATTGTTCAGCCGTTTTACGTCAATATCAAGTCCCGCTGCATTTCGCGGCATCTCGTATTCCTGACGATTTAAAATAGCAGCGTACACGCCGCCCATCTTTAAGACCGTCCGCAAATATTTCCGGTCATCATCACTCAGATTCTCATTTGCCGAGACGCACTCGCCAACCTTATTCTTCACGGTGCCCCAGCTGCATTTAATGTTGGTGACGGCATCCGCTATGGCAAGCTCATAATATACCGCCGGAAGGTTTAACTGCTCACGCAGCCCGCAATGGCGCATCTCATTCAGAATGCCGTAAACCGGTGTCAGGTTGTCCAGATTTCTGATTCCTGAATACTTTCTGTAAACATAATTTTTGACCTTGCAGCAATCAAGGGCAATGCCTTTTAGAAACTCCATTGTCTCCTCCGGCAACGGTTCGCTATACTGCCAGACTGTTTTCGTTATGGTGTTGTCAGTGGACATTTCTTCTACCCATCCAGACGGTTTGTCATTTTTCACAAATTGCCTTCGCTATTTGATATATTATATAGAAAAATTGTATAAGATTTTTTTGGAATATTTCGCAGACTTTCCTGTTCTGCGAAAAGTGGCAAAAAGCCTGATTTATAAAGGATACTATTTTGAGGTGACCACAAAAAAGACCATGAATTTAATAAAAAAAGTAATTGTGCTTTGCTATCATGTAAGCAAACTGAGTTTGACTGACCACAAAAAAGACCCTAAAAAAAATCCATTTTTCAGGGTCTTTTTTGCGTGAAACTGACGCTTCCATATGTTGCTATCTCCATTTGCCTTATGTTTTTGAAAAAAGAATTGTCATTTCGGTTAAAACGTGGTAAACTATTGTCGATATAAAGTTATAGAATCGTATTTTTTAAGTATTTTAAAGAAAATATTTATAAATTTCGCAGAACAGGAAAATCTGCGAAATTTTTCGTTTTATACACCAAAAAATCCGGTGCCAATTGTGTTCTGACCACAATCCGCACCGGATTTCGTATTACCATTTATCAGTTTTCCTCTGTTTCTTCCTCTACATCACACAATATTTCGAGCATCTGCTGGGAATTCATTGCCGTGCTGAGTTCATACGTGCCTGGCTTCAGCTTATCCTTATAGTCAGAAAGCCTCTCCTGAATATAAAACACATTTGCATCCTCAATCAGTCCTTTTTCCTCAAGTATCTTTGCAAGCTCCCTGCTGGACTGCCCCGCAGACACGACCACATTCACAATCCTGCCCTCTCCCTCACTCACAGGCACATCCGCAAACACCTTATATCCAAAATCATACGCGTACACCGCAAGGCGGAACACCACGGAAATAACCACCGCCGCAACTGCAATCTTAATGATTGTCGCCGAGACGGCTCCCAATAACTGTTTTACATTCATAACTTTCCTCCACGTTTACTATAATTACCGGAGAACGCCTGCGTTCTCCTTAAAACTTAGCAAATCTTAGGCTGCGTATTTTGCTGCCTTAGATGCGGTTAGTTTTATACCTCCATAATAATCGGGAGTATCATTGGGCGTCTCTTTGTCTTTCTCCATACATATTCGCTTAGCGTATCTTTAATGGTTCCCTTAATTTTGCCCCAGTCGGTAATATTTTTCTTGAGACAGCCAATCACTGCCTTCTCAATCAGCTTTCTCGCCTCCTCCAGAAGCTCGTCCGATTCCTTCACATACACAAAACCACGCGATACAATATCCGGTCCTGCAAGCAGTTCTCCCGACCCGGCGTCAAGCGACATGACCACAATCAGGATACCGTCCTCCGCAAGGTGCTGCCTGTCCCGCAGCACAACATTTCCGACATCCCCGACACCAAGTCCGTCCACAAGCACGGCTCCCACCGGCACTTTTCCGGTGACACTCGCACTGTCTTCATCCATCGAGAGCACATCGCCTGACTGTAAAATAAAAACATCATCCTTGTCAATACCCAAATCCATTGCAATCTTTGCCTGCGCCTTTAAATGCTTATATTCGCCATGCACCGGCACCGCATATTTTGGTTTTGTCAGCGTATAAATCAGCTTGATTTCCTCCTGACAGGCATGTCCGGACACATGTGTGTCCTGAAAAATCACGTCTGCGCCCTTTTTGAACAATTCATTGATTACCTTGGTAACCGCCTTTTCATTTCCCGGAATCGGACTCGATGAAAAGATGACCGTGTCTCCCTTTCCAATGGAAATCTTTTTGTGCATCCCGCTCGCCATGCGGCTGAGCGCTGCCATGCTCTCTCCCTGGCTTCCTGTCGTAATAATAACTGTCTTATCCTTCGGATAGTTTTTCAGACGCTCAATGTCAATCAGCGTGTTTTCCGGTATGCTGATGCGGTTCAGGTTGGAAGCCGTCTCAATAATGTTGACCATGCTCCGACCCTCGACAACCACCTTTCTTCCAAACTTGTCCGCCGTATTGATAATCTGCTGTACCCTGTCGACGTTGGAAGCAAAAGTGGCGATGATGATTCGTGTCTTTTTATGCTCCTCAAACAATGTGTCGAATACCGGCCCAAGCTTTTTCTCGGACGGCGTGAAACCCGGCCGCTCGGCATTCGTACTGTCACACATCAATGCCAGTACGCCCTTCTTTCCAAGCTCTGCAAAGCGCTGCAAATCAATCGCATCGCCATATACCGGCGTATAATCGACCTTAAAGTCACCCGTATGCACAACAATTCCTGCCGGTGAATAGATGGCAAGCGCTGCCGCATCCACAATACTGTGGTTTGTCTTGATAAACTCGATCCGGAAACATCCGAGATTGATATTCTGACCGAACTTGACCACCTTTCTGCGCACATTGTGTATCAGGTTGTGCTCCGTCAGCTTATTCTCGATAATCCCCATCGTAAGCTTTGTGGCGTACACCGGCACATTGAGTTCCTTGAGCACATACGGCAGCGCACCGATATGATCCTCGTGTCCGTGCGTAATCACAAATCCCCTCACTTTGTCCTGATTGTTTTTCAGGTATGTGACATCCGGAATCACCAGGTCGACACCCAGCATATCATCCGCCGGGAAACTCAGACCGCAGTCCACCACAACAATACTGTCTTCATACTCAAAGGCAGTAATGTTCATTCCAATCTGCTCAAGACCTCCCAGTGGAATAATCTTAAGCTTTGACATATTTTGTTTTTTGTTCTGTTTCAAAATTTACCTCCTGCAACGTTTTTCTCCGCGTAACCGGATACCGTCCCGTTTCCTTATAAATATTTAGATAAGGTCGATGTCATCCAGCATATTTTCAAAGACGCCCGCGACAGCAGCAAGTTCATCATCATCATCTACCACACTGTAAACCTGCTCATTTTCATCTGCCCCGTGACTGGCTTTCAAAATATACGCCTCGCCATCCTCCTCTTCTTCCGCATCTGTTACCAAAATATAATTCACCCCGCCGATGGTTGTCTGTTCCAGCACGTAAAAATCAACTGCCGTATCTTCCCCATCTGGCGTAAAGGTAATTTTTTCCATTATCGCAAACCCAAACCTTTCTAAAACGCAATACTGCCGTTTTCCTTATTTTTCAGATAATCCAGATAACCCTGCAAAATAAAAACTGCCGCTATCCTGTCAACGTGCTCTTTCCTCTCCTCACGTCTTATACCGGCTTCCATCATCGCTTTATCTGCTGCTACTGTCGTCAGGCGTTCGTCCCACAGCTGTACATCAAGCCCTGTCCTTCTCTCGAGCATTTCCTGAAAGGCAAGGGTCTTTTCTGCCCGCTCCCCCTCTGTATCATTCATGTTCTTAGGGTAGCCAAGCACAATCTCATCCACCTCGTACTCAGTGATTAATTCCTCAATTCGCGCCAGTGTCTGGCGAAGCTTATTCTCAGACTTCCTGCGTACAATCTCAATTCCCTGGGCCGTGACAAGAAGGGGGTCACTGATGGCGACACCCACTGTCTTTGACCCGAAATCAAGTCCCATTTTTCTCATGTACTTCTCCTAAAATATAACAGTTTCCCTGTTACTGTTTTCTTCCTCGGTTCCTTATATCAGCTGTCCGCATGTCAGGGTCTGAACTGTAACTGCCAGCCTGCATTTTTGATGTATGCCTTGAGCATCTCCTCCACAAGCTCGTCCCGCTCCACTTTCATAATCATGGCTCTCGCCCCTTTATGACTCGTGATATATGTCGGATCTCCCGACATAATATAGCCGACAATCTGATTGACCGGATTATACCCCTTCTCTGTCAGGGCAGCATACACAGAAGCGATCACATCTTTCACCGAGGTCACTTCTCCCAGATCCTCCGGTGTCAGCTGTATAAATTGTGTGCGTGTCAAATCTTCCATTCTTATGCTCCTTCCAATCGGCGGGTTTCCGTTTTTGCACTGTTATTACTATAATAACTTAATCTTACACAAAATTCAATAGCTACATTTATTTACATTCCATAATTAATACATCATTTTGCAAAAATCCCATGATTTTTCCTGATATCAGCCTGTTTTGCAAATATTCCGGCCCTTCATGGCTGTTATCGCGGCTTAAAAGAGCCACCTTCACGTACTCCCTTGTATGTCCCACCCAGTATTCCTGTCCGCCAATTTCCTTTTTTTCTTCAAACAGCACCTCCACGTCACTGCCGACATAAAACGCCCTGAAGTCCTTTGAATCCTGCAATTCCATGCATTGCAGCACACCGCTGCGCTGTGTCTTTATCCCCTCCGGAATCTGTCCGGGCATGACCGCTGCCTTTGTACCCTTTCTTTTGGAATACTTGAAAATATGCATCTCATAAAAGCGGACGTCAGCGGCAAACTGCCTCGTCTGCTCAAATTCCTCCGGTGTCTCGCCCGGAAATCCTACAATAATATCCGTTGTAATTGCCGGGTGGTCGAACACATGCCGCAGGCATTCCACCCCCCGCAGATACTCCTCTGGTGTATAGTGGCGGTTCATGCGCCTTAACACTGTCTCGCATCCGCTTTGCAGTGACAGATGGAAATGTGGACAGATATGGCGCAGCTTCGCCAGGCCTTCCGCAAATTCCTCCGTGACAATACGCGGCTCAAGCGACCCCAGCCGAAGCCGCTCCACACCGTCTATTCCGTCAATTGCCTGTGCCAGCGTGAGCAGATTTTCCTGTTGCCCCTTAAAATCCATGCCATAAGAGCTGATATGGATGCCTGTCAGCACGAACTCCTTATATCCTGTCCTGACAAGCCCTTTTATTTCCTCAATGACATCTGATTTTTTACGGCTTCTGACACGCCCCCGCGCATATGGTATCATACAGTATGTGCAGAACTGGTTGCAGCCATCCTGTATTTTGATATACGCCCGCGTATGTTCCTCCGTCGTGGTCAGACGCATTTCCTCATACTCCGCCGTGTGGTTGATGTCAATCACGCTCTCCTGGCTGATACCCTCGAAATAATTCTCAAGAATTGCCACCAGGTCTTTTTTCCTGTTATTCCCCCCCATCAGGTCAACCGCGCTGTCCGATCCGACTGCCTGCGTGTCAGACTGTACATAGCAGCCCACCGCCACGACAATTCCCTCCGGATTCGTTTTTTTTGCCTTATGGAGCATCTGGCGGCTCTTTCTGTCCGCTATGTTTGTCACCGTGCAGGTGTTTACGATATAGATATCCGCCCTTTCCTCAAACGGCACAACCTGATACCCATTCTGGCGCAGCGCCTGCAGCATGGCATCCATTTCATATGCATTCACCTTACAGCCCAGATTATGGTACGCTACTGTTCTCATTTATAATAATCCTTTCATTGTGCATCATGCCTGCCACATGCATGTCCTGTCGAATTTTTCAGGCATGGTTTGGGCGGCAATGTCAATTTGTACATATTTTTAGCATAATTTCAGCAATTTTCATGACAACTGTTTCTTATCTTTGGTTGACTTTTCCACTGTTTGCCTTTATTATTAAAAAGGAAGGTATAATAAAAGGAGGTAGTCAGAATGAAAACAGTTCAGATTTCTTTAAACTCAATTGATAAGGTAAAATCTTTCGTTAACGATATCACAAAGTTCGATTATGATTTTGACCTTGTTTCAGGCAGATACGTTATTGATGCAAAATCAATCATGGGTATCTTCAGCTTGGATTTATCTAAGCCAATCGATCTGAATATTCATGCTGAGGGCGGCACAGACGAGGTTATGGAAGTACTGAAGCCTTATCTGGTTTAATGACGATACATAGCCGTATCGCATCCGCGAAAGCATTTGCGCTTAAATCTCAGTCTTCAATATTGAGACGAACCAAAAACTTGCCAGGTACACTGTCATCATGTACCTGGTTTTGTTTTGCTTTTTATGCGCAGGACAAAGGCTTTTCCTGCGCGGCTTGCTATGCAATCTCGATAATCTCCTCTGTCTCAAGCGCCGTCCTGACAAGCGCGTCAATCTTTTCTTCAAGATTTTTCTCATGAATCCTTATCACGTTGAGGTTCGGCTTCGTCACCGGATGCTTTGCGACAAAAATCGTGCAGCAGTCTTCATAAGGAAGAATCGAAGTCTCATAGGTGTCAATCTTTTCCGAAACCTCCACAATTTCCTGCTTGTCAAATCCAATCAGCGGTCTGTACACCGGAAGGGTACAGACATCATTTGTCGCCATCAGGGACTGCATGGTCTGTGACGCCACCTGGCCGATGCTCTCTCCGGTAATCAGTCCCAGGCATCCATCCTGTTTTGCAAGCTCCTCCGCAATACGCATCATGTAGCGGCGCATGATAATCGTAAGCTCGTCATGCGGGCACTTTTCGTAAATATAGAGCTGTATCTCGGTAAAATTGATAATGTGGAGGCTGATGGGTCCACTGTATTTGGAGACAATTTTTGCCAGGTCTATCACTTT
>Ga0137306_100784_pt1 | contig 38830 bp, 30 predicted proteins | sample Inofroosms_March_FD_97187 | JGI IMG/M metagenome (GOLD analysis project Ga0137306, IMG submission 97187) | Mouse cecal microbial communities from Vienna, Austria - N-Acetylneuraminic and N-Acetylglucosamine D2O microcosms_March | ecosystem: Host-associated > Mammals > Digestive system > Large...
ATCTCTTCCCGAAGGGCGCCTAACGTCAGCTGTACTTCCACGCCCAGCACCTCGTTCAGATTTGAGTTCGCATCCGCGTCCACGGCCAGAATCGGGCCTTTTTTCTGCTTGCACAGATAGTCGATTATTAATCCGCATGTGGTGGTCTTGCCGGTACCGCCTTTGCCTGCAACAGCAATCGTATGCGTCATAATAGGACCTCCTCCTTATATGATTGGCTATACGGCGTTTTCCGGTCTTTTCCAGAAAAACGCTCCTATTTGGGTAATGCTCCGCTCCCTTTGTTTTTAGTAAAGATTGCTTAAAATGAGGCTGTTTTCCATCTGAAAACCACTAATCCCCACAAAAGGTTCCGGAACAGCAGACTTGTTAATTATTCATTATCTATAATTTATCATTATTTGGTAGTGAAGTCAAGAGACGCAGACAAACTAATACATAAATTAGTATAAAAAATATTGTCCAACCCTAAAAAATATAACCAATTTCTTACCAATCCGGATAAATGTTAAAAGAATAACTAACTCTGTCTATTCTCTCATATTTTCTGATTTTTTTCAACAAAATTTTTTATGAAATATGCTACAATCTTTCGCCCGGATTTTTAAACAAAATTTCACCAGAAAACGGTTGACATCTCATGCATCCTATGCTATCCTTTGTACAGAAATAAATACAAGAAATCAAGCTCTCGAAAGAGATTAAAAGGGAATTCGGTGAGATTCCGGAACGATCCCGTCACTGTGATAGGGAGTCTGCGCAGATGCCACTGAGATTATTGGGAAGGCGCGTCAGGCGATGAGCTTAAGTCAGGAGACCTGCTTGGTTAACGGATATGACCTACGGTGTATAGGGTACAGTCTGATTGGTGGTATATCAATCTGGTACTGAGCAGCCGTGCAGCTGCTTTTTTTGTACCGGTATGGGAAGATGATTGGCAAGCTTCTTCTTCATACGATTGATATCATATAAACGGGCATCCTGCCGAGGTCAGTGAAATACCGGTTGTATTACACAAAACAGCCATTCAATTTCTTTACATAAAAGAAAAGGATGGGACCTCTTTGCAGGATTTAGCCTTATTCCTTTTAACCCTCTTTTTCAAAAAAATGACAGGCCACATGGCCTGTCATTTTTTTCCGAATCGACCGTTTACAGATTGCAGGCCGCAGCCACGGTATAGCCTTCCGGAAGAGAAAGCTCCCCCGCCTGGCCTAATTCCCATTTCATCTTGCCGGACCACTTGGAAGCGGCGCCGGAAAAATGCAGCATGACGATGCCAAGCCCAAGCTTCGCGCTTACCTCATCCGTATAATCATCAGGCTTCCGTACGAGGAAAATCCTGTGGTCGCGGATGACAAACCCATAGGGCTGTCTGTTCAGGTAGCTGGGAGTAAGGGTTGCCGCGTAAAATGCTTCCCAGAGCATGTCATCGTAAAAACCGATCTGATCATCCACTCCGTCGCTGTTGCCCCATTCATTCATAAACACCATATCGTCAATGCCAACTTTGGGATCATAATAATGACGCTTTGCCTGTATATCCACATTGGACATACTGAGAATATTCAGGCGCAGGCGCTTTGCCTGCTTTTTGGCATAACCAAATGCTGCGATAGCCGCGACTTTCATGGAAGAATCGATCTTAAGGGCTTCCTTCACCTTATCCGCATCGGCAAATGTAACCCAGCAGCTTCCGAGATCCATTTCCGTCAGTTTTAAAATCATATCCTCCATCATAAATCCGGCATTCTCTTCCGCATATTCGCCTTCGGCAGAAAGAAGAACCAGATACTGCGGAGCGCCGATCAGGAAATTCTCATAACCGGCCGAACCCTCCAGGGCCTCTCTGGCCTCACTGCCGAAAATACGCAGCTCCGTTTCCAGTGAAGGCACCAGGCGCTGGCATTCCTTCTGATAATATGCCTCAACCTCCGCTAATGTAACCGCGGAGACTTTTTTATCCAAAAAGCCTCTGACTGACTTTCTGTTCTGAATCATTGCACTGTAATCCATATAATAAACCTCCTAAACAATCCTGTATATGAAACAAGACACTTGCCTTTCCATTTCCGGCAAATAACGCGCCAGGAAACGCAGAAGCCATGCCCCTGCGTTTCCTTCAGGCTTGCCTTACACAATCACGTGAGACGGGCATTTCGCCGCGCACTTGCCGCAGCCGGTACATTTCTCATAATCGATCACAGGCAGATTATTCTCCAGCTTGATTGCCTCGGCCTCGCACTGCTTCACGCAGACGCCGCAGGCGATACATCCGGCAGAGCATACGGTTTTCACCGCTTTGCCCTTGTCATGGTTACTGCATGCCACCTTGTTCCGGGCGTCATAGGGCAGAAGCTCAATGATATTCTTCGGGCACACTTCGACGCATTTGCCGCAGGCGGCGCATTTGTCCCTGTCAACCACGGATACGCCGTCTATAATGTGGATCGCGTCAAAAGCACAGGCTCTCACGCAGGTTCCCAGTCCCAGACAGCCGAAAGCACACAGTTTATTTCCGGCGCCCGGTACCGTCATGGCTTTCTTACAGTCTTCAATGCCGTAATAGTTAAACTTGATCTCCGCTTTGTCACAGGTACCGGAACATTTTACGAAAGCAGCCGTTCTGGCGCTCTCCACCGCTTCCACACCCATTACGTCGCTGATCTTGCCGATGATCTCCGTGTTCGCCTTGCAGACGGGACAGCCGTTTACCGGCGCTTCGCCGGCTACGATTGCTTTCGCCAGAGCGGGACAGCCGGCATAACCGCAGCCGCCGCAGTTATTTCCCGGCAGGAGGCCGCAGATTTCCACTTCCCTGGGATCTTCCTCTACCTTGAAAACTTCGCCGGCCACACCGAGAAGCAGGCCGATGACAACACCAACCACGCCTACCAGCGCAGCAGCAATTCCAACAATGTACATCCCTTTACCTCCTCCTCTTTAAATCAGTCCGGCGAAGCCGCAGAATGCGATCGCCATCAGACCTGACGTAATCAGTACCATGGGAGAACCTTTCCAGGAGGGATTAAAATCATTGAATTCAATCCGCTCACGGACGCCGGCCAGCAGCACGATGGCAATGGTAAAACCTACCGCAGTGCCGAATCCATTTACGATACTGTTGATCAGTCCATAGTTTTTCTGTGCGTTAATAACCGCAATACCCAGCACCGCACAGTTGGTGGTGATCAGGGGCAGATATACGCCCAGCGCATTGTACAGGGCAGGCATTACTTTTTTCAGCACCATCTCCACGAACTGCACCAGAGCCGCGATTACCAGAATAAATACGATGGTCTGTAAAAATTCCAGCTTCAGCGGAATCAGAACGAAATTCTGAATCAGACTGGCCACTGCGGATGCGATGGTGATAACGAAGACAACCGCGGCGCCCATGCCGGCTGCCGTCTCAATCTTCTTTGATACGCCCAGGAACGGACACAAACCCAGGAACTGGCTTAATACAACGTTGTTAACCAGGGCTGATGCCACGATAAGCAATAACAATTCTTTCATTTATAAGCCAACCTCCTATTCATTTCCATCCGGTTTCGTCTCTGCCGCAGCAGCTTCCGCAGCCTTCTTTGCCTTTGCGGCCTCGGCCTTTGCAGCCTTCTCCGCAGCGGCTTTCTTTGCTTCCTCAGCCTTGGCGGCCGCTATCTTCTTATGGTTTTCGGCACAGACCGTCTCGGAGCAGCTTGTGCAGTTGCCGCCGCATACAATCGAGCTTCCTCCTGCCACATTGGTAGCGGAAGGCATCTTAAACTTGTTCTGCAGAGCCGTCAGACAGGCCAGAACAAAGAATGCGCCGGGAGCCATAACCAGAATCGAGATATGGAAATCTTCCGGGATAATCACACGGCCGAACACACTGCCGGCGCCCAGAAGCTCACGTACAAAGCCGATACAGGTCAGGGCGATGGTAAAGCCAAGACCCATGCCGATACCGTCGAATGCGGATTCGACAATGCCGTTTTTTGACGCATAAGATTCCGCACGGCCTAAAATAATACAGTTTACCACGATCAGAGGGATATAGATACCCAGCGCATCATAAACCGCGGGCACATAGGCCTGGAGCAAAAGCTGTACTACCGTCACGACGGAAGCAACAATTACGATAAAGGCCGGAATACGCACCTTATCGGGAATAATCTTACGAAGCAATGAAATCAGGGCGTTGGACACCACCAGCACCGCCGTGGTGGACAGACCCATACCGAGACCGTTGGTGGCGGATACCGTTACCGCCAGCGTCGGACACATACCCAGCATCAAAACAAAAGTCGGATTCTCTTTGATGATGCCGTTATATAAACGTTCTATATTTTTGTTCATCTTATCCTCCTTTTTGTTTTACCGGACTTCACTGACGAATTTCACGGAAGCATTGATCGCCTTGGTGATTGCCTTTGAGGTAATGGTTGCACCGCTGATCTGGTCGAAATCCTGGTTCATTACCAGTTCCGCCTGCGCGGTGATTCCCGCGAACTGTCCCTTGAACTCATCTCCGGTACACTTCGCGCCAAGGCCGGCGGTCTCACTCATGGAAAGCACCTCAAAACCGGTGATGGTGCCCGACAGGTCGATCCCCATCGTAATGGAGATTCCGCCGCCGTAGCCTTCTTTGGCGGTTACCGCGACCACATGGCCCACAACCGCGCCCGAAGCGTCCACAGCCTCAAGCACTTCTGTCACCTCCGCGCCGTCGGCCGTAAAGGAGGCCAGTGCCGTCTTGATTTCTTCATTCTCCTGGAAGGAGGCGGCATCAGCAAATACCTTCTGATAGGCTTCCTGTTTCGCCTTTTCCTCCGCCGCCTCAATGGGGGCCTTTGTCATATTATATACAAAACCCAGGCAGAGGCCGGAAATCAGTGTAATGGCAAAAAGGATAATGGCATCTTTAATAATCGTATTCTTTCCCATTTATTTCTTTGCCTCCCTTCCGAATGGCGTAGGCATCGTTACTTTCTCAATCAGCGGAACCAGCAGATTACAGAAAATAATCGCATAGGACACACCCTCGGCCGACGGGCCGAAGATACGGAAGATACCGGTTAAAAGACCCAGGCATACGCCGTAAATAATCTGTCCGTTGGGCGTAATCGGACTGGTCACGTAGTCCGTAGCCATGAAAAACGCGCCGAAGATCAGACCGCCGCCGCAGATCTGGGCCGCCACATAGGTCATGTCAAAGCCATGGCCGCCGAAAATCAGTGCGAACACCGCAACGGTTGCGATATAGGTGAAGGGAATCTTCCAGTTAATGACTTTTTTTGCCAGCATATAGGCCGCGCCGATCAGCAGAGCGATCACGGAAGTCTCACCGATGGTTCCCGGAATCGTACCGATAAACATATCCAGCAGGTTTACGCTCTCTCCTGCCTTTAACGCCGCCAGCGGGGTCGCTCCCGTAACGCCGTCAGGGAAGAACTGGGTCATCTTTCCCGCAAAAGAGATCAGCAGGAAACACCGGCCCGCCAGAGCAGGGTTCATAAAGTTCTGTCCCAGGCCGCCGTAAAGCTGCTTCACGATCAGAATCGCAAACACGCTGCCCAGGGCAGGAATCCACAGGTCGATATAAGCCGGCATATTCAGCGCCAGAATCAGGCCCGTCACAGCCGCACTGTAATCCATAATCGTTATAGGCTTTTTCATAGCCTTCTCATATATGTACTCGGTCAGCATGGCTGTGGCCACACAGATCACAATGATCAGAAATGCCCTGAACCCAAACTGATAGATGCCAAACAGAGCCGCCGGGGCCATGGCAATCAACACATCACACATGATGGAAGAAGTAGACGCGCTGCTTCTGACATGGGGCGATGTGGAAACATTTAAGAGTTTGTTCACTCTCACTCACCTCTTTCTTATGCTATTTTTTTGCATTCCTTCTCTTGTCCATCACGCTCTTTCTGGCCTGCTTGAACGCCTGAGTCAGACGTCTCTTGGCAGGGCATACATAGGTGCAGCTTCCGCACTCGTAGCACTCCATGCCGCCGATCTTCTCAAAGCCTTCGTCGTCAAAACGCTCGGCAAATTCCACCATCTTCTGGGGAACCAGATTGCTGGGACAGGCCTCCACGCAGCGTCCGCAGCGGATACAGGCGGTAGGCGCCATCGCTGCCACTTCATCTTTGGACATGCATAAAAGAGCAGAGGAGGTTTTCGTTACCGGCACCTCCAGTGAATACAGAGCCATACCCATCATCGGGCCGCCGGACACGATTTTCTCCGGCTCGCAGGTGAAGCCGCCGGCTTCGTCGATCAGCTCCGCATAACAGGTTCCGGTTTTTACCTCAAAGTTTCTGGGTTCCTTGATGGCATCTCCGGTTACCGTAACCACCCGGCGGATCAGCGGTGTGCTCTCGCATACGGCCTTGTAAATAGCCACCACCGTGTCGATATTGTCTACCACAACGCCGGCATCGGCAGGAAGCATGGAGGAATTGATTTTTCTGCCGGTACATGCATAGATTAATGTACGCTCAGCGCCCTGGGGGTATTTGGTGCGCAGAGGCTGTACGGTAATCCTGGGTTCGTCTTTTGTCATCTCTGTCAGTTTCTCAATGCAGTCCGGCTTATTGTCCTCGATTCCGATGACGCCCTTCGCATTCTCAAATAACCGAAGCAAAACTTTTACTCCGCCGATAATTCTCTCCGGATCTTCCAGCATCACCCGGTAGTCAGAGGTCAGGTACGGCTCGCACTCTGCGCCGTTTACCAGCACATAGTCGATCTTGCTGTCGTCCTGAGGAGTAATCTTCACATGGTTGGGAAAGCCTGCGCCGCCCATACCTACCACGCCCGCATCCTGGACATACTTCCGGATTTCCTCTTTTGACAGCTTCGTGTAATCTCTCTGCTCCCCGAAGCCTTCCACAGCTTTATATTCATGGTCGTTTTCCACCACGATTGCCGGGCACACGGCGCCTGAAACCAGCAGCCTGGGCTCAATGGCTTTTACGGTGCCGGACACCGAGCTGCAGATATTGGCAGACACGAATCCGCCGGCTTCTGCGATTCTCTGGCCCACCAGCACGTGGTCTCCCACAGATACCACAGGCTTTGCCGGCGCACCGATGTGCTGTGACATGGGATACACCAAATCGCCTTTTGGAAGCACTGCCTTAATCGGGAGAGACTTGGAAAGTTCTTTTCCGTCATAAGGATGCGTGCCACCCTGAAATGTAGCTTTTTCCATCTGTTATCCGTCTCCTTCTTCTTAACTGATTACATTTGTTTCTCAGACATCTCCCGCCGCCTTATCGCGGGACATAGATCCGAATACGTTTTATGAGCTGCCCTGCCACAAGACCGATCAGTCCTCCGGTGATCAGCCCGGATACCAGCAGAACAGGCACATAGTAAAACAATGCGGCTGACTCTACAACTGCCGCAGCCACCAGCAGCTGCCCGATATTATGGGCGATACCGCCGGCCATGCTCACCCCCTCAACGTGAAACAAAGCTTTATTCTTACAGGCTGCCATCACAGCGAAGCTTAAAAGGCCGCCAGATAAGCTGAACATCATGGTGGATAAATTTCCGAAAGTGAACCCCACCAGCAGAATCCTGATTACGGAAACGCCGAACGCTGTCCGAACCCCCAGAAGATACAGGGCCGCCACCACCACCAGATTGGCAAGGCCCACTTTCATGCCGGGCACGGCAAAGGAAAAAGGAAGCAGCGCCTCCACATAGCTGAACACAAACGCCAGGGCGATCAGCACCCCGTACAGGGCCACTTTCTTTGCCGCATGCTTTTCCTGATTATTCACAGCAGTTTTTGTCATGCCCTCCCCCTTCACTCCGCAAGGCCGTCGAGGGCCGTGCCCTCACCGCCCCGAACCGTGATTACCACCCGGTTCGGAAGACAGACAATCGTCTCCCCGCTCCCGCTGATCTGTCCCTGCTTCTCGCAGAGACGGTCAGGACAGCTCACATCCGTTACCCGGACGGAGCCTCCCTCAATCACCAGCGTGTTCCTGCCGCCGTCATATCCTTCTATGACAACCGTGCAGTCTTCCGTCAGGGGATACCTGGCTGTCTCAAGGCCTTCCACCTCCACCGAGGCCCATACGCCGGGCTCCCGGTGAAGGAAATGCCAGACCAGCCAGCAGCAAAGCGCTGTCAGAAGAACAGCCGCCGCCAGAACAATCTCCCCGCAGGGTTTTTGTCTATTCTTCCCTATATCCCCTTCCTTTTTCCCCATTTTATCACAAATTCTCCAAATTAAAAACCCTTATTGCGCCAGATATCGAATGTTTCAAAAAAAAAACAACATTTTTGTCTATTTTCCACAATATTTCCCTGTCCGTTTTCCCGACACGGTTTTATAATTCTCTGCTCTTTTTCGCACAGGCTTTCATCGCTTCCATGATGCTGCTGCGGAATCCCTTTTCTTCCAGCACCCGCACGGCTTCAATCGTGGTTCCTCCCGGAGAGCATACCATGTCTTTCAGCTCGGCCGGATGTTTTCCTGTCTCCAGCACCATTTTCGCACTGCCGTAAACAGCCTGGGCCGCAAATTCATAAGCCTGGGCTCTTGGCATTCCCTCCAGCACCGCCGCATCGGCCATGGCTTCAATCATGATATAGACATAAGCGGGCGAGCTTCCGCTGACCGCAACCACGGCGTCAAACAGACGTTCATCCACCACCACCGCTTTGCCGAAGCTGTTGATCACCTGGAGTACGCGATCCATTTCTTCTTTGGTCACCAGCTTACCTGCGCTGACAGCCGTAATCCCCTCCAGTGCCAGAGCCGGCGTATTCGCCATGGTGCGCACCAGTTTCAGCCTTCTTCCGAAGGTATCCGTGATCCGCCGTTTTGTCCAGCCGGGAGCCAGACTGATTACAATCTGGTCCGCCCGGACTCTGTCATTAATCTGATCGATCACTGCCATGTAAAACTGGGGCTTGATGGCCAGAACCAGCATCTCTGATTCCTCCGCCACTTTCCTGTCGCTCTCCACAACCTCTACGCCCAGTTCTTTCTGAGTCCGCTCCCTGGCCGGCTCCCATATGTCAGAAGCGATGATTTCCTCCGGACGGAACAGCCCCTTCTTGATAATGCCTCCCATGATCGCCCGTGCCATGTTGCCGCTGCCGATAAAACCTATTTTTCTCATATTATGATTTCCTCCCCTCATTCATTCTCCATTGGGTTTTTGATTTATCATACATCCGGCGTCAGCCGCCCCTGGGCTTCTGCGGCAGCCTCCCGCTCGAATGTTCTGATCTTTTCCTCATCCAGCCTGGGCAGTTCCTCCAGGCTTCCCACGCCGAAACGGCGCAAAAATTCTTCCGTGGTGGCAAATAAAATCGGACGCCCCGGCGCATCCAGCCGCCCCACCTCGCATACCAGACCAAATTCCACCAGACGGTTGACCGCATGATCGGAGGCCACGCCCCGTATCCTCTGGATCTCCGCTTTCGTCACCGGCTGCTTATAGGCAATAATGGAAAGCGCTTCCAGAGCAGACTCCGATAATTCCTGCTTCTTTGGCTCACTGGCCACCCGGATCAGATTTTCATAATATTCTTTTTTGGTGCAGAACTGGAAACTGTTTTCCAGTTCCAGAAGACGGATTCCCCGGTCTTCTTTCTCATACCGTTCCATCATCTTATGAAGCAGCATTTTGGTGGTTTCCTGGTCCTGTTCCACGGACCGGGCCAGAGAAGCCAGCGGCACCGCCTGCCCCATGGCAAACAGCACTGCCTCCAGCGCCGCTTCCATTTCCCGTTTTTTCATTGCGGTTTCCTCTTTATTTATTTCACCCGTAATCTGTTTTCCATACGTCACTGAAACTCCAGCTCCAGCCGTTCCAGCACATCGTCGGTATTGGCCGCCCGGATCAGAATATCCCCAAACAGTTCTTCCTGCATAAGCTGCACGGCCCCCGCTTTTATCAGTTCCAGCACGGCCAGAAAAGTGACAACCACCTCAAATCGCTCCGCCCCTCCTTCCGGAAAAAGAGACACAAAAGAAAACTGCTTTTTCTCCCGGCAGAGAGCGAGAATCCCTGTAATTTTATCCTCCACCCGCACCGGCTCTTTCTCGATACGCCCGAACCTGCTGCGCACAGGATCGATTTTATCCTCCTGTTTTTTGATCACCATCTGGAAAATCTCATTCAGCCGGATCAGAGAAATTCCTTCTAACAACTGATCCAGATCCACTGGCGGCCGGTAACGGGACACCTCCTCCGGGATATCCTCCTGCCGGTAAAAAACAAAACCGGCGGACTGCTCCCGTTCCTGCAAAGTAACGGAAATTTCCTTAAACATCTTATATTCCAGAAGCCGCCTGGTCAGTTCCTCTCTGGGATCTTTGGCTTCTTCTTCCTCCTCCTCATCGGCCGGAAGAAGCATCCGGGACTTGATATCCAGAAGGGTGGCCGCCATCACCAGAAATTCACTGGCCAGATCCAGATCCTCCATATCCATAGAGGAAATATATTCCATATACTGATCCGTGATCTCGGCAATGGGAATATCATAGATATCCAATTTATCCTTTTCAATCAGGTGAAGCAGCAGATCCAGCGGACCCTCAAACACTTTCAGTTTTACTGCCAGTTCCATTCAGACCCGCCTTCTTAATTCTACCAAAATCAACTGAGGCCGGTTGTTCAGCCTGAGATTTATGGAATGGGTGCCCAGCCCGGCGCTTAATACCATCCGGCTGTCCCCCTCTTTGTAAAATCCTCTGTCATACTCCGGAAAAAACATATAGTTGGGCGTCATCACGCCCCCCAGCCCCGGCAGGCAGATCGTTCCCCCGTGAAAATGCCCGGCCAGCACCAGATCGGCCCCCCACCGAGCATATTCCTTAAAATAAAGGGGCGAGTGGGCCAGCAATATATGAAATTCGTCCCCATGCCCTTCTCCCAGCGTCCGCTTAAGATAAATCTGGCTCATGGGCCTTTTTCCGACTTTTTTATAATATCTCCGGGACAGATCAAGACCTGTAATCCGAATACGCTCTCCCTGCCGTTCCAGGTATTCGCTGCGGTTTCTCAGCAGATGAACGCCCATTCCTTCGATGCCGTCCATATACCGGTCATACTGGTCCCCGTAAATCTCCCGTTCCCGGTCCATCCTGTGCTCATGATTGCCCAGGCCGTAATAAACGGGATACTTTTCCGACAAGGCCCTGATCAGGCAAAGGGGAATTTCCAGACTTCCGGGACCTTTTGCCACCATCATATCGCCGCCGACCGCCACGATATCCGGATGCAGCCCGTCTATGGCCTGTAAAAGCTTCTCATTATTTTCGCCAAAAGAATTATTGTGGAGATCTGTCAGAAAAACGATGGAAAAACCGTCAAAAACCCGGGGCAATCCGGGATATCCGGCCTGAAAGTTCCGAATCTCAAAATGTTTTCTCTCGTACCGTGAGCGTGCCAGCGCCCCCGCCGCCAAAACGGCCGACGCTGCCGCAAATTTAGTTATAGATATCATTTTGCAATTATATCATAGAATGCTATAGGGCGCAATCAGAGAGTTTTTCTCTAAAATCGGCAAAATTGTACTAAAAAAAATACAAGCGGGAAACCTTTCGATTCCCCGCCCATCAGCACTTTCCATAATAACAGTCAATTCATATTTATTTAATTTCCACAATCTTGCCTTCTTTTGTCTCATAACGGCAGTATTTTCCGTTTTCCGAGATAAAGGGACGGTATGTGTTGGTTTTCGTGTCATTCACATAGACAACGCCGGTAGCAATCATCTTCACCAGTGCAAAACGGGTATTCAGGCTGGAAATCCATTCATAAACCTTCTCGTCGTTGGACTTTGCCATCACCAGACTGTATCCGTCGTCACAAGGAGAAAGACGGAAATAAATCTTTTCTTTATCCTTCGCCGGCGCATATACCTGGCTGTAGATATAGGAAGAAAAATTCTTCTTGACAAATTCCTGGAAAGACTTTACAGTATAGACTTCTTTGCTCACCTCGTCGGTAATCTTATCTCCTCTGTCCAGACGGATCTTAACCACCTGCAGCACCTCGACGCTCCAGTTGATAAAAGAAATACTGCTGTACTGCATGGAGTTCAGCAAAGTGTCGATGATCTCTCTCGACAACACCGGTGACTGGGTCGCTTCTTCGTATAATTTCTGATACATCCTTTTTATCCTCCCTCATTTTGTCTTGCATCCGCCCAAAGCCCACAGGAATGCCCTTTCATCCATGACAGAGCCAGCATGGGCGCTGTCATAATTATAAAACCTGGAAGGAAAAAAAGCAAGGGAGAGGCCAAGGTTTCCGGTTTTGTACTTTTAAATATACATCAGCGAACACAGCTTGCCTTTGAATCCGCGAAAAAATCTCACATCCAGTTCCGAATCAGTTTCCCATTTCCATCTCCAGCCCATACCTCTGCTTCATCATCTCTCTGTACTCGTCGGTTACCAGGGATTCCTCCGGATTATAGATGTATGTATCCTTGCTTTCAACACCCACGTCCTTTTTATCCAGATCAATGCTGCACTCCATAATCACTTTAATCGCGGCCGTGTAGTCGTTCTTTTCATAAACCTTTAACAGAACTTTGCTGTTATCCTCTGTTTTCTCCACCGCAATCACCTCTGTCGTCTCTAACTGTGCATGATCGAATTCCTTCTGGCAGAAAGAATAATCTCCCGGCTCCAGAACTTCCGAAGTCCCATCTTTATAGGTGATCTTCCGCTCTGTCTCCATCTCGTGGCAAGAAATATTGTCTCCATCCTTGCCATAAGCCATGTAGTACAGCGTACCCACATAATCCTCATCCAGCACATAGCCCAGATCTTCATTGTCCACATCTTTATAAACCGATTTTATGACAATAATATTCTGCAGCGGCGTCACGGAAACCTTCTCAATGGTTTTTTCTACCTTCTTATATTGTGCCGAGGCATCCTTGGAGGGCATAATTACATCCGTATGATCCAGCGCATTTTCTTTCGAAAGCTTCACCTCAAAGCTTCCGTCAACCGGTATGCAGTCATTGTCCAGCCCAACCACCACATCGTTCAGCGCAATGGTAAATTCCTTTTTCCCGTTTAAAATGCTGTCATCCAAAAACCACATCTGATGGACAATATATTCGCCGTCTTTTACACATTCTATGGAATGTTCGGAACGACCCCTTACCCATACTTCTTCTCCGTCCACAACCAGGTTATAGTTCGCGCCTCCCAGCCGTGTTTCCGCATACCCGTTCTGTGTGGTAACCGGATCATTAAAGGACAGATAGCAAAGAGGAACCTTATAATCGCTGTCCATAGAATCCTTATAAGATTTCAGCTTCTCCTCCCCCACTTTTACTTTAAACTGAAGGATCGCAAAACCGTCATCACAGAAAGAAGACTCCAGGGCAACCTTCAGATCCTCATTCCCAATCTCCTGGTTTTCTACCGGCTCTGCCCATTCGGCCGCATCGTCCGGCAGCTTGATGCCTACGCTCTGTAAAGATGAAACCCCTACGCCAAAGGATCCTTTCAATGCGGCAAGTGCCGCCCCGCCGCAGGTGATCAGCCCTAAGGCTACTGCCGCTGCCGCTGCCATCTTTCTTACTTTCATTTTCATAAACACTCCTTTCACTGCATGCTGCCCCTGTTTCTGTTTTTGTTTTTCCCGCAGGTTTACAATCAGTTTTTCTTTCAAAGCCTCGTCGGCCTTGATCCTGGATATCAGGCTATAATAATCTTTTGACATCCTTTCCTCCTCTTCCGATGCTTCCATTCCACACCCGGCTGCCTGTCCCATAACCGTCCGATGCCGCTTTTGACAGGTATTTTTGGTATGTACCCTGCCTGTTATCCGGTCAAACATAAACCTCGCCCTCTCTTTCCAGAATTGTCTTTAACTTTTTCCTCGCCCTGGCCAGATAAGAACTGACCGTGTTCTCCCGCAGCTTCAAAATTCCGGCGATCTCTCCGGTTTTGTAACCCTCGTAGTAATAAAGATAAATAATATTCCGGTAAACCGGCTTAAGCTGAGACAATTCCTCCCAGAGCCGCAGTTCTTCCGGCTCCCACGTAATCTCCGGTCCGTCCCCCTCAAACCCCATTACCTTCTTATACCACGAGCTCTTATTGTAATCCCTGCACAGATTCACCGTCACTCGGATCAGCCAGGCTTTCAGATAACTTTCGTCCTCTTTTATGCGCTCTGCGTTATCAAGCAATTTGATAAATACCTCTTGGGTAATATCCTCACTGTCGGATTTATTAAAGCAGTTCTGATAGGCAATCCTCATCACCATGTCCGAGTAGGTTTCCACCAGCTTTCGTATCTCATCATCTTTCATCTTTTCCTCTCTTCTGACGCGGCTTGCCGCGTCATTCGGGCAGATTTGAATGTTTCCTTTCAAACCTTATGTTCCCGATCAGTTGCGCAACTTTCATTTCAAAGGCCTTACACTTATAAAACGATTGAAAACCCGTTTTCCGTGCAAACGCAAAAAAATTTTTCGCAAAAATGAAAAACGGACTCCTAAGAGTCCGCCAAAGCCGCAGGAATCATACCTGCTTTTTTACATACTTTTCAATCACGCAAGTATGCTTTTTCCTTTTCGTATAACCGATTCCTACTAAAAGAATTTCTCCCGTATAATTTTCCAGCCATGCCCCGTACTGTTTGTCCTTAATCTGCGCAATCGCCCCTTCCGCGGATTTGTTCCATTTCAGTTCCACAACCAGAGCAGGCTTATCCACATTTCGCCTGGGAAGGTATACCACGTCGGCAAAGCCTTTCCCTGACGGCAGCTCCATAAGAGGATTCATATAATAGATTCTGGCGCTGTAATAAGCCATCAGTACCGTACAGGTCAGCGAATGTTCACTGTTATACTTTAACATTGAGGCAGTTTCATTGTGAATGAGAGCCATTTCTTCCGCCACAGCTTCCCCGTCCATCTCCCAGGTTTTTCGCAAAAGCTCTTCCGAGCGGTTCAGTGCCCGCACCAGTCCTTCCCAGCCTCCTGCTCTGACAGAGCGCAGAAATTCCCGGGCAATCTCCTGATTTGGAATAAATACCTCTCCGGTTGTCTCATCAAAAGACAGATATCCCAGATGAAGCAAAAGAGTCAGCACATCATCTTTATTTCCGAATGTCGTCATATCATTCTGACATGTAGACGGATCAATTTTACAGCGCATATCGCTGAGCATACGGATAATAGCCTCTTTCAGACCGTCAAAATTCAAATCAATATAAATTTTAAGCGCCTCATAAGTCTCCGTCCCGGTCCAATAACTTTGAAAACGCCCGCTGTCCGTCAGTTCCGTTACCGCCTGGGGATTATAAATATGCATGCCTCCCAGCAGATAACCGTCATACCATTTCTGTGTTTCGCCGTAATCCACGCCATATTTTTCACAGAGCTTTTTTACTTCTTCTTCCGTAAAGCCAAAGTATCCCGCCAGCCGTCCCGGATTCAGCATGGAAAACTCTTTAAATATATTAATGGCAGAATGCTCCCCGTATTTTTTAATGGGAAGAATCCCCGTCATATAGGCCAGCTCCACATATTCCTGTCCTTTGAACAGCCCCCGCAGAAAATCAAGATACGCTTTCTGCACATCTTTCTGTTCCTTCGCCAGCCGGAACACACAGTCCCATTCGTCGATAATAAATACAAATCCTTCTCCGGTATGTGCGTAAATCTGCTCTAAAACGGCCGGAAGCCCGTATTGCTCCGGCTCCAAATCCGTTTCATAAACCGCTCTCAGTTCCCGAATCACCGCCTCCTGCATTCTGTCAATAAAAATGTCAAGGTGGGATTCCCGAAATAAAAATTTCTGAATATCCAGCCGGATCACCGTATGCCGGTTCAGATGTTTTTCAAAAGACGGTTCCTTTTCGATTTCCAGTCCCGAAAACAACGCCGCAGAATCACATCCGCAACTATAATAGGCAGACAGCATATTCGCCGCCATGGACTTTCCGAAACGGCGTGGCCTGCTCACACAGATAAACCGCTTTTCGGTTCTGTAAACCCGGTTCATCTGAGAGATCAGCATGCTTTTATCCACATAGATCTCCGAAAATCGCGCCATCTCAAAGGCCCCGTTTCCCGGATTTACATAAATGCCCATATTGATACGCTCCTTTCCGTCCCGTCATACCCTGGAAGTCTCACTCTGTACTTTCCAGATCCCCCACTGCCTGATTTCCCATCGGACTGCGCCAGCCGGAACCAGCGATGCCGCCCCAGCATATCACCGCAGTCATCCGCATGCTCATACGCTGTTTTTTACCAGCGCCTGAAACGCTTCTCCCCGCTCCTCAAAATTTTTAAAGATGCCATAGCTGGCCGCCGCCGGCGACAGGACGCAGCTTCTTCCCGGACGGGTTTTTTCTGCCGCCAGCTTTACCGCGTCTTCCAGATGCTCTGTCAGATAGAGCCGCTGACTGCTCGGAAAATCCCGATAATTCTCCCGGATCTCCTGACAAATCCGTCTGCCGGTGGCTTCCATCAGAATCACGTTCAATTCCGGATACCCGTACAGCGCCCGGATCAGTTCTTTGTAATCAATCCCCCTGTCCATGCCGCCGATCAGAATCGTATCCGCATCCTCTACGCTGTGAAGGGCCTGAATGGCTGTCTCGCAAATCGTGGAAATGGAATCGTCATAATATTTAATCCCGCCGTAGCAGCCCACATACTGCAGTCTGTGGGGAAGGGGTTCATAGGTGTACAGCGCCCGGTTAAAATCCTGATCGGAAATGCCCTGCCGGCGGCAGACGGCATAGGCGATGCCGATGTCAAAACAGTTATGCTCTCCCACCAGCCGGGTCTGCTCCAGCGGAATCCGGTAAATGCCGCCGTCGAAAAATACGGTTTTATGCCAGATTTTAACGGTTTCGGTGTCATCCTCCGTCAGCCCGCCCGACTCAATCCCGGCAGCCTGTATCTGTTCCGAACTGAACCCTTCCGCCTGCAGACGCTCCGTTCCGTACACCGGAATCAGCCGTCCGCAGGTTTCTTCCGCCGCCGGAAGATCTTCGCTGTTGCAGAAAAAAACATCTTCGGGCCGCTGATGAAGATAAACCTGTTTTTTCGACGCCACATATTTTTCCATGGACCCGTAATGGTCCAGATGCTCCTCATGGATATTGGTCAGTATCCCGACGCCGGGTGACACCGTCATATATTCCAACTGATGGCAGGACAGCTCGCAGACTACAACCGTATCTTCCCTCATCTGCATAGCTACGTCAAATACCGGAATCCCGATATTGCCCGCCAGAAGGCAGGGAAATCCGTTTTCTTTTAATATATGAAACAGCAGGGTGGTGGTGGTGCTTTTTCCCTTGGTCCCGGTAATGCCTATGATCTGATCCCGGAAGCGTCTGAAAAATTCCTGGGTCTGAGAAGTAAGGCTGCCGGAAATGCCCCCGGCTCTCTTTTTCAGTTCCGCCTCTATCTCCGGTTCCAGCACGACGCCGGGACTTTTGAATACCAGATCAAACTCCCTGACCGCCTTTTGATGGTCCGGTCCGGCAAACCACCCCGTCTCCGGTTCCAGAGAAGGGTCTCTGAGATTCTGATCGGCCACTGCCAGGCTTGCATATCCCCCCGCCCGGCGCAGCATCTGATAAGTGGATCTCCCTTCCCTGCCAAAGCCCAGAATCAGCACATTTTTATGGGCAATACGGTTTCTCAACGTCTGAATCACAATCTTCTCCTCACTTCCCCTGCTTTTCCTGTCCGTACTTTCAAAGCGAATGCAAACCGCCGGTTCTCTGGCGCAGACCATAGGGACCACCCCGTCACCCTTCTGCCGGCAGACATTCCTGCCGCAGTATCTTTTCAAATACATCCGGCAGTAAATTTCCTTTGTCATAATAAGTATAATAGCCGTGATCCCTGTGGGCATGCGTCTCAAACAGATCACTCTGCCGGTAGTAGCGAAGCAGCACGGGCAGCGCTTCCCCCTCCCGCTCCATTCTCTCTATGGTTATGGCAATGGCCGCATTGATCTCGTTCCTGCTGCCCACGCACTCAAAAGGCTTATCCTCCTGAATCCCCACCAGTTGTTCCAAAGTTCCGGTCAGCGACGGATCGTTCAGCATATCTGCGCCGAACATCTGCCGCAGCTTCTTTTGCGGCAGGAAAGGCGAAAGAATCAGAAACACAAACAGACACTTGGGACAGTGGCCGCACCAGACATCCTGCCTGCTGCCGGCGTTGCAGCTTCTGAATACCTGATGATACTGTTCCAGCCCGGCAAAATAACGGGCGATCTGGAATTCGCTTAACGGCCGCAGCAGACTGAAATAATATACGCCGCTGTGCAGATAGTTCCGCTCATAGCTGTTAAAATCCGCTTCAAACTGAAAGCTTTTGGAATACTGATGATTCACCGTGCTGCCCGGCACCGTGCTTTCATTGGCGCTGGACTCATTGGACAGCGCCACATATTTCAGCCGGTGCAGGTAAGCCGCCGCCACGGAAGAAAAGGCCACGATCGCTGAAAAGGGCGTGTGGCCGTTCAGATAACCTTCCCGGTTCAGACGCAGCATATTCTGATCCAGAGTCCGGGAAGCCATCACCTGCCGTTTGGGACCGTATCCTCCGGCCTGGCTGCAGTGAATCGTCGCCCCCCTGGGATTAATCACATAAACCATAGACTCCATCCCGGTCTTTTTCACCAGCTCCATGGTCACGACAGAATCCTTGCCGCCGCCTACCGGAATCAGACAGCCCTCCAAAGGCGGCAGCGGTCTGCCCTTCCTGCCCGTTCTCCTTTCCCCCTCCGGCTCATGATGCTTTGACGTCCTGCACCGGATTTCCATAAAGGAGTCCGGATCCGCCTCCTGAATCCGGTTGGTATAGAAAAATTCTCCGAGACCGTTGTAGTACAGATTTTTCCACCAGTCAATCTGTTCCCGGTTCAGGCAGCCCGCCTCCACCCATACCGTGGGCGGACAGCAGATCTTCCAGTAGCTTACAAGCTCTACCATTCCCAGAGAAAAGATCATATTCCGGAACACCGGGTCTTCCCGAAAACCGTTCAAATCCGCCGCCATACGTTCACGGTCACCTGCCGATCCGCCGGCATACGGCGCCTCCCCGTCTGTCCGGGCACTCCGTACTCCCGAATACACGGAAGGCTTCGGAAACCTCCATTCCGGCGCAAACTCCGACAGACCGGGAATCCGAAACTGATACCGAACCCGGATTTCTTCTTCCGTTTCTTCTATATGATAGCCCTCATAGATAAACGCAGGCCATTTTTTCCGCAGTTCCATATATTGTGACATACTGTTCCTTCTCTTTCCTGATTGCTTTTTCACCGTATGTATCCCGCCGTGATCCCTGTTATTCCATATACACGGCGTATCACTGAAATCCATTATAGTAGAAGGACGACATTTTTTCAAGGCTGTTTATGCAGCCGGCTCTCCGGCCGGTTCCCCGGCCGCCGGAAGTTCCCCGCTGACTGGTTCCCCGCTGACAGGCTCTCCGGCCGCCGGCGTTCCTTCCTCTGCCGCTTCTGTCCGGTTCTCTCCGGTTCCGGTTTCCGTCTCCGCAGCGCTTCTTCCGCCGCCGCTCTGGCCGGCCGCTCCCGTCTCTCCATCCCGACCCTGTTCCTTATCCGGCGCTGTCCGGCCTCCTTTTAACACAAAGGCATCGAACAGTTTTCCCAGATAATCTTTATAGTTCGCCGCCTGAACTTCTCCGGCCGTCAGAATATCCACGGAACCGATTTCCCTGCCGTCCAGCGTGTACACCAACTTTCCGGCATACTGTCCCATACTTACCGGCGCTTCCAACTGTTCCTCCAACTGCAGGCTTCGCTCTACCTGGCCCAGATTTTCCCCGGTGGTGCTCAGATAGGAAAATTCTTTTTCATAAGCCACCTCCACACTGTCCTCCTGACCGTTTACCACGCAGACCGGGGGCAGCGCCTGCCGTTTTGCGTCGTCGTCCTGATAAAGAGCACAGTTGGCATAGCCGTAATTCAGCATGGTCTGGGCCTGGGAAAAACGAATCTTATAGTCCGGCGCGGCCATCACCACCGCAATCAGCTTAATCCCGTCTTTTTCCGCCGTAGCCGACAGACAGTATTTGGCCAGAGAGGTGGAACCGGTTTTCAGCCCTGTCACCGTAAAAGAATTGCTCATTTTCAGCAGTTTATTGGTATTGGCCAGGCCGAACTCGGTGGTTCCCTGTTTCGTTACATGCGTGATATTTTCCATCCAGATCGTGGAATACTGGCTGATCTGGGGATATTTCGTAATCAGCTCCCGGCTCATAATCGCCACGTCTCTGGCAGAGGTCAGATGGGTAGCCGACTCCGTCAGACCGCAGCAGTCCTCAAAATGGGTATTGGTCATATTCAGGGAAGCGGCTCTGGCATTCATCATCTTGACAAATTCCGCCTCGCTGCCTGCCAGATGCTCCGCCATGGTTACGCTGGCGTCGTTGCCGCTGGCCACCACGATGCATTTAATCAGCGTCTCCACCGTCTGTTTTTCGCCTTCTTCCAGAAATACCTGAGAGCCGCCCATGGATTTTGCATAGGCGCTGGTAGTCACCTCATCGTCCAGACTGATTTTCCCCGCGTCCAGGGCGTCAAAAATCAGAATCAGCGTCATAATCTTGGTGATGCTGGCGGGACGGAGCTGTTTGTCACAGTTTTTCTCAAAAATAATGGTCCCTGTGGATGCTTCCATCAAAACCGCCGACTCCGCCGTCACCCCCAGATCCACCTGCGCCGGCGATTCGGCCTGACCCGTTTTGTCCGCCTGTCCGGCAGGCGCAGTCTGAGTCGCGTCTTTTGTCTGGCCCCCGGAGCCGGCCTGACCCGCCCCGTCAGTCTGACCCGCGGCAGCGGCCTGATCCGTTCCATCCTCCCGGCCCCCGGAATCCGTCTGACCCGCTCCGTCTGTCTGACCCGCCCCGCCGCTCTGATCTCCGGTTTCCTTTCGGCTTTCCGCCTCCGTCTGTTCCTGTGAGCCTGACTGGCCGGACAGATTCACCTGGCTGGCCGCCTCCGCCTGGCCGGACTGGTTTCCCCCCGTCCGGACGTCCTGAACGTCGCCGGCTCCCTCAAACCAGATTTTCCCCGCCGCATCGGATTCCTGTCCATTTGCCGGCATCAGGACGCCCTGTATCAAAACCACAGTCAGACACAGGACTGACAATAATTTTCTCATAGATTCCCCCATAAATTGTCCGTTGTTTCATTCTAAGCAACAGGCAGGCAAAATATTCCCCTTTTAACAGAATCCGTCTGTACAAACCGGAAAAAATATGATATGAATATGAGCATGGCCTTTCGGATTCCCGGCGGATGCGGCATCCCGGTTTTGTCCGGCATTCCGCAGGTACATTCATATGAATAAGGACGGAACAGACTGTGGAAAACCAAATGACATTAAAGACAAACCAGATCACCGAGGGCGTAATCTGGAAACAGCTTTTATTATTCTTTTTCCCCATTTTGCTGGGAACCTTTTTTCAGCAGCTTTATAATACGGCGGACTCTATCATCGTGGGGAAATATCTGGGCACCCAGGCGCTGGCGGCGGTGGGCGGCTCCGCGGAGCTTCTGATCAGGCTGGTGCTCGGATTTTTCATCGGCATTTCCTCCGGGGCCGGCGTCATCATCTCCCAGTACTACGGCGCAAGAAAGATGGACGGCACAAGACAGGCCGTCAGCACCGCCTTACTGGTGGCAATCGGCGGCGGCGCCCTTTTTACCCTGATCGGCATCGCCGCCGCTCCCTGGGCCCTGCAGGTTATGGGGACGCCGGAGGAAATTATCGGTCAGTCTCTTGTTTATATGCGGGTTTATTTTGCCGGCATGATCCCGGTTCTGGTTTACAATATGGGCGCGGGCATTTTCCGGGCGGCGGGCAATTCCCGGATGCCCATGTATCTGCTGATTATCTGCTGCCTGTTAAATATCGCCCTTGACATTCTGTTTGTCCCGGTGCTTCGCTGGGGCGTGTTCGGCGCGGCACTGGCTACCACTCTGGCCCAGGCCGTCAGCGCCGTGCTGGTGATCACGGCACTGTTTAAAACCCCTGCGGAATACAGAATGGATATCCGGCAGCTTCATTTTTCCGGAAAATTACTGAAAAGCATCCTCTGGGTCGGCATCCCCGTAGGGCTGCAGTCCGTGATGTATAACTTCGCAAACGTGCTTCTCCAGACAAATGTCAACGAACTGGGCACCGCCACCATTGCGGCCTGGACCGTCTTCGGGAAGATCGACGGCATTTTCTGGATGATCCAGAACTCTCTTGGCATCGCCATTACCACCTTTGTGGGACAGAATTACGGTGCGGGAAAATATGACCGGGTGAAAAAAAGCATTCGGATATGCCTTGGCATGTCTCTCGGAATCACACTGTTTTGCAGCTTTTTTCTGATCGCGTTCAGCCGGCCTCTGTACTGCTTTTTCGTAGATGACAGCCAGGTGATCGAGATCGGGGTGTTTATGATGCGCTTTATGGTGCCTTCCTATATTACATACATCTGCATCGAGATCCTCTCCGGCGCCATCCGCGGGACCGGCGAGACGGTAAAGCCGCTGATCATTACCTTTGTGGGCATCTGCGTGTTCCGGGTTCTGTGGATCACCGCCGTCCTGCCCTTCCATAAAGGTCTGCGGGCCATTATTCTGACTTATCCCACCAGTTGGATACTGACCACCGCTATGTATATCTTTTATTACAACAAAGGGAAATGGCGCAGACGGATAGACGGCAGATGACAGCGGCGCCGGACCATGAAAACCGGTGGGAAAGACCGGCGGCCGGTCATTACAGATCGTTACAGAAAGGACAGAAAGAATCAATGAGACATCATCCGGCACCCATGGCCGCTCTTTTCCTGTTTATATTATTTCTGATTTTCGGCTTTAAGGCTTACAATGACTACGGCATTTCCTGGGACGAGCCCATCGAACGGGAAAGCAGCCTGGTAACATGGAAATATCTCCGGCCGGAGGATTCTTCGCTGATCACCGAGACGGTGAATTTCAACATGGTGCCGAATCTTCACGATTATCAGTACCGTTACTACGGCACGGCGGCCCAGCTTCCTCTGGTACTGGCGGAAAGCCTGACCGGTTTTACCATGAGCCTGCACGACGTTTATCTGATGCGGCATCTCTATGTATTCCTGCTGTTTTTCTGCGCCGCCGTCTGCTTTTACCGGCTGTGCCGGTATCTGACGGAGGATGACTGGCTGGCTTTGGCAGGGCTGCTGTTTTTTATATTGTCTCCCAGGATTCTGGCGGATTCCTTTTATAATATCAAGGACTCACTGACTTTATCCCTGTATCTGATTGCCTGCTGGCGCAGCGTCTGTTTTCTGGAAAAGCCCAATGCCGGAAACATCCTGCTCCTTTCTTTTTTCGGAGCTCTGTGTACCAATGCCCGGATCGTGGGCGCCATCATACTGGTCTGCTGTTTTGCCACGGCTTTTCTGAAAGGCATTGCCTGCCATACATGGAAAAAGCAGTTGGGCCTTCTGGCCGTTACCGGCGCACTGTCTCTGGGATTCTATATCCTATTGTCGCCGGTCCTCTGGCATAATCCCATAGGCGAAATGATCAATACCGTTAAAACCTTTTCCAGTTACGGCGGTTATGAGGGCACGGTGCCTTTTCTGGGACAGACTTACCGTCCGGACGGGCTTCCCTGGTTCTATCTGCCTCTGTGGATCTGCATTACCACGCCGCTGACCATTCTGGCGCTGGCCTTTATCGGTATCCTGTCCCGGCTCTGTCTCCTGACAGGTTCTGTAAAATGTCTGAAACGGCTGAAAACTGCCGCGGATGATCCGGCCGGATGTTCCATGGAAGGAAAGGGCACCGCCAGGCTGTTTTTATTCCTGAGCGCCGCCCTTCCCCTTCTCTACGCGCTGTTTTTCAAACCGTCACTGTACAACGGATGGAGACATTTTTATTTTATCTATCCCTTTATCGCTTTAAGCGCCGTGGCCGGATTAAAGTTTGTCATGCGTCCGCCTTTTCCTGACGGAAACGGGAAGGTTCTCGGCAGCCGGTTTCTTCTGGCCCCGGTATTTTGCTGCCTCTGTCTCACCGGCATCTGGATTCTGTCCAATCATCCTTATGAATATGCCTATTTCAACCTGCCGGCCAGAGGGCATATCGAAGACAACTTTGAAAAAGATTACTGGGCCGTCTCCCAGAAAGATCAGCTGGTCTATCTGTGCGGCACGGAACCGGGAGAACAGTTCTCCGTATGGATGAACGACGGCACCCAGTCCTGCCGGTATCTGCTGGATGAGACATGCCAGAACCGGATTCTGATCACTGACAATGCCGCCCGTGCCGATTACCTGGTAGACCGTCATGTGGCCAACCCGGATACCTCTTATTTTAAGCTGGAGCATATGTATCAGCCTGTTCATACCATCTCCGTGGACGGCGTGGCATTAAGCACCGCGTACCGGAGAATTTATAATCAGACGGTTCAGAGCTTTCTGATTCAGGAACAGGATAAAGGGACCTATACCGCGGGAAATATCGACTGGAGCTGCGAAATCGCCGGCGCATCCGGCATTTCCCGCGGCTCTGCCGTACCTTTCGGTGGTTCCGTCACCTGGACCGGACATCTGGCCCAAACGGTGCCCACCGACCTGATTATGGTTTATCCCGCTGAGGACGGCCCGGTTTCCCCGGAATCCTTACGGGTGGAGGTGTCCGAGGACGGAACCCGGTGGACCGCCGCCGACACAATATCGGGATGGGACTTTCATTTTGACAAAATAAATCTCCGCTTTATCCGCGTCACCTGCCCTGACCGGGGCAGTGCCCGGCTGGAGGTCTGCATTTATCAGCGGACAGACTGGGAACAGACAGAGATTCCCACCGTTATCGAAGGGGTTTCTTCCGATCTGAACCCCGATCAGGTGATTCTGGCAGTGGACGGCACGGAGCTGACCCATTGGAGTTCGAACGAACCCCAGCGGCCGGGCATGGAATACCGGCTTTCCTTACGCCGAAGCTGCCCTTTATCCCATATCACCCTTTCTCTGGGCGACAGCCCCTGGGACCGCCCTGCGGATCTGGAAATATGGAATTCTCCCGACGGAGAAAACTGGACGCGGCTGGATACCGTGACAGAAGACGGAGAAAATTACTATTTCGGGCAGACGGACTGCCGGTATCTGAAATTTGTCCTGGGCCCCGGCTGTGAGGGCACCGAGGCCCACTGGAGCATTTATGAGATCAGCTTATATGGAGAAGCCGGGCCGTCAAACACTGATGCGGCTTACCCGCAGACAAAACCGTAATCAAAGCATTTTTCAACAGCGAAGCCCCTCATATCCGAACTCTGTGTTATGATGTGAGAAAACAGCTTCCGAACTATTAAAAAGGAGAAAAGCAAGCCGCCTATGAAACAGTTAGTAATCGCCGAAAAACCTTCCGCCGCCAGAGATATGGCCAGGGTGCTCGGATGTACCCAGAAATCCCAGGGCGCCCTGGAGGGAAGCCGGTACGTAGTCACCTGGGGACTGGGCCACCTGGTCACACTGGCAGACCCGGAAGCCTATGATGAAAAATATAAAAGCTGGAAACTGGAAGATCTACCGCTGATGCCGGAAAAGCTGAAAACCCAGGTAATCAGCCAGACCGGAAAACAGTTCCAGACCGTCAGAAAACTGATCCACCGAAAGGATATCGACACCATTATCATCGCCACCGATGCGGGCCGGGAAGGAGAACTGGTAGCCCGGCTGATTCTCGACCAGGCCGGCAATCAGAAACCCATCCGGCGGCTGTGGATTTCCTCTCTCACCGATCAGTCCATTAAAAACGGCTTTTCCGGTTTAAAGGACGGCCATTCTTATGACAATCTGTACCGGGCCGCCCTCTCCCGCGCCGAAGCGGACTGGCTGGTGGGAATCAACGCCACCAGAGCCCTGACCTGCCGCCACAACGCCCAGTTATCCTGCGGCCGGGTTCAGACGCCCACGCTGGCCATCATTGCCCGGCGGGAGGATGAGATCAGGCAGTTCCGCCCCAAATCTTATTATGGCCTCCAGGCGGTTTCCTCCGCCCCCAGGCTGATTCTTACCTGGCGGGACGGAAAGTCCCGGAGCAGCCAGTCCTTTGACGCGGAACGGATCGACGGCCTGAAAAAAGCGCTGGAAGGAAAAAGCTGCACCGTCCGCTCCGTGGACCGGAAGCCAAAACAGACGCCCGCACCCCAGCTCTACGACCTGACAGAGCTGCAAAGGGAGGCCAACCAGCGCTATCAGTTTTCGGCGAAAGAAACGCTGAATATTATGCAGCGGCTGTATGAAAATTATAAAATTCTCACCTACCCCCGCACCGATTCCCGGTATCTCAGCCAGGATATCGTAGACACACTGCCGGAACGGCTGCGGGCCTGCGCCGTCGGACCTTACCAGAAAATGGCCGACCGGCTGTCCCGGCAGACTTTTTCCAAAAAAGCGCCCTATGTCAACGACGCGAAAGTATCGGACCATCACGCCATTATCCCCACGGAACAGTATGTGCCCCTGTCGGATTTAAGCTCTGACGAGCGGAAAATTTATGACCTGGTGGTACGCCGTTTCCTGGCCGCCATGTATCCGCCCCATGTGTGGGAGCAGACCACGATCCGGGCCGAGATCGGAGGAGAGACGTTCACGGCGCAGGGACGGATAGTCAAAGAACCGGGATGGAAAGCGGTCTATCAGACAGACGGCGGAAGCTTTGACATCTGTGACGAGCAAGAGGAAGAACAGCAGCAGACCCTTCCGCCAATTTCTCCGGGCCAGGTTCTGACAAACCTCTCGTTAAAGCGCACCGAAGGAAAAACCAAGCCTCCCGCTTATTTTACCGAAGCCACTCTGCTGTCCGCCATGGAAAATCCGGTGAAATATATGGAATCCGCCGACCGGCAGATGCGCAAGACGCTGACGGAAACCGGCGGCCTGGGCACGGTGGCCACAAGGGCGGACATTATCGAAAAATTATTTTCCGGTTTTTTACTGGAAAAGAACGGAAGCCAGATCCGCCTGACCGGAAAAGGCCGCCAGCTTCTCTCCCTGGTCCCCCAGGACTTAAAAAAACCTGAGCTGACCGCCGACTGGGAAACCCGGCTTACAAACATCTCTCAGGGAAAGCTGAAACGCAGCGATTTTATGCGGGATATCAGAACATACGCAAAAGAACTGGTAGAAGAAATCAAAGGCTCCGAGGGCAAATTTACCCACGACAACATGACCAATAAAAAATGCCCGCGCTGCGGCCTTCGGCTGCTGGCCGTCAAAGGAAAAAACAGCGAACTGCTGGTCTGCCAGGACCGGGAATGCGGCTACCGGGAAACCATTTCCCGCACCACCAATGCCCGCTGCCCTGTCTGCCATAAAAAGATGAAAATGACCGGAAAAGGAGAGACGCAGACTTTCGTCTGCGCCTGCGGCCATAAAGAACGGCTGAACGCCTTTAAAGAACGGCGGCAGCGGGAAGGAGCCGGCGTTTCCAAAAAGGACGTGGCAAATTATATGAAAAAGCAGCAGAAGGAAGAACAGGTGGGAAGCTCACTGGGGGATCTGCTGTCACAGATCCGGATTGATCAGTGAATCAGCTCATAATACTTTTTAAAGGCAGAGGGGATGGCGTAAACCGTCTCCATCTGCCGCCGGTCCGCAGGAATCAGCGGACCGAACAAAGGCTCCAGCCGATCCCAGTCGGAAGCCGGGACACTTAACCGCCAGCCGGTCATATGCCATTCCACATGAGTAAAGATATGCTTCGCCTCCGGCAGCGGCTCAAGGATCTGCTTTCTGTCATTCCCGTCATTTCTCCCGGCCCTGTTTACTCCCAAGCTGCTTTCCAGCCTTTCCCTGACCTGATCTTCCTCAAGCTTTCCCTCCAGCGACGGAAATTCATACAGCCCGGCCAGAAGCCCTTTCTTCCCCCGCTTGCGCACGGCGGTCTTTCCCTCCGACTGAATCAGAAATACGGTTCTCTCCTCGATTCTCCGGGCTTTTTTGGGGGATTTGAAAGGAATTTCCCCGGTCAGGCCCTTCTGATTTGCCAGACACAGGCCCTCCCAGGGACATTCTCCGCATTTGGGGCTGCCGTTCGGCACGCAGACCAGAGCGCCCAGCTCCATCAGCGCCTGGTTAAAATCTCCGGGGCGGTCTTTGGGGATAATCCCTTTCAGCTTTTGTTCCACCTGCTTTTTCACATCCGGCCGGGCGATATCCTGCCTGTCCGCCAGCAGGCGCATCATCACCCGCATCACATTTCCGTCTACCGCCGGCACGGCAATCTGATAGGCAATCGAGGCGATGGCCCCCGCCGTGTACGGCCCGATTCCCGGCAGCTTTTTCAGCTTTTCAAAATCTGCCGGCAGACGGCCCTCATACAGCGATACCGCCTCCTGTGCCGCTTTTTTCAGATTTCTGGCCCTGCTGTAATATCCCAGCCCTTCCCACAGCTTCATCAGTTGTTCTTCCTCAATCCGGGCCAGAGAAGAAATATCGGGACAGGCTTCCATAAAGCGGGCAAAGTAAGGCTTCACAGCCTCCACCCTCGTCTGCTGCAGCATAATCTCCGACACCCAGACCCGGTAAGGAGCCGGCTGCCGCCGCCAGGGAAGATCCCTGGCATTCTCGCCGTACCAAAATAGCAGCGGATTTACCGCGCCGGAAAGCCGTTCTTCTTCCGTCAGCGGATGCCTGGGGTCCTCCCTGTATTTTAATTGCCGAAAGAAATCAGAAAACTGATTCTGTTCTTCTTCTGTATTCATAGCCCTCCCCATCCGTTTTTCAGCCGCGCCGAACCTTTTTATCCCGCCACCGGCTTTGTGGCCTCTTTCAGCCACCTGGCCACATCCTCCGTCACCCTGGGAGAAATCTTTTCATAAACTTCCCGGTGATAATCGTTGATCCACCGGATCTCCTCCTCCGTCAGCAGCGAAAGATCCGCAGGCTCCAGATCAATAGGCACCATCGTCAGCGTCTCAAACCGCATAAACTGACCGTACTGATTCTTCTCATCCTTCACGCAGAGCAGCAGGTTTTCCGTCCGGATGCCGTGGGAATTTTCCTCATAATATCCCGGTTCGTCGGAAGTAATCATACCCTCCTCCAGAACCGCGCTTTCCAGGCCCGGCTGCCATTTCCAGCGGAAGCTGTTGGGGCTTTCATGGACACTTAACAGTTGTCCCACCCCATGGCCCGTGCCGTGGTTATAGTCAAGCCCTCTCTGCCACAGCGGTTCTCTGGCCAGGTAGTCAAGGCCGATTCCGCGGACGCCGGAAAGAAACTTCGCCCGCGCCAGATTAATCATGCCCTTTAACACCAGCGTATAGTGAAGCCGTTCCTCGTCAGTCACCGGCCCCACCGCAACGGTTCTCGTGATATCCGTAGTCCCCTCCATGTACTGTCCGCCGGAATCCACCAGCAAAAGACCCTTCGGCTCCACCGCGGCGCAGTTTTCCTCTGTCGCCTTATAGTGGCACATGGCTCCGTTGCCGCCATAGGCGGAAATCGTGTCAAAACTCAGCTCCAGAAAACCTTCCTGCTCCGCCCGGCACTGATTCACATACTGTTCCACCGAGTACTCTGTCATCGGGATTTTTCCCACATTGGTTTTCACCCAGCATAAAAATTTTGCCATGGCCGCTCCGTCTTTCAGATGGGCCAGACGGGCATTTTCCATCTCCACGGGATTTTTGACGGCTTTTTTCAGCAGACAGGGATTCACGTCCTCAATCACCTGCTCCGGAGCGATTTTCTCATAGATCGCGTCGTTCAGCCGATAGGGATCAACAAGGATTTTTCCCTTTCCATTCAGCGCCTCCACATCGGCGATCAGCCCGTCATAGGGCCGGATCGATACGTTCACGGCTTCAAACTGCCGCCGCAGCTCATCATTCAAAATTTCCTCATGAACATACAGCCACGCCTGCTCCATGCCGATCACGGCGTAAGCCAGCGCCACCGGCGTACACCTGATATCATTCCCCCGCATATTAAACAGCCAGGCAATCTCGTCCAGGGCGGTCAGCACATGGTATGCCGCTCCCTTTTCCTCCATCGTCCCGCGCAGATCTTTCAGCTTCTCGGCCACGCTTTTGCCGCTGTACTGTTCCTTTAGGAAAAATGCCGGCTCTTTCGGCATCTGGGGACGGTCTGTCCACAGACTTCCGGCCAGGTCTTCCGCCCCGTAAAAACGGATCTGTTTCTTCTTTAAGACCTTTTCCATCTCCCGGACTTCCGCCACGCTGACCACCCGGCCGTCAAAGCCCAGACAGCCGCCCTCCCGGATCTGCTTTTCCAGATACTGTTCTACCGTGGGCACCTCCTGCTCTCCCATCTTCATCAGCTCAATGCCGCTGCCGGAAAGCTCTTTCGCCGCCTGAATAAAATACCGGCCGTCCGTCCACAGCCCGGCCCAGCCGTCTGTCACCAGAAGGGTTCCGGCAGAACCTTTAAAACCGGACATATAGGCTCTGAGCCGGAAATATTCTCCCACATACTCGGAGCCGTGATAGTCTCCCGACGGAATCAGATAGGCGTCAATGCCTTTTTCCGCCATCAGCTTTCTCAACTGATTCAATCTCTCTTTTATCATGTCAGTTCACCTCGTTATCATTGATATGATTTATTGTGAAGGGAATCCGAACGGATATCGCCTTGTCACTCTCAGACTTACTCCCCACGCCGCATCAGCGAAATCTCATAGATAGACCACCGGTCTCTTACATCCATGGCATCCATATTTCCGGTAATCAGCCGGAGCGCCTTAACCTCAGTCTCAGGGAATGTAAAGAACATCTGATCGCCGGTTTCCACCGGAAGCTCTGTCCACTCCGCTTCATCCTTCGTGGCAAAAATCCGCAGGGCTCTCGGATACTCATTGGACGACTCGCCGGTATCCAGGCGGATTCCGGACAGGGAATAAATGTCATCCAGCACAATGTCAAAGGCAATGCCCTGTCTCTGCACATCCTCCGACTGCCACCGGGTCATCAGGTTTCCGTCCGCAGCCTGAGCCGACAGCACCGCGTTTTCATGTCCTGTCACCCGCTCGATCATCGGAGAAACTGTCAGCTCCGTCTGATTTTCCCGGTCCGCAAACAACTCGATTTCCAGATTCAAATCTGACGAGTCCTCCGGCAGAAGTCCCTCCCGGTGTGTCAGTTTCAGATACCGCGCCGGTCCCGCGCCCTGAAAGACAGTCTTTCTTCCATAGAGAATATAATCCTCATGATTTTCCGCCAAAGACAGCTCCCTCCAGTTCTGCCCGTCCGTGGAGACAAAAAACTGAACTCCTTCCAGAAAAGTCTGATTCTCATGGCGCACGGAAATTTTTGTCAGTTCCATTTCCATCCCCAGATCAGAGAGCAGAGCCATTCCCTGTGTATCCTGTGCCGCGCCGGAATTCGCCTCCGCCTTTCCGGAACTCCTGTCCGAAACAGATTCCGATGCCTCCCCCAAGGATTCCACTGCCAGCTTCCAGACAGTTCCGTCCCCGCTGCAAAACAGCGTGCCATCTTTCCGGATAATCACACTTTTCATTACGGCAGCATCGGTGCGCCGGAACAGGGAATTGATCACCCGGCCGTCCACCGTGACAGAATATACCTCCTCAAAGGCAAACTGCCGCTCCATCTGCTCAATGCTGGTCTTCATCAGATCCCGGCAGACCGCATAGTCCGCCTCCATGGGACTGTCTGTGTAAACCAGCCGGGCCTGGTCCTCCTTGGGCAGCATCGCCAGCGATTTATAGTAATCGCTGAACGTACACCAGAGTCTGATTTCCTCCCTGTCGTCATAAGCGCAGAGATAGCGGAACAGATCCGCCTCCGACACCGCCCAGTAATCCAGTTCGAAATTACGGAGGGCATATGTTCGTACCAGAGGGTTGAAATACACGTATTCATAAGGATGGTTTTTCACCATCCAGCCAAAAGTCAGTGCCATACAGGCGGAGAGAAAAAAGCCGCAGACTGCGCGCCACCGGTATTTTTTCAGCATTTCCCGCCAAGTCTGTTTTTCTTCCGCGCGCCGTATTTTAACGCTTTCCCGGCTCTGTTCTCCGCTCTGCCCCTCCGGCCCTGTCTGCTTTCGTCTTTCATCCAGTCCGGTGACAGCCCGCCACAGAAATACCGCGCCGTACATGGCATAAATCAGAATGACGGCGTACAGAAAATAAAAATGCCGCCAGCCATTGTACAGTGTGGGTCTGCGCAGCACCACATAGCAAAGGGGAATCACAAGCACCATCCCAAAGAAAATATGATTCCGGAGCCCAGGAAATGTCTCTGTCCGCCTGTTCCCCCGAACCGCGTCCCACAGCGCCCTGACCCATGCCGCAAACCGCTCGGCAATTCCCATCGCGAACAAACCCAGATATAAAACCGGCGTGGAAATAAAGATCCATACAAACAGATAACTCCGGGGCAGATTATTTCCCCGAACCGGATAACCGCGGTACCAGAAAATATCGTCCCAGTTGGTAAAATCGGAAAAGGTCCTTACCGTGTTCACCAGCTCCGCGATCGGATTTTTCCACAGCACCGGCAGCGAGAGAATATAAAACCCAAGGCTGGCCGCCAAAACTGCCGCCAGCAATAAGCAGACTTTGACGAACCTTCTTGCGGCTCCCTTTGAATATTCGGTTTGCTTTAACGCGGCAGCTTCGACCGGATCCGCGGTTTTTTTCACACCTTTCAGACCTGCGTACAGCCTTGTGATTTCTTTCACAAACCCCACGGCAAGACAGGATGCCAGCACCCCCGCTCCCACCACCCGTACATTGATGCAGAGCGCGGAAACAACCGCCAGCAGGATGCCGTTTTTCAGCGCAGGCTTATCCAGAAAGCAGACGCCGGCATACAGATTGTAAATCACAAAAGAAAGGAATATGATATCCTTGATATTATAGAAGGATTCGGCCAGCATCCGGGGGGAAAGCACCAGCATTGCCACTCCGAACTGCGCTGCCCACCGGCTCCCCGTAAGCCGCTTTCCAAGGAAATAAAACACAGCCGCCGCCCCGTAGAACAGCAAAAACGTATAAAAATGCCGAATCAGATATACCGTTCTAAGCGGCAGCCGAAATCCGAACAGATGCTCTGCCGCCACCGTCGGCAACTGCACCGCCACCCCATAATATCTGTCTATATAACTGTCCAGCGCCTCGATCTCCGGAAAATTTACGGAGTCCGTCACAAGATCGGACACGGAGGGCACCAGATGCTTATAGGTTACAAGACTGGTGTTCCGCTCCACATCTTCATCCACCGAAATGCCGTAATCATTGAACGCAAAGCAGCCGTAGAGAAACAGCACCGCGAAAAACAGCAGCACGCAAACCGACGATATCTTTTTCTTCTCCGCTCTTTCCCTTTCTTTCCCGGCTTCCCGTCCGTCCTTATCCATATCGAACACACCTCCCGTTATCCTGTACACGCCGCCCCGGCCTTATCCCTGCTTCTTCCGAACCTCATACGAAACGGCAGATACCCGGTTATTTCGCTTTCGTCTCCGTCATAAGCCCGATCTCGTGAATGGACCAGTTATTAATATTCTCCGAATCCACCGCTCCCACCTCCAGCCGGAGATAGCGGCAGGATACCGGCGCAAAGGTATAGTGAATTCCGTCCTGCGTAGCGGCGTCTATGGGAACCCACTTCTTTCCGTCCTCCGAACAGGATATCGTCAGATTTTTTCCCTCGTCCCCGGTACTCGTGTAAGAATCCAGCACCAGACTGTCAAATGTAACCCTATCTTTCAGCTCCATCTGATAGAACATCCCTTCCTTCTGGGCCGTTCCGCTGGTCCAGCGGCTCTCCTGATTGCCGTCACAGGCCCGCTCTGCCTGGTCCTCCCTGACAGAAGCAGAAGCCGACGCAATCATGGAAGCCACGGCCGCCGCTTCCTCTCCCGGCTGCCTTGCCGCAAGCAGGCTGACCGTAAACGCCGCTTCGTCGGCCGTCTTATGTCTGATCACCACATCCGTTACCGGCTGTCCCTGATAGCAGGCGGTCCGTTCATTTTCCGCCGAGGGAAAATCCTGTTCCAGCGCAAGCTCCTTAAAACTTGTCCCGTCCTCAGACACGAAAATCTGCAGCGTCTCCATCAGCGGCCCGTCCGTCCCCCGGATAAACAGCCTGTCCAGGATCAGTTCTGACCGGCTGACGCCGTGAAGTACCGTCTCCTCCCCCTCGTAAGTCATTTCCCAGACCATTCCGTTCACATTGTACCGGAGTCTGTCCCCCTCCTCCGTAAGCACCGACCTAAGAGACGGGTCATAAGCCCGCCGGAACAGGGAACTGATCTTCACGCCGTCCACCCAGACCGCTTTCGGCTCATCGTATAAATAATACTGCGTCAGCCGTTCTTCCTCGCAGGAAGCCGTGTAGGCCGTCACAATATAGTCCGCATCATCCTGATTCACCACCTGCTTAATCCTGTTCCTGTGCTCCGGCGGCTGAAACACAATGGCATTCTCCGGCAGAACCCACACTTTCAGCTCCCCCCGCCCGTCCTGCTCACAGGCATAGCGCAGCAGCTCGTACTGGCTTACGTTCCAATAATCCTTCTGGAAATATTCCGTCACATAGGGCAGCGCGGCCCGGTTAAAAAAGGCATATTCGTAGGGATGATTCCGGCAGATCCATATGCCAGCCGACAAAATACCGGCGGCTGTTATACAGCCATAGGCCAGCGCGGCCGGGCTTCTTCCCGACACAGCCCTTTCTACCGGACTCTGTTCCGCCGCATTTTTCCCCGGAAGACGCAGACACAGCCGCCCCAGCCCAGTAATCCCGTACAGCATCACCAGCACCATCATCGGATAGACAAAATAAAAATGCCGCCAGCCGTTATACAGAACCGGCCTGCTGACCAGCACATAGACAAAGGGAACGATCAGATTCACCGCCAGACCGATATAATACCAGTCCGTCCCTTCCGGCTTCCGCCTGGCCGCCAGTCCCTTTCCGCCGCGAAACAGCAGTGCCGCTGCGCCGCACACAAACATCGCCAGATAAAACACCGGCGTGGTAATCCCGATATTCACAAACAGATAATACCAGGGCAGCTCCGTGGACAGAATATATTCCCCCATAAAATACGTGCGGGTATACCAGACCACATAGTTGGAAAAGGTATCCATCAGATTCCGAATCTGGTGCCAGGTATCATGCCAGATAATCGGCGTCATCACATAATAAAACCCAAAACAAAGCGCCCCTGCCGCAAAACAGTAACAGAAAGTCCGTTTCCACCGCTTCTCTGACAGGCTTTTCACAAACGCCGTCACCAGACAGACTGCGATCACCATCGCCCCCACAACTCTGATATTGGTGCAAAGCGCGCCGAAAAAAGCAAAGGGGATCAGCCGTTTCCACGAAAATGCTTCGATACATAAAAATCCAAAATACAGGGTAATCACAAACACGGACAGAAACATCATGTCCTTGATATTATAGTAGGCGTGAGCCAGAATCCTGGGGGTCAGAATCAGGATGGCTACACCCAGAAGAGACGCCCCCATGCCGTGGCCCAGCTTCCTGCACAGCTTATAAAAAAATGCGGCCGCCGTAAAAAACATGAGAAAATTGTACAGATGCCGCATCAGAAACACCTTGCGGATATCCAGCCGAAATCCCAACAGATGCTCCACCACCACCGCCGGAATCTGCACCGCCATGCCATAATAACGGTCTTTATATTCCAAAAGCGGCACAAGCTCCGGAAAATTTACTGTCTCCGTCACCACATCCGCCACGGAAGGCACCATATACCGGTACGTAATCAGGCTGCTTTCCCGCTCAATCAGCTCATCGGTGGAAATGCCGTAGTCTTTTACCGTTAAAAGGCCGTACAATAAAAATGCCGTAAAAAACAGAATTACGGCACCGTTCGTTTTCAGAAAATTCCGTAGTTTTATTGTCATGTGTTTTTCCAAACCTTAATATAGTTTTTATGCCAAATCATCAACGATATCTTTCAATAAACTGTCGCCATATCTCTTTTCGATTTTTTCCAGCAATCTCTCCAGCCTGGAAAGCTTTTCCTGAGTCTCCCGGTATTCCTTGACTGATAATACGACTGCCGTCGGCTGATTATTTTTCAAAACAATATACGCATTGTTATTCTGCGCCACATCATTAAAAATTTTCCCCGCTTTTCCCTGGCTGAAATCCGAAATGGGAACAAGCCGTTCCGTCAAATCCAATAATGTCGGATTCATTCAAACGCCTCCCTGAATTTAGTTCCGCAACTCCCCTCCCAAGCCCCTTGAATCTGGGAGAATTTACAGCCACTTTGGCGTCTGTAAATCCTCCCGGAGCTTTGCTATGAGCACTTAGGGTCTGTTTTTTAGACCCTTACGTGCGATGCATACAAAATAGTTAGCGGGTGTTCTTTAGCCGCTTACTATTTTGTAGTACAGTCCGTTGCTGTTTTTCATTGACTACTTGACACTACCTTCTTTTGAATTATACATGATTCTTTTATTATATACAATATTTTCATTAAAATTTAGATGAAATAAAAAAACAATCCTGCCGCTACTCAAACACCCCCACAACGCTTCCCGCCTGAATGATATGCTTCCCAGCTTTTTTTAAAAAATTTCTTTTCATGGAATTTGCGCTGATTTTCAGCTCGCAGTCCAGAGCATAAACCGTAAAGCGGTATGTATGCGTTTTCCCTTTCGGCGGCTTCGGCCCCGCATAACGGTGAAATCCGTACCCGATGCCCTGGCAGGCATTTCCCAGCGCCGTCACGGTTTTTCCGGCAGGAATTCCTCCCGGTATTCTGTCAGACACCGGAATATTCCAGATCAGCCAATGGGTAAACTCCTTAATCGGATGGGATAAATCCTCCAGCTTAACCGCAAGGGTCTTTGCATCCGGAGATAAATTTTCAAGCACAAATTCCGGCGATCTGTCCGCTCCCCGCCCCGTATACTCGACGGGAAATCTCCCGCAGTTATTCAGACCGATACATGTAACTTCCAAAATCCAATGACTCATAGCCTCTCCTATACCCACTCAAAATTTTCTTTCCCTGCACCAAACTCAAAATGATATGTTGCCGGCCCGGTATCAACGCCGGAAAAACCAGTCCCTTCTTTATGACAGAAAATACCCTTCCATCCCTGCAAACACCGGCGTTATTTCCCCGCATTCGGGACAGGTATAATCTCCAAAGTAATAACAAAGCCGTTCCATGCCTTCCGCGTCGCCCAGAAGTCCGAACAGATGAAAGAGCCACAGTTTTACATCCGTCAGGCTCTCGCCGTCCCATTCTTCGGCAGGCATTTCCGCTTTTTCAATCCGCTCGGAAGGATCAAAATAACCGAATTCAATTTCTTCATCACAGTTCTCACAGCCCGGACAGACAATATAACAGGATTCCAGCTCAGACATGGTAAGCATAAATGCCAGCGTTTTCTCCCCCAAAATTGCCGTAACGGCAAAGGCAAACCCCCGCCTCCAGCTAATATGCTTCTCCCGTACATAATCCATATGTTCCGCCAGAAAATCAACGGTTATATCCCTGATTCTCAGAGCGGCTTTTTCATAGCTTTCCCACACCTGGTCTTCTTTGGGCCTGTCTCCATATACATCCGTGGCCAGGCAGCCTCCCACAGCCAGAATCCCCTGAAACAGCCATTCCTTATCATTCTCTTTTTTCCAGCCCTCCATAAGCCCGGCAAGATATGGAAGCGCCAGCCATGTGGCGGGATAAAAACTCATCTGATGCCACAGGTTTTCGCAGAGATTGTCAAAAGCCATTTCATAGTTTGTTCTGGGCCTTCTCTCCAGACGGCGCAGTTGAAAAGTCTCAGGTGCGTTTTCCCGCTCTCCTGTCAGAATCGCCAGATACTCCGCCACATTTCCGTAAGCCCCCCGATATGATTCCCACAACGGCGAGTCAAAGGCCAAAAGCCTGTACGGATACTGCCCTTCCTTCCATACTGCGGCTTTAAACGGTACGCCTGTACAGGGCTGTGCTTTTGTTTCCGTCTTTTTGGAAACTGCCTGCTGTTCTGCCTGTTTTGGTTTCAGGCAATGCTCCGGCAGATAAATCTCTTTAATCCTGCAATTCTCAAAACAGCCGGCGTCGGAGATCACGGTACCCTCCAGAGAAAGCCGGGCCAGACGGAGCATCTTCGTAAGATCCTTCATATGTAAAAGCCCCGGACAGTGAAACAGGCTGAGGCTTTTTAAATCATTCAGTTCCCTCAGAAACGCACAGTCAATCACCCCGCAGGCCGAGATCTCCAGGCTCTCCAGCGCGGTACAGGTTTTTAAAAAAGAAAAATCATTGACCTGCATAGCGGAAATGGTCAGCTTTTTCAGCCGGGACATTTTCCCGATCACACTGAAATCCCCTCTTACGATCTCAAGCCGCTCCGGGACAGGATCACGAAGGGGATCGATCAGCTTCTGATATACCGGCTTTCCTCCGCAGGCCAGGTTTTTGACCTTCTGAAAATCGTAAAGATTCTCCGGCACCCTGCCAAGCGTCTGGGCGACATAGGTAAGCAGCACAGGATCTATTGTTATTTTCGCTAATTCCATATCATCATTCTCCTTGTTCTTTATGAAAAAGTGCGTTCCGTTCGCTGAACATCATTTTTGCGGTATGAAGTCTGCCGGTATTCCGCATAGCCTTGACCTGTCACAGCCAAACTTCAGTCTAGTCTTTACATCTCTGTCCACATCATCTTTTATTTTCATAAAAGGTTACTCTGCCAATAGCGATCGATTTTGAAAAAGCACATTTAAGGAGCTTTATATAAAGTTAACCTTTTTTACCATCGATAAAGAAAATGAATTTTTTG
>Ga0137306_100787_pt1 | contig 38692 bp, 29 predicted proteins | sample Inofroosms_March_FD_97187 | JGI IMG/M metagenome (GOLD analysis project Ga0137306, IMG submission 97187) | Mouse cecal microbial communities from Vienna, Austria - N-Acetylneuraminic and N-Acetylglucosamine D2O microcosms_March | ecosystem: Host-associated > Mammals > Digestive system > Large...
AGGATCAAAAAGCATTGATTGACGGACTGATGGGGATGGACGGCGTGGTTTCGGCTTCTCTGGTGGAGCATGACGGGAATGTGACGGCATAGATGCCGGCCGGTAACGGAGGGCAGCGGGCCAGGACTGAAAAATGATGAGATTGATTACGGGATACGGTTTGCTTTTTGGAAATTTATTACTGCGTATACTGCCGGTGGCGGTAACGGCAGTCCTTTCCTGTGTGCCGGCCGATGGCAAAAAGGGAAAGGGCAGGGAGGGACACAGGCTGTTTTTTCTGCTGCCGGCAATTGGTGCGGTTCATTTTCTGCTGTATTTATTGCTGCGGTATCTGCTGCTGCATAATCTGAACGTTTTCGGAACGGTTCAAAAGATCCTGCTGATGCAGTTCAGTTATCAGGATCTCGGTTATTTTACCTGGTCATTTCTGGCCAGCATGGGCGCCGCGGTCCTGTTGGGAGTGCTTCCGAGAGCGGGTGCGGTATTGCTTCGGAAAGAATCCCGGCTTTTTACTTCTCCGGGAACAAAAGGGAGAATCGTTCTGTTTTTATCATTTGCCGGTGCGGGTATCGCAGCCGTGGGGTGCTGTGCCGTCAGGTTATCCGGTACGGCACATGTGGTAATCAATGAGGTCTGCGGAAATAACAGTTCCCATTCCGTAGGCGAAAACGGTGCGGTTTCGGATTATATCGAGCTGTACAACAGGGGCTGGCTGGCCTGCGAACTGGAAGGTCTGTATCTGTCCGACGGCAGGACGGCATCCGGGAAAAAGCAGCTTCCTTCCTGTGAGCTGCCTGCGGGGGGATACCTGCTGATTTCACTGGATGACGGAAGCTTTTCTTTGAAAAAGGAAGGCGGGGAAACCATTTATCTGTCGGATGCTTCGGGAAAAGTTCTGGACAGCATGACGATGGAGAAAGCCGGAACAGATTTTTCCTGCGCCAGACAGACGGATGGGGATCCGGTCTGGACTGTTTTAAGCTGTACGCCGGGAATGGCGAATGAAGAGGCGGTCAGCCAACTGAAAAGTCCGGTACTGTCTCACAAAAGCGGATTTTATCAGAGTGCTTTTGAACTGGAGCTGTCTTCGGAGCCGGGTACGGTGATTTATTATACGCTGGACGGAAGCATACCCACCGAACAATCGTTTCTGTATCAGGAGCCAATCCATGTCTATGACCGGAGCGGTGAGGAAAATATATATCGGGCGGTCCCCAACGTAATACCAAAATGGCGGAACAGTGCCGCCGATCAGAAACCTGTTGACAAAGCTTTTATCATCAGAGCCGTGGCGGTGGACAGGGAGGGGGAAAGCCGGCGGGTCAGCAGCCCGGTGACGGCTACGTATTTTATCGGTCTGGATCAATATGCGCAGAAAACCGTGATTTCTCTGGTGGCAGACGCGGAAGATTTGTTTGGGGACGATGGGATCTGTGTGACCGGGCAGGCTTATGACCAATGGTACTTAGGCGGGAAGGAAGGCAGCGTTCCTTATATGAATTTCCATGAAAAGGGAAGAGAATGGGAAATCGCTGCGAATATTGAATGTTTTTCTGAAAAACTGTCGTTTTCCCAGAATGTGGGGATGCGTATTTTCGGCGGAACCTCCAGAGCTTTCCCGCTCAAAAATTTTTCCCTTTATGCAAGGAAAGAATACGGCGGCAGCCGTTTTTTCGACCGGTATATTTTTGACGATACGGTTTCCCATAAACTGACAGTAAGGGGAGGCTTCGCCAATGCTTTGTGTCAGACGCTGGCAAAGGACAGGGCGGTGGCTGTCCAAAGCAGTATTCCTGTTTCGGTGTTTCTGAACGGAGAGTTCTGGTATCATACGAATCTGATGGAAAAATATGACGAATACTATTTTGAACAGAGATATGGGGCTGCCCCGGATAATCTGATTCTGTTCAGCCAGGGATATCTTGATATCGGAAAAGAGGAGGATCTGGTCTTAGAGCAGGATTTTTATGATTTTTTAGATGAGCAGGATATGGCGGATGCGTCCAATTACCGGGCGCTTGGCGAGATAATGGATCTGCAGAGCTATATTGATTTTATGTGTATCAATATTTATGTGGATAATATGGACTTTGATAATATGAAAAACGTGGTGATGTGGCGGGTCAGAGACAGGGTTCCGGGTCCGTATGGGGACGGAAAATGGCGGTGGGCGCTTTATGATCTGGACGCCATGGAATGGGGATATGCAGAAGACTGGGGTCTTAGCTCCACCCAGGAAAAGAACACCTTTTGTTTAATGCCCCGCGACGTAAATGCGGAAATCAGTATTAATCAGCAGCGGATTTATACGGCTCTGAAAGAAAACCCGGATTTTTGCCGGCAGTTTGTTTTGACTTTTATGGATTTGGCAAATCAGAATTTTAACTATGAACGGGTGAAAGCCGAGATAGAGGCTTATGGGTATGAATCCGACGGTTATCAGGGAGGGGGGCTCGGCGGCGGGACGCAGCCCCTTGACTATTATGACAGTTTTTTCCGTGAAAGGGCTTTCTGGATTATTCCTTATATGGCGGAGGAATTTGGATTGTCCGGGACACGGGAAGACGTGATATTGTCCGTCAATGATCCGGAGGCAGGGGCCGTGCAGATCAACACGATTACGCCGGATTTGTCGAAAGGACCCTGGAGCGGAGAATACTATACGGATTATCCGGTAATCGTAACGGCGAAAGCCTGCGTGGGTTATGAGTTTGTGGGATGGGAGAAAACAGTTCTTTCAAATGGGAGAAAGACAACCGTCTATCGGGAAAAAACCATGGAGATACCGGTGGAGAAGGGCGGAATCAGGCTGAATGCGGTTTTCCGGAAAGTCAGGTGAGGTCTTTTTTCAAAATTTTTATTTTTATATCTGGCAAATTGTGCTATACTAAATGAATACTTACATCCCTGGAGGTATAACGGTGAATCAAACTTCGACAAAAGAATGGAAAGGCGAAATGCTTATAAGCACCCGGAAGATCTGGTGCAATATAAAAAAATACTGGCTGCTCGGCGCTGTCGTGATCGCTGCCTGCGCCGCCATGGTAGTTCTGATGACGGTTCGGGAGTATCGGGCGGATCTGGCCGCCGCCTCTCATGAAACCTACCAGGGGGAGGCGCTGGTGTATATTGACAGCGCGGACGAGGATTATTCCGACGCTTATACGGCCCTGCTCTACAGCGAGCGGATCCGCACACAGGTAAACGACGCGTTGCTGGCAAACGGATTTGAAAAATTTAATAAGAAGCTGGATACGGCCAATGTGGATATGAAGGGGACTTCCATGTGCTACCGGGTGATTGTCCGCAGCATCGGCCTTGAGCGCACCCAGTTTCTGGCAAGAACCTATACGGAGCTTCTCGTAAAAGAAGCGAAAGAGATTATGGGGCTTAAAGGGAAGATTATCGACGAGCCGGTGATGACCACGTATCTGACGAAGTCCAACGGCGGCGTGGAGATTTTTGAGCTGGACGAGCCAAAGAAAGTGGCCGTTTCCCTCGGAAGTTTTCTGTCCTGGAAAAAGATTATGATTATGGGCGCGGGATTTTTCTTATGGTGTGCTTTTGTGATGGTAAAGGTATTCTATGATACCACGCTGCGGTCCAGGGAGGAGATCGATCAGGTGTCTGCCGTGCCTTTTTTCTGTGAGGTGAAAAAGGGAAAGCAGGACTCCTGTGAGCTGCTGGCCGCCCTTTTGGACGGGGTGAGCGGACGGACCGAAAACGGCAGAATTCTGCTGGCCGCGCCAAAAGCCGGCAGAGGGCTGGCGGACGTGTTTGAGGGAACAAAGAAAGCGCTGGCGGACCGGCATTCCCGGGTGGAGCTGTCCATGGCGGAAGGGCTTGTGGACTCCGCCGAAGCCCTCGACCGGGCAAAGGAGGCCGGTGCGGTGTTTCTTTTCGTTATGCTGGATCAGGATTCCGCGGAGGATACCCATCAGGCATTTGCCAATCTGTCGGTGGTCGGAGCGGGCCTGTACGGCTATATCGCGGGTGTGCGTTAGCCCCCAGGGATGCAAACCGGTTTTGTTGTCATCAATTGTGTCGTCTGCGTCGGCAGACAGGTCCGTGTTGAGAAGCGGTTAAAAGCCTATGAATGTAAAATACGAAAAATACAAACGAGTATACCGGATGCTATCCACGCTGATTATGGTAGCCGCGGAGGCTGCCATTTTCTGGTATGTATGGATGACTTATTATAATGTGGACGAGGTGATGGGAGCGGGACTGACTTATGCCAAGCGGGGCAATTATGTGATGACGGGCCTGTATGTGATCTTTCTGTTTACGTTTATGAATCTGTACGGCGCGTCCAAAATCGGTTATCAGAAACTGACCAATATGGTATATTCCCAGAGCCTTTCCGTGGTCTGCGTCAATGTCATCACCTATCTGGAGACTTCTCTGATGTCCAACCGGATGGCTGTGGTAACGCCGATTCTGTTTATGACCGTGGCGGATGTGGCAAGCATTATCGTCGTGTCTTTTGTCCTGAACTACGGGTATACCAGAATGTTCCCGCCCAGAAAGCTGCTGCTTGTCTATGGGGATTATCAGGAGAGCGCGGCGAATCTGTTTTATAAGATGAACGGCAGAAAGGAAAAGTATCTGATCGACGATCAGGTTCATTACAGCCTGGGGTTTGCCGGACTGAAAGAAAAAATCGACGCCCATCCGCAGGGAGTGATTATGTGCGACGTGCCCGTTCATCTGCGGAATAAGCTGATTAAATACTGTTACGGCGCGTCGATCCGCGTTTATGTGTGTCCCAGCATCTCGGATATTATTCTGCGCAACTCCGAGGATCTCCACCTGTTTGACACGCCGATTCTGCTGGCAAGAAACGGCGGCATGAGCATTGAGCAGAAGCTGATGAAGCGGCTGATGGATATTCTGATATCCGGGGTGGGGCTGATTGTGGCGTCCCCTTTTATGCTGCTTACCGCCCTGGCCATCAAGCTGTATGACGGCGGTCCCGTATTTTACCGTCAGGCCAGAGCCACCAACGGGGGCAGGGTGTTTTATATCACCAAATTCCGCAGCATGATTGTCAATGCGGAGCAGGACGGGCGGGTGATTCCCGCTACGGAGCGGGACCCCAGAATTACGCCGGTGGGCCATGTGATCCGTGCGACCCGCATGGACGAGCTGCCTCAGCTTCTGGATATCCTGAAAGGGGATATGAGCGTGGTGGGACCCAGGCCGGAGCGGCTGGAGCATGTGGAGAAATATACGAAAGACATTCCCGAATTCGGGTTTCGTCTGAAAGTAAAAGGCGGCCTGACCGGCTTTGCCCAGATTTACGGAAAATACAATACGTCCGCTTACGATAAGCTGAAGCTGGATATGATGTATATTGAAAACTATTCGGTGCTTCTGGATATCAAGCTGATTCTGATGACCGTGAAGATTCTGTTTATGAAGGAAAGTACGGAAGGATTTACCGATGAAAAGTCCTCGGACATGACCCGGATCGGGCTGGAAGGGGAGAAGGAACGAATAGAAGAACAGACAGAGGAACAGGGGAAAAAAGACGATGGAATCTGAATATAAAAAGAACGGAGCGGGCGAAGGGGGACGGCCGGGCAGGACGGTATGGCCTCTGATTACTGTTATCACCGTATCCTACAACAGCCAGGCCACGATCCGGGATACCATCGAGTCGGTGCTGGGCCAGACCTATCCCTTTGTGGAATACCTGATTATCGACGGTCTGTCTTCGGACCGGACAGTGGAGATTGCCGAGAGCTACCGGGAGGCATTTGCCGGGAGAGGGTTTGCTTACCGGATTGTGTCGGAGAAGGACGAGGGCATCTATGAGGCCATGAACAAAGGCATTGACATGGCCGCAGGGGATATTATCGGTTTGCTGAACAGCGACGACTGGTATGAGGAACATGCGGCGGCCTGGGCGGCGGCGGCTTACCGGAAAACTCATTATGATATGATGTATGCCAATCTGCGGATGATTAAGCGGGACGGAAGGGTTTTTATCAAGAAATCCCGGTATCGGAAGCATTACATTACCACCAGAGAGTGGAACCATCCCACCACTTTTATCACGAAGGAGATGTACGGCATCTATCGGTACGCCTGTAAGGGAAACGCCGACGATCTGGACCTGATGCTGCGGATCCGAAAGGACGGGCGGAAAGTGGTGGTGGTGCCGAAGGTGCTGGCCAACTACCGCCTGGGCGGCTCCAGCAACCGGAAGCAGCCTAAAGTGGTCTGGAATCGTTTTCTGTCGAAATACAGGGCATACAGGGACAACGGATACAGCCGGTGGTACCTGATCGAGTGTATTCTGATGGAAGGCGGAAAACTGTTCCTGGCGTAGCAGGAACCCAAACAGCGTAACCCAAACAGCGGTACTGTAATTAGAGGTGTTAATATATGTCAAAAGTAAACAGCTATCTGCCCCGGCTGGGCTTAAAACTGAATCGTGTAACCTACGGAAAAGGCTTAAAGCTGGGGGGCTGGCCTCTGATCTTCCGTTTTCCTCAGGCGAGGATTAAAATCGGCCGGGACTGTGGGATTAACAGCAATTTTATCTCCAATCTGATCGGTCTGTATCAGCGGACCATTATCATCGCCAGAGGAAAAGGAAAGATCAGAATCGGCGATCATGTGGGCATCTCCGGAACCACGATCTATGCCAGAGAGCGGATCGAGATCGGCGACTACAGCGTGATCGGCGCCAACTGTAAAATTTTTGACAATGACTTTCACTCCCTGGACCCCATAGAGCGGCGCGGGGAGATCTATGATAATCTGGTTACAAAGCCGGTGGTCATCGGAAAAAATGTGTTTGTGGGCTGCAACTCCATTCTCTTAAAAGGAACCCGGATCGGCGACAACTGTGTGGTGGGCGCCGGAAGTGTGGTGAGCGGAACCTTTGAGCCCGGCTGCGTGATTGCGGGGAATCCGGCCAGAGTAATCAGGAAGGTGTGAAAAATGGCGGATCTGACCATATTAATCATTACCAAAAACGAGGAAAGCAATATCAGAAAATGTATCCGTTCCCTGCGGGGAATCGCAAAACGGATTGTGGTGGTGGACAGTTTCAGCACGGACCGAACGGCAGCGCTGGCAAAAAAGCTGGGAGCCGACGTATATACCCATCCGTTTGAGGACCATGCCTCCCAGCTAAACTGGGGACTGGAGCACACGGATATCTCTACCGAATGGGTGATGCGGGTGGACGCCGACGAAGAACTGACGAAGGAGCTGGCGGAGGAGATTCGCCGGAAGCTGCCCGGACTGCCGGGCCGGGTGAACGGAGTGATGCTGCGCCGCCGGGTTTATTTTCTGGGGCGCTGGATTAAACACGGGGGCATCTACCCCACCTATCTGCTGCGGATTTTCCGCCGCGGAAAGGCATACTGCGAGCAGGCGCTGATGGATGAGCACTTTCTGCTGACAGAAGGGGAGAGCGTCCGGTTTTCCAAAGATTTTATTGACAATAACACCAAGGATCTGGAATGGTGGACCAATAAGCATAACTGGTATTCCAATAAGGAACTGGAAGAACATTTTGAACAGCAGCAGTCTTTCAAACAGGGGACGACCATGAAGCCAAGGCTTTTGGGCGGACAGGCGGAGCGGAAGCGGTGGCTGAAATACATGATCTATTACCGGACGCCGCTGATGCGCAGGGCGCACTGGTATTTTCTCTACCGGTATATTTTCCGGCTGGGATTTTTAGACGGGCCGGAAGGTCTGGCCTTTCATTTTCTGCAGGGCTACTGGTACCGTTTTCTGGTGGACGCGAAGATCTACGAGCATGAAAAGCTGCACGCCGCCGTGAAGAAATCGGGGGCGCTGGAAGCCGGAAGCTGATGGCAGGGCCGCGAAAGGGAAAAGCTGCTTTGTCCGCAGTCCGAAAGGGAAAGCCGAAACGGCAAGACAGGAAATGGCGCGGCGGAGGCGTCGGAAAGAGGAAGGAATGCGCAGATTACTTGTATTACTGCAGAATATTATAAGACTGCCGAAACGTTTTTTCAGCAAGGTATCGATTCTGGCGCTGCTGTCTGACAGTGAAGTGGACGACACGGCGGCTATCTGTGCCGGGGCACGGTTTTACAGAAGCAGGCTGGGGCGGTATTCCTATGTGGGACGGACCACGTTTATCACGAATACGACCATCGGCAATTTCTGTTCCATAGCGGGAAACTGCAACATCGGCGGCACCGGACACCCCTTAAACTGGGTTTCCACCTCGTCGGTGTTTCATAAATGGGAAAATATTCTGAAAAAAAATTTTGCCCGCCATGAGTACGACATCTTTCAGCAGACAACCATCGGCAACGACGTGTGGATTGCCACCAACGCCATGATCCGGGCCGGCGTCACCATCGGCGACGGCGCAGTGATCGGCATGGGGGCGATTGTCACAAAGGATGTAGGTCCTTACGAAATCTGGGCCGGAAATCCGGCCAGGCTGGTCCGGAAGCGGTTCGATGAGGAAACGATCCGGCGGCTGTCGAAAACCCAGTGGTGGAACTGGCCGGACGAGAAGATCAGCAAATTTGCGCCGCTGACAAAGGATGTGGGCGCGTTTTTAAATAAGGCGCTGGCAGAGGGCGGAAGCGGCGGCAGCAAAAAAGATGAGGCGCAAAAAAAAAGACTTCTGATCCTGTCCATTTTTCCGGCGCCTTACCGGGTGGCGGTGTTCCGGGAACTGGCAAAGCATTATGACATCGACCTGTTTTTTGAGGTGGTGCAGAACCAGGACCGGAACGCCGGCTGGTTTGTGGAAAGCGATATGTTCCGGGTGCTGAATACGCCGGAGAATCAAAAGGCTTACGGACAATGTCTGAAAAAAATCGGAACCTATGATATGGTGCTGGCCTATGATTATTTCAGCAGGCGGGCAAATCTTCTGATGCTGCGCTGCATGGCGGCGGGCGTTCCCTATGCCGTCAACTGTGACGGAGCCTTTATCAATGACCGGCCGCTGAAAAAAGCGGTCAAAAAGCTGTTTGTTTCCCGTGCGGCCCTCTGTTTTGCCAGCGGTTCCTATGCCGGAACTTATTTCCTGCACTACGGGGCGAAAAAGGAACGGATTGTTTATCATCATTTTACATCTCTGTCGGAAGAAGATTATCCGGAACGGCCTCTTACCCGTGTAGAAAAGACAGCGCTGCGGGCGGAGCTTGGCATTGAGGACAGACTGACGGTAATGACTGTAGGTCAGTTTATTCCCCGGAAGGGCTTTGATATTCTGCTGCGGGCCTGGGAACAGGTGGAGACGGAAGCCAATCTGCTGATAATCGGCGGCGGCGGCGAGAAGGAGGCATATCTGGATTACATCCGGGAACACCGGCTGAACCATGTGACGATTTTGGATTTTATGGATAAGGAACGGCTGACCAGGATGTACCGTCAGGCAGATCTGTTTGTGCTGCCCACCAGAGAGGACATCTGGGGGCTGGTGGTCAATGAAGCCATGGCAGGCGGCCTTCCGGTGATCACGACTGACCGGTGTATCGCCGGCATGGAGCTGATCCGGCAGGGAAAAAACGGATATATCATTCCTGCGGAAAATCCCAGGCGGCTGGCCATGGCCATAAACCGTCTTCTCTTGAATCCGAAAAAGACGGAAGCCATGGGCCGGAACGCGCTGGCATCCGTAAAGGGAAAGACCATGCGCAAGATTGCCGCAGGACATATCCGGGCAATCGACAGATACCTGGACGGGAAACAGGATGCGTTTGCGGATGCGGAACATCCCGGAGACGGTGTTTCCGAAAGCGGGGCCCGGATCTATATTGTAACCTCCGTACACAACCGTTATGAGATTACCAAAAAATACCTCTCCGTCCTGAAACGCCAGACCTGTAAGAATCTGTTTCTGGTGCTTGTGGACGACGGCTGTACCGACGGTACGGCAGAGATGGTGAAAGAAGAATTTCCCCGTTCCGTGATTCTGCACGGAGACGGAAACCTGTGGTGGGCGGGCGGTCTGCAGAAAGCGTATCTGTGGCTGAAAAAACATGTAAAAGACCCGGACACGCCGGTACTGATTAACAATGACGACGTGGATTACGGCGATGATTATATTGAGACGGGCGTCCGCCTTCTGCGGGCGCATCCGGGAACCATGGTGGCGGGTAGCGGTTACGGCGCCGGGAGCGGACGGCAGTTGGACGGTATTTTTTACCATGATTTTAAAGACGGCACCGGTTCTCTGCTGCCGCCGGGCAGGGAGAGCAATGCGGCTTCCACCCGAAGTCTGTTTCTGACCGTGGGAGACTGGATGAAAACCGGGGGCATGCATCCGGTGCTGCTGCCTCACTATATGTCGGATTTTGAATTTACGATCCGGGCTTACCGGAAGGGGATCAGGCTGCGGTCATTTCCGGAGCTGACCTATACCTTTGACGAGAAGGCCACCGGGGAAAGCGAATATGCAAAGCTGACCTTAAAAAAGATGTTCAGCAAACGTTCCAATTATAATCCTTTTTACCGGATTTCTTTTGTGTTGCTGTCTACGCCGCCGGCGTGCCTGCCTTCCCATCTTGCCCATCAGGCAGGACGGTTTGCCGGAAAGCTGGGGATGCTTGGACGGCTGTTCACAGGCAAGCTTCACAGGAGATAATCGAGGATCTGTCTATGACTGTATATTTGGCAGTGCTGGGCATCGTGATGGTGCTGGGCTGTTTTGTGGAAATCGGAAAAATCAACGGATGGAACGCCTGGTTTGTGCGGGGAGAGAAGACATATACGCTGCCTCTGACCAATATTTTCTGGGCGCTGATCTTTGTCACGCTCACATTGTTCGGCGGCCTGCGCTATATGGTAGGCACTGATTTTGCCGGCTACTGTGAGATTTTTGAAAATATTGCGGCAGACTGGTATGTGGAAACCTATGCGGGCACGGAGCGGGGCTATGTGTGGATGAACCGGATTATCTCCCTGTTTACCAAAGAGCCCCAGGCCGTGATTTTTGCCGCCAATCTGGTGATCTGCTGGCTGGGGGTGGCTTCCCTGCGGAAATATTCCCGGTTTGCCCCGTTCAGTCTGTATATTTTTTTCACCACCCTTTACTACAATTCCTTCAACCTGATCCGCCAGGGCATGGCGGCGGCCTTTGTCTTTCTGGCTCTTGGCTGTGCGGCGGACAGAAAGATGGTCCGCAGCCTGGCGCTGGTGTTCGCCGGAAGCTTTTTCCATAAAACGGCGCTGATGATGGCGCCGGTGATTTTTCTGATGCAGTTTTCCTATAAGCCGATTGCGTACTGGCTGTTTTATCTGCTGTCGGCGGCGGCCAGTCTGTCGGAGCGGGGACGGGATATCATTGCCAATCAGTTGATCGGCCGGTTTTATCCCCATGTGGCCAATGACGCCGCCACCTTTCACGTGGATTTTTCCCCGACCCAGGTCGTGCTGTGCGGTCTGTATCTGCTGCTGTGCCTTTACTACAGGAAGAAAATGGTGGAGAAGAATAAAGGCAATATCGTCTATATTAATTTTGCCATTCTGATTTTTTCCCTGTACAGCGTTTATTTCTGGCTGCCCATGTGGAGCAGGCTGAATATGTATTTTATTTGTATGTATGCGCTGATTGTGCCTGCGGCCGTCGACTGTGAGGAGAGCCGGAGGCTGAAAACACTGTATTATGTGGTTCTTCTGGGCATTTTGCTGTTCTTTATGATCGCGCCTGTGCTGATGGGCGGAGGAGACTGGTACTACGGGACATTTTTTGAGAAACTGGCGATTCTGCGGGAAAAAGCGCTTTGGCCGTAGGGGCGCGAAAGAAAAGAGGCTGTTTATGAATTACGTGTATCCGAAATTATCGGAAAAGGACCTTTTGGCTGTCCGTTTGGGCGGAGCGGGGCTTGGCAATATTCTGTTTACCTATGCCAGAGCGCTGGTATTTGCCAGAGACTTTGGCTGCCGGCTGATCTGGCCGACCTGGCCCAGCGTGAAGCTGGGGCCGATTCTGCGCCGGGAGATGGATAAACGGTTTTACAACGATCTGTTCGATAACCGCTGCGGCGCTGTCGGCGGGCTTTACCGGCTGTGGCTTTTGGCGGTGAAAAAGCGTCTGCCGGAATCAAAAAAGAGACTTGTGGAAAAACTGGATGACAGGATTGTGGAATTTGAAGGGCTGGAGGGCTGCTTTGATGATATCCTTTACGACAGCGCATATGTTTATGAAAATCTGAAACAGAATTTAAAGCCGGGGAACCGGGATGCGCTGGCCTTTGACTTCCGGGATTCCGTCGGCGTTCATATCCGCCTGGGGGATTTTGCCCGTGTATCGGAGGCCGAAGTCCGGGCGGGGCGTCATGACAGCGCTCTGCCGGTATGGTGGTACAGGGATATGATCTGCCAGATCAGAAAGCTGGCGGGAAGGGAGATCCGCGTTTGGATTTTTTCCGACGGCACGGAGGAAGAACTGAAACCGGTTCTTTCCCTGCCCCGTACCCAGCGGCTTACCTTCGGAACCAGCATCGCCGATATTATGGCGCTGTCCCGGGTGCCGCTGCTGATTGCCTCAGGTTCCTCCTTCTCCATGTGGGCCAGGTATCTGGGGCGGATGAACTGCATCTGTTATACCGGTCAGATGAAACAGCATATTCTGACAGAACGGGATGCCGCCTTTGAGCAGGAATGCGGCGAAGAAATTGATGAGGAAACCGGGCGGAGAATCAGGGCACTGTTTGAGAAATGATGTTTCCGTTAATTGAAATTTTGGAAGGTGCATATGAACAGATTAAAAAAACTGGCTGCGTTGATTCCGGATTTGTGGAATCGTATCTTTAATCAAATGACCTTAAAGTACCGCCGTGTCTCCTGTAAGCAGATGCCGGTGATTCACGGGCGGCTGAACATATACGGTCACGGGCGTATCGTGCTGGGAAAAGGCGTGACGATCAATTCGTCGGCTTCCTCCAATCCCATCGGGGGAGACTGCCGCACCGTGTTTTCCATTGTGCCCGGAGCCGTGCTGACCATCGGGGACCGGGTGGGAATTTCCAACAGCACAATTGTCTGTCACAGCAGCGTGACGCTGGGAAATGACGTGGTGATCGGAGGAAGCGTAAAGATCTATGATACGGATTTTCATAAACTGTCAGATGGGCGAAAAGAGCTGGACGACCGCAGAGCCGCCAGAAAAGGGGCGGTGGTGATTCGGGACAGGGCCTTTGTGGGCGCGCACTCCATGATCTTAAAGGGAGTCACCATCGGAGAAGGCGCCGTGATCGGCGCGGGAAGCGTGGTGACAAAGGATGTTCCCGCCGGGGAAGTCTGGGCGGGAAATCCGGCGGTGAAGATTAAGGCGAAACAAAGCAGTCAGCCGCGGGATTCTGAAACGTAAAGGAACTTGTTTATAAAAAAACTTGTTTATAAGAGGAAAAAGAACGATGTCTGACCAGATAAATGTACTGTGGGTTTGCAATGTGATTCTGCCCCAGATCGCAAAGGCGATGCAGAGGCCGGGGACGCCTATCGGAGGCTGGCTGGAGGGACTGGCCGAGGATATGGGCCGCTGCCGTCAGGTACGTCTGACGGTCTGTTTTCCCCTCTATGGCGTGCCGGAGCCGGTGAAAGGGCAGGCAAAGCTATGGAGCGGTGAGGCGGATGCCGCTGCCCGTGAGGCCGGCAGTCCGCCGGCAATCACCTATTACGGCTTTTCTGCCGATCTGAAAAAGCTGGATTGCTACGATCCGGTTCAGGAGCGGCAGTTCCGGCAGATTATGGAGGAAACGAAGCCGGATCTGCTGCATATTTTCGGTACGGAATATCCCCATTCCCTGGCAGCGGCGAGAGCTTTCGGAAAGCCGGAACGCACAATGATTCATATTCAGGGGCTGGTATCGGTTTACGCCCTCCATTTTATGGCGGATCTGCCCTATAAGGTGCGGCGGCAGTATACGTTCCGGGATCTGCTCAGAAGGACAAACCTGGAAAAGCAGCAAAAGAGTTTTGTAAAGCGGGGGGTTCTGGAGAAAAAAGCTATCCGGTCCTGCGGCCATATTCTGGGCCGGACAGACTGGGACAGAGCCTGTACCGGCCAGATCAATCCGAAAGCCGTTTATCATGTAAATGAGGAAACACTACGCCGCGCCTTTTATCGGGAAGAAAACCGCTGGTCTTATGAATCCTGTGAGAAATACAGCATCTTTTTAAGTCAGGGCAGCTATCCCATCAAAGGGCTTCACTATATGCTGGAGGCGATGCCGCTGATCCGCAGACGGTATCCGAAGGTTCGCCTGTATGTGGCCGGGGAGGATATCTCCAGAGATCACGGTTTAAAGGACAGGCTGCGCCAGTCCGCTTACGGGCGGTATATCTGCCGTCTGCTGGACCGGTACGAACTGCGCCGGTCCGTGGAGTTTACCGGATTTCTGGATGAAGAACGGATGTGCCGGCGTTACCGGGCGTCTCATGTCTTTGTCTGCCCCTCGTCTGTCGAAAACTCACCGAACTCGGTGGGAGAGGCCATGGCTCTCGGAATGCCGGTGGTCAGTGCCGATATGGGCGGGGTGAAGACGATGATGACCCATGAGCGGGAGGGACTGATCTATCCGGTCAGCGCGCCTTATATGCTGGCCTATGATGTCTGCCGCATTTTCGCAGATCCCGTGCTGGCGAAAGAAATGGGAGTCCGGGCCAGAGAAAAAGCGATGCGGACCCACGACCGGGAGAAGAACACCCGGCAGGTGCTGGAGCTCTATGAAGAACTGGCGAAGGGACCGGCTGACAGGCCGCCGGCGGAAGACGCCGTTCGGAAGTGACCATCATACCATTTGCGGACAGAAATCCGGTTTGTGCGGATCGCGCGGTCCGCGCATCAGAAAGAGGAAACCATGAATCAGACGGAACAATCAGCCGGCCGGAAGGACCGGACCGGGGCCGCGGAGCAAAAAACATTGAAGCCCTGGAAAATCGACCTGGCGGTGTTATGTGTGTTTTTTGTGCGTCCCGACACGTTTTCCAAAGTGTTTGCCCAGGTAAAGAAAGCCAGGCCCAGCAAACTGTTTCTTTATCAGGACGGCCCCCGCAAAGGACGCCCGGAGGATGCGGAAAAGATCCGTATGTGCCGGGAGATTGCGGAACGGAACATCGACTGGGACTGTCAGGTGTACCGGAACTACCAGGAAACCAATGTTGGCTGCGACCCTTCCATGTACAATGCCATCGTGTGGATGTTTTCCCATGTGGAGAAAGGAATGATTCTGGAGGACGACATTGTGGCTTCTCCAAGCTTTTTTCCCTTTGCCAAGGAGCTTTTGGACCGGTACGAGCATGACAGCCGGATTTTTACCATCGCCGGGATGAATCATCTGGGGGTTTATCAGGATGAGACGGCGGATTATTTCTTTTCTCCCCGCTCCGCCATCTGGGGCTGGGCGACCTGGAAGCGGTGCATCGACCTGTTTGACACCGAATACTCCTTTATGGAAGATCCCCATGTCATGGAACAGCTGGGACGGCAGGTGGAAGCCTTTGACGAGAAGGTGAAGACCTGCAGGTGGCATAAGAGTACGGGCAAAGCATATTTTGAAACGATTATCTGGAACACGAAGACCACCAATCATATGCTGGACATTGTTCCTTCAAGGAATCTGACCTGCAATATCGGCGTCGGGGCCAACGGCACCCACGGGGCGGGTTCCATGGAGGTGCTGCCAAAGGGGATCCGGCAGGTATATTATAAGAAAATGTATGAATATCAGTTTCCGCTGCGTCATCCGAAATATGTGATTGCGGACGTTACCTACACGAAACGTTTCTGCCGGATTTTAAGCGAAGGACATCCGGTGGTAAAAGCCTGGCGGGGAATCGAGGGCGGCGCGAAAGCATTCTGGTATTCCGGAAAAGAGGAAAAAAAGGCCAAACTGAAACGGCTGCCGGGAACGGTGAAGAATATCGCGAGGATTTTTACCCGGTAGGTTTCTGCGGCGCTGCCCCCAGGGCCGCGTGCAGAACCGGACTGTGGATTTACGGCGGCCGGATATGCAAAAAACAGAGGGATAATCATGCTGAACCAACTGGAATACGGCGGATATTTTTTTACGGAGGGCGTCCGTCACGTATTAAAAATAAAACGGAATATCCGCTACGACAACCGGCTCTGCCTGGACGATCCCCATGCCAATCTGTGGCTGGGAGAGAGGGTCCGTTCCGGGAAACCTTTTATGGCGGGACGTTTCGGCAGCGGCGAGATGCGGACCTTTTTGCGCACACGGGAGGTGCGGATGGGGCTGCGCCGGTCGGTGCCCGAATCCTGTATGGATTCCATGTGCATCAATGCCGGATTCTTTCCCAGGCAGCAGGAGCAGGTGATGGCGTTCGGCGATCTGATGGAGGAAAGCTGCCGCCAGGTGGATCTGCTTGCCATATGGGGAACGCTGCCCATGGAGAATTATGTACTTCACCGTCATGTTCCCCAGGCGAAGCGGTGCTATCTGTCGGGGCTGGAGCCCTTTTTTGCCGAACAGCCCTGGACGTTAAGCTGGGAGGGGAAACAGGTGCTGGTGATTCATCCTTTTGAGGAATCCGTCTGGCTGCAGTATGGGCGTAAGGAGGAATTCCAGCAGCATATGAAATGGCTGCCGGAATTTACCCTGAAAACGCTGAAAGCGGTGCAGACCATCGGCGGACAGAAGGACGACCGGTTTGATACCTGGTTTGCGGCCCTTGACTATATGTATGAAAAGGCCATGGAGCAGGAGTTTGATCTGGCGGTGATCGGCTGCGGCGCTTACGGGTTTCCGCTGGCCGCCAGACTGAAACAGGCAGGGAAACAGGCGGTTCATATGGGCGGTGCGGCGCAGCTTCTGTTTGGCATTACCGGAAAGCGGTGGGAGGCCAAAGAAGAATACCGTCCGCTGATGGCCCGGGGCTGGCGCCGGCCGCTGCCTTCGGAAATGCCGGAATCGGCCAAAAAGATCGAGGGCGGATGCTACTGGTAACAAGTTTCACATACAAAGGTCTTTTATGAAAAAGTTTAAAATAGAAAACCGAATCGTCAGCAATTCCATGTGGATGATCGCCGAGCGGGTTTTGCAGATGTGTATTTCCCTGGTGGTAAACGCCATGGTAAACCGGTATCTCGGGCCGGATAACAATGGGCTGATTACCTACTGCGCTTCTTATGTAAATATGTGTACGGCCTTTGCCACGCTGGGCCTTGAATATATCGTGATCAAAGAGCTGGTCAGCAATCCGGAGGCGGAAGGGAAGATCATCGGCACCAGCCTGGTGATGCGGATGATTTCCAGCATCGCCTGTATCGCGGCCATCCAGGGCATTGTGGCGGTGAGCAGGGATTTTCAGGCGGTGTATATGACGGTGACTCTTCTGCAGTCCGTGTCCCTGGCTTTTAAATCGGCGGAGCTGATCGACTTCTGGTTTCAGTCCAAATTAAATTCTAAACAGGTGGCCATCGCCAAGGGCATCACGTATTTTGCCGTGGCGGGCTGGCGGATCTGCGGGCTGGCTGTAGGCGGACCGGTGGAGTATTTCGCTTTCGCCACTACGCTGGACGCTTTGCTGGCGGCGCTGATTTTGCTGTACATGTATAAAAAGGCCGGAGGGCAGACCCTTTCTTTTGATTTTTGCTGGGTAAAGCGGCTGCTGTCCCAGAGCTGCCATTTTATCCTGGCTTCCATGATTACGGTGCTGTATTCCGAGATGGACAAGCTGATGCTGGGCAATATGCTGGGAGACTATGACGTGGGTATTTATAACGGCGCTTACGGCGTGGCCATGATGTGGGTGTTTGTGCCGAATGCCATTATGAATTCCTACCGCCCGGCCATTGTGGAGGGCTATACCACAAAGACCAATTATCTGGAGCGGGTACGGACGCTGTATTCCATAATGATCTGGCTGGGAATCGCAGTGGGCGCGGGCATGATGCTGTTTTCCAAACCGCTGATCTGGCTGCTGTGCGGCCCGGCCTATGCCGGCTCGGCGGCCTGCCTGTGTATTCTGATCTGGAGCACGCTGTTTTCCCATCTGGCCGTGGCCAGAAATACATGGATGGTCTGTGAAAATCTGCAGCGGTATTCGGAAATCTTTCCGATCTGGGGCGTGGTCACAAATTTTCTGCTGAATTATCTGCTGATTCCCAGACTGGGCGCCATGGGCGCGTCTGTCGCCACGCTGGCGACCCAGGTGGTGGTGACGTTTTTCGCGCCGCTGTTTTATAAAGAAGTCAGGCCTTCGGTGAAACATATGACAGAAGCATTTTTCGCAAGAGATCTGCGGGACCGGCTAAAAGGGGCTATTGGGAAAAAGGGGTGAAATAACGATGGGCGGATTGGATAAAACCAAGAAGATGCGTAACAATGGTTCCGGCAGCGGATACGGTGATGAAACGAATCCTGGTTTCGGCACGGGGCCGGGCGCCGGGTTACGAAAAAGCGGATGGATCTGGCATATTCTTCTGGCCGCTTTGCTGCTGGCGAATGCTGCCTGCCTCTGGTTTGTGCTGACAGCGTCCCGCAACGGCGAAGAACCCGCAAAAGAAGACGGCGCGCAGGAATACGCGCTCAATGTCCGGCTGACGCAGGGAGAGGCTTCCCGGCTTTGCTGGGCCGGAAAAACCTGGTGCAGCTATGGAGACAGCATTACCCAGGAGGCAGCCTGGCAGTCCTATGTCACGGAATATTTCGGTCTGGCAAAGCACTATAACCGGGGAATCGGAAGCTGTACCTTTGCGGTCAGTGATCAGACCTGGTATGCGAATGAAGACGGGAGCTATCACAGCCGGTTTGGTTTTGACGGCGTGACAGAAGCGCCGGAAGGGACGACAGAGCATGAAGGTTATCTGTGCAGCAGCGACAGAATCAACGTTTCCGTGCCGGAGGATGTGGATCTGATTCTGGTTATGGGCGGCACCAACGATATGGGTTCCGATGTTCCGCTGGGAGATCTCACATATCCGTTTGACGAGACGACTTTTAAAGGGGCCGTGGCGGCCACGGTGGTAAAGCTTCAGAAAAAAGCGCCCGGAGCGGTGGTGGTTCTGGCTTCCCCTTTAAGCGGACGGGGCGTGGATTCCGGGGAGGAATCCTCCCTGCCGGCCAACAGAGATGAAGAAGCGTTTGCGGTCAACGGGCTGGGACTGACCACAGAGGATTACCGGGACGCCATGGAGGAAGTGGCCCGGACGCTGAGTATTCCGTTTATCGACGTGTACGGGACCACCGGCATCAATCAGTGGAATCGTTCTCAGTATATCAGAGATGTGGTGCATCCTTCCGAGAGAGGGGGAATGGCCCTGGCCCGGTCAGTGATCGGGGGCCTGGAAGGGATTAAGCCGAATATGATCAGCCGGGCAAACGCCGCCGGCCAGATACCGGCGGGCAGCGCCACGGTCCGGGAGACAGAAAAAGGTCTGTCGGCGCAGTTGGATCAGATCCGGTGGCAGAGAACGGAGGAAGACGGAAAAATCTTTCTCACCGGTATTCTGCCGGAAACGCTGGAAAGCGGCGGTTTTTCCGTGGATGTCTCCGATCCCGATTATTTTCGGAATATAAAGCTGGAGATTTCGGAAGACGGACAAAACTGGCAGGAGCTGTATGCGGGCATGCAGTATGAGTGCTGGGGGGACAGCCTGTGGGCCGGTTTTCCTCGGACAAAGATCCGGCAGATCAGATTTGGATACGAGAAGGGCAGCAAGGAAAACGGCGTGTTCCGTTTCGGCTTTTATCAGGCGGAAGATGCCGCCGGTTCCTTTCACTGCGGCAGCAGGATCCGGAAGCTGTCGGCGTCGGTGAACGGCGACCAGGTGAATAACATGACCGACCATGATCTGAGTACCCGCTGGACCAGCGGATCGGCGCAGAAAGAGGGGGTGTGGGTTATGGCGGAGCTGACAGAGGACTGTGTGGTGGACGGCCTCCGCATGGAGCTGTCAGACAGCATCGGCGATTTTCCTCAGGCGCTGCGGATTGAGACGTCCGGGGACGGAGAGAACTGGACAGAGCAGGAAGCAGTCAGCGGGGACCAGATTGACTTTCATTTCGATCCGGTGCGGTGCAGATATATCCGTCTGACGCTGGGAGAAATACCGGAAGACCTGATGGCGAACTGGTCGATCCACGAGCTGATTCTCTTTGGCGGCGGACAGGCGGATCAGTGAGAACGTATAAAAAGGAAAAAGATTTGGCAAAAGGGGGGCTGTCTGGAAACAGGCAGCCCTAAAAAAATCCGGTTTTGCCGGGGAGTTGCGTAACTATAATGGAGGTATATGAAATGAGCAGACAGATTACGGATGAGAACATCGACAGATACGGAGAATACCTTTTTCAAGAAGAAAAAGCGGCGTCAACTGTGAAAAAGTATGTGCGGGAGGTGGAAATCTTCGCAAAATGGCTGTCCGGCAGGGAGGCTACAAAGGAACTGGCGGCGCAGTGGAAAGAAGAATTGCAGATGTGCGGCTATGTCCCCAGAACAGTGAACGCCATGCTCTCGGCTGTCAACGGCTTTTTTTCATTTATGGGCTGGCAGGACTGTCGGGTAAAATTTCTGAAAATCCAGCGGCAGATGTTCCGTGACGCGTCAAAGGATCTGGATATAGAGGAATATGAGCGGCTGGTGAATGCGGCATACCGGCTGAACAACCGGCGTCTGGGCCTGGTGATCGAGACGATCTGCGGAACCGGAATCAGGGTGTCGGAGCTGGAATATATCACGGTGGATGCCGTCAGGGCGGGGAAAGCGGAAATTGTGCTGAAAGGAAAGGTTAGGGTGATTCTGATGCCCGGCCAGTTGATCCGGAAGCTGCTGGAATATGCCGGCGAGCAGAACATATCTTCCGGCGGGATTTTTATGACCAGAAACGGAAAAAATCTGTCCAGGCGACAGATTTGGGCGGAAATGAAAAAACTGTGCGCCGATGCCGGTGTGGAATCTTCCAAGGTATTTCCCCACAACCTGCGCCATCTGTTCGCAAAAACGTTTTATCAGGCTCATGGGGATATCGTGAGACTGGCCGATGTGCTGGGACACAGCAGCATCGACACCACCCGGATTTATCTGCTTTCCACAGGAGCCGAACATGTACGCCAGTTGGACTGTCTGGGGCTGGTGAGCTGACGGTAGACAAAATCCGTAATCTGTCACAAAACAGGCGAAAAAAACACAAAATTTCTCCATCATTTGGTAAAATTATAACACAGACATTCCGCTGATTCAAGATATTTCGATAAAATAGGCCAGTTGAAAAAATAGTTATTGGTTACGGGAAACAGTCAGCGCTGTGAAAAGGCATGAAAATGAAAGTTGTAAAAGAATCTTTTACAGCGTTGATTTTTATGCCTTTTTTATTGCAAAAAGTTTCTGTTGCAGGATAAAAATGCGTTCGGGAGAATCATTTACGGAACAATAAGCCGTATGGATCCGTAATATTCAGGCCGAACTCTTTTTCGGTAGTATATTCCCGACAGAGAAAATGATGATATACGGATTTTGCCGTGCAATCCGGACAGGACAGCAATTCGATTTTTGCAATATGGGAGGGAGTCCGATGTGAATGAAACGAATGAAAGGAATGTAAAACGCGGGGAGGCTGACGGCGAGGTGATAACCGAAGAGCTGATAGAGGATTTTATTGAATCGATGCGGAAGAAAAACCGGGGGCAGAGCTCTCTGGATAATTACCGCCGCATTTTGACTTCCATTTACCAGTGGCTGCCGAAAGATAAGGTTGTGGACCGGAAGACAGGCATGGAAAGACGAAAGTGGCTTCTGGAGGAAAAGGGCTTTTGCCATAGGACGGTGAATGCCCAGATGTCGGTACTGAACACATTTCTGCGCTATCTGGGACACAGAGACTGGCAGGTGGAAGAGTTTATCCGCGTGACCGGCGATGTGCAGCCGGAACTGACCAGGTCAGAATATCTGAGGCTGCTGTCGGCGGCAAAACATATGGGAAAGGAAAAGACCTATCTTTTGATAAAAACGATGGGAGGCGCGGGCGTGCGTGTGCAGGAGCTTTCCCAGGTGACCGTAGAGGCAGTTGCCCAGGGAATGGTGAAGCTGGACAGTCACAATGGTCTGCGTCTGCGGATTATGGTGCTTCCAAAAGCCCTGAAAACAGAACTGCTGGAATATATACGCAGAGAAAGAATCATAAGCGGGTCTGTGTTTCTGTCCAGGGACGGCAGGCCATTGTCCCGGACCACGATTCATCACTATGTCAATGCGGTCAGTCAGGAGGCGAGGGTGGATCCGGAAAAGGCAAATCCCAGATGTCTGTGGAAAATGTATCAGAGCACTCAGGATGGGATTCAGGCCAATATCAATGTGCTGATCCGGCAGGCTTATGAAAACATGATGGACCAGGAACAGTTGACCATCGGCTGGAATGCATAAAGACAGGACGGGGAGATAGGAGAGATCCGGCTATGAATGCGAACGGTAATACTTACGGTCAGGTCAGCGAGCCGCTCAGGAAGCAGACGCTGCAGGTCAGTATGTTCGGGAGCTTTTCCATGGTGTGGCAGGGCAGGCCGCTGACAGACGAAAAGTTGAAGGAAACCCACTTCACCAGTCTGGTGCAGATGCTGCTCCATCACGGAGAGAACGGTGTCAGCAGAGACCAGTTGGAGGAGGTGCTGTTCGGAGACAGGGATGTGGAAGACAGACACCATCTGCTGCAGAGTGTGGTTTACAATGCAAAAAAGAAACTGAAAAAAATGGGGCTTCCCGATGTGAAATATATTATATTGAAAAAAGGCGTTTTTTACTGGAACAGTGAAGACATTCCGGTGACAGAGGACGCGGCCGAATTTGACCGGCTCTATGAAATGGCCGCCGGGAGCGGGGACGAGGATGAACGGCTGGTGCTTTATTCGGAAGCCTGTCATCTGTATAAAGGGGAGTTTTTATCTACTTATGCCAGCGTACTGTGGGCGGCGGCCGAGGCCAGAAGGTACCGCATCCGTTTCTGCGAGTGTGTGGAACGGGCGGCGGATATTATGCGCAGGCAGCAGAATTATCTGCAACTGGAGGAAATCGGAAGATATGCCTCTGCCATCAGTCCGTTTTCCGACTGGGAGGTACTCACCATGGAGGCGATGGTCTCCATGGGCCGATACGAAGAAGCCAGAAGTTTTTATGCGGCCACTTCCGATCTGTATCTGAGAAAGCGGGGGATCCGCCCGTCTTCGAAGCTGATGGAGACGATGGAAAAGCTGGGCAGCCGCATGGTGCATGCCTATGAGGTGCTTGACACGATACAGGATAATCTGTCCGAGGAACCGGAGAGCGGCGGGTATCTGTGTACCTATCCTGTTTTTCAGGGAATTTACCAGATGCTGAACCGGATTATGGAACGTGGCGGACAGTCTATATATCTGATGTTATGTACGCTGGTAGACGGCAAAGGAAATCCGATCACCGATGAAAGCCGTCTGGAAGAGCTGTCCAACCGGCTGGGCGACGCCATCCGCCGTTCTGTCCGCCACGGAGACGCCGTCAACCGTTACGGAAACGGCCAGTATCTGATTCTTCTGGTCAATATCACCAGGGAAGACTGTGAGATCGTACAGAAGCGGATCGATCAGAATTTCGTCAAAGGGAGACAGAGAAGCGGTGTGGAGTATTTTGTGAACAGCGTAATCTGTGATGCATAGAGGGTGCGGACCGTGGGTTTTACACGGTCCCTTTTCCGTACTGCCGCAGGCAGGCCGCCGCTTCCTGCAAATTAAAAAGCGTAAAGCCTTTGATGATTTAACAGACGTCACACTTTCGTTTATGATATCACTGTGTAATTCGGTTATGATTGCGGTATCAGGTCGTGGACCCGCAGTACTTCAACGATTGTTTCTATGGAATCGCTCAGATTATGGATATCCCTTCTGTCAACTTCATCGCGGAACGCACCAAACTTCCGGTCAAATTCACCACAGAATACATCAAATTTCTGATCCATCTGTTTGTCGAATGCCGTAAACTTTTCATCCATCATAGCGGAGATGGAATGCAGTAATGTATCATTGGTCATCACAATTATTCTTCCTTTCTGCAGGTAGGATATCATAGTTAGGGTATGAAGTCTATTAAATTATCAAGGTGCCCGAATGCTAAGATCTTTCAATGGAATTCACGTTATTTCTTCCTCCCCTCCTTTGAACATGCGAATCGTCAAAAAAATTCTGATACGACGCACAAAACCCTGTTTTATTGATTTATCCGTTGATTCTCGGATTGTTACAATAGTGCTATAAAAGTGAAAAAGAAGTGCCGGAACATAAAAAAGCATTCGAAGGTGGTGGAACAGGGTGGGTACGGCAAAGGTTTATATCGGTTCACCCAACGGAATTGTCCTGTGTGTGGATAGAAGAACAAAAGGAAATATAGAAGGAACACTATTCCACGGATATGAAAGAGAGGGACTCCCCTTCTTCGGATTTGAAGACGTTTTGAGAAAAGCGGAAGCACTGTTTGACATGCTGGGATTTCCCCACCGGGGAACGAGGGAGCCAAGCTTTGAGAAGGCGGCACGGAAAAAAGCCGGCAGATCGGAAACGGCGGAGAGGATGGCGAAAGTAATGAGCGATGAAGAATTATTGCGGCAGCACGGTGATCTGGGAACTTTCGTGATCTGGGTACGGCACCGGCAGCACAGTACTTGGCAGGGACTTGTAACCTGCATGGAGACAGGGGAGGAGATTCCTTTCCGGTCGGCACTGGAGCTGATGAAGCTGATCGACGGCGTACTGGATCGAACAGAGCAAAAAACCGTATCAGAATAGAGAGCGAAACATCAAAGGGCGGAAAAAGGAGGAAGGATCCCATGGCAGATAAAGAATTACGCAGATTAAAACGCAGAGAGCTTTTACAGATGCTTTTAATGGAATGTGAGGAAGCGGAACGTCTTGAACAGGAATCCGGAAGGCTGAAGGAACAGCTGGATGCTTTGCAGGAACAGATGGCCGCGATTATGGAAAGCTATGAGCGGTTAAAGAAAAAGCTGGACGTAAAAGATGAGCGCCTGAACCAGAAAGACGAAAAGATCGCCATGCTGAAAAACGAAGTGGAAGAATGGAAATCCCGCGCAATGCCGGAGACGGCAGGCCACAGGCTGGCGGCCGGCGCCGGACGGATCATCCCCATCACCCACGGCAGGATCAGCGTACGCAGATGACCGCCGCAAGAAGGAGCGCCAAAAAAGAAGAACTGGTGATTCCCTCTATCGAGAGTCTGCGGGCCGAGCTGGCCAGAGAGGAAGCCATATGCGCATTCCGGAGAACCCTCTGGAATATGGCGGTGGCACTGGCTGCGGCTGTGACCGTGACCGTGCTGGTGTTCACCAGACTGTTTGCACTGATCAGAGTGGACGGCAGCAGCATGGATCCCACGCTGGCGGACGGTCAGCTTGTGATTCTGCGCCGGACAGAGGAGATCAGGACAGGGGATATCACAGGATTTTATCATAACGGAAGGATACTCCTGAAACGGGCCATAGGAAGTCCGGGAGATGAGATAGAGATCGACGGGGAAGGCAACGTATATATCAATGGCAGCATGCTCGAAGAACCATATGTGGCAGAGAAAAGTCCGGGAGAATGTGAACTGGAATTTCCCTGCCGGGTGCCGGAGGGAATGCTGTTCGTGCTGGGAGACAACAGGGCCGTATCCATAGACAGCCGGTCCGTATCCGTAGGGTACGTGAAGCAGGATCAGATTGTGGGCAGGGCGGTGTGCAGGGTGTGGCCCGTGACCGGTATAGAGTTTTGGAAGTGAGCTTCCGAATCGTCCGGAAAGACGCTGCAGATGACCGGAAAGCAGGTGCGGCGGCAGACCGGGAGAAGTTTTGAAACGATGCGTTAGGAAGGTGGAAAAATGCAGAAACTTGCGAGAGAGTATTTGGATGAGCTGAATAAGCGCCACAGGAAAAACAGGAAAGCGATCCTGGCATGGGTCCTGCTGGCTGTGCTGGTAATCAGCACCGTGGCAGGCGGTCTGACGCAGTATGGCTCTGCGCTGACAGAAAAAGGAAATCCGGCCTGCGGTCAGGAGGAGCATACGCATGATGAAACATGCTATACATACGAAGAACAGCTGACCTGCGGCATGGAAGAAGACGGAGGTCATAGTCATGGTGGAGACTGCTATGGGGATCCTGAACTGACCTGCGGTATGGAAGAAGGCGCGGATCATGCCCATGAGGACGCCTGTTACGGAGAACCTGCGCTGGTCTGCGGTCAGGATGAAGGGGAAGGTCACAGCCATACGGACGTATGTTATACGGAAACCGAAACATTGAGCTGCGGAAAAGAAGAACATGTTCATTCGGGCGACTGCTTTTCCGGTGAGGTACCGGCAGAGGACGAGGAAATAAATGATAACAATTCGGAAGGTTCCGGGACGGAAGCATCCGAAACCGAAACCTCCGAAGCGGAACAATCCACAGCGGAAACAGAGTCTCCGGCCGGAACGACAGAGACGGATTCCTCTGAAAGTGAGAGCGAAAGTGAGATAACATCCGAAGCCGAGAGCACCGAAACGGAGAGTACGGAAGAAGAAAGCACAGAAGTCGAAAGTACGGAGGAAGAAAGTACAGAGGAAGGCCTGACCGAGGAAGAACAGGCACAGGTGGACGAGGTGATCGCGCTGATTGATGCGCTGCCTTCGCCGGAGGAGATTATGGAGAAATTCTCCGCGTTTCAGGATGCGGGGGATGAGGACGGATATGATGCCTATTATGAAAAGCTGAGCCGGCAGGCGGCAGAGGCGAAAAAAGCTTACGACAAGCTGACCGAAGAACAGAAACTGGCAGTGACAAACGCCGAAGCGCTGTTTGTGTATGAATGGCTGTGGACGGGTACGCTGGAGGAAACGACATGGGATATTATGAGACCGGACGAAGCCTATGTAAATGAAATTAAGATTAGCAGCATAGCTACCGGTTCTGCGCCTTTTGATGAAACAGAAGGCCGGGGCAACGATACGACGGCGGAAGATAATCTGGTCCGCACCTTCGACACGGTTACTTATCATTTTAATGTCAATATGAAAACCTGGGATCTTGCCAAAAGCTACGGTCAGGCCCGTGTCAAACTGGAGTTTGTGCTGCCCGTGAGTGAACAGGAAGCGGTTTTCGAACAGACGGCTATGGCGTGGATGGACCAGACGGAAGGTTATCAGCCGGTGGTAACTAAGGAGACGCGAACCGTCAACGGCGAGCAGAAAGAATGCCAGGTGCTGACCTGCCATAAACTGCTGCTTCCTTCCGAGGGAAATCATTCGGTAGTGCCGGGTGATTTCGGCGAAAATCTGACGATTTTTGTCCGGTCTATGAAAAACGGTGAAACATTTGCCCCCATTATCAGCGCCGCTATGGAGGGAGGCGCCTGGGACGGACCCTGTGATAAGGAAGAACATAAAATTGACGGCCAGCCGGCTGTCGAGAAAAAGTCTGTTACCGCAGATGAAGTGGAGATAACGGCCGCGCCGAAATACAATATTCAGGTAAAAGGTGATTCTTCTTATGCGGCTGATTTTTACTTCCAGGGGGACGAAGCCTGGATGGCGCAATATAAAGATATTGCCGCCAATACGGATATCGTAAAGCCCCTGCCGGGCCGGGCCATGAAGCTGGGGATAACGCTGCAGCTCTATAATGACAACGCTTCAAAAGGCTTAAAGGGTATTGAGCTGCCGGACGGAGGCGATATCACCTTTGATTTGAAGCTGTCATCAAAATATACGATCAATACACCGAAGGAAGGCAGCGGTTATCAGGTAGACCAGGTGATAGAGGATGCCGCTTATGCGCCCCTTCTGTGGAGCTATAATGAAGTGGACTGGAAAGATTTCGGCAGCCAGAATAAGGACGGCCGCCAGATAGACGACCGGCTGAAAGCGACGCCCTATGCGCCCTATAACAAAGGCGGGGGTAAAACTGCCTGTTATAACGGCGGCAGTTGGACTGCCAGCCAGGAGGGAGATACGATTCACATAACGGTCAGCGGCTATGAGATCGATACGCAGAAAATGCCCACTCTGAACGGAGATGGGGGAACTTTGGTTACGTATGGTCCTAACGTGGGCTGTTTCTCATCCGGCGAGATCTGGCTGATCCAGCCCTTTAATAAAAAAGAAGGAGATGGCATAAAGCCGAATTATGATATTGTAGATACCTATGGTGAGGGATCCTTTGCGACTACGGCGGAGGCAGGCGGCTTGAAAGTAACCACCATTAGCGGAGAGACGATGGTACAGGGTGAGAACGGTTTCCAGCAGATGGTAACGGATGACGACCGGGAGACCCGTACACTGGAGCTGACAGTGGGCGGATATCTGCAGAACAGAGTGCGGTATGCGGACGCAAAGGCTTTTGAACTGGGGTGCGGTGTTGAGGATAACCGGGATGGCCGGGATTATGCGGCCGTAGGAACGGAACTGAATCTGATGGGCGGCTTGTCTTATAACCCGAACCGGATCGAAGAAAATCGGATGTATCTGGGAACCACGCTTCTGAAATTTTACGGCAGCGCCCTGGAGCTGGAGAAAGAGGACTGGTTTCTGCATCTGGAAGGCGGGGCGGCTCTGAACGGATATGATGAAAACAATATAGAAAAGGCAGAAGAAAATGTCCGTTTTTATTATGCCACTAAAAAAGACGGAAGCGACTGGAGCAGCGATGAAGAACTGAAAACGACTTACGAGGACAGTCTGGAATTTTATGACAGCCTGGATCAGATACCGAAAGGGAAAACATGTGTGGGTATGCTGATTTGCTTTGTAGGTCCGGGCAGTGAAGTGACTGTATCCGATCCTTATTACCGCTGTTATTACAAGGCAAAGGTCAGGGACGATATGGATTTGGCCGGTCAGACTTTTATGCTGGCATCCACCTCCCGTGTCTGGACGAAGGAGATGTTTGAGAAGCTGGGAATGTCTCCGGGAGATATTGATCTTCAGGAAAATCCGGATCTGAATCTCCCGAAACTGATATTGGGTGATAAACTGTGGAACTGTGGCCATTATACCAGCGCAAACATTGACGGCAGTATTTTTTATACGAAGGAAACCTACCGGCCGGACGGAAGCGGCATCGAAGGCACCCACAACTCCGACTGGTATCACTGGGGCGATACTCTGCTGATCATCGGATATAAAACAAAGATTACCAAAAATCTGCTGCAGACAGATGAAAAAGGAGAAGAAAAAAAGACGTTTAATCTGGATGCGGATCAGCGGGTAGCAGATTTTAAGCTGCAGCCGGAGACCTATTATGATCGGATCTATCAGGGGCCTGAAGGGTCCGAAGATCAGTTTAAGAATACTGCCAATATCACAATTGTGGATACCCTGCCGAAATATATGACCTACAAGCCTGGCAGCGCTTATTTTGGAGGAAAATATGAACAGACTTCAAAATTGGGCGGCGTCAAAGGAAATATTGTTGTCGATTCTGATGATGGAGCCTTGTTCCCGGATCCGGTACCGACAGAGCCGGCAGTTGTGACAAACAGCGACGGGACGCAGACACTGACCTGGGTGATCAAGGACGTAACAATCGGTAAACCCATGGCGCCGATCTACTATTCCACGGACATCGGCGTGAAAGGCAACCCGGAGCAGGATATTCCCACCGGCACGACGGACCTGGAAAACGTAGTTTATATTACGACGCCACGGGATATACGCGATCCTATGAGTACGGCGGAAAAACATGCAAAAGCAGGCATAACCGTGGTCCGTGGAAGCGCCAGCTCTTTCGGAAAATATACCAGACAGAAAGTGGTAGACGAAGACGGCATCATTGATTATATGGTGTATTTCAACAATAATGCCGATACGGGAGCCGTGGTGGGTATGATGGATACCATGCCTGCGAATGGTAAAAACGGCAGTCATTTTACCGGCACTTATACCTTTGCGGAGTGGAAGCTGGATACCGGTAAGTGTGATCCCGGCAAACTTGCTATTTATTATACCTTTGATGAAGCGTATCAAGACAAAACGACTAAAGATGTACCGGTGGAAGAAATAGAAACATGGGAACGGACGACGATCAGTGCAGACGGAACCATTGCCATTCCTGCGGGTACGCAGCAGCAGCCCCATCCGGCAGCCTGGGCGGTGATCGGAGCGCTGGAGCCTCATAAGAGTGTTAATATTGAACTGAAGATTAAGCTGGAACCAGGTGTTTCGGATAATGACAAAAAGAATAACTATTTTGTCAACCTGCTTTCCAGCGGCGACACCACAACGATTACGGAAACGCCCACGGTCAGACGGACTTTGGAGGGCCTGACCTGGATGGATTACAACCGGGACGGAATTCAGAATGATCTGGACACAGAAGTCAGAATATCCGGTATCAAAGTGGAGCTGCTGAAATTAAAGGAAAACGGAAATCCGGAAGAAGAAGCCTCTTATGAAAATGTTTGTTATCCAAATACGGATACACCGATTGCCATTGAAACAGGACAGCAGATCAGCGTACGGGCCGCAAGCGGAGAAAAGCCCGGCGCATATGAAGCGGGATGTTACAAATTTACTGACCTGCCGGCGGGAACATTTGCCGTGCGCTTTACGAACGACGGCGACACGAAGATTTCTGCGCTGAATGCCACCAAACGGGACAGTGGTTACGACGATACCATAGATTCGGACGGTATGCCGGTTTACGATGAAGCAGACCCTGAAAAACTGGTAAAGACGGTTATCCTGAATTTGGAGATGCCGAAAGCTGAGGAGATGTCCGTTTCCCTGTATGAATCCAAATTCCATGACAGCGGATTTTATCCTGATACGCTGATGAAGCTTCGGAAAGTGGATGAGAGCGGAAATCAACCGTTATCAGATGCCGTTTTCACCATCCGGGATTCCCAGGGCCAGACGGTTCCCTTTACTTATAAGGAAGGGGAGGGCTATACGGCATATACGGAAGAAGAAGCGGATCCTGCGCTGATCGGAAAGTATTATATCGCTTTTGCGTCAGATCCTTCCTATGTGGTGGAGATCAATGGAAATTGGGACGGCGCCGTTCCGGTATTGAAGAAACGAAACGGGAATTCGCTCCAGCTGTTTGAGGTAAAAGAGCAGGGCGGAGATCTGAAAAGCTTCCTGAACGTGGGCTCCGGAAAATGGCTGGACCTGGACGGCGGAAAGAAATATGATGGAGCCAAAATTCATGTGTGGAGCAACAATGAACCCAATGACAACCAGAAATGGCGTGTGACGGATGCCGGCGCCGGTTCTTATATCTGGCCGTCAACGGCCGGTTCTGCAAATGAATGGCACATGGATCTGAGCGGGGGAGAGCCTCGCGACGGGGAAACCATTCATCTGTGGAGCGCAAATGACACCCCCGCACAGAAATGGATTCTGGTTCCCGCAGTTGGCAATGTAAGCAGTGAAAAGGTTGAGACGCAGGCGGATCTGAGCGTGGATGCAAGTGGAAGCCTGACGATCCATAACCTGATTCCGGGTGATTATACGCTTTCTGAAATCAAATCCCCGGCAGGATATTCTCTGCTGAAAGAGCCGGTGAAATTTACGATGAATACAGACGGCACCGTAAGTCTGGGTTCGAATAACGGCGTTGCGGGAATTGAAGCGGAAGATGGCAAAAACATCATATTGAAAGTGAAAAATATAGAACTTTACGAACTTCCCTCCACCGGAGGCATCGGAACCTATTGGTATACGATCGGCGGAACACTGCTGATGATGGCGGCGGCGCTGATTTTATATAAGAAAAAACATGCGGAGGAGGTGCTGAAAATCAGAGGATGATCCTATTTTCAGCGGCCTCCGGGCCGCACCACGCAGGCGCATAAAGCGCCAAAAGGTAAGAGGAACCGTAAATCATAGGCAATGCCTGAAAAAGAAAGGAAGAAAAGTATGAAAAAAATGAAAAAAGTCTTAGCCATGCTGTTAGCAATGGCGATGGTACTGGGAATGTCGATGACGACATTTGCAGAACCGAACACGAACGAAGCAAAAATTAATGTAAGCGGAGCCGAGGGAGAGGAGGTAAGTTACACCTATCTCCAGATCATTGTGCCGGATCAGACGACTGTGACAGGATGGGCGTTTGCAAGTCAGGCTATTGAGGATGCATATCTTGAGGGCTATAACAATGGTGTGGAAAACAAACTTGATGCGCAGGCAGTGATTCAGGAATTAATTAATGCACGTAATCAAGAGGGTTATGCGAATTCAAATGCGATCGGCATGGCGCTCAGTAAAGTGGCCGCTTTAAAAGATTTTGTACCAATGGAGAATCCTCAGAAGGTTACCAGCGCCGGCGTGTATGCAGTGAAGGCCGTACAGGAGGGCTATACCTACAACAATATGGCGGCATATGTAGGATTTGGCGAAGTTGACGGTCAGTATCCGGTATTACAGGATGCGGAATTGGGAGTGAAGAGAACCAAAACAGGTCTTGACAAATCACATAATGATGAGGATAAGGTATCTGCAATTGGTCAGATAGTGTCTTATACAATTAAGACAAATGTACCGTATATGGATCCTTTGGCTGATAACAAAACTTATTTTATCAACGATGAGATCACAGGGGCGGATTATGAGCTTGTTAATCCAACAGCAGAGGATAGTGCTATTGTTGGTACGGTAACATTAAATGGTGAAGTGGTGGCTGGTGCAGCTATCACACCGGATAAAACTGACAAACATAAATTCCATATTGACCTGAGTATGCTGATTGATGATCAGAACTCCAATGCAGGTTTGGAAATTGTTGTGACTTATAATGCGAAAGTAACGGCAGTAACAGTTGATAATAAGGCAAATGCAGGACATAAAGACGGGGACACTTATGGCAGTGAATATGGTGAAGATGATGAAGATGTTTTCACTGGACAGATTACGCTGACCAAGACCGGAGAAAATGAAGAAGTGCTGGAAGGAGCAGGGTTTGAGGTAACAAAAGGTACTGAGGTTGTTTACTTTACCAAAGATGAGGCGGGAGTATACTCTCATGTGGAGACCGCTGATGTTCCATCTGATGTAAAAACAGCACTCGATAATGCGGCAGACAAAAAAGTTGTTGACCCCGCTGAGCTTGAGGTGAATAAAGACGGAAAAGTCTATGTAAGACAGGTATTTACAAAAAAAGATGGTACTGTGTTTGTTCAGGGTTTGGATGTGGGAACTTACAAGTTTACTGAGAAAACTGCTCCGAAAGGATATTCAATTAATGATGAGGCATCTGAAGCAACATTGACAGTGGGAGAGAGCGGTGTAGCAACAGGTATTATTGAGGCAGAAACAGAGATGACTGATACCAAGCTCTCCGCCCTTCCTTCCACCGGTGGTATCGGTACTACGATCTTCACTGTTGGCGGATGTGCGATCATGATTATCGCTGCAGGCCTGTACTTCGCAAGCAGAAGAAAAGCATCCAGATAATCGTGGGCAAATCAGATACATAAGACAGAAACGCTGAAATACTGAAATTACAAAAAGATTACGGAAGTACCAAAGTATTTCAGAACCCATTGCGATAGCAACCATTTCCCGGAGGGCGGACTGTTCCGCCCTTTTGGGAAACCGGAAACCCGATACAACGACAAGGAGAGTTCGGATGAAAAAGAAAATCCCTACCATAGTATTCAGCATCGTATTTTTAGCCGGTTTGTCCTTATTGCTGTATCCGCTGGTGGCCAACGAATGGAATGATTACCGCCAGAACCGGCTGCTCACCTCCTATTCCGACGCGGTGGCTGCCAGGACGGCTGACGGGGAGATTAACTTTGAACAGGAACTGCAGGAGGCTTACGCCTATAACGAAGCCCTCCTCCCCAGCATTCTCCCTGATTCCTTTGCGGTGGCGGAGATTCGGGATGAGAATGACGAGGCATATCAGGCTTATATGGCCTGTCTGAACCTGACCGGGGACGGCATGATGGGGAGCGTGGAAATTCCCAAGATCAATGTGTCGCTGCCGGTTTACCACACCACCGAGGAAGAGGTACTGCAGCACTCGGCGGGCCATCTGGAAGGAAGTTCCCTTCCCGTAGGCGGGGAGAATACCCATGCCGTGGTTTCGGCCCACAGAGGGCTGCCCAGCGCCTCCCTGTTTACAGATCTGGATAAGCTGGAAGAAGGAGATCATTTTCTCTTTCATATATTAGGAGAAACCCTCAGCTATGAGGTGGATCAGATCCGGGTGGTAAAACCGGATGAAGTGGATGGCCTGGGCGTGGTGGACGGAGAAGATCTGGCTACCCTTTTTACCTGCACGCCTTACGGAGTGAATTCTCATCGGCTGATCGTCCGGGGCCACCGTGTTCCCTATGTGGAGGCGGATTTGGCAGATGAGAAGCTGCCTTTAAGCAATATGAGCCTTCATACCAATTACCTGCTTTGGGTAATCGTAGGTCTTTCCGTGACGGGAACGTTTATCCTGTTTCTGTTATACCGGGAACGGAAATTAAAAGCCGCTTCAAAGAAGCCGGATCAGACGGGTCAGTCCGAAGAAAAAGGACAGCCGGATACTGTGGAAGAAACAGGGACTGCAAAGGAAGACGGGTCCGCACATATAGAAGGAACGGGAGAACCAGCGGAGCCGAATGAGCCGGAGGAACAGCCATGAAAAGAAAACTTCTGAATCTGCTGTTCGGGCTGATTTTCCTGACCGGGTTCGTCATTCTCACCTATCCTACTGTCTCCGACCAGTGGAATACCTACCGGCAAAGCCGGCTGATTTCCAGCTATGAGCAGGCGGTAGCGGTACTGGAACCGGAAGATTATTCCAGAGAGTGGGAACTGGTCAGAAATTTTGACAAAGCCCTGGCCCGCAACAATATTTACGGCGATGCTTTCGGAGATCTGGAGGAAGATCTGACCAACACGGAATACTGGCAGGTACTGAACATAGCCGGGGACGGGGTGATGGGATATCTCTCGATCCCCAAGATTAATATCAAGCTTTCCATCTACCACGGTACGGCGGAGGATGTGCTGCAGACCGGCGTCGGCCATATGAACGGAACCAAGCTGCCTGTCGGCGGCGGGGATACCCACAGTGTTCTGTCAGCCCACAGAGGGCTGCCCAGCGCCCGTCTGTTTACCGATATTGACCAGATGGAGCGGGGAGATAAATTTTATATTCATATATTGGATGAAACACTGGCCTATGAGGTGGACCAGATTCTGGATATGGTGGATAAGGATGATATGGAGACGCTGGAGGATGCCCTTCAGATCATTCCGGGAGAGGATCATGTGACGCTGTTTACCTGCACGCCCTACGGTGTAAACTCCCACCGGCTGCTGGTGCGGGGAACCCGGGTTCCCTACAACGGGGAGGAAGAAGTGGAAAGCACGCCTGTGGATACGATGCTGAAAACGGTTCGGAATTACTATATGCTGTATCTGATTCTGGGCCTGTCGGTGACGATCCTTGTCATTCTGGCGATGCGGTTTCTTTTGAAGCCCCGAAAGCGGGCCGAAGACACGGAAGTGAAGCAGGAAGAAAGCGGGAGCGGGGATCACCAAGACGTAGACAGCAAAAACGAAGACAGTGAAAGCCGGAACCGTCAAACCGAAGAAGCCGGAACGGAAGAAACCGGAGAAGCCGGTGAGAACATAGAGTAGCCAAGACCAGCCGGAACAAAGCCGGAAAACAGTGTGCCGAAAGGCCGCTGGGGAATGAGGAACAGGAGGGGAAGATGAAGAAAAATATCATAAAAAGAAGCGCATGGCTTCTGGCCGTCGTCGCAGCGGTATCAGCCCTGGCATTTGGACGGGACGTGGCGTATGGGGCAGCGGGAATTGAAACCGATCAGAGATGTTCACTGACCTTCAGCCTGCCGGAGAACGGCGAAATTGAAGGCTCTGCGGTGGACGGAAAGTATGTACAGTATTATAAGACGCTGAACGAGCTGCTTGACAGCGGGAAGACGCTGAAGGTAAGTCTTTACCAGGTGGCGGATGTAACCGTCAGCGGCAGATATGAACTGAAACCGGAATTTCAGGCCCTTGGCGAAGCTGTTTCCTATAAAGTGCTGACGGAGAAAGACGGCACAAGCAGAATCGTTCTTTCAGGAGACCCGGATTATGAGAAACCGGAGGCAGGCGGGGCGCAGGTGGTCGAAGGACTGACCTCCATAGATGCGCTGAGCGATACCAAGGCGGCACAGTGGGAAGCGCTGGCCCGGACGGCGGAAGCGGCCGTTTTGCAGAGTGCCCTTTCGCCTGCGAAAGCGGCGGAAATCAGTTCCGGGACCATGACGATATCGGATTTGCGCACTGGTATGTACCTGGTCTGCGTGGAGCAGGTGGAAGATACGGCGTATTTTTATGAGTTTGTTCCGTTCCTGATCTCTCTGCCTAACAACTATTATTCTCTGCCCGACGGCAATCCCAACAGCGACGATACCTGGGTGTATGATGTGACGGTAGGCTTAAAGCCGGAGCAGGCGGAACGGTTCGGAACGCTGGTAATTGACAAAATGCTGACCAATTTCAACCAGCTGGAGGATGTGGCAAACCGGCAGGGAACTTTTATTTTTGATGTACGGGCGGAAAAAGACGGCGAACTGCGGTACAGCAACGTGGTGTCTCTGACTTTTGACGGTTCGGATACGAAACGGGTGACAATCGGGCCTGACGAGACGAGAGCTGACGAGCCGGATTATTATTACGCGAAAATTCCGGCGGGGGCCACGGTTACGGTGACGGAAATTTACAGCGGTTCCGGTTATCAGGCTGTGGGGGACGCGGAAAAGACCATTGAAATATTCCATGCGGACGAAGAAGCTGAGACAAATCAGGTTTCCTTTGAGAATGCTTATGACGGCCGTCTGAATAACGGCGCCAGTGTGGTAAACCGTTATAAGGCCGACGAATGGATGAAACAGGAAACGCAGCAATAAAGTGGCGGAGGAGGATTCAGGCGATGATGGGTAAAGGATGGACGAAGAAATGCCTTTGTCTGACGGCTGCGGCGGTCATGCTGACGGCAGGCCCGGCCGTGGGCAGAGCGATGGCATATTTTACGGCCAATGCGGAGGCCAGCGGCGGCGTCACCCTTAACATGGATTTCACGGAAATTATTCCGAATGAAGAGATCGTGAGCAAGGTAAAACAGATTTCCATAACGAATACGGGCGCCGTGGAATGCTATGTCCGTGTGAAGGTTGTGACAGGCGCGGCCTATCAGGAACTGCTGACCTATGAATATGCGCCGGAAGCATGGGAGCAGCGGGACGGCGACGGTTACTTCTATTATAAAGAGATCGTTCCGCCGGAAGGAAATACGGATATGTTAAAGGCAGGTCTGGTGAACGTGGAGGCAAAAGCGCTGGAAGACGGCCTGGAAGATTTCAATGTGATCGTGGTGGCGGAGTGTACGCCGGTGCTTTATGCGGAGGACGGCAGCCCTTATGCGGACTGGGATGCGGATACCGGCTGGAACGCTTCCCCGGAACAGACGCCGGAAACTGTCGGAGAATAAGGGGGATGATGGATGATGAAAGGGAAAAAATCATTTTGGAGTAAGTCAGTCCTTCTGTTTGCGGCGGCGGGAGCCTTGCTTTTGATGAGCACCGTGGGCAGTACCCGGGCGGCACTGACCTATTACAGCGAGAATTACGGGATGCGGGTGGCCGTGTCGAATACGGGTGTCAGCCTGGAGGAAAACGGAAAGACGGTCAGCTACATGCCGAATGACGGCAGCGGCGCCCTGGTTTCCGAGCCTCTGTTAAGCCATATTCCGGGCGGCGGCTCAGAGCAGGACGGGGAGAAATTTCTGCTGGGCAAAGACTACCAGGAAGAACTTTCCGTAACCAATCAGGGCGATATCGACACCTATGTGCGGGTCACTGTTATGAAAAGCTGGATGAAGGACGGGGAAAAGAAAACGGAGCTGTCGCCGGATCTGATCCGGCTGGACATGGATCAGACAGAAGGTTACAACGGCTGGGTGAAGGATGCTTCGGCTTCGGCGGACGGCAGCGGCACAGGCCCTTACCGGGAGCGGATGGTGCTCTACTATACAAAGCCTTTGGCGCCGGGACAGAGTTCGGCATTATTTAATGACAGGATCAGTATTGACCCTCTGATTGGCCGGGAAGTTACGCAGGTGCAGGAGGGAAATGTAATCAGAACTTCTTATAAATATAACGGCTACAGCTTTAACCTGGAGGTGTCGGTGGACGCGGTCCAGACCCACAATGCGGTGGACGCCATTAAAAGCGCCTGGGGTAAGGATGTGGACATTGCCGGGGACGGAACGCTGAGCCTGCGGTAAGATACTGATGCAGAGAATCGCGGAGGAATTTATGGAACAGGAAAGCGGGAAAGGCAAGGGCGGTAAAAAGAAAAGAAAAGGGCTGGCGCGGCTGTTCGGCGTGCTGAGCATGGCGGTGCTGGCGGCTCTGGTTCTCGTCTGTGTTCCTCTCACGGTTCCCCGTGTATTCGGATACCAGATCTATTCCGTAATCAGCGGCAGCATGGAGCCGGCCATTCCGGTGGGAAGCCTGGTGTATGTCAGGCCGGAAGCGCCGGAGACGGTGGAAGAAACAGAGGTGATCGCCTTTTATGCTTCCGCCGACAGCGCGGCCGTAATCACCCACAGGGTAACGGAAAACCGAGTGACCATGGGTGAGTTTATCACTAAGGGGGACGCGAACCGGACGGAAGATATGAACCCGGTTCCCTATACGCATTTTATCGGAAAAGTGGCGTGCAGCATACCAATGGCCGGAAAGGCGGCGGAACTGCTCACCAG
>Ga0137306_100789_pt1 | contig 38665 bp, 30 predicted proteins | sample Inofroosms_March_FD_97187 | JGI IMG/M metagenome (GOLD analysis project Ga0137306, IMG submission 97187) | Mouse cecal microbial communities from Vienna, Austria - N-Acetylneuraminic and N-Acetylglucosamine D2O microcosms_March | ecosystem: Host-associated > Mammals > Digestive system > Large...
GTCAAGCAGCCATTGTAACAATTCCTTCAGCCCTTGTGTAAAGGTTGAGAAACGATGGCGCTTGTAGGTGGTAACACCTTGTTTGTTAGTGGAAGCGATGCAGGCAACGACAAAAGTCTTGTGAACATCAATCCCACAACAAATTTGATACACAATTTTTAAAGCCATAGGGACTCCTTTCAGAAACAGAGGTTCAATAGAATTATAGGGAGTAAGCAGCATTGACTGAATACTTTAGGATTAAAACGAGAGTTGTTTTAACAAAGATAAGGTTACGTGCTCGAGGCACACTTATTTGTGCTTGAAAAAGCATTCTACACATATAAAAATACGGTCATCCGATAATTCGGACAGCCCACTCACCTCCCCGTGATTTGTAGTGTACTGAATATCCCTATGGAAACTATTATAAAAAGAAAGCTGCAACAAGCCAACGTTTTTCATGACGTTTTGTGCCTTGAGCAGCGCGAAAGGAATGGATATAAAAATGATTAAATTACATGACGGCGGTGTGTATCTGGTGAACCAAGATACCTTAATTTCAGAAGATGGACAGGAATCTGCGGCGATCCAGGCAAAGACCGGGGCAGTGGTGACGAAAGAGGAAGCAGCAAGAAATACCATTGCTTATGGCATACTGTCCGAGCATAATACATCTGGGAATATGGAAAAGCTGAAAATCAAGTTTGATAAGCTTACTTCCCATGATATCACTTTTGTAGGAATTATTCAGACAGCAAGAGCCTCAGGGCTGGAAAAATTTCCAGTTCCCTATGTGCTTACCAATTGTCATAATTCCTTGTGCGCAGTAGGGGGAACGATCAATGAAGATGATCATATGTTTGGATTGACCTGCGCCAAAAAGTATGGCGGGGTTTATGTACCACCACATCAGGCAGTGATTCACCAGTACGCCAGAGAGATGCTTGCAGAGGGCGGGAAGATGATTTTAGGTTCCGATTCTCATACGCGTTATGGCGCGTTGGGCACAATGGCAATGGGAGAGGGCGGACCAGAGCTGGTAAAACAGTTGCTCAATAAAACTTATGATATCAATATGCCAAAAGTAGTAGGTGTGTATTTAACTGGTAAACCACAACGGGGCGTGGGGCCTCAGGATGTGGCTCTGGCGATTATCGGAGCTGTGTTTGCCAATGGTTATGTGAATAATAAAGTGATGGAATTTGTAGGGCCTGGCGTCTCCAATCTCAGCGCCGATTTTAGGATTGGCATTGATGTTATGACAACAGAGACGACCTGTTTGTCTTCAATCTGGAGTACAGATGATACCATTCGTGAATTTTATGACATTCATCGCAGAGCAAACGATTACAAGGAGTTAAATCCAGGACAGGTTGCATATTATGATGGAATGATTGAAGTGGAGCTTGACAAGGTGAAGCCGATGATTGCCATGCCGTTCCATCCCAGCAATACTTATACCATTGAAGAGTTGAATGCTAATCTGTTAGATATCTTGGATGATTGTGAGAAAAAGGCACTGGTAAGTTTAGATGGTGCAGTAGAATTTAGTCTTAAAGATAAAGTTAGAAATGGAAAACTCTATGTAGATCAGGGAATTATCGCTGGGTGTGCTGGGGGAGGTTTTGAAAATATTTGTGCTGCGGCTGATATTATGGAGGGCGCAAGTATTGGTTCTGATGAGTTTACGTTAAGTGTATATCCAGCAAGTATGCCAATCTATATGGAATTGATGAAGACGGGAGCGGCAGAAACTTTGATGGAAACTGGAGCAATTTTAAAAACTGCGTTCTGCGGGCCATGTTTTGGCGCTGGTGATACCCCAAGCCACAATGGATTTTCCATTCGCCATTCCACTCGGAATTTCCCAAATCGTGAGGGAAGCAAGCTTCAGAGCGGTCAGATTGCATCTGTGGCACTGATGGATGCCCGTTCTATTGCAGCAACTGCGGCGAATAAAGGTTATTTGACACCTGCTACCGATATGGATGTGTATTACACCAATCCAAAATATCATTTTGACAGTAGAATTTACGCGAATCGCGTATTTGACAGTAAGGGAGCGGCAGATTCAAACCAGGAAATTAAATTTGGCCCTAACATTAAAGATTGGCCAAAGATGAGTGAACTTCCAGAAAATATGGTATTAAAGGTGGTCTCTGAGATTCATGATCCAGTTACGACAACGGATGAACTGATACCCTCCGGGGAGACATCTTCTTATCGTTCTAATCCACTGGGACTGGCAGAATTTACACTGTCCAGAAAGGATCCAGCCTATGTGGGACGTGCGAAAGAGATTCAAAAAGCACAGCAGGCATTGGAAGCGCAGAGTTGTCCAGTAGATGCAGTGGAAGAGTTAAAACCTGTAATGGAGGCTATTAACAAGGCATTTCCAGAGAAAGATTTTGCCAAGAACAGAGAAGCTGGGAATTTAGGGTTTGGAAGCACAATTTTTGCAGTGAAGCCAGGGGATGGTTCTGCGAGAGAACAGGCAGCTTCCTGTCAGAAAGTGCTGGGAGGCTGGGCAAATATTGCCAATGAATATGCGACTAAGCGTTACCGCTCCAACCTGATTAACTGGGGAATGCTGCCATTTTTAATTCCAACGGGTGAACTGCCCTTTACAAATGGAGATTATATTTTTATTCCAGATATCCGCAAAGCTGTGGAGGAGTGTAAAACAAAAATTTCTGCTTATGTAGTAAAAGGGCAGGAATTGAAGGAGTTTACATTGGAATTGGGAGAATTGACAGAAGATGAACGCACAATTATATTAAAAGGATGCCTGATCAATTACTATAAGGGCTAGAGCATATCAGACAGGGCATTGTGAAGCGCCGGCGGCATTTAAATTTACAATGTCCTGATCTAATTAATGGTAGGAGGATGCATTTGATTTGGAAGAACAAGAGAAGAGAGAGATTGAGGAAAAAGCAAATTGGAACATTAAGCCCTATTTAGCGGTAGGGCTTACCTCATTCTTAGTCATTGTAGGCTGCATTGTATTTTTTTTCCTAATTTATCGGTATCATGGCTTTACCCAGATTTTGGGACAGATTACAGTGATTTTGCAGCCGATTACAATTGGGTTAGTGTTTGCCTATCTTATGACGCCAATTGTTAATTTTGAGGAACGCCATTTGCTGCCTGTGCTAGAGCAGAAAATGAAGAACCAGCAAAAGGCGAAAAAAGTAGTGCGGGGAGTCAGTGTGGCAGGGGCGCTACTTTTTGTTCTGTTAGTGATTGGTGTGTTGATGCAGATGGTAATCCCTGAACTTTATAAGAGTATCAATGGTATGATTGGGACACTGCCAAAACAGGTCAATAATTTTATGGACTGGATCAGTGATTATGTCGATAATGATAGTGAACTGTCCGGTTATCTGGAAATTGGGTTGACAAAGGGAACAGAATTTTTTGAAAATTGGGCCAAGACAGAGTTTTTACCCCAGACGAAAAATATTGTAGCTGGCTTGACTTCAGGGGTAATTGGAGCAGTGAGAATTGTATTTAATGTAGTAATTGGCATTATTATTTCTATTTATGTACTGATGAGCAAGGAGAGTTTTATCGGGCAGAGCAAAAAACTTGTCTATGCGATTTTTCCTGGCAAACAGGCCAACGCAATTATCTACACGGTTCATAAGAGCAATGAGATTTTCGGTGGATTTATCTCTGGAAAGATTCTAGATTCCCTGATTATTGGAATTTTGTGTTTTATCTGTCTTTATCTTATGAAAATGCCTTATACCGTGCTGGTCAGTGTTATTGTGGGCGTCACCAATGTGATTCCATTTTTTGGTCCTTATCTGGGAGCTGTGCCCAGTACGATTCTTATTATGTTAGCAAATCCGATCCAGGGCTTGTATTTTATTCTTTTTATTTTGGTATTGCAACAAGTTGATGGAAATATTATCGGTCCCAAAATTTTAGGGGATTCTACAGGGTTATCCTCTTTTTGGGTAGTATTTGCAATTCTGATTGGAGGCGGAATCTTTGGTATTCCGGGCATGATTATCGGAGTTCCGATATTTGCCGTGATTTTTTATATTATTCGCAATATTTTGAATTATGCATTAGAGAGGAAAGCGCTTCCTCAAGATAGTGAGAGCTATATTTTTGCTGAGAAATTAGATACAGATCGCAATGAGTTGATCTGTTTTCAGAAAGAGCAAGAGCAAGTTCAGAAAAAGGACAAAAAGAGGAGCAGGTTTTCGGAAAAAATAACAGATAAAAAAAAGCAAGGAAAAAGTAAATAAGTCGGTTATGATCTGGGAATTTTTTCCATCTCTGGAAATACATGCAGAAATTTTGACATTTACTGGGGAAATATGTTAGACTAGGAATGATATGGACGATAATCAGGGGTATTGTTACTATTCACAATTTTGCTGTATTAATTTAAGGGACTTGGCTTCGCAGATACTGACTGTGGGTAGTGGCACAAAGCTACTTTTTAACATAATTCTGAGGTGAAACAGTTGGACAAATACGAATACAAGCTAAAACTCGAACAGTTAAAAAATCTGGTTGAGAAAAAGGATTATATAACAGCGGCAGATATTGCAGATTCGATTAACTGGAGGAAGGTAAAAAGTGCAGCGACGCTGTGTATGGTGGGAGAGATTTATGACAGAAATAAACGATATGACGACAGTTATGATATTCTTCAAATGGCATATGACCGTGCATCGGTGGGCAGAAATATTTTGTACCGTCTAACTTTAGTTTGCTTGAAAATGGGAAATTTAGATGAAGCAAGAGAGTATTATGAGGAATTTTTGGAGGTTGCCCCTTATGATAATCAGAAATATATCCTCCGCTACCAGATTGCGAAGCTGAGTGGAGCAGGTCTGCAGGAGCAGATTGATATACTGGAGGAATTTAAGGAACGGGAATATACAGAGGAATGGGCATTTGAATTGGCTTATCTTTACCATCGTATTAGAAATAGTGTGCGATGTGTTGAAGTTTGTGATGAATTGGTGCTTTATTTTGGTGATGGAAAATATGTGGAAAAGGCGCTGGAGTTAAAAATGTTGTACCAACCCCTGAATGAAGTTCAGGAGGAAAAGTACCGCCAGTTTAAACAGGAGGGGCCAGAAGTTTCTTCCACAGAAGTTTCAGAATCGGATCAGGTACTTCAGGAGGTGATGCAGATTCCAGATATTACTGCCAATACGAGCAGGTTTAATACATCAAATCTTCAGGCTGAAATTGCTAAGAGTATGCAGCAGATCTTAGAGGCAGATAACAAAGAGATGGTTGAAGATACGATGCATAACATTAAAAAAATCGTGGAGGAAATACCTTACCTTCAGGTTCCGCAGGAGGAGCTGACATTAGAAGAGGAGGAGCCATATAGTTATATTGAGACCGATGAAGAAATTGACAGCTCCCTGAGAGATGACTTTCGAGAAATGCTTGCAGAAGATTGGGATGGACAGTATCGAATGTCAATTCAGGGAGGTGATCTGCGTGAACCGCAAGTGAATGGGCAGATGAGGATTGAAGATGTACTGGCAGAGTGGGAGAGAACGAAACAGGTAGCGGAGACAATTATGGCGACTGCTCAGCAAAGACGTCTGGAATCTGTGAAGGCGCGCGCCCTTCAGGAAACTAGAGAATTTCGGGAGCGTCTCAATCATATCATACCAAAATTGGAGGCTGGTATCAGTCCACAAGAATTGCTTGCGGAGCGCTACTTGCAGAATCTACCAAAACAAAACCCATTAGAAGAAGAGTATGGAGAATACCCATCAGAGGAAGAAGCGTATGTTCCACAGGAAGGATATGAGAACTATCCTCAAGAAGAGGCGTATGCACCCCAAGGAGGATATGAGAATTATCCATCAGAGGAAGAAGCGTATGTTCCACAGGAAGGATATGAGAACTATCCTCAAGAAGAGGCGTATGTCCCACAGGAAGGATATGAGAACTATCCTCAAGAAGAGGCGTATGTCCCCCAAGGAGGATATGAGAATTATCCATCAGAGGAAGAAACGTATGTTCCGCAGGAAGGATATGAGAACTATCCATCAGAGGAAGAAGCGTATGTTCCACAGGAAGGATATGAGAATTATCCATCAGAGGAAGAAGCGTATGTCCCACAGGAAGGATATGAGAACTATCCATCAGAGAAAAAGGCGTATACTCCTCAACAAGAGGCAGCCATCTATCAGCCGTCACAAGAAGTTGATTTGTCGCAGGAAGAATATGGGGAGTATGTTTCACAGGAAGATTCTGAGGAAATTTTGTCTGAGGAGGAAATGTTTGTCTCATCAGAAGAATATGGGCGGGATATCCCACAGGAAGGTTATGAAGAATATCTACAGTCAGATGAAGAATATATCCCACAAGAAGAATATGAAAACAATTTGTCAGAAGGGTTAGGAGAATATCAGCAGTCAGAGCGGATAGATATCTCACAGGGAGAGACAGCAGAGTATCAGCAGCCAGAAGAGAGGTACATCCAGCAAGAACAGGTAGAAGAACATTCCAAATCAAAACAGCTATATACATCACAGGAAGAGACGGATCATTATTCGAAACCTCAGGAAGAACCAGTACTTGAGCAGATTACAAGCTGGGAAGAGGCGGCAAAAATTCTTGGGGAACCAATGCCGGAGGAATATTTGAAGAAAATACAGAGAAAAAAAGCCACAGAACAGAAACCTTCTATAGAAAAAAGCCTTCCAAAGCCCATTGACAAGACAAAACAGGATCCTTCCATGTCGTTGGAAAAACTGATTGAGCAACAGACCGCAGAGCAAACAGCAGAGCATGAGGAAAGTGATGCCGAACAGTATTTGGAATCGGTATTTCGGGCGGCAAAGGCATCCAGAGAAGAAAAGGTTAGTGTGCCTAAGATCAAGATAGAAGTGCCTGAGGAACATATTCGTAGGTTAAGCGAAGAACAGAAAGAAATTTTTTCCTATTTTGTACCAGTAACTGGTATGGAGCAACAGCTCTGCCAAGTGTTAGAGGGAGCATTACATAGGAAAGGAAAAGACAACAGTTCTTCCAGCGGCAATATTTTGATTATGGGCGGCAGAGGCAGCGGGAAGACAGTATTGGCCACCGATCTGATTAAGGTGATCAAAAAAAGTGGAAGACATCCTGCCGGAAGGGTTGGTAAAATTACCGGAAGTTCGCTGAATGGGAAAGAATTAAACCAGTTAATAAAGAAAATAGCTGGTGGTTACTTAATTATCGAGAAAGCGGGGGATATTGCTCACGAGACGGCGATTAGATTGTCACTTTTAATGGAACAAAATACCGATGGATTGTTGGTAATTATGGAAGATACCAGGGCTGGAATCGAAAAGGTTTTAAGCCAGGATGTGAATTTTGCAAAGAAGTTTACAGAACGTGTGAAGATACCAGTATTTACGAGTGATGAATTGGTGGAATTTGCCAAGGCATATGCAAAAGAACAAGAATGTGAAATTGACGATATGGGAATACTGGCACTTTATAATCGCATCAGTAATATTCAAAAGCTGGATGAAGCTACAACTTTGACAGAGGTAAAGGATATTATGGATGAAGCAATTAGAAGTGCAGATCGGGGAGGATTAAAAAAACTTTTTGGAAGAAAGAAATTCAGTCCCGAGGGGTATCTGTATCTGAGAGAGAAAGATTTTGAAGATTAAGGGAACAGGAGTGAGAGGTATGGAACATTTTTCAAAACTGGATATGTATTATTTGGGGCAGGGAACCCACTACGATATTTATAAAAAATTAGGGGCGCATCCCTGTACTGAGGATGGCGTTACAGGGGTGTATTTTGCAGTCTGGGCTCCAAATGCGCAAAAGGTTTCTGTGATCGGAACGTTTAATGGTTGGAAGGAAGATGCTGATGAGATGACCAGGCTAGAGCCGATGGGAGTGTATGAATTATTTGTGCCAAAGGCGTCAGTCGGTGATTTGTACAAGTTTTATATTGAGACGCCGGACGGCAGATCGCTTTATAAGGCAGATCCTTATGCCAACTATGCGGAATTGCGTCCAGGTACAGCTTCCAGGATCACAGATATCAGCAATTTTAAATGGACGGATACGAAATGGATGGAAAAACGCAAGGCGTGCAAAGACGTGCATAGCCAGCCAATGGCAATATATGAAGTACATCCAGGTTCTTGGATGCGTCATCCTGGCAGAGAGGACGAGGGTTTTTATACTTATCGGGAACTGGCAAAGCGGCTCACAGAGTATGTACAAGAAATGGGTTACACTCATGTAGAATTGATGGGAATTTCAGAATATCCTTTTGACGGTTCCTGGGGCTATCAGGTGACAGGGTATTATGCGCCGACTTCCCGTTATGGGACGCCGGAAGATTTTGTCTATCTGGTAAATTATATGCATGAACATAATATAGGAGTGATTTTGGACTGGGTTCCAGCGCATTTTCCCAAGGATGCACATGGATTGGCAGAATTTGACGGCAGCAGTCTGTATGAATATGCAGATCCAAGGAAGGGAGAGCATCCAGATTGGGGCACAAAGATTTTTGACTATGGTAAGACAGAGGTTAAGAATTTCTTGATTGGAAGCGCTTTGATGTGGATTGAGCACTACCATATAGACGGACTGCGGGTAGATGCTGTGGCTTCTATGCTTTATCTGGATTATGGAAAACAGGATGGCCAATGGGTGGCAAATGAATATGGCGGAAACAAAAATCTGGAAGCGATTGAGTTCTTCAAACATATCAATACTTTGATTTTGGGGAGGAACCCGGGGGCTGTAATGATTGCTGAGGAATCGACTGCTTGGCCGCGAGTGACAGGAAAAGTGGAAGATGAAGGACTGAATTTCAGCTATAAATGGAATATGGGCTGGATGCATGATTTCCTTGATTATATGAAATTGGATCCTTATTTTAGGAAGGACAACCATAATCGCATGACTTTTGCTATGAGCTATAATCACAGTGAGCAGTATATTCTGGTTTTATCTCATGATGAGGTTGTACATCTGAAATGTTCTATGATCAATAAAATGCCAGGATTAGGCAAAGATAAATTTGCCAATTTAAAGGTGGGTTATGGTTTTATGATCGGACATCCAGGCAAAAAGCTGCTGTTTATGGGTCAGGATTTTGGACAGCTTCGAGAGTGGAGTGAGGAGCGCGAACTGGATTGGTTTTTACTGCAGGAGCCAGAACATCTACAACTACAGACTTATTTTAAGGATTTACTGCATCTATATAGAAAGTATCCTGTCATGTATGAAGCGGACAGCACAGTAGATAATTTTGAGTGGATCAATGCAGACGATAATTTCCGCAGTGTGTTTAGTTTTGTGCGTAAGAGCAAAAATGGGAAAAATAATCTGTTGTTTATCTGTAATTTTACACCGATGGAGTGGGAAGATTATCGGGTTGGCGTGCCGTTGAAAAAACAGTATAAGCTGATCTTTAACAGTGATGAGAAAAAATATGGAGGAGAGGGTGTCAATCGTCCCTTGGTATATCGGGCTGTGAAGAAGGAATGTGATAACCGTCCATTTTCGTTCGCTTATCCGCTGCCAGCTTATGGTGTGGCAGTATTCCAGTACTAGGATTGACTTGCAAAAGAGATTTTCAATAATTATATCCATTGTGATTGTGAAATGGGAAATATCATCTCATCTTGAATAGATTGTCAGAATATCAAAACTGCCGGAGGAGCTTGTTTCTTCCGGCAGTTATATTATCACAAGTACCCCTTAGAGGGTACTTGCCTGTATTTCTGCTTTTTTTAGGTGATTCAGATAAATGTCTCGGATTTCCTTATATTCACCCAGTCCTCTTAGATGGCAGATTACCTCATACCCAGCAGTTTCAAACAGGGATTTCCAGGAATTGGGGGAATCACCTGCCATATCATTGTTGGCGTGATCGCCGGCTACTAACATAAACGGAATTAAGTGTACACGTTTGGCAGAAGTTTTTTTGACCTGACGAATTAAGGTGTCTAAGTCTGGATAAGCTTCTACCGTTCCCATAAAAATATTGGCATGTCCCATTTCTTTGAGCATATAATCCAGAGCAGCATAGACAGAATTGGCATAGTGAGTGGTTCCATGTCCCATAAATACAATGGCATCCTCACGGGATATCTCTGAATATTCGGAGAGAACAGCCGTTAGGACAGCTTTCTGGTCATCTGTGCTGCTAAGCAGGGGGCAGCCAAAGAGAAGAGACAGGGTAGGGGGAGCTTGTTTTTGTATGGTGCGAATCATTACTTCATTTTCTATACCATTGATTAGATGGGTGGGCTGAACGATCAATTGTTCCATACCATCAGAGACAATTTCTGACATAGCCTCCTCCAAAGAGGGAAGATATAGATGATCTCTGTTTTTTAAAATGCGAAGAATCATTTTACTGGTCCATGCCTGATAAATATGATAATTGGGATATAAATCTGTGACATCTGCCACTATTTTGTCAATGGTTTTTACTTTGCTGTCTAAATAGCTGGTGCCGAAACTGACCAGCAAAATACCTTTTTTAGGTGTCATAAAATACTCCTTTTTTTATTTTTAGATGTGCTGGTAAGCAGCTTGCGTAAAACGATCTCAATCTTATATGTATAAAGATCATGATTATTATACAGCAGAGGAGGAGAAAATTCAAAACTTTATACATATAGGCGCATAGTAATATGAATTTTTTGTAATATGAATGAAAATGCTCTTTCTAAAACGTCTATGGCAAAACATTTTTAAATGTGCTATACTGGACAGCAGTGTACTTGGAAGAATATGGATATCCTAATATTTGCCTGAAATTTATTGATACTATAAATGTATAAGGAATCTAATAGGAAATGTTATCACATTTATATACAAGGAAAAATAATCTGACAGAATAACGAGTGTCTGGAGCACGCAGTAGCATAACCGAAAATCAGGCATATAGTATAGGGATAGAAAAAATGGGAGAATAACTGTGGATCGTAAACAGGAAATATTTTTCAGGAATCCTGAACAGAATATGTCTAAAGTGCCTTTTTATATGGCATATCCCATGCAGACCGTATATATGGAGGAGCTGGAATATGCCAGGGATTTAGAAAAATTAAAGGGCATGTATCCCAAAGAAGTTCGTTCTATCCAGGAAATGGTGGAGGATGAATGTGATAAAATGGAGTACGAAGGAAGTTTAATGTTCGATGAATATCCTGATCGAGTGATGATAAGCCAAATTGTAAAGCGGATTTATGATACCGCAACAGAGGGCCAGAAGGATATTCAGAAATTTGAAGTAGAACAGAGTGATATGGGATTATATGAGAGAGAACAATATGAGGAAGGCGCCTATCAAGAAGCAGATATGCAGGCAGAAGAGATTCCGTTAGAAGGAAATTTGGTAGCACAAAGGGGGCCAGGTTGGGGACCAGGAAGGCCGCCCGGACCAGGCTGGGGACCAGGAAGGCCGCCCGGACCACCGCCAGGGCCAGGCTGGGGACCAGGAAGGCCGCCCGGACCGCCGCCCGGACCGGGCTGGGGACCAGGAAGGCCGCCCGGACCGCCAAAGAATAATGGATTGAATAATCTTATCGAAGTATTGTTGTTTAACGAGATGTATCAGCGTCGGTGCAGGCATAGAAGATGCCGCCGTTGGTGGTAAGGCTGCAGAGAAATAGAAGGGTTTACTTATGAAAGAATTAGAGGAACTATTATATAAATATTTAGATAAAGGGTTGGTTCAGCTTATAATCAGTAATCCCAGAACCCAGGCGGAGGCTGTAAAAATCAGTCTCCGTCCGGTGCTGCTAAAAGGAAAATTGATTTTTCAGGCAAGCGCCCAACTAGATAAAAAAATTTTTCATTATAATTTCGACAAACAGAAAGCTGTGGAGTCTGTACTAAAATGGATGGACAGTTATCGCCAGCTTGAAATTTTTTCTGAAATGGGACAAGCAACTGTTTTAATCAGCAAAAAGGGAAAGATCACAATCAAAGAGAAAAAAAGCACAATTTGTGTAAAAAATGGAGATTTATCCCATAATAGAAAGAAGAAATATATTCTTGATCCGCAGCAGAAGGTTCCATTTTTAATAGATCTTGGAGTACAGACAAAGGAGGGGAAGATTGTTCATGCCAAGTATGATAAGTTTCGGCAGATCAATCGTTTTCTAGAATTTATTGCAGACATTTTGCCCAAGCTTCCCAAAGACCGCGAAGTGACAATCATAGATTTTGGTTGTGGGAAATCTTATCTTACGTTTGCTATGTATCACTATTTAAAAGAATTAAGGGGTTATCAAGTGCATATGATTGGCTTGGATTTAAAGGAAGATGTGATCAATCACTGTCGGGAGCTAGCTCAAAAGTATGGTTATCAGGGATTGGATTTTTATGTGGGAGATATTGCAGGATATGAAGGTGTAGGACAGGTGGATATGGTGGTAACGCTCCATGCCTGTGATACGGCGACAGATTATGCTTTGGACAAGGCGATTCGCTGGGGAGCACAAGTAATTCTTTCTGTTCCCTGTTGTCAGCATGAGTTGAATGCACAGATAAAAAATGATCTTTTAGCTCCCATTTTACAATATGGATTGATCAAAGAACGAATGGCAGCATTATTCACAGATGCTCTTCGTGCTCAGATTCTGGAGAGTAAAGGCTATCAGGTGCAGATCTTAGAATTTATTGATATGGAACATACACCAAAGAATATATTGATCCGTGCAGTAAAAAGTGAAAGAGAAAAAAAGAGTGAGGAATGGCGCAGAGTGATGGATTTTCTGCAGGTGACGCCTACACTGGCTGCATTACAGGATGGAAAGGAAGACAGACAGGATGCGAAAAGGTTTGATTAAGATTGTGGTATTGGTTTTTGTTGCAATAGCTACTATAGCAGTGATGGGACTTTTAGATCATCAAAGTGGATTTGATCTTACATCTGAGATGGCTCCAGCAACGCTGCCAGTGGTTTATTTGCAGAGAGATAATGAGAAAATCAACGAGCTTTATGGGTATTGCCAAGAAATGGACGGCACAGCAATGCGTGATACCATTACACCCCTGCAGGCAGAGTTGACGTTGCCAATCGTAGTCAAAACTTATGAGAATCAGATTGAAGGAATTGCCTATGAAGTGCGTTCTATGGATATGCAGCGTTTGATTGAAAATGGAGAAGCTGATGATTTTTCAGAGGAAAATGGAGAGATTCATGCAGAATTGCAGTTTGAAAATATATTAGAAGAAGATCTGGAGTATGTGCTAGTGCTTATTGTAAACAGTGGTGACAAACCTGTGTATTATTACACCAGAATGATGCGGGAGAAGGAGTATTTTGTAGAAGAATCTTTGAATTTTGTGATGGATTTTCATGAAAAGACCTTTGATAAGGCAAGATCTGGTGAACTTGCCACGTATCTGGAACCCAACAATCAGGCCGATAATACTACACTACAAAGAGTAACCATTCATTCTAGTCTCTCTCAGATAAGTTGGGGAGATTTTGAGGGCAAACAACTGGAATTGCCTGTTCCCTCCATCAAAGAGATGGGCAGTTCTTATAATACCATTGTACTTCAATATGTAGTGACTTCTACTGGAGACAATGGTGAGGTGGAGTATTATAATGTGGAAGAATACTATCGGGTACGTTATAACAATAGTATTAATAGGATGTCTCTGCTGAATTATGAACGTAATATGAACCAGATCTTTCGAGGAGAAAACAGCACTGTGGACAAAAATAAGCTGCTGTTAGGAATCCGTTCTTCTGATGTAAAATATATGACAAATGAAAAAGGGAATATCATTGCTTTTGTCCAGGAGGGGGAATTGTGGAGTTATCATGGCGACAGCCATCAGTTATTTCAGGTATACAGTTTCCGCAGTCCAGAAGGAGTTTCCCCAAGAGAAAATAATAACCAGCATCAGATTCAGATTATGCGAATCAATGAGGCAGGGAGCTTGGATTTTGTCGTATATGGCTATATGAATCGCGGACGCCATGAAGGGCAGTCTGGAATTGGAGTGTATCACTATGACAGTGTTGGAAATACGGTGGAAGAGGAATTGTTTCTGCCCTCCGATCGTTCTTATGAGATGCTAAAGGCCGATTGGGGAAAGGCATTTTATGTCAATGATGAAAATGTTTTTTATTTGCTGGCAGATGGACAGTTGTACCGGATTGATTTGTACAATCATGAGGCGGAGCCAGTGATTGAGGATCTAAGTCCAGGGGGCTATGCCGTTTCTGAGAATGGGCGTTATATTGCCTGGCAGGATGGAAAAGACGCCAGCAGTGCTCAATCACTTAAAGTTATGGATCTGGAGGGAGAAGCCACGTGGACCATCGAGGGCAGTGAAGAGGAATATTTAAGGCCTGTAGGCTTTGTGGAGAGTGATTTTGTCTATGGGACGGCGAGAGCTGGTGAAGTGATAGCAGATACAGCAGGGAATATTAGATTTCCAATGTATAAGATAACCATTGTGGATAAAAACTCAAATATAATCAAGGAATACCAAAAGGATGGTTATTATATTTCCAATGCTTATGTGGAACAGGAGACAATATTTCTAGATCGGGAGAGCCGTATAGGAAATAGTTATATGCCGGCAGAACAAGATACCATAAAGAATCAGCAAATGGAATCTACACGTTTGATTACGATTGGCAGCAGCAGTTCAGAGAAAAAGCAGACGCAGGTAGAGCTGACGCTTGCGGGGGCTAAGGTAGAGGAGAGTAAGCAGCCGTTAGTTAAGGTTCCAAAAGAAGTGGTGATTGATAAAAAGAGAACCGTAAATTTAGATACCGACAAGAAACGGGAGTACTATTATGTCTTCAGTGCAGGGAAAATATTGATGTCTACACCATCGATTATGGGTGCGATTCTCTGTGCAGATGAAAATATGGGAGTGGTGATCGGGCCACAACAGAAATATATCTGGTGCAGGGGCAGAAAAACAACACAGCCAATGATTGGCTCTGGGACGATAGATACAACTGGAATTAGTGAAAATTCTGTGGCTCGTTGTCTGACATATTTGTTGAAGACAGAAGAAGTGAGTATTGATGTAGAGGCTCTTCTTGTGCGGGGAGAAACTCCCAGACAGATCTTGACGGAGGCTTTGGATGGTAAGCAGGTGATTGATCTTTCTGGGTGCAGTGTAAGCCAGGTTTTATATTATGTCAATTTAGGGGCGCCAGTATTTGCTATGGTAGAAGATCAGGCTGTATTGATTATTGGATATGATGAACACAATACTATTTTATATCAGCCAATGGAGAACAGTGCCAGGAAAATGGGCCTTCAAGACAGTGATACCTTCTTTGGAGAGTCAGGTAATGTGTTCCTGGGATATCTGGAAAAGTAAAAAATATGTCACTGAGAGCAGCATCAATCTAAATATATTTTTCAGGGGTTCTGGGTAGTTACCATAAAGTTTTTGCGGATTGTTACCGAAATACTTAAGGACAGAAGAAGCTAGTTGGTTATATGATACCAGAAAGTTTCGGGACGGAAGTAGGTATAGAGGATAACGAGGCGCAGATATGAGAGTAGAGAACAATAATTTAGCGGAAATTACCCAAACCAAGAATAAGGTGGAGATGAAAGGGAATGTTACGGTCAGCGTGGAGGAGACCACTGCCTGTAAGGTAGAAAAAAATACAGGCAAGGTAACTTCTGTACAACAGACGACAGTGGACAGACCCTTTTTTTCCGGCGAATCCCAGTTAGACCAGATTAGCCAGGAAGCGGAAAATATGGAGCTTCAGGTTATGCAGGAGAAAATTAAGGCAGTGTCTAATGCTTTATCAGAAGGGGATTGCGAGAAGCTGGAAGAGGATGGATATACTGTGAATGGATCTGAGGTGGATACCATTATCACAGAGATGGATAAGATTAAGATGGAACTTGCCAAAGCGGGTGTGGATATCAGTGTATTTGGAGATCATTTAAGTGCAGAGAAGCTGGAAGAGATGGCTGGAAGCATCGGTGCGGCAAAACAGTTGGAAGCGGCTATGCAGCAGGCAGATCTACCGGTTACAGAAGAAAATATAGTAGATTGTAACGAGGCGCAGCAGCAGGCGGCAGATTTAACCATGTGCAGTGATGAAGCTGTCAAATATATGTTGGATCATGATCTTGAACCAACAATCGAAAATCTTTATATGGCACAGCACAGCACTGGCACAGCAGTAGCACAGCCTCAGAATGCAGGCATGGAATTAGATGACGGCCTCAAGGCACAGATTGCCAAAGTGATTACAGAGGCCGGGCTTTTGGTGAATAGCAGCACACTCTCTAGCAGCGAGTGGATGTTAAGGCAACAGATTCCTCTGACGGCAGAAAATCTCAGATATGTGACAGATTTGAAGAATGCGCAATTGCCTCCAACTGAGCAGCAGACGGTAGACGCCATGATGGAAGCTATGGCAGAGGGAAAACGTCCAGGGGATGCGGTACTTCTTGCTGGTTACAGTAATATGGAACGCGCTACACAAGCGGCAGAGGTGATTGAGCAGACGTCAGATCAAGATGTCTGGAATGTGGTAGAAAAAGGGGTGCCGCTCAGCATTGAAAGTCTTAAGGCGGCACAAAATAGCGCCAAGCAGCAGGAAGGTACAGACAATCAGGGGCAGCCACAGAAAGGGAATTCCCCTCTTCCAGAATATGCGAAGGAAGATCTGGCATTTATCAAAGCGAGGCGTCAATTAGAAGAAATTCGATTGGTGATGACGGCGCAGGCAAATTATTCTTTGTTAAAACAGGGAATTGCTATTGAGACGCAGCCTTTAGAAGAATTGGTAGAACAATTAAAGACACAGGAAAATGCGTATTATACGAGTCTGCTGAGTCAGAGCGGCGTTGAACCTTCACAGGAGAATACGGCTGTTTTTGCAGATACTATGACAAAAGCCCAAGAGCTGAAAGGTGTACCTGCTTATATTCTGGGAACCGTGAATACAGATCAGGATAGTGTAGAAGCAATTCATGAGGCTGGTGTTTCTAAACAGACGCAGATGGAGCGCGCAGGGCAGGCTTATGAGACGCTGCAGACAACACCCAGGGCAGACCTGGGGGATTCCATCCAGAAAGCATTTCGGAATGTAGATGATATTTTGGAGGATTTAAATCTGGAGACATCTGAGGCTAACCGCAGGGCGGTACGAATCCTGGCTTATAATGAGATGGAAATTTCACAGGAATCAATTATGCAGATGAAATCAGCCGATCAGAAAGTGCAGAATTTATTCCAGAATTTATCCCCGTCTGTGGTGGTGGAGATGATTCGTGAGGGTGTAAATCCTCTGGAAATGAATGTGGAACAGCTTAATGCCAAAGCGGAGGAGATTAAGAATCGTTTAGACGCGGGTGGTGAGGAGAAATTCAGCAAATATCTGTGGAAACTCGAACAACATCAGGAAATCACAAAACAGGAACGGGAAAGTTATATCGGTATTTACCGAATGCTGAACCAGATTGATAAGACAGATGGGGCAGTAATCGGCGCGCTTGTCCAGCAGGGAGCGGAACTCTCTATGAAGAACTTGCTGACAGCAGTGCGTACCAACCGCAATCCAGGGATCAATGTATCTGTTGACAATAATTTTGGAGAGGCAGAGACGGCCGCAGCACAGCAATTGAGTATTTCTCAGCAGATTGAGGCGGCATACCAGACAGATTGTGCGAAGGAAGCTTTGAAATTTGCCACACCAGAGGGAATGCAGCAGGCACAATCCCAGAAGGCTGTGGAAGACATGACACCAGAGGAATTGTTGTGGCAGCTTCGGGAAGCACCCAGAGATACTGAGACGGAGGAAGCTTATTATCAAGAACAGCTGCAGGAGTTTTCACAGGCAAAGAAAGCAGAAACCCAGATACTTCAGATCTTGACTGGCCATGATATGCCAGTGACCGCTTACAATATTATGGCTGCCAACAGGATGTTAAATTCTCGGGAGGGAATCTTTAAATCTCTGTTTGATAAGGAGAATTTGAAAAAAGATCCAGACTTAGAACAGGTAAAAGCAGATATTTTGGAGGAATTTGGAGAGGCAGTTAAGACGCCGGAGGATATGGCCAAGGCGCACAGAAAGCTGGCTGAGACGGCGGAAAATGTAATGAAGACGATGGCAGAGTCAGAAGAGGTCAGCAGCAGGGATTTGCGGGATATGAAGATTTTGCGTCAACAGATTGCGCTGGGAACCAATATGGCCAAGGAGGAGCATTATGCAATTCCAGTATTGGTGGCAGATGAACTGACAAATGTACAGCTTAAGATTGTCAGAGGTAAGGAAGAGAAGGGCAGAGTGGATGTGTTCTTTGAAAATTCCAAGCTTGGCAAAGTGGCAGCGAGATTTCAGGTACAGGGGGATTCTGTGAAAGCTTATATTGCCTCAGATTCCCATGATACAATAGAAGAGCTGAAAAACCAGGCAGAGAACATTAAGGAACAGTTGGGGCAGGAGAGACAGGAATCCTGGACACTGGATATGATTCACAGTGAGCAATTGGATCTCAATCGTTTTGCCGCAGAAAAGACAAATAATGTCTCTCGCGAAGAGGCAGGGGAAGAGGCATATCAGGTACAGACGAAGACTTTGTATGGGATTGCCAAAGGATTTTTAGAAGAAATGAAACAGATGGGGCAGGCTATGTCCTAAAATAAATTAAAAGAGAGGTATTTAACATGAAAATTAATCACAATATGTCAGCCATGATCGCCAATAAGAGATTGTTAGGAACAGAAAATAGCTTGTCAAATTCGATCGAACGTTTATCAACTGGTCTTCGGATTAACCGTGCGTCCGATGATGCGGCGGGTATGGCAATTGCCAGCAAGATGACATCACAGATTAAAGGGCTTGGTCAGGCGTCCAGAAATGCAGCAGATGGGACTTCTGTATTGCAGATTGCAGACGGGGCTTTAAATGAAGTGCACAGTATGCTTCAGAGAATGCGTGAGCTTTCTGTGCAGGCTGCCAATGGCACCAATACGCCAGATGATTTGGATGCAATTCAGTTGGAGATTGCTTCTTTGACAGAGGAAGTTGACCGGATATCAAGAGATACCGAATTTAATACAAAGCCATTGTTGGATGGAACTTTAGACCAGCGTGTTTATCCTGACAGCCGTGGTATTAAACGGATGGATATCTCTGACGCTGTTATGGCAAATACATATTCTGTTAATATCACGGCAGATGCTGAGCATGCGGTGTTAGCCGGTGGTGCAGCGCTGAATGCGAATGCCACAGTGCCGGCAGGTGCAGAAGGAAAAGTGGTAATTAATGGCGTGGAAGTGGAGATCAAAGAAGGAGAAACGTTTAGCGCTGTTTATGAGAAAATGCGCGCAGGTGCAGAGCGTGGAGAGGTGAATCTGATTGTGGTTGGAAATGTAAATGACACAAGCGGTACACCTGAGAATGCTGGTTATGTTCCCAATGATGTATCTCAAGGGGGAAATCTGGTCTTTGTCTCAAATCGATATGGCAACAGCGCTGAGATGAATATCAAATGTGATAATCCGGCATTGGCAGGATTTTTAGGGATTGGTACAGATAACCAGGAAGTTGGAAAGGATGTAGCGATTGCTTTTGACGCCAATGATAAGGGATTTGGCACACAGGCTACGATTCTCACGGATGGAAATTATGTGACAATTTCAGATCGCAGTGGCTTTGAGATGAAGTTTGAGGTAGAACCAGGCACGCTTGGTACAGTCAATATGGAAGTCACTAATATGGGACCGATGACCCTCCAGATTGGGGCCAATGAAAATCAGACTATGGAAGTGCGTATTGCAGAGATTTCTTCTCAGACATTGTATATTGATGAAGTTAATGTATGCACTGTTACTGGCGCCAGCCGTGCAATTACAAGCTATGATGGAGCGGTTTCTAAGGTCAGTGAGGTTCGTTCTTCTATCGGGGCATATATGAATCGATTGGATTATGCTGTCAGCAGTTTGGATGGTTCCGAGGAGAATATGACGCAGGCGCTTTCTCGCATTGAGGATGTAGATATGGCAGAGGAGATGACAGAATATACAAAATACAATGTTCTCACTCAGGCAGCTACTTCGGTGCTTGCACAGGCGAATGATCTTCCGCAGCAGGTGCTGCAGCTTTTGCAGTAAGGATTAAGTGTCAGTTAAGCAGACAGGAGGGAATCCAATGACACAGGAGAAAAAGCAAGAGTTTACCCGTAGACTGAGTAATTGCAATCGAGGCCAAATGATTGTGATTATGTATGATATACTCTTTGCATATCTTGATGATGGTATTCAGGCAAAGGAAGACAACGATTATAAATTATTTAAGCGGGCAGTGATCAATGCAAGACAGGTTGTGGGTAGATTGATGGAGGATTTAGATTTCAGCTATCAGATATCTGGCGATCTGTATGCTGAGTACCGCTTTGTGGATCAGCTTCTGGCTATGGCTGTATGTAAAAATGATGCACAGAACCTTGAGGATGCTCAGAGGGTTCTAAAGAACCTCTACGACGCTTTTAAAGAAGCAGCGCAGCAGGATACTTCAGAACCTCTGATGCAGCATACACAGCACGTTGTGGCAGGTATGACTTATCAGAAGGGCAGCCTTACAGAAACCCTTCAGGATTCAGAAAGTTCCAGAGGATTCCTTGCATAGGAATCCTCGTTGAACTGTTTTGCCTTTGTCAACAGGAACTTATAGCGCATCTGTAAGGCATTTACCTGATAAATACAATAGTCAATCAGATCTGGTTCCATAGCGTTTTCAAAGTTGTCATAGGCGAGTGCTAAATCATATCTAGCTTTTTCAAGGTCATCTAAAAGTAAAGAATAAGCAGTTGTCTGTGGTTCTTTTTTTGCAATTTGAAACATATTGCATCCCCTCCCTTTTTGAAACAATGTATTTCGGCGCCCCGAAAATTCACGGTGACAATTCCTTTACTTAAAGTATAAGCAGAACATTTCCAATCTATACAAAAAAGTCATAAATTTTTCCAGAAAGTATATATATCATAGTGAGAAAGGTTTTTTGAATGAGAAAGGAAATTGAAATGGAACTTTATTATGGGATGGGAGCAATCATTGGAGTATGCCTGTTGGTGCTTCTTATGGGTACAATCAAACAGAAATCAGCAAAGATTGCAGTATTTATTTTTCGAAGTGCAGGGGGAGCAGTGGGAATCTGTGTAATCAATAGTATTTTAGAAAGTCAAGGAATTGCGGTAGCGGCAGGGATTAACCCAGTCAGTATTTTGACAATTGGAACCCTTGGTATCAGCGGGTTTGCGCTGATCTATGGAATTTTATTCTATCGATTCTTGTAACATATATACAAAAATGAAAAATTTTCCACAAGGTACTTTACAATTATAAAAACTTGATTTATAATCCAAATCAATCACTGATTCGCGAGCAGGAGAATAATTCGAAGAGAGGTGATGCATTGGGGAGTTAAAGATGTTCATAACCCTAACGCTTTTAAGTGTTGCGGTGGTGATGGACACACAAAGTTTTCGGGTCAGTAATCGACTGATCGTCAGTGGTCTTATATCAGGACTTTTTCTACAGGTTCTGGAAGAGGGAGTAAAAGGGCTGGGCGTTTTTATTCTAAATGTTTCTATACCAATTATCTTATTTTATCTATTATTTCTGATACGTGCCCTGGGGGCAGGTGATATCAAATTATTTTCCATGATTGGCGGTATTTGGGGGTTTCATGTACTTATTTTAACTATAGTGTTATCTTTTCTTGTGGGGGCAGGCATATCTCTGTGTAAGCTTCTCTATCATCGAAATCTCATTTCTCGTCTTTGGGTATTTAAAGATTATATCTGTCAAGTAATAATCTCTGGCAGGCTATTAAAATATCCAAAAGGATCTCAGAAAGAAAAACATGTCATTCATTTTTCAATTGCAATGTTAATTGGATATGCAATCGCTATGGAGGTGGCTTATTGAGCAAACTTATAATTGCCGTCTGCGATATGGACGGTGTATATGCAGAAAGGCTGGGAGAGTGGATTTCTCTGGAAAATAAAGGAGAACTTCAGGGAATTTCGTTTTCTTCCCCAGAATGTTTCCTGGAGTATTTTAGTATCCAGAAGCCAGATATCATATTATTAAGTAAAGAATTTCTGGAACATCAACAAATCCGAAAGCTCTTACAACAGCACAGAGAAAGTGAAGAATCCAGAAAAGAGTCCAGAAAGGAAAGCGCAATGTGGCTTTATCTGCATGGAGAAGAAGAAAAAACAACAACTTTAATGGAGATACAAGGGCTTTTATCAGTAGAAAAATACCAGTCGGCCGCTCAGATTCTCAGAGAAGTATTTTTTAATTATCAGAACTGGGGCGGCAGAGTACATATGGAGACGGCTGTCAATAAGGAGATGATTGGTATTTATTCTCCAGGACATAGTATCTGGCAGACGCCATTTGCCTTAACATTTGCACATGCATTGGCGCTAAAAGAGAAAGTGCTCTATGTAAATTTTAAGGAATGTGCTGGTTTTAGTGTTTGGTTTCAGGAGGAATATGAGAGAGATTTACTGGATGTAATGTACTTGTGCCTGAACAATGAAGTGAATATCACTGATTGTATAAACAGCGCGCTTTATACCTTAGAAGGTATAGATTATATTCCGCCAGCCGGGGATGGAGGCTGTTTGGGAGAAGTATCAGCAGAAGATTATGTAAAGTTTGTGCAGCTTTTGGAGAGAAACAGTGGCTATGATGTGATACTTTTCGATTTTGGCATGATGATTCCTGGGTTTTATCAGCTTCTTGATCTGTGCAGCCAGGTTTATATTACTACAGAGCATAATGAACTCTATGAAGCTCCTTTACATCAATTTCAGCAGATGACAGAGAGGCAGACAGAAGTTAAGCTGAAACAGAAATTTATTTATTTAACGCTGCCGACAGTCAATCTGGAGATATCTGCTCCTACTGATCGGCTGCAACAATGGATGTGGAGCAGTTTAGGGGATTTCAGCCGAGAGATGGCGGGGGTGCAGGTTGGAACAAATTAGAAAAAATGTACTGGCTCAGTTGGACATGACAAGGGAACATGAGGAGCAGGAGTTGTTAGCAGTAATTGATGAAGAGATTTGTCGTGAAGCTAAGGTGCGCGTAATTCCCTTAAATTGGCGGCGAGAACTGAGACAGCAAGTTTTTCATTCGCTGCGCAAGTTAGATGTGCTGCAAGAGTTATTGGATGAGGATGAGATCACAGAGATCATGGTAAATGGAGCAAACCATATTTTCTATGAGCGAAAAGGTGAGATTCGAACATGGAACAAGTCTTTTTCTTCTCAAGAGAAACTAGAGGATATTATACAACAGATAGTTGGAAACCATAATCGGGTGATCAATGAGGCAGAACCGATTGCAGATACCAGACTTTCAGACGGTTCTAGAGTGAATGTAGTGCTGCCGCCAGTGGCTCTGGAAGGTCCAGTCGTCTCTATTCGAAAATTTCCCAAACACCCGATATTGATGGAACAGATGATTGAAGGAGAATCTATTAGTCAAGAGTGTGCAGAATTTCTGGCCACATTGGTCAAGGCAGGTTATAATATCTTTATTTCCGGGGGAACTGGATCTGGAAAAACAACATTTCTAAATGCATTATCTGAATTTATTCCCAAAACAGAACGCGTAATTACAATAGAAGATTCAGCAGAACTACAGATTCAGGGGATTGCCAATTTGGTACGGCTGGAGACAAGAAATGCAGGGCCAGAGGGAACACTGGCTATTACCATACGAGATTTGATTCGCACTGCACTACGTATGCGCCCAGATCGAATTGTAGTAGGAGAAATCCGCGGGGCAGAGTGCTTGGACATGCTGCAAGCTATGAATACAGGGCACGACGGTTCTTTAAGTACAGGACATGCCAATAGCTGTCAAGATATGGTCAGTCGCATGGAAACTATGGTCTTAATGGGGATGGAGTTGCCATTGATGGCAATTCGAGCCCAGATTACAGCAGGAGTGGATATCTTGGTGCATCTGGGTAGACTTAGAGATCGCAGCAGGCGAATGTTATCCATTATGGAGATTGATAAGCTAAAAGAAGGTGAGATTCAATTAAATCCTCTCTATGAGTTTGTAGAAATGGGAGTACGTAATGGTAAGATCACCGGAAGCTGGCAGCAGAAGGGGAAGTTGATTCATCGTGGAAAACTCTATGCGGCTGGGATGGAAGTGCAGGGATGAAATATGTATGTAGTTAAAAGAGAGAAGGAGGCTAAGAGTTATGGAAATGAATGTATGATCTTTGTATGTAGTTAAAAGAGAGAAGGAGGGAAGCTAAGAATTAGGGATTATAGGAATTACAGATTAAATTATGGTGAAAAACTGTTAGGATTTTTTATAACAGTAGGGATTTCGGGAATGATTTCTTGGTTATTTTACCGGAGTTTTTATGGAATGGCAGGCATAATACCATTGTATATTCTAGTAAAAAAATATCTTAGAGAGTATCTTCTGCAAAGACAGAGAGAACAGATGTTATTTCAGTTTCGAGAATTCTTGCAAATGGCAGTGGCAGCATTGAAGGCAGGATATGCTATGGAAAATGCATTTATAGAGGCATGGCAAGAGTATGTGCAATTATATGGCAATAAAACAATCATTGCACAAGAATTTCGTAATATTAACCATAAGGTGCAGCTTAATATTCCTCTTGAGGAGTTGATCGATGACTTTGCACAGCGCAGTGGGATAGAAGAGATCTTAAGTTTTGCCCAGGTTTTTGGGTTTGCCAAGCGCAGTGGTGGAGATATGATGAAAATATTTTATGGAACTGTGGATAAAATTCGCCAGAAGTCTGAGGTTGAGCGGGAGATAGAGACCGTGGTGACAGCCAAGAGAACAGAGCAGCGGATTATGGATCTTGTGCCTTTTGGGATTTTATTCTATGTAGGATTCACATCACCAGACTTTTTGAAACCTCTGTATGGAAATCTTTTGGGAGTATCCGTGATGACAGTCTGTCTGATTAGTTATTTGGGAGCATTTCTGTGGGCAGAAAAAATATTGAAAATCCGCGTTTAGGGGATGGAAGAGTGATAAGAAATGAAAAGATAGAGTATAGTAATGCAAATCTGCATTCAGGGGGGGTGAATGGATGTATTGGAATATTGCAGGGATGGCAGTCTGCCTGATTGCGGCAAGATATTTAAAATGCAGAGTCTCTGGCTCCAAAAAGGCATACAAGGCGTCACTGATTTTGGCAGCAGCTTTTCTGTTGGCGGCGGCGTCAGCCTGGATGGAGCAGACAGAAGGAGAGGAAAAGAAAATTGTCAGAAGCGAACCAGGGGAAGGGATTCAGGAAAAAGAATTTCAGATAGATGCACAGGGAGAATTTGAAAATTATCCATTAAAACTTGAGATTGAGGAGCGTAAACTGACCAAGACTCAGAGAAAGGAATGTCTAGAGTCCGCAAAACAAGAGTTGGATATTGCTATATTGGGTGATAATACATCGAAAGACCAGGTTACAGGCTCTTTGTATCTTCCACAGTATTTGCAGGAAGGGGCTGTGGAGGCAGTTTATAGTTTTTCAGATTATGATATTTTTGGCGCAGATGGGACAATGGAACAAGAACCAGAACAGCCTGTTTTGCTAGAAATTACAGCGGAACTTTGTTGTCAGGGAGAAACTTGTCTGTATCAATTTTCTGTTCAGGCTGTCCCCAGAGAGAAATCAGCAGCCGAAAAATTAGTGCAGCAACTGAAAATGTTGATCACTGAACAAAATCAATTGGAAGATGTGGATTATATAGAGTTACCACAGCAGGTAAATGGAAAGAAAATTGTTTGGAAAGAACCGACAATCAATCGCAGCCTGATAATTGTATTGATGGGAGCGGTTTTGTCAGTAGGGATATTTGTCAGAGAAAAGGAGGAAAAAAAGCGCAGCAAAACAGAAAGGGAAAAACAGATGATGTTGGACTATCCTGATATTGTCAGTAAATTATCGCTTCTTTTGGGCGCAGGTATGAATATTTCTCTGGCATGGGAAAAAATTGCCCTTACTTATCACAGAAAACAGCAGGAGGGAGAGATCAAATTACATTATGCCTATGAGGAAATGTTGACGGTTCTCTATGAGATTCGGGATGGTGTGGGAGAACTGCAGGCATATGAAAATTTTGGCAGGCGCTGCCAGCTTAGTGCCTATCGCAAATTATCTTCACTGATTGTACAGAATGTGCGCAAGGGAGCTAAGGGAATGCAGAAACTTTTGGAGGAAGAAGAGTGGGAGGCTTATGAACAGCGCAAGGCACAGGCAAGGCAGAGCGGAGAAGAGGCGAGTACAAAACTATTGCTGCCAATGGGAATTATGTTAGTCATTGTTCTGGCAATTATGATTATTCCAGCAGGGATATCATTGAATTTATAACAATTGCAAAAGTTTTACCAAACATACAAAAACAGAGTAAGGAGGAAATAGTATGAGAGAATGGAGAGCATTTTTAGAAGAAGAGGATGGAATGGGTGTGGTAGAAGTAATCTTAATTATTGTAATTTTGATTAGTTTAGCAGCCATATTTAAAACACAGATTACCAGCCTGGTAAATAAAATCCTCAAAAAAATCACGACACAGGCAAATAAAATTTGATCAAAGAAAGAGGAAAGGGAGATCATATGCAGCAAAATTTTTGCATTAGACCAAGGCGGCAAGGCAGTATCACACTTTTTCTGGCATTAATTCTTACATTGGTCTTTTCTCTTTTCTTCTCTTTGTTGGAAGCGGCAAGAGTGCAGGCGCTAAGCCAGATTGCTAAACGCAGCCTTTGGTTGGAAATGGAATCTGCTTTTGGAGAATACCAGATTGGGTTATGGGAGGATTATCAGCTTTTGTTTTTGGATGGCAGTAATGAATCACATCAGTTTGATCTTGCTTTGCTGGAAGGAAGATGGATGGAGCAGGCAGCCCTGGAACAGAAAGGAGCAGGATTTTTTCAGATAGCTTTGAAAAGCTTGGAAATTACAGAATATTCGCTGGCTACTGACAATATGGGGGCGGCTTTTGAAAAACAGGCATGTCTTGCAATACAAGAACAGTTAGCGGCAGGGGCAGTTGATGCATTAAAACAGAGATTTCAGAAAGGGGAGCAGATGGCCGAGGAAAGTAAAGAGTTGGAACAACAGTGGGATTCTGCTAAAAATGCTATGGAAGAGGCTGAAAATTTAGACAAAGAAGCAGGAGACGAGGAAACAGAAAATTCTTTTACATCCACAGAAGAGGGAACATCCAATGTTCCTCAGAAGGAGGAGATAGAGCTGCCAGACAAACCAGATAAAGATTTACCCCAAAATCCGGTGGATTCTGTAGATCTGTTGAAAAAGTCTGCTATTCTTGCTGTGGTTGTGGAAAATCCCTCCGAGGTTTCTGGCAAGTCAATTTCTTTGCAGGAAACATTGAAGCATCGCCACAGAGCAGAGGGCAATATGAAATCGCCAGATCGCAAAGGATTAGAAAAGCTATGGTTTTTACAATATCTGAATCACTTTTTTGCCTGTAAGACTGGGGAGGGAAAGGGCGGCAGCTCGGAACATGCGCTTGAGTATGAATTAGAATATTGCGTAGCTGGAAAAGATTCAGATCAAGAAAATCTGGAGAAAGCAGTCAAAGAACTGCTTCTAATCCGGGAGGCAGGCAATTTTGCGACTATCATGCAAGATAAGGTAAAGTATACATTGGCCTTAGAAATTGCAACTGCTGCTGTGGGCTTTACTGGTATTGCACCCTTGATTCAAGCGGTACAGATCGGAATTTTACTGGCATGGAGCTATATTGAAAGTATATTGGATTTACGTTGTCTTCTGTCAGGGGGAAAGATTCCGTTAGTCAAACAGACAAGTGAATGGAAAAGTGATATTTCACTTGGGGAAGAGGTTCTTGTGGAGAAGAAAGAAAAAACGGACAGTCAGGATAAAGGCTTGAGTTATCGGGAATATCTGCAGCTTTTGCTGCTTTTGGTTGGGGAAGAGGTACTTACATACCGTGCAATGGATGTGATAGAACAAAATATTAGGTTGCAGCAGCCACGATTTCGATTTGATCATCAGCTCTATGGAATGCAGATGGAAGGTCTTTATGCATCAAAATCGTTATTTTTAGGGCTTATCACCGTTGTTAATACCAAAGATGGCGCCTATCATTTTCGGGAGAGCCGCAGTTATTCATACCTCAAGTAAATAGAAAAGTACTTAAGAGCAGGAATGATATAGAAATTGATTTTGCAAAGGAGGATATTGGTAAGTGCCTCAAATAACAGGAAAGGATAAGAAAATAATCTCTCTCAGGCAAAAAGATTTTACAGGAAAAGGAATCGGGGAAAGTTCCCCAGCAGAGGCACTTTCCCATGTCTTTCTAAGGGGGAGTATTTCAATAGAAGCGGCGTTGACAATGCCCTTGTTTCTATTAGCAGCAGCCATTATTTTATCACTCTTTTTGATGATGCAGGTACAATATACTGTGGGAAATGCACTTGACTGTGCTGTGTCAGATACTGCGTTATTAAAACGCCCTTCTGAAAAAACAATAGAAAATCTTACAAAAGCAGCATTTTATAAAGAACTTGTACAGCAGAATGTTTCATTGTCGTTCATTCAAGGGGGAGCTGCAGGGTTTTCCTGGAGGGGAACAAAGGCTGATCAGATTTCAATTGATGTAAGGATTGCATATCAAATAAAATTTCCAATTCGTTTTTTTGGCAAGACAGCTATGAAGGTCTCACAGGGACGTCGTATGCATCGTTGGACTGGATTTCAACAGGGAGAGCGTACAGGCACAGAGGGGGAATGGGTATTTATTACTCCAACGCAAAGTGTTTACCATGAAAATCGGAATTGTACCCATTTAAAACTGTCTATAAAATCTGTGGCGGCAGCAAGTTTCAAAAAGAATCACAGATATGCACCTTGTGGTCATTGTACTAAAAGCCAGAAAATGGGGCGCATGGTCTATGTGACAGAAGAAGGAGAGTGCTACCATTACAAAATTGACTGCAGTGGTTTGAAACGGACAGTTTATATGATAAATAAATCTCAGATAGAGGGGAAAGGGCCGTGTTCCCGCTGTGGCGGCAATTAGCTTATAAACAATTTGAATATTGTAAAAATCTTATTTTCAGTACAGTGGAAATTAGGGGGACAGATGTACGATTTGAATGCACTGCAAATAAGATATTGAAAAGTAAGGAGAAAAGGGTGTAGGAAAAAAGAAGAAAGGAAAATTGCAAACACACATCGTTCCCCCTTTGTGTTTGCGTCTCAAATGAAAATATAAGTATTTTCGCTTGAGGATTGGTGCAAAATATGCAGAATATAATACTGCTGGCTTTGTTGAGCTGGTGCAGTTTGGAGGATGTAAAGCAGAAGAAATTGACAGTCTTATATATCTTAATGTTTGGAGTGGGCGGTATGTTCCTGCATATGGTGGCTCCAGTATGTTCTATTTTCAGTATTTTATGCGGCATGCTGCTAGGACTGGCGCTCATTCTTGTCAGTATGGTGACAAGGGGAAGCGTGGGACTGGGAGATGGCCTTTTGCTTGTAGTTACAGGGGTGTATCTAGGAGGTTCCAGAAATTTAGAATTATTGATGATCGGGCTTTTGCTGGCAGCTTTTTGGTCACTCGGGCTTGTGGTTGTAAAAAAGAAAAAAGGAAAACAGGAGATTGCCTTTGTACCGTTTTTATTGATTTCTCATGTTTTGATGATACTTGGAGGTGTTTGAAAATGTACAGAGTGTCACAGCAAAGAAAGGTACAAGGCAGTATTACTGTAGAGGCGGCAATTATTGTCCCAGTCATTTTGCTCTGTATTTTTTGGCTTATTCAGCGGGGAATTGCGCTATATGAAGATACAATAACAATTGTAGAGAAACAGGAAATGTGGGATGAATTTGAACCAGCAGCAAAGTTTCGCAACTTAGAACTATTAGATCAAGCACTGAAATAGTAAGAGCATAGGGGACTAGAAAATATGGAAGTAAAAATTGTTGGATCAAGCACTGAAATAGTAAGAGTATAGGGGACTAGAAAATATGGAAGTAAAAATTGTTAGATCAAGCACTGAAATAGTAAGAGCATCGGGAGGTTTCAAGCATGGAAGTGACATATCGAAAAAATCTGGGTGGAAGTTATATGTGCGTAAAAGAGGAGGGAGAGATAGCGCAAAAATATGAGTTATATATGCTAGAAGGACATCAAATTCCAGGACTTTTGCGGCTGCAAACTTCTGTTGCGGAAGGCAGGAGACGATATCTGTATGATATCAGTGGAAAACAGCAAATTGGAGATTATCTCTGTGGAAAGAAAATAGGTTATCAGTTATTACAGACAGTACTATTTTCCATACAGAAGGTATGTGCAAGTGTCACAGAATATTTGTTGCGTGAAGAGGGAATTTGTCTGGAAATCGAATTTATCTATGTAAATCTTGAGGATGGAAGTCTGCAATTTACCTATCTGCCTTTTTATCAAAAGAATTTGGCACAGGCTTTTGTGGAGTGTATGGAACAGCTTTTACGACAGATTGACCATCGAGATCAGGCTGCTGCCGAACTTGGTTATCAGGTCTATCAACTTTCTATCCAGGATAATGCAAATATCAAAAATATTTTAGAAACAGCTATGCAAAATAAAATGTTTTTTGATAAAGATTATGGGCGGCAGTCAGAAGCTCTTAAGACAGAATTACAGCAAAATCGCAACAGAAGTCAATTGCAAGATGTACAGGCTGAGACTGGGAATGTCGAACACGTGGAAGTATCAGTAAAGAAAAGGGGGCGGTTATCGGAAAAATTCTGTAACTGGCATCTAGAGAACAGAGAAAATTGGACAAAGAAAAAGGCAGACAAGAACAGAAAGAAGGAATTTTTATTAGCAAGTTTCTTAGAAAACAAGATTTTTGTATGGAGAGGACTCATTCAAAATATGATACAAAAAGAAGGGGGGGAAATAGATAAAGCACAAACAGGTACAATATTAAAAGGCAGGTCAGGGCAATTTTTTTCTAAGAAAAGTGTTTCCCAACACGATAAAAAGGGTCATAATAAAAGAAAAGATGCTCAAAGGCTAAAACAGGCAATAAATCAGGAGACAGAAAATGATCAGAAAAATTCAGATGAAAACGAAAATGTACTGCGCCCAACAGAAATTTTGAGTGCTCCTGCGGATAAACCGTTGGGAAGACTGATTTATCAGGGTATTCATCAATGTGAGGATTTTACTGTCAAGGGAGAAATATTTTTGATTGGTAAGAATGGCGCCCAGGTAGATGGTGTGATACAGTCCGAAGGAGTTAGTCGTCTCCATGCAAAAATATACACAAAGGAAGGACAATTTTATCTGGAAGACTTAAATTCTACGAATGGCACTTATCTCAATGAGGTGGCGCTAGAGTATCATCAGCCGAGGCCATTGAGCCGAGGAGACAGGGTTCGTTTTGGCGCAGAAGAGTATCTGTTTTCTTAAAAAAATTGTATTTTCATATGATACAATTAGAAAAAGATTGATTTTATCCTCAAAACTTTATATACTAAAGGTATTCAAAAATTTGGAGGCTTTTTAAAATGAAAGTAAATATTTATTATGGGGGGCGGGGACTTTTAGACGATCCGACCCTGTATGTGGTCAATAAAATGCAGGAAGTGTTGACAGAGCTTCGGGTAGAAGTGGAGCGTTATAATATCTATGAACATAAGAATAGTATCACCACACTGCCCCAGACAATTAAGGACGCAGATGGCATTATTTTGGCAACGACAGTGGAATGGCTGGGCATAGGGGGTTATATGCAGCAGTTTTTGGATGCTTGTTGGCTATATGGGGATAAGGAAAAGATTGCTGCCACCTATATGCAGCCGATTGTAATGTCTACGACTTATGGAGAGCGGGAAGGTGAAATTACACTTTCAAATGCCTGGGAGATTTTAGGCGGACTGCCTTGCAGTGGATTGTGCGGTTATGTGGAGGAACTGGTATCTTTTGAGATGAACCAAGATTACACAGTAATTATTGAAAAGAAAGCAGAAAATCTCTATCGCACAATTTCTCAGAAACTTAAGAGCCTGCCTAGCAGTAACTTGGCAGTAAAACAGTCTGTTCTCAGAACACAGCAATTGGAGCTGACGCCTCAGGAGAGCGAACAGCTTTCAAAGTATGTGGCGGATGATGTCTATGTCAAAAAACAGAAAGAGGATATTGAGGAACTAAGCAGTATGTTTAAGGATATGTTAGGTCAGAGTGAGGAAGATGAGGATATGGCATATCTGATGGAATTAGAGGCGCATTTTGTTCCTCAGGAGGATTTTACTGCTACCTATCTATTTATGATTGATGGGAAGAAAAAGCCATTGTCTGTGGAGATAAACAATGATGAGATTCAGATTCATTATGGCCAAAGTGATAAGATAGATGTCTATACGAAACTGACGACCGGAGTGATGGACAATATTATTCGGGGCAGAATGACTTTTCAGAGAGCCTTTATGACAGGAGAGATGACAGCTAAGGGGAATTTTAAGACCCTGAAAATGTTGGATCAGATATTTATTTTCAGTTGATAGAGTTTTTAATAGTTTGAACGATTTAGAATCCTATGAATATAGATCTATATTATTATTCTTAGAGTGATATATCGTCTATCTTTTACAATGTGATTTCAGGAGGTAAAGATGAAAGAGCCAAATTGTATTTTCTGTAAAATTGCTGGAGGGGAGATTCCATCCAAAACGATTTATGAGGATGATGAATTTCGTGTAATTTTGGATATCAGCCCTGCTACAAAGGGACATGCATTGATTTTACCCAAGCAGCATTATGCAGATCTTTATGAGATACCAGAGGAAGTAGTTGGGCGGGTAATGAAGCTTGCAAAAAAGTTGGCGGGACATATGACCGAAGTGTTAAAGTGTGATGGATTTAATATTGTGCAAAATAATGGCGAAGCAGCAGGACAAACTGTTTTTCATTTCCATATGCATTTGATTCCCAGATATATAGAGGATGGAAATCAGGAAAAACTGTGCTGGAATCAGTTGGAATTGCCGCAGGAGGAATTGGACAAGATTTGGCAGAAGCTTAGGCAGTCGTAAATTAGATGGGAGACATATTATAAATTAGTATCAACAGTACCAAAAAAATATATGTTAAAAAAGAACTGGAAGGTGACAGAGAAGCATGCAGTTGTCATTCCGGTTCTTTTTTGGATATTAAACTATGAAATGTAGGGGTTTTTTATGATATTTGGGCAGCATGTTCAATCAATTGTACGACAGATTCAACAGAATTGAGCAACTCACTTTTTTCCATAGAATTCAGATACTGCTTGCGATTTTCATATAAACTTTTAACAGCATTTTGTAAAACAGTTGGATTTAGTGCTTCTTCTTCAATCACCATACTATAACCTTGTCGCTCAAAAGAATGGGCGTTTAAGATCTGGTCTCCTCGGCTGGCGTTGGCAGACAGAGGAATCAGAATATTAGGTTTGCGCAATGCTAAGAGTTCACAAATAGCATTGGCGCCAGCTCTGGAAATCACAAGATCGGCGGCTGCGAACAAGTCGCTCAATTCTTTGTTGGCATATTCCAATTGGGCGTAGCCCACCATATTATTATAGGAAGCGTCAAGATTATCCTTTCCACAGAGATGAATTACTTGGTAAGTCTTTAAAAGTTCTGGCAAGATACTGCGCACCATTTCATTGATAAATTGAGAACCACTGCTGCCTCCCATAATCAGAATTACAGGTTTTCCAGATTGGAAATGGCAGTAGGAGAGGCCGTTTTGCCGATTGCCAGATAACAATTCTCTACGGATAGGAGAACCAGTCAGTACTGCTTTTTCGGAAGGAAGATATTCCAAAGTTTCAGGAAAATTACAGCAGACCTTATAGGCATGGGGAATCGCAAGTTTGTTGGCCAGTCCAGGTGTGATATCGGATTCATGGATAATTGCCGGAATTTTGCGATGTTTTGCGGCCATAACAACTGGAACAGAGACAAAACCGCCTTTTGAAAATAGCACATCTGGCTTTAATTTTTTTAATATGGAACGTGCCTGGCTATAGCCTTTTATGACTTTAAAGGGATCCGAAAAATTTTTCCAATCAAAATATCGGCGCAGTTTCCCAGAGGAAATGCCGTAATAGGGAATATGATATTGTTCGATCAATTTGCGTTCAATTCCATGATAGGAACCAATATAGTGTATCTCATATCCAAGTTCCTTTAATCTGGGGAGCAGAGCAATATTCGGGGTGACATGGCCTGCGGTTCCGCCGCCTGTTAAAACAATTCGTTTCATGTTTACCTCCTACAATTTGATAAATACCTCTGGTATTTTTTCACTACTTTTATCTTATACTGTTCCTGAAAAATGTCAAGAAAAACTAAATTTGATTTTCACCATTTAGCAATTCATAGTATCAAAATGTCTGAAAGTCGAAAATAGCCGAAACATGCGATGAAAAAAGGTGTTTTACTACTTCACAGAATGCAAAATAAAATTTATAATGACAAGTGAGAAGGAGGACATGCTTATGGAAGAATTGATGAGCTTTTTACAAACTTACAGTGAAATCCTGACAGGGGCTGCCATTATTGTGATGGGATTGCTTCTGATGCTCTTTCTGATGGGGATTTTAAGGCAGATAAAGAGGTTGAATAAAAGCCTTGGAAGCATTACAGCGAATATGCAGGCATATTTTGATGTGATTCTGCAGGAGGAGGAGCCAGCGCCAGAGGCGCCAGTAAAGGTACAGGAGGCCACAAAGAGTGAGAGTGGGGAAAGTGAAGAAATCCTTGTAGAACAAAAGCTCACAGAACAGGAGCAGGAAGAGGTTTTCAATGCAGTACTTCAAGAGTATTTCTCTTAAAAACAGGATGCCATAGGCAGGATATTGACTAAATGAGGGAGATTTGCTACACTTATTTTGTAAATGGAAAAATGGTGATATTTTTATGGACAAAGGAGTGGAAATCATGGAAAAAGTAACGTTTGATTACGGAAAAACCGCCGATTTTATCAGCCAGGAAGAAGTTTCTTACATGACGAAATTAGTGGAGGATGCGAAGACACAGCTTGTCTCTAAAACAGGGGCAGGAAATGACTTTTTGGGATGGCTGGATTTGCCGGTAGATTATGATAAAGAAGAGTTTGACAGAATTAAGAAGGCAGCAGTTAAAATCCAAAATGATTCAGAAGTATTGGTTGTAATTGGTATTGGCGGCTCTTATTTAGGAGCAAGGGCAGCGATTGAATTTTTAAGACATGGCTTTTATAATAATGTCTCAAAAGAGATTCGCAAGACACCAGAGATTTATTATGCTGGAAACAGTATCAGCAGCACATATCTTGCAGGGCTGATTGAAGTAATTGGCGACCGTGATTTCTCTGTAAATATCATTTCAAAATCAGGAACTACTACCGAGCCAGCAATTGCTTTTCGCGTATTCAAGGAGATGCTGGAAAAGAAATATGGCAAGGATGAGGCCGCAAAGAGGATTTATGCGACCACAGATAAGGCAAAGGGAGCTTTGAAAAATCTTGCTACAGAGGAGGGATATGAGACTTTTGTAGTACCAGATGATGTGGGAGGACGTTTCTCCGTATTGACTGCAGTTGGTTTACTTCCCATCGCTGTCAGTGGAGCAGATCTTGATAAATTGATGGAAGGTGCTGCGGCAGGGCGTGATCTTGCATTGAACAAGCCTTTTGCAGAAAATGATGCTATGCAGTATGCGGCAGTTCGCAATATTTTATTGAGAAAGGGTAAATCTGTAGAGGTACTTGCCAATTATGAGCCAAGCCTTCACTATGTATCTGAATGGTGGAAACAGCTTTATGGTGAGAGTGAAGGAAAGGATCAGAAAGGCATTTTTCCGGCATCTGTAGATTTGACAACTGATCTTCATTCTATGGGACAATTTATCCAGGATGGCGCTCGGATTATGTTTGAGACAGTTATGAATGTAGAAAAGTCTCGCTCTGTGGTAGAGATCAAGGAAGAGCCAGTAGACTTGGATGGGTTGAATTATCTTGCTGGCAAAGATATGGATTTCGTAAATAAAAACGCTATGAATGGCACAATTCTGGCACATACTGACGGAAATGTACCAAACTTGATGGTAAAGATTCCTGAACAGAATGAGTTTTATTTAGGTGAATTATTTTATTTCTTTGAGTTTGCCTGTGGCTTAAGCGGATATCTTCTCGGTGTCAATCCATTTAATCAGCCAGGCGTGGAGAGTTATAAACGCAATATGTTTGCCCTTCTTGGTAAACCTGGATATGAGGCGGAGAGAGAAGAACTGTTAAAGAGATTGTAGAAATTGTGTAACTATTCAGATTCCTATAAAATAGGAAATTGGATCTTTAAATTTATTCTCGCAAGCAATGCACCCAAAGGGCACTTAGACAAATATTGGCGCTAAGTGCCCTTTGGGTATGTGTGGATAATTGTCAAACGCCGTGAAGGCACCTATGTGAAAAATATGATATCATGAAATCAACTGCACACGGCGCATCAAAGCCTCCAAGTTCCTCAGGAATGAGGAAACTGGAGGCTTTATTTCGTACCATAAAAGTGTAGTTGTTAGAGAGTAATTAACTCTGACGCCTGCACTTATTTATGTGTCTAAGAATATTTCATAGAGTGAGATTCTATGTCTAAATATTACAATTGGAAGGTATCTACATTTGTTTCCAAAGTGGAAGCAATCTGCTGGAGTTTGGAAGCATGGTTGGAGATTTCCTGCATAACATCGGCAACTTCCATCACAGCAGCGGAGGTCTCTTCCGTGCTGGCGGCATTTTGTTCAGCGATCGAAGTAAGATTTTGTACCACATCCACAATATTAGAGCGTGCAGAGTTTAGGCGGTTGGTGTGGCTGGCAATCTCTCCCACACCTTGGATGGAATCAGAGATACCATTTTTTACTTCAGAGAATACAGCGCCTGTTTTGCTGACATTTTCACTTTGTTGGGTAATGATTTCTTTTACCTCTTTCATGGTATGAACGGCCTTTTGTGAATCTTCAAGCAAAGTAAAAATAATCTGATCAATCTGTTGTGCAGAAACATTGGACTGTTCTGCAAGTTTCTGAATTTGGGAAGCGACAACCGCAAATCCTCTTCCAGCATCGCCGGCACGTGCAGCCTCGATGGAAGCATTTAAGGACAAAAGATTTGTTTCCTCAGCAATGGAAGAAATCAAACTGGTAGCTTGTTTAATTTTTAACGCTGAATCATTAGTGGTTAAGGTTTGCTCATAAATGATATTAATGGAGTTAATGGCACGTTGGTTGATGTTATCCAATTGCTCTAATGTCTGTGTCGCAGTATCACTAGAAGCTTTTATAGAATCAGCAGTACTGTTCAAAGAAGTTACTTGTGAGGAAGTTTCTTCCACCATATTACCCATCAGTAAGATATCTTCATTTGCTTTCTGCGTTTCAGTCGCCTGACTGGTGGCGCCGGCTGCAATTTCGGAAACAGCACGTTCCACATTCTGTACGGTTGTTGAAGTCTCCGCAGCACGGGAATTGAGTTCTTCAGATGTCTTATATAATAGGAAACTTTGTTCTTTGATCTCAGAGATAATACCAACCAGTTCTTTTTGTAATGTTGTAATTGCGCGGGCCATTACCCCAGTTTCGTCTTTGCGGCCGGAGATCTTTAATAGGCGCTGATCTTCCTTTAGATTCATGGTAGCCAGATTTCCGATGACGTCTGTTATGGTTAAGATTGGCTTGGTCATTTTTGATATCATAAAATAACCGGAAATACTCAGCGCAAAGGCAAGAATGGAGCAATACAGGAATGCTCGTTTTGCTACTTTGGCGACAGGTTCTAAGATTTCGCTCTTATCTGTACTGAGCACTAAAATAGCTTTGCCTGAGCTTACATTATAATGGGCAGCATATCTAATCTTTTTGTTATATGTATAGTGTATAATCTCTGGTGTTGACGTTTCGTCAGAGGAAAGTTGGGTGGCCAATTCGAATATCTCAGGAATTTCTACTTGTTTTCCGATTTTTTCATTGGAAGGGTGATAGAGAACAATCCCGTCTGGACTGACAACATAAAAATAACTGGAATCCATTCCTTTTAATCCAATATCCATTAAAACGGCTCTCAACCGTCCTGTACTTAAATATAATTTGGATATTTTAATATTTTGATCCAATACGCGCCCATAAGAGTCGGTGAGATCTGTCATATAGTTTTCTGTAATAGATGTAACATTTTGCTGTACGCTGGGAATAATAATATACAAACTTAGTATTACAGTAAGAATAATAGAGCCAAGCAGTACATAGGTAACAGTTGCCTTGATAGAGGAAAGTTTCTTGATATTATTTTGAACATTTTTGGATTGTTGTGTGTTTGGTTGTTTTTTCTTCATAGGCATGTCTCCTTTCTAGTAAAAGAACACTAAGTTGTCAAATTGTTAAACGCAGGATTAGATTTCCTGATAATGTGAATGTGCCAGTTATTTGACGATTCGTTGTACTAAGGCAGGTTTCACTTAAAAAACTTAGTATTTGTTGTATAGTTCTAGTTTTTAATGATGTTGTGTTGATATACTGATCTTCATTATAGCAGTTTGTATATTTTACCGCAATATAAAGGCAGTAATTAGTAGAAGTTTACCATTAAATTATCATAAACTGACTGTTGATACAGAA
>Ga0137306_100470_pt3 | contig 38486 bp, 28 predicted proteins | sample Inofroosms_March_FD_97187 | JGI IMG/M metagenome (GOLD analysis project Ga0137306, IMG submission 97187) | Mouse cecal microbial communities from Vienna, Austria - N-Acetylneuraminic and N-Acetylglucosamine D2O microcosms_March | ecosystem: Host-associated > Mammals > Digestive system > Large...
CCCGTGGCAGCCGATGTTGATGAGGCACAGTGGCATGCCGTACCGGTCCGCGAAGTCGCTGGAGTATCCCGTATCCTTTACCAGATGGCCGAATCCCCGGAAGCTTTTGTCGTTTAGGAACCAGCCGACGGTCAGGCACAGAAGGAAGAGGGAGAGGAAGAACAGGTTGGAAAAAGCTCCGTAGGAGCGATGGAACTGTTCGTAGATGGCATTATCCCTGGTCACATGGCCGTGATCGTGAAATCCCATGGTGCGGTAAAGAAAATTAAAGAGAAAGAATCCAAGAAGGCCTACGGCCAGGCCGCCGTTGTACAGAGTGTAGCCTTTGTGCCAGGCGTGGGTCCCGGGCAGGAGAGCGGGGATGAGAAAGCCCAGCATAAGGCTGAACACAAAGGTCAGGAGGATGCCGGCGGCAGTCAGCCGGACCTCCCCCAGCACAAATCCGCCCTGAGTGTAGCGGAACAGAAGCTCGCTGATAAAGGGGCCGAAGCTGGTGGCGAACATGCATACATGGAGATTTTTTTTATAGTCCAGTTTTTTTACTCTCAGATACAGGAGCACGGCCAGAAAGGCAGGCCACATATTGAGAAAATTCAGCCCGTAGAAGCAGTGGGCCGCTACCAGGAAGTATCCGGCCAGAGTGTTGGCCCGGGACTCTCCTTTTAAGAAGATCATAAACAGAAAGCATGCCATACCGCAGGCCCCTGCATTGAGAAAGGTGCTGGAAAGTCCTCCCAGACAGAAATAGTCGGTGACCAGAGGACAGGGAGAGACAAGGATGAGATACCAGTCGTAAAAGACCTGTCCCCACTCGCCGGTATAGACGGCTCCGGCCCATGCGGCCGCGAAAAATGACAGGGAAAATCCCAGCGCGATGCCGTTGATCACCTGACTGTTGGTTGCTTTGAATGTTTTCATGACAGATTCCTCTTATGTTTTCCGTATCCCGTCAGAATCGGCGGAGTCCTTTGGGATAATGATTTTTTAAAGTCCGTCCCGTCTGTTTGGCCCAGCCCATGGAACAGCCCTCTGCCAGCATAAGCACCCAGCCGGAATCCGCCGGCCTGTCTCCTGCATCCAGTGCCTCGCCTCTTAAGTAGGCGGCTGTGTGGGGACCGTCTGCCTCCCATGATCTCCACCGGAGCACCTGCTGTCTGTTCAGATACAGGGCCAGGCTGTGGGAGGGTTCCAGCCGGTTCTTTTTCATGGTTCCCAGATGGAGTCCCGGGCGGAGGACACGAAGGCCGGACAGATCCGGGGCCTGCTCCGGCAGCAGATAGAGCTGTTCTCCGAACAGGACCAGGCGGTTTAAGGCAGCCGGTCCCAGAAGGGAAAGTCCCTGGTCTGTCAGGGTCTCCCGTGCAAAGTCCATCCAGAGATCTTTTACATGGCGGTCTTTGACACAGGCCGGGCCCTTCTGGTTTCGGAGGCTTTCATCGGGGGCTTCCCCGTTTTTTTTCAGGACCGCTATATAGTGGCCCTCCCCTTCTGTCAGGTGAGGCCAGATGCGGAACGTATGTTCCAGGTCCTTTCTGTGACCGCTGGTCCACTGTGGCCGTCCGGGGCTGAGGCCGGGACGGATTTCTGTACATTCTACGGAAAAATCCGGATTGTGATCCAGAAAAAATTCTACGGTCTCCTCGTTTTCCCCGGGTGAGAAGGTACAGGTGGAATAGACCAGGCGGCCGCCCGGTTTCAGCATCACGGCGGCCCGGTCCAGAAGCTCCCTCTGCCGCAGGGCGCACATCTGTGAGTTTTCCGGACTCCACTGTGATCTGGAAGCCGGTTCCTTGCGGAACATCCCTTCTCCCGAACAGGGGGCGTCCACCAGGATCCTGTCAAAGAAACAGGGAAAACGGCCGGAGAGGGTGTCCCCATCCTCATTGACCACCACTGCGTTGGGGATCCCCATACGTTCCACATTCTGGGAGAGGATCCTGGCTCTGGCGGGATGGATCTCATTGGCCACCAGAAGCCCCCTGCCGCCGAGACGCCCTCCGATGTGGGTGGTCTTTCCTCCCGGAGCAGCGCACAGATCCAGGATCCGCTCGCCGGGCTTCGGGTCCAGAAGCTCTGCGGCCGCCATGGCACTGGGTTCCTGGATATAGAAGACGCCGGCATCGTGAAACACATGTTTTCCCGGCCTGGTCTCCTCCTGGTAGTAATATCCTTCTTTGGCCCAGTGGACCTTCCTCAGGCCGAAGAGGGCCGTCAGCTTTTCTATATCCGTCTCCCCGCCGGATTTCAGGGGATTCAGACGCAGTCCCTGGGTTCTTTCATCGCTGTAACTGCGGAAAAATGCCTGATATTCTTCTCCCAGAAGCCGTTCCATCCGGGAGAGAAACGGCTCCGGGAGTTCCGGATACTGTTCTTCTGTTGTCATAGGGGAGCCTCCTTTCGGTTCTCAAAAAATGGAAATGCTTCGATGGCTTCCAGAATATCCTGAAAATCTTCCCGGGGAGCCAGGTCGATATACTGCCGCAGGATCTCGTTCTCCCGGTGTTTAAAGGGAGAGTAAAAGATATCGTACAGGTTATGGCCCCTCAGATAGATCCTGATCTCTTCAAAATGCTCCTTTAAGTCCTCTACGGTCTCTAAGTCTCTGCCCAGGACTTCTCTGAGACGGCAGCCGCTGGTGAGCCGGTACAGGTATTCTTTCCATTTGGAAAGGAGCAGCTGCCAGAAGGCCTCCTCGCTCTCCACGATGCCCAGAGCGGCCATGACCGCCGGATTGAGAAAATAATTTTCAAAGGAGTAATATTTCAGGATGAGCACATTGTGGCGGCGGACCTTGGGCAGTTTGTCTGCATCTTCCATATTCCGCTCATCATAGTAGGAGCACAGCTGGGAGGCCAGTTTCTCCGGGTCCTTGCCGTCGCTGTCCCTTATCATGAGAAACTGATCCTGGAGATATACCTGGTTCATGTATTTCAAATTGGCGTAAGTCTTGATATTGGTGCAGCTGTTGGTAGTCAGTATGGAGATCCGTGACAGCCGGCCCTCCCGGTCGCAGACCTCGGAGTAATATTTCTCCAGCAGCAGAGGCAGACGGCTTTTATCCTGTTTTCCCTCCACGATAAAGACAAAATTTACATTTAAAAGATCATTGGCCCCATAGCCCAGGTCATCCAGGATCTGGTCCACATCGGCGTGCTCCCTGACAAGGGGCCGGTGATCGGGACCGGAGACCACCTGGCAGAGCTGGCGGCTGGTAAAGTTGGCGATCAGATTAGGCGAATGGGTGGTAAAGATCACCTGGTTTTTCCTGGACAGGCGGAACAGGATGGCACCTGCCGTCTTCTGCAGGGAGGGATGGAGGAACAGCTCCGGATACTCTACCATGATGATGCTGGGGATCCTTTTTTCGCTGTCGATGTATGTTTCCAGCAGGGACAGCATGTAGATGCTCTTCATGCCGTTGCTTAAGTCTTCCACAGGGCCGGGCCGATGCTCAGGTGTGCGCCGGGTCTCTGCCGAGACGCAGAACAGGGAATCGGGATTGCAGGTGAGAGAATAGAGGATCTCTTCGGTCCCCCCGTTTTTCCGGTAGTTTTCATTGACCTTTTGGGAAAAACTGCTCAGGTTCAGCTGATACATCTTATATTCCAGGAGCCGGGCCGTCTCGCACAGCTTCAGCTCTTCCGGCTTTTTCTGGTTGATCAGGCCGATGCAGCTGAAGCATCGGCTGCATACTCTGGCCGGATTGAACATGCAGGTGTTGGAGCGCATGAGCATCAGCTGCTCGTCTTCCTGAAACATCAGCAGATCTTCCTGAAAAGCAGTCAGCTGCCGGCCCGTATCGATAAAGTACAGGCGGGGCAGCACTTCCGGGATGAAACGGTTGTGTTTGCGGAAGCCGTCGCTGTAGCGGATATCCCCGCTGTGGCTGATGACGCAGGTGAAGGACAGTTCCCGGCCGTCGAAGGAGGGAAGCTTGGCGGAAAAATCCCTCTTCCAGGCATCGGATCTCTTATACTGACTGACGATGCCTCCTGCCCGGAACTGGTCTAAGTCCTCCTCCGACAGGGACAGCACCATGGAGATCTCGATATTCTGCCTCTTCTCGTTAAAATCCAGGTCCGTCGCCTCATAGTTTCCCAAGGCGGCCCGGATAGCTTTTAAGATACCGGTCTTTCCCGTATTGTTCTTACCCACCAGGATGAGGGCGTTTTCGATATTGTGAATATCCAGATTCTGTACGGATCTGAAATTTCGGACAGACAGGCGGGTGATCTGCATGGGGACCTCCTTTCAGGGACGGGTATTGTCAAGGTCATTATAGCGAACTCCTGATCTGTCTGTCAATGTGAATGTTGCGTCTGGGGGCCGCCGTCAGTTCACGTCCTGCGCTTTGGCGCAATTGCCATATTTGTCATAAGAAGGAGGATTACATTGAAATTTTTCCATTTATCGGACCTTCACATCGGTCTGAAACTGATCAACAGAGATCTTGGAGAGGACCAGAGATATATTTTAAAACAGATCACGGAGGCCGCAGAGAGAGAAAAACCGGATGCGGTGGTCATCGCGGGAGACATCTATGACAAGGCGGTTCCCTCCGGTGAAGCCGTGGAACTGTTTGATGATTTTATCACGGATCTGACGGCGGCGCTTCCGGATGGGACGATCATGGTCATCAGCGGCAACCATGACAGTGCTTCCCGTCTGGACTGTTTCAGAAAGGTCCTGTCCGGACAGGGCCTGCATATGATCGGGATGCCGCCCCGGACGGAGGATGAGCATATAGAAAAGGTTACTCTGCAGGATGAATACGGCAGCGTAAATTTCTATCTGCTGCCTTTTGTAAAGCCTTCCATGGTGAGAGCCGTGGCGGGCACGGAGGAGAACGGCGGCAGCCTTTCCTATGATTCCGCCGTCCGCAGGCTTCTGGAGAGAGAGGCCGTGGACGAAAGCCAGCGCAATGTCCTCGTGAGCCATCAGTTCTATCTGCCGGCGGGAAAAAAGGCGGAGGAGACGGAGAGGATGGACTCGGAGATCCGGACCGTGGGAGATATCGATCAGGTATGTGCCGATGTTCTGGAGCCCTTTGACTACGGGGCCCTGGGCCATATCCATAAGCCTTCCCGGGCAGGCAGCAGCCGGTTCCGGTACTGCGGTACGCCACTGGCGTGTTCTGTCAGCGAGGCGGGGCAGGAAAAAGGCATCGTCATGGTGGAGATGGGGAGGAAGGGGGATGATATAAAGACCACGGTTCTTCCCCTCGTGCCTCTCCGTCAGGTGCGCATCATAAAGGGAAGCCTGAAGGAAGTCCTGGGACAGGCCTGCGGCGACTATGTCACGGTGATCCTGACAGACAGGGAGGATCTGGATGTCATGGACATGCAGGACCGCTTAAGGGCCGCCTTTCCCTGCCTTCTGGAGATCAGGCGGGAGGGCCTGAGACGGAACGATTACGGCCGGATTTCCGTGGAACAGGACCGCCTGGATCCGTTTGATCTGTGCTGCAGGTTTCTGCCCAGGCTGACGGAAGGCGAGAAAGAGATATTAAAAGACGTGATTCATACAGTCCGGGAGGTGAAATAAGATGAAACCGCTGAAACTGACCATGGAGGCATTCGGATCCTACGGAAAGAAGGTTCCTCCCATTGATTTTCGGGAACCGGCCCAGAACCTTTTCCTGATCACAGGGGATACGGGGGCAGGCAAGACCACCATCTTTGATGCCATTGTTTTTGCCCTCTACGGGGAAGCCAGCTCCAACATAAACAAAAAGGATGGAGCGGAGCTGCAGAGCCAGTTTACAGGCCTTGAGGTGGAGCCTTTTGTGGAACTGACCTTTTCCGGAAGATCGGAGCAGGATATCTACACTGTGCGCCGGGTTCCCAGACACAGGCGGCCTCTGAAAAAGGGGACCGGCATAAAGGACGAAAAGGAGTCCGTGGTACTGACCATGCCTGACGGCACCGTGTATCCGGAGAAGGACACGGATAAGAAGCTGGTGGAGATCCTGGGGCTGACCAAAGAACAGTTTATGCAGGTGGCCATGATCGCTCAGGGGGAATTTATGGAGCTTTTGAGGGCCAGATCCGACGAGAAAAAGGTCATATTCCGGAAGCTGTTCGGAACGGAGGTTTTTCAGGATATCGCCGACGAACTGGGCAGACGGAAGAAGGAAAAAGAAAAGGAGATGGCGGCTGTCAGGACCGCATACCAGACGGAGGCGGCTCATATACAGATCCCCGGAGACTATGAACACGCAGAGGAACTGGAGGAGCTGAGACGAAGGATCACGGCCGGGGATAAGGTTACGGTCACGGATATGGAACAGCTGCTGGAGAGTCTGAGGCTGCTGTGTACCTGTCTGGAGGAGAAGACAGAGAAGGCAGGCGAAACGTATGCAAAGGCCTGTGAGCTCCGGGATGCCAGAAGGGATGCCTGCGGGGAAGCCGAACATGTGCTGAAATTTTTCCGGCAGCTGGACCAGGCCGGCAGGGATCTGGCCTGGTGCAGGGAGCAGGAGCCGGAGATGAGAGAGATTGCAAGGCTGATCGCCGGGATCCAGGCTGCCTGTGAGATCAGGGCAGAATACAGCAGATATGAGGAAGCTGTCAGGATGGCGGATGATGTCAGGAGAAAAGGGAGAGAACAGAAGGAGCTTCTGCCTGAGCTTAAAAAAAGAGCCAGGGAGGCAGAGGAGGCAGAATCCGCGGCCAGAGAGGGGTATGACAGGGAACTGGAGCATTACAGCCGGGTATCGGCGGCCGTAGCCGCGGCCATGGAACTGTTTGCCAGGATCGACCGGGGGAAGAAGGAGACGGAAGAGAAGGAAGAGGAACACAGACAGGCCGGGGCAGATCTGGAAAGGCAGGAGCGAGCCCTGGCGGATCTGGAGAGTCTGGAGCGGCAGTGGAGAGAAAAGTCGGAAGAACTGAAAGATACGGGAAGGCTGCTGGCTCTGTGCGAGAACAAAAAGAGGGAAGCCGCCGGGCTGGCAGAGGCAGCGGCAGAGGCCGGTAAGCTGGATGAGGAGGCAGGAGCGCTGGAGAAGGAGGCGTCCGCAGCCAGGGAGGCCTACGGTCTGGCCAGAGAGGAATACGAGCAGGAAAACGGCCGTTATGAAGCTGCAAGGAAAGCATTTCTCGATGCACAGGCCGGCTTTCTGGCCATGGAGCTCCGGCCCGGTTTTCCCTGTCCGGTCTGCGGCTCCACAGAACACCCCGCTCCCTGCCGTCAGACCGGAGGTCATGAGAAGATATCACGGGAAGAGCTGGATTGTCTGGGGGAGAAGGTAAACCGTCTCCGGGTCCGTCAGGAGGAAGCGGCCTCCCGTTCCAGGTCCCGGACGGACATGGCGGAAGAAAAGAGACGGCAGGCCCAGACGGCAGCCGGTAAGCTCCGTCTCCGTGCGGAGGAGACTATCCCCCGTGGTCCGGGAGAGCCGGAGGCACGGCGGCACGATTCGGCGCAGACGGCAGCAGAACAGATGAGGGAGGAAACGACGGACCTTAGACAGATCCGGGACAGGATCTGTCTGTGGCAGAAACAGATCGGGAATGAGGAAAAGGATCTGAAAGACAGGGCCAGGATCCTGGAACAGGTCCAAAGATCTCTCGCGGAAGCCGGGGAGAAAAAAGAGAGACTGAGGGAAGCCGCGGCACAGGCCCGTAACAGAGTCATGGAGACGGCGGCGGCGCTGGAAGGCAGCCGGGCGGCTCTGGCGGGGCTGGAACAGTCCAGAGAATATGCCGGTCCCCGGGAAGCCGGGAGAGCGGGACAGGAGGCCGGGGAGAGGAAAGAGATCCGGGAGAAGGCTTACAGAGAAGCGGCCGGAGAGACGGAGCAGGCCAAAAAAGCCAGAGACCAGGCGGAGACCCTGATCCGGAGATATGACCAGGAGCTTCCGGGTCTGGATAAAGAGGTTCTGGACCGCAGAGAGAGGTATGAGGCGGAGGCTTCCCGAAAAGGCCTGGCAGAAAAACAGTGGAGAGAGCTGACGGAGAACTACAGCAGGGATGACTGCGACAGACTCCGGGAGAAGGCGGAGGCCTTCGGCAGGAAGCAGGCAGCAGCCGCTCAGATGGCCGCGGCAGCCAGAGAGGCCATCGGCAGCAGAGAGCGGCCCGATATGGAAAAGCTGCAGCAGCTGCTGGAAGAGGCGGAAGCCGGGCGGAGACAAGCAGAGGCAGTGTGGGAACAGGATAAGACGGATTACAGGGCGGATGATCAGGCATTAAAGGCTCTGGAGCCCAGGATGGAGGAGCGGAGGCGCATCGTGGAAGAGCACACCCGCCTGGATACTCTCTACAGCCTGGTGTCCGGCAAGGTCACCGGAGCCAGGATGGACCTGGAGACTTATGTGCAGCGGTACTATCTGGAGCAGATTCTCCGCAGGGCCAACCGCAGGTTCCTGGACATGTCGGCCGGGCAGTTTGAACTGAGGCTGTATGATCTGGAGAAGGCGGGAGAGGGCAGAAACCGGGGACTGGACCTGATGGTCTGCTCCAATGTGACAGGAAAAGAAAGAGAGATCCGGACCCTGTCGGGAGGAGAGTCTTTTATGGCGGCTCTGTCCCTGGCTCTGGGCATGGCGGATCAGATCCAGGAGACCTCCGCGGCCGTGAACCTGGAGATGATGTTTATCGACGAGGGATTCGGCTCCCTGGATGGCCATTCCAGGAATCAGGCGGTGAGAGTACTGCAGGAGATGGCAGGCGGATCCAGGCTGATCGGCATCATCTCCCATGTGACGGAGCTGAAACAGGAGATCGACGATCAGCTGATTGTGACGAAGGACGAAAACGGAAGCCATGCCAGGTGGCAGATCAGCTGAGGAAAACAGAGAAAAAGCTGCCTCCTTCATGCAGACGGGAGGCAGCTTTTGAGTATGTTCATAAAAACCATCTATTTCCTGAAACTGTCCAGGTTATATTTCAGATCAAGGAACTGGTTAAAGTTCTTATTATAAGTCTTCTCCAGATCCGCGCTGTACCCTACGATCATCTGAGGCTGCTCTGCCGCATAGGTTCTCAGGGCATCCTGGGTCTGCTTCTCGGTCAGGGAGATATGAGCGACGCTCTTATCCACGGAGAACAGCCGCATCTCGCTGACGCTGTTTCTGCCGGTCCGGCTGTAGTAGTAGCCCCAGATCAGGTCCTTGTTAGGCAGAATCTCGGCCTTATTGCCCAGCATGTAGACAGTCCACTGTTTTCCGATCCATACGGTAGATCCCACCAGATGAGCCTGACGGAAGTCTTCCTCGATGGCGGATATGGATACGCTGCTGTCCTTCTGCAGATACTTCTGGATGTTCTTCATGTAGGCATTGCTGAAGAGACCCATGGCACTGAGAACTCCGAAGATCACGAAAAAGCCTGCAACGGCCATGAGGACCCAGAATAAGGGGCCGTTTAAGCCTCCGATGTTCTTTGTGTCCAGTTCATAGAAAAGGAAATGGTCAAATTCGGTCTCGCTGATCTGCAGCTCTGCCAGAGCGCTTCGGAAATACCGTTCCGTGGCCGCATCCATCTTGTTCCAGACGCCGGTGATCTTAACCGGTTCAGGAGGAGCGGTCTTGCCGGTCTCATCGCCCAGATAGGCAAAGGCCTCATCGATCTTGGTGTTCATCTCGCTCTGCCTTTTTTTGTTCAGGTAGATGCTGTAAAAATACCAGACGGATGCTCCCTTTTCGTAGTCGTCAACGGACTGGAAAGTCAGATAGCTGTATCCGTTGGTAGTGGTGGTGCTTCCGCCGTATTTCTTTGTGGTGGTGGTTGTGTGCTCCACATAGTCATAGAGGAAGAACTCGGCATCGATGGTGACATATTTCCCTTCATAAGATGCCGGATCTGCGGTGATATCCAGCTCCGTGGGACCGGTGATCACGTCAAAGATGGCAAATTTCGTGACAGCCAGAAGCACGGCGATGACGATGACCGAAATAACGATCCGCCAGATGTTGGATGTTCTGGCCTTTTTTCTCAGTGTCTCTAACATAATATCCCCCTTTGTATAATTTGATGTACTGCATTTAACAATATACTATATTTTGCGATTTCCGTCTATACCTATTTTTAATAATCGGGCCGGAAAAACAGAGATATCCGGACGGAAGATCAGCCTCCGGCACGGTAATCGCCGGGCGTTTTGTGAGTAAGCTTTTTAAACTGGCGGGCAAAATATTTTTCGTCTTCAAATCCCACCGCATAGGCGATATCCCGGATCTTTAAGTTTGGGTCCGCCAGCATGACTTTGGCGTGTTCGATCCGGATCTGGTTCAAGTAGGTCAGCATACTGACTCCGAAGGTATCTTTGAATTTCCGGCACATGTAGTCCTTGTTGATGAAAAACAGTCTGGCATAATCGGCCTGGACAAAAGGCCTGGCGTAGTTCAGCTCCATGTACTGGGCGATCTGGTGCATGCGGTCTGTGTTGGAGCTGCTTTGTCTGGCCTCATCACAGAGGAGGAGCAGGTCAGCGTTCATGGCCTGGTTCATCAGGTCTCTGGAGAACGTCAGATCCTCATCGAGAAAATTCTCATAGGAGAACAGGCAGCTGTCGGGATCATGAGTAAAGTCCGGGTTCTGCCTGCGGAACATGGATACGTATTCCTCGTACAGTTCCCGAAAGTCCAGGATAGCCTGACGGATATGGGAAAGCCGGACAGTCTTATCCGGGAGGGCGTCTGAAAGCCAGTCCCGGGTGAAACGGCGGATTTCCTGCCGGTCTCCTACCAGAAGCGCGGACCGGCCTTTTTTCTCCAGACCGTGGGGATGGGGCCGGTCAGAGGAGGTGTTCTCCTGATCCGGCCGGGAGACGGCGGTTTCACAGATCATCATGGGGCCGGGAGCCTGGGTTTCACAGAAAAAGAAGGCATCTCTGGCAGCCTGACAGGCCTGGGCGATCTGGTCCGGGAAACCGTACTCCCGGCTGATCCCCATATGGAAGGGATATCTGCAGGAGGAGAACAGGGCATGGGTGGTTTTCTGAAGGAAAGCCACGGCGGAATCCTGGTCTTTATAGAGGAAGAGGAAGATCTCGCCGGAGATACCGGGGCGGGACAGGACGATTCCGTTGCCGGACCGGTCAAAATATTCCAGCAGCCTGGTCTGAAACTGCTCCAGCAGTTCCAGGGCCTCCGGCTGCTTTACAGGCAGATAGCCGATATGGTAAAAAGCGGCTCTGCAGTGATGGATTTCGGAGAATCCCGGGTTGACCTGAATCAGTTCTTCACAGGCTGTCCTGTCATCAGGCTCGTCCATCATTTTGAGCAGAAGGATTCCTGAATAGAGATTGGACAGAGACTGGACCTGATCTTTCAGATTCTGGCGCTGTTTACAGGATTCCTGCTCTGCCTTCCAGTTGTCCACAGCTTTTTTCACCACCTGGATCAGGGTGTCCGCCTCCAGAGGTTTCAGAAGATAGTCGGTGCAGCCCTTTGTGAGCATGGTCCTCACATATTCGAAATCATTGTGCCCGGAGACGGCTATGACCTTGATGGACGGGTAATCGGAAGCGATGAAAGACATCAGATCCATGCCGTTCTGATCATCCATGACAATATCGGTGATCACCAGCTGGGGAGCTTCCCGGCGGATGATCTCCATGGATTCCGTCACGCTGGAAGCAGTAAAGATATGGTTGATCCCCAGCTGCTGCCAGGGCACCAGGAGCCGGATTGCCTGGATAACATGATATTCATCGTCACAGATCAGTACTTTCATGGTCAGCCTCCTTTTTGCAGTGGTTGTGAGAGTCAGCGGTCCAGAGCGTCTCATAAGTCAGATGGAGATACACCGTGGTTCCGCCTTCTTCATTGGCAGACAGTGTGAGATCACAGTCTCTGCCGAAATTCAGCAGCAGTCTCAGCAGTACGTTGGAGAGGCCGATATTGTTGGAAGCATAAGGATTTTCCATCTTTTCCGCCTCCTCGGAACTGCTTTCCAGACTGGAAAAATGATGAGGGGTAAACAGCCGGTTCACATAGACTTTTTTCAGTTCCTTCAGCCGGCTGTTGATCTGAAAGAGCTGTTCCGGGGAGGGAGCGCATCCGTTGTCCGACACATAGACAGACAGAATTCCCTTTTCCTTCAGGCAGGCGCCCACCGTCAGACGGCCCTGATCCTTTTTCAGCAGATGCCCGTGTTTGAAAGAGTTTTCAATCAGAGGCTGCAGGAGCATCTTGGGCACCGTGACGGAAGTGACAGCCGGACCAAGATCCCACCGGACGGACAGATGGTTGGGAAACCGTATCTTCTGGAGGGTAATATATCGGTTTACATGGCTGACCTCCTCTTTTAAGGATACCAGAGTGTGGTTGATATCCATGGAATACTGAAGCAGCTGGCCGAAGGAGGAGATATAATTGTACTGTTCCTTGTCATGGTGCTCCAGGGATTTGGTGGCCAGACACTGGAGGGTGTTGTAGATAAAGTGGGGGTTGATCTGAGCCTCCAGCATCTTCAGCTCCGTGGTGCGGTTGATGATGTCCAGTTCATACTGGCGGATGATAAAGTTATTGATCGTATCCAGCATCTCTTCCAGAGAGTTAAACAGAACCCCGATTTCATCCTGATCCTGGTAGGACACATAGTCGGAAAACCGGGCGTTGACATTTTTAATGTTGATGGACTTCATGAATTCCGAGGCTTTCTTTAACGGGCGGGTATAGTGGAGTATGGCAAAGGCATCCACGGCGGTGGCCACCATAAGGCAGAGAATATAGGCGGACAGAAGAGTGAAAAGCTGCCGGTTGGTGTTCCGGTGGATCAGGCTTTTGGGGATGGATTTGACCATATACCAGTCCATGGTGGCAGAGGAGATCTGTTTGCAGATCCGGATGTCTTCGCAACAGGTGCGGTCCACATAAAATCCCCGCTCTCCGGCTTCCTGAGTGAGACGGATCATCTCTGCCGGCCATTGCCGGGCCAGGCTTCCTCCTATGAGAGTTTCATCGGAGGCAAAAATCACATGTCCGCCGGAATCCAGGATATAAAATTCTTCCGTGTCGTCGTAGAGAAAACGGCACAGTCTTTCCAGAAGATCCATGGAGATGTCCACGGACACTTCTCCTACAGGCCGGCCCAGATTGGGCAGATGGTACAGAGGGATACAGACCGTAAATACCAGGTCTTCCGGGTCCGAGGCAGTAAATGTGGAAAATTCCTGGGAGGAGAGGGACATATGGTTCAGCTGATGTCCGTAGTTGGTGGGCCGGTGGGGAGGCAGGATGTAGGCCTGTAACGTAGGGACCGGCGGAACGGTCTCGGCTTCCGGAAATTCCTGCCGTTTTAAATATCTCTGAAGGTTGCCTGTGGTAAGAAGCAGGGAATGTTCGGATTTATAAGCCGCAAACCGGATCTGGACAGCTTCCGGGGTCACGGAATATATGGTGGTCAGATAAGAGAAGACCCGGGAAGAATTGGCGGATTCGGTGTGGGAAAATGTGGAGGCGCTGCGGGAGAACAGGAGATCTCCCAGGGCGCTGTTTAAGTAGATCCCCTTGTTGGCCACATCCACCGTGGTGGCGATGGCGTGTTCGATGTTGTGGGCAGCCGCTTCCCAGCTTTTTTCCGTCTGGTTGATATACTGCTCCTCCGCGGAAGTCCGCATGTTGGAATAGAAAAAGACACAATACAGGGACATGGAAATAACAGCTGCCAGGATCAGCGTGGACAGCAGTTTATAGCTGATGCTCTTATAGGCTGTTTTCATATTATTTCTCCATTCAATGTGATTTATCTGTTATTAGCGAAAGATTCTTTTTAATTTGAATAAAGTATAGTAAAAAAAATCCATTATGTATATAAAAAAATACGAAAGGTCAAAAATGTCCACTATTTTGTCAAAAATGGTAGTGTGGAGAAAGTGCTCAATTTAGTATGATAGTGTCAGAAAAAAAGTAAGCAGAATGTACAAAACAGGAGGGGGAATTTTGCCTATGTCACTGAAAACACAAAAAAAGATGAGAAGCATAAGCAACTATATTTTGTTTATGGGTCCTGCGGTGCTTCTGTTTGTCGTAATCGGCCTGATCCCGTTTTTTTATGAGATCTGGTATTCTTTTACCAACTGGGACGGGATCCATGCAGACTATAAATTTGTGGGACTGAAAAACTATCTGGATGTACTGACCAGTGACACCAAGTACTGGACCTCCATGTGGTTTACGGTCAAGTTCGCCGTATGTGTGGTGGTTCTGTCTAACTTCATCGGATTCTGGTGGGCTTACGGTCTGTCGAAAAATATCCCGTTCCGAAATGTGATGAGAGCCGGATTTTACCTTCCGAGAATCGTGGGAGGCGTAATCCTGGGCTTTCTGTGGCGGTTTATCATCACGGAACTTTTTCCTCTCATCGGGAAACTGACAGGGATCGGCTGGTTTTCCCAGGCATGGTTCCAGACGGAATCCTCCTCTTTCTGGGCCATGGTCATCGTTATGACCTGGAGTATGGCCGGATATATGATGATCATCTATGTGGCGGGTCTGACCTCCATATCCAGCGATTATATCGAGGCCGCCACCATCGACGGGGCCAAGTCGGGCCATGTGCTCAGATATATCATCCTGCCCCTTCTGATGCCCGCGTTTACTCAGTGTCTGTTTTTAAGCATGGTCAATTCGCTGAAAGTGTACGACCTGAATATTTCCCTTACCAACGGAAATCCCTTCCGGCTTTCGGAGGCAGTTACCATGAACGTATACCAGACCGCTTTTTCTTCCAATAAGATGGGATACGGAAGCGCCAAAGCGCTGATACTGGTACTGGTGATCGCCTGCGTCAGCCTGATCCAGGTAGCCATCACCACAAGGAAGGAGGTTGAGCTGTAATGAAAGCCAAAAAAAGGATTACATACTGGGCCACGGTCACAGCCTTGGCAGTGAGTCTGCTCATCGTGCTGGTCCCCTTCTATATTGTAGTGTCCAATTCCTTTAAACCTTATTCCGAGATAGCCAAGTATATTTTTGCCCTTCCAAAGGAATTTACTTTCCGGAACTACTCGGAGGCGTGGAGGAGACTGAATTTTGCAAATTCCCTGAAGAACACCGCGGTGATCGCCGTGTTTTCCAATGTGGGCGGAGTGCTCTTTGCCAGTATGTGCGGCTACTGGATCACCAGACATCCCAACAAGCTGACAAAAATGGTGTACTTTGTGCTGATCGCCTTCATGTCCATTCCGTTCCAGGCATTGATGATCCCCTTTGCCAAGATCACCAAGGGCCTGAACCTGACCAACAGCCTGTGGGGCTTAAGCATCTGTTTCTGGGCTCTCACGGTTCCCATCAGCACCTTCATCACCGCAGGCGCCGTGAAGAGCGTGCCTATCGAGATCGAGGAGTCGGCCCTGATCGACGGCTGCTCCCATTTCGGGACTTACTGGATCATCGTGTTCCCGTTGATCAAGGCCTCTATCTTTACCTTTGCCACCATCAATACCCTGTGGTTCTGGAATGATTATCTGATGACCCAGCTGATGCTCTCCAAGAAAGCTTTGAGGACGATTCAGATCTCCATGCAGGCGCTGTTCAACGAAGCGTTTTTTGCCTGGGATGTGGCTCTGGCAGCCCTGACCCTGGCCATCCTTCCTCTGTTCATCTTCTTTGTCATCGCTCAGAAGCAGGTTCTGGCAGGAGCCTCTGCGGGAGCCGTAAAGGGATAAAAGAAGGATCTCTTAAGTTACCTGTTTCAGCTTCGGCTGATTCATGATAAATATTTTTAATCAAAGGAGGAAATACTATGAAAAAAAGTTTGGCAGTTCTTTTGGCTATGTCTATGACTGCAGCATCTCTGGCAGGCTGCGGTTCTGGAGATTCAGGCAATGCCGGGACTCAGGCGGCTCAGACCACTCAGGCAGCTGCCGAGACAAAGGCAGGAGGCGGGGAAACCCCGGCAGAGACCCAGGCAGCCGCATCCGACAAGGCTCCCGGCTCTGTTGATCTGACCATCATGCTGGCTCTGGGACAGTGGACAGACAACTTTGACGCGGTTATCGAAGCCTACAAGGCGGAGAACCCTCAGATCGGAACCATCGAGTATGAGTTCCCCAGTTCATCCACCTACTGGGATCTGCTGAAAGGCTATCTGTCTGCAGGAACCATGCCGGACATCTTCGGCTGTGGTGTAGGCGAGCAGATCGCCAACTGGAACGAGTATCTGGCAGATTTAAGCGATCTGGAATCGGCCGGTGATTTAAGCGCCGATCAGGTAGCCATGTGCTCCATGGACGGAAAGACGGTTCAGGTATTCCCGATCCACATGGAAGGCTGGGGCATCCTGTACAACATGAAGTATTTAAAGCAGGTAGGCTGGGAGAAGACTCCTGACACCATCAGCGAGATGGAGCAGCTGTGCAAGGACCTGGAAGCAGCAGGGATCAAACCCTTTGTACATCACTATGCAGAGACTTCCCTGAGTCTGACCAATCATCTGGGCAGCACCTGGATCACTGTAAAAGACGATCCTCTGGGATATTTTGAAGAACTGAAATCAGGAAAAGACATGGATCTGGCCAATGATCCCGACTTGAACGCCATGCTGGATTACTATGACCTGGTGATCCCCTACGGCAACGAGGATGCCATCGCCACAGATAAGTGGGTCGGAAGAAACTCCTTCTTCCTGGAGGAAGCCGCCATGGTTGACGACGAAGGTTCCTGGGAGATCCCCAACATCATGGATGTCAATCCGGAACTGGCCGATCACGTAGTACAGGGTATGGTGCCCATCTCTGACGAGCCCGGAAAGAACAAGCTGCAGACGGCTACCATCTATGCCGCAGTCTATAAGGACAGCCCGGAAGTAGAAGAAGCCAAGAAATTCCTGAACTATCTGGCATCCAGCGAGTATGCGACAACCTGGAATCAGGAAGTTATGGGTAATATCCCGGGTCTGGGAAGCGTAGAAGTTTCCGAGAACTTAAACTGCCTGGGCAAAGACGTATTTGCTCTGCTGCAGGAGGGCAGAACCCATGAGGTTATGACTCCCTGGACTCCCGACGAAGTAAAAGACAGCCTGGGCGAAGTATGGTCTCTGTATGTAGGAAGACAGATCGACCGTGAAGAGTTCTTCAAGCGCTACCAGGAAGTGTGGACCAATTACGCTGCCAATAAATAACCCTATTCAGGCCTGGCCTGGGGACAGATAAGGAGGATAAGACATGGCGATCCATATTGCCAGAAATGAGGATGTGATCCCCAAGTATGACGAGGCGGGATTTTCCAGAGTGGAAGTTCTGGCCGGAACTTACGACGGAGGGATCCGGAATTATAAATGTTTCCTGAAAGCAGGAAGCAAGGTATCTCCGGAAGTTTACGGGGACAGGCTGGTGTTGTTCTTCTTCGGAAAAGGAAGAGGATATGTGTCTGACGCGACAGATGCCCATCATATTGAGGAACTGTGCTTCTATGCTCCTCACTTTGATAAAGTGCCTTATGAGATCCATGCCGTTACGGATATGGAGTTCATGATGTGCATCGTGGAGATGAACCAGTGGGACTGGAAAGTATACAACGGTTCTCACATCCGTCTTCCTTTCTTCCGCACCATCAGCCAGTGTGTCAAGTACGATCAGGACTGCAAGGGACCTAATACCACTTCCTGGTTTGTGATCACCGGGCAGCAGCTGGGCCGTATCATGATCGGCGTGGTGAGAGCCATGGGAGAAGGAACGACAGAAGAAGGACACCCTGCAGTGGAGCAGTGGAATTACTGTGTAGGCGATTCCGACTTCAGCCTGACCGTAGACGGCGAGACCGTTAACACAAAGGCAGGAGACTGGAGCTATGTTCCCGCAGGTCTGGATCATACTCTGGTGGCAGAGCCCGGCAAGGAAGTATACTATGTATGGTTCGAGCATTTCACGAAAGAGAAAGATTTCATCGTGAAGCCGCTTCCGGAAAAAAAGTAGAGGAGGGATAGAAAATGGCTGAATATTATCTTATAAAAAGCGGGGATATCCCTCAGGATTACGATGACCACGGATTTGCCATGAGCGAGCTGCTTCCGGGAACTTACGACGGAGGGATCCGGAATTACAAATGCTTCCTGAAAGCAGGCTGCCAGGTATCTCCCGAACTTCGGGGAGAAGACACAGTACTTCTGATGTTCGGCAAAGGAAAAGGATACATCACATCCGAGCATGAGATGCACCGGATCACGGAACTGTCTTTCTATGCACCGAATTTTGACAAAGAACCCTACACCATCCATGCGGTGGAGGATATGGAATTTGTTCTCAGCGTGGTAGAGATGAACCAGTGGGACAAGGAGCTTTACGAGGCCTGCCATGTACGCCTTCCCTTCTTTATGAAGCTGAGCGATGCCGTGATTTACGATCAGGACTGCAAAGGCCCCAACACGACCTCCTGGCATATCTTAAGCCCCAAGCAGCTGGGCCGTATCATGGTAGGAGTGGTCAGAGCCGTAGGCGAGGGCACCACGGAGGCCGGACATCCCAAGGTACATCAGTGGAACTACTGTGTGGGAGATTCGGATTTCCACTTGAAAGTGGGAGATCAGCCGGCTGTGGATCATAAAGCCGGAGACTGGAGTTTCATCCCTGCCGGACCGGACCACGCTCTGGTGGCAGACCCGGGTAAGGAAGTGTTCTATGTCTGGTATGAGCACTATACCAGAGAAAAAGACTTCTGTATCACCCTGGCCAAAGGGCAGGAGTACGACGGAGAGTATTAAATATCTGTTATAACGGAAATCAGATACAGCCGGAACCGACGTTTCTTTAAAGAGAAACCGGTGCCGGCTGTATCTGCATCTCATGGTTCCGGGCTTAACGCAAAATTAACACGGAAAGTCATGGTAAAACCTGTTGTTGTCATGTATAATGAAAGCATTGACAAAAAAACAACAGAGGAGGCCGGAAAACTGTGAGACTGTATAAACCAAAGCTTCAGGAAAAACTGGAGGAGGCATTCAAAGCGGTCCTTCCGGTTATGGGGATCGTACTTTTTTTATGCTTCAGCGTGGCTCCGGTGCCGCCGGGGATCCTGCTGGAGTTTCTGGCAGGAGGGGTGCTGCTGATCGTCGGCATGATGTTCTTTACCCTGGGGGCAGAGCTTTCCATGACTCCCATGGGGGAGAGGGTGGGAAGCACTATGACCAGAAGCAAAAGACTGTGGGTTATGGTGGTCCTGGGCTTTATCCTGGGATTTGTGATCACCATATCGGAGCCGGATCTGCAGGTGCTGGCAGGGCAGGTGCCCTCCATCCCCGGCACGGTTCTGATCCTTGCCGTGGCCTGCGGGGTGGGGATCTTTCTGGTGGCCGCCCTGGTGCGTATGCTCTTTGGCATTGCCCTGGCTCCTATGCTCATTGTACTGTACACCGCAGCCCTGATCCTGGCTTTTTTTGTGCCCGGGGATTTCCTTGCCGTTGCCTTTGATTCCGGCGGCGTGACCACAGGGCCCATGACGGTGCCTTTTATCATGGCCATGGGTGTGGGTATCGCCTCCATCCGAAACGACAAACATGCGGCCGACGACAGCTTCGGCCTGGTGGCCCTGTGTTCCGTGGGGCCTGTGCTGGCAGTGCTGCTTCTCGGCATGATCTTTCACCCGGAGGGCAGCAATTATGCTGCCGCCCAGCATATGGAGGCGGCTGACTCGGTGGCTCTCAGGCAGATGTTCACCTCGTCAATCCCTCATTACATGGTGGAGATCGGCATGTCCATGCTGCCGGTTCTGGTGTTTTTCGCCTTGTTTCAGGTGGTTTCCCTGAAGATGGATAAGCGGTCTCTGGGAAGGATCCTGGTGGGCCTGGTGTATACCTATGTGGGCCTGGTGCTGTTTCTCACGGGGGCCAATGTGGGATTCATGCCGGCGGGAAGCTTTCTGGGCCAGACTCTGGGCGGGCTTTCCATGAGATGGATCGTCATACCCGTGGGCATGGTGATCGGCTATTTTATCGTCCTGGCGGAGCCTGCAGTCTATGTGCTGATGAAGCAGGTGGAGGAACTGACAGACGGAGCCGTGTCCGGAACTGCCATGAAGATGAGCCTGTCTATCGGTGTGGCCGTATCCATCGGGCTGGCCATGACCAGGGTCCTGACGGGGATGTCCATTCTCTGGTATGTGATCCCCGGATATATCCTGGCCCTGGTCCTGACCTTTGTCACTCCAAGGATCTTTACGGCTATTGCCTTCGACTCCGGCGGCGTGGCTTCGGGGCCTATGACGGCGGCTTTTCTCCTTCCCTTTGCCATAGGCGTCTGCCAGGCAGTGGGAGGGAATCTGGTGCGGGATGCCTTCGGAGTGGTGGCTATGGTGGCCATGACGCCGTTGATCACCATCCAGACCCTGGGACTCATCTATCAGCTGCGCACCAGAAGAGGCATGGTGCCGGTGACGGCAGACGGCGGGGATCTGGGACTGGAGATTTACGGAGATTACGATATCATCGAATTATAAGGAGGAACCAAGCAGATGAGCGGACTTTATCTGATGACGACCATCGCAAACCGGAATATGCTGCCTAAGTTCCTTGGATTTTATCAGGAGCAGGGAGTTCTGGTCAATCTCATCACCCTGGGGCGGGGCACTGCCACCAGCGAGGTGATGGACTATTTCGGCCTGGAATCGGCGGAGAAGGCAGTGCTTTTCGGTGTGGTGACCGACGACAGCTGGAAGAGCCTGAAAAAGGCGCTCCAGAACCGGTTCCGCATCGACGTGCCGGGAACCGGCATCGCTTTTACGGTGCCCCTGGCCAGCATAGGCGGGAAAAGGGAACTGAAATTTCTGACAGAGCATCAGGATTTTGTGAAAGGAGAGGAAGGGACATTGAAGGATACGACCCATGAACTCCTGGTGGTCATCGCCAACCAGGGATACAGCAATCTGATCATGGAGGCAGCCAAGAGCGCGGGAGCAGGAGGCGGCACGGTGATCCATGCCAGAGGGACGGGGATGGAGAGGGCGGAGAGCTTTTTCGGAGTGTCCCTGGCCTCGGAGAAGGAGATCATCTTTATCGTCAGCCGGACCGGACAGAGAAACGGGATCATGAAGGCGGTCATGAAGGACGCGGGTATGGAGAGCAAGGCCAAATCCATCATCTTTTCTCTCCCCGTCACCAGTACTGCCGGTCTGCGTCTTGTGGAGGATGAACAGAGTGACTGACGGGTATTATACCTCGGGAGAATTTGCCAGGAAAGCCAGGGTGACCATAAGGACCATCCGGTTTTACGACAGGCAGGGGATCTTAAAGCCCAGCAAGGTCAGCGAGGCGGGATACCGGCTCTACACCGACGAGGATTTCGGCCGTCTCCAGAAGATCCTGTCCTTAAAATATCTGGGATTTTCTCTGGAGGAGATCATGGCCCTGACCATCAACGACGACAGAGAGGATATGGCCAATTCCCTGAAGCTTCAGAAAGAGCTGATCCGCAAGAGAATCCGGCATCTGCAGATGATGGAGCAGACTTTGGAGGATACTTCCAGGCTGGTGGGGGATTCCGGGGAGATGGACTGGAACAGCATCCTGAATCTGATCCACATCACCAATATGGAACATGCGGTAGTGGATCAGTACAAGACCTCTGTCAACATCAACGCCCGCATCGAGCTGCACCGGCGGTTTTCCCACAATCCGGTTCCCTGGTTTTCCTGGATCGTCTCCCGGATACCTTTCGGGGAGATGGATACCATTTTGGAGGTGGGCTGCGGCAGCGGACAGCTGTGGAAGGAGATCCCGCCGGAGGAGCTTGAGAAAAAGGAGATTCATGTGACGGATGTATCCTCCGGCATGGTGGAGGATGCAGCGGAGCTTCTGAGGAAAAGCGGGAGGGGCAGCCTGATCTTCGAGACAGAGGACTGCCAGAACCTGTCCTATGAGTCCGGAAGCTTTGACGGGGTCCTGGCCAACCATGTGCTGTTCTACGTGAAAAATCTGCCAAAAGCCCTGGAGGAGATCCGCCGGGTGTTAAAGCCGGGTGGAGTCTTTTACTGCAGTACCTACGGCCGGGAGCACATGAAGGAGATCACCTCCCTGGTTCAGGAGTTCGACTCCAGGATCACCTTGTCCGAGGTGGCTCTCTATGAGCTGTTCGGCCTGGAGAACGGGGAGGGGATGCTGAAGGAGACCTTCGGCAGGGTGGAGAAGATTCTGTACGACGACTATCTTCTGGTGGATGAGGCAGAGCCTCTTCTGGACTATATCCTGTCCTGCCACGGCAACCAGAGTGAGTTCCTGAGCAAGAGACAGCTGGAGTTTAAGCGCTTCTTACAGAGAAAGATCCGGGACAAGAGGGCTCTGCGCATCACAAAAATGGCCGGCATGTTTGTATGCCGGCCATGATCAGAGCAGAGATCAGTCAGAAGAGGGGCCGGTCTGTCCCCGGTATTCGTTGGGCGACATGCCGGTAGTCCTGTGAAACTGGCGGGAAAAATATTTCTCGTCCTCGAATCCTACCAGATTGGCCACATCCTTGATCTTTAAGCCCGGATTTTCCAGAAGCTCTTTGGCCCTGTCGATGCGGATCTGGTTTAAGTAGGAGATCATGCTCACATGAAAGGTATTCTTAAACTTCCGGCACATATAATTTTTGTTGATGAAGAACAGCTGGGCGCAGGCAAACTGGCTGAAGGGTTTGTCATAGTTTAAGCGGATATAGTGAGCGATCTGATAGATCACATCGTTCTGGGGATGGAAGGTGGGAGAGGTCAGTTCCCCGGACAGCTGAAACATCTCCATCTTCACGGCATTTTTAAAAGAACCCAGGGAAAAGAGCCCTTCTTCATCCAGAAACTGGCAGTAGGAAAAAGGGGCGGTCGGAGTGGGATGGAGGTGTGGGTACTGCCCTGTCAGTTCCCTGCGCCAGCTCTCCACCAGAGCCCTGAACCGGTCTACGACAGCCAGACCATGTCCGAGAGGGCTTACAGGGCCGGGGAACAGGGCCCGGATCCACACCTGGATGGAGTCGTCAAACAGCTTTTCGTTGCCGGTAATGAGGGCGGAGAACAGTTCCCGCTCCAGATCCGGATATTCTGTTTTTGTCTCCCCGCTCTGTACATGGCTGCAGGTGGTCATGGCCGCAGAAGGGGAGAAGATATCCTGCTCAAAAAAGGCATCCTTTGCCTGAGAGAGGGCCTGGGAGGCCAGGAGAGGAAAGGCCAGGGGCCGGCTCCGGCCAAAGGTCAGGGATATGGGCAGACTCTCTCCTGCAGACTCGATCTCCTTTTCCAGAAGCCGCAGGGAATCGGAGGTATGATGGTGGAGAAAGAGAAAGACTTCCCGGCCGTCGTCGGGGCCGAAGAAGCACAGTCCCATATTCTGTTCCTCAAGAAAGCGGTTCAGGGCCGAGACCCTGTCTGCCAGGAGACTGTAGGAGATACTGCTCTGGTCTCTGAGGAAGGGGCGGCAGCTGTAGTAGCCGGTTATGGCATTGCGGCACTGTTTCAGATAAGGGGCCACCCCGAAGAGCTCCTGACATGTTTTCTCTGACAGAGGCTGAGTCATGAGGCGGTAGAGCAGGGTTTCCTTGCAGATGGCGCTCATGCTGTTTATCATTTCCAGATGCTGTTTTGTCTGTTTTTTCTGAGAATCTTCCCGTTCCCATTCCCTGATGGCCTTTCTGACGGCCGCCGCCAGCTGGTCTGCGTCGATGGGCTTTAAGAGATAGTCCACTCCGCCTCCCCTCAGGGTTTCCCGGATATATTCGAAATTATTATAGCCGGAGATGACGATGACCTTGATGGGAAAGTCTGTATTGTTTAAGTATTTCATCAGTTCCAGCCCCGTGACGTCGGTCATGACCACATCGGTGATCAGGATCTCAGGGTGTTCCTGCTCGATGATACAGATGGCATCCCGGGCAGAACCGGCCTCCAGGATCTCCTCAATATCCGGGCAGGACATCCGCAGCAGATATCTTACGGTCCTGATCACATGATATTCATCATCTACGATCAGCAGTTTCATGGCACAATCCCCCTTTCACAGGTTTTATCCGACAGAAGTCTCCTCTGTGGACACATGTTTCATGGCGTTGACGGCGATCTCTATGTGAACCGTAGTGCCGCAGTCTTCATTGGGACTGATAAAAAGGCTGCTCTGGCCGTCGTACAGAAGGAGAAGTCTCATGTATACGTTGCACAGGCCGATGCGGTCGGAGCCTCCCGCATTCTGACGGGCCAGCTCATCCCTGGCCAGCTTTAACCGTTCCTGTACTTCTTCCAGAATATCAAAACGGATGCCGGTGCCGTTGTCCTCCACCAGAATATGGAAGATGCCGTTCTGGATATAGGAGCGCAGCAGGATCCTGGCGTCGGGGAGTTTTAAAAGGTTCCCGTGTTTAAAGGCGTTTTCCACCAGCGGCTGGAGGATCATCTTGGGAACAGGGAGATTCAGGGTGTCAGGGGAGGTATCGGTGTGAAGCTCCACGTCTGCGTGGACGAACCGCATCTTCTGGAGGCTGACGTAACTGACACAGTTGGCGATCTCATCTTTTAACTCCACACAGGTGCGGCGGGTGTCCATAGAATACTGCATCATGTGTCCCAGAGTGGTGATGGAGCGGTACACCTCCAGATTGTTGGTCTCCAGGGATTCCGCTGCTATGCACTGGAGGGTATTGTAGATGAAATGAGGGTTGATCTGAGCCTGGAGGGCTTTCAGCTGACTGGATTTGTTGGCCAGTTCCAGCTGGTATTCCCGGATGACAAAATGGTTGATAGTGTACATCATTTTCTGGACGCTCCGGATCAGGCTGCCGATCTCGTCATTTTCCGTATACACGATATAGTCGGACAGATGTTCGTCCAGTTTTCCCTGCTGGATGGCATCCGTGTATCTGGTCAGAAGCCGCAGGGGTCTGGTCTGTTTCAGGATGATAAAAAAGCTGAGAGTCAGGGCACAGAAGATGGACAGGATCAGCACCAGAAGGCTCTGTCGGAAAAACCGGTCCGCATCCCGGTAGACGTAGGACTTGGGAGTGGTCTTGATCAGATACCAGTCCACGGGGGAATCCAGAACAGGGACACAGAAATGAAATTCTTCCGAAGCCTCCTCGATTACCGTGTCTTTTAGAAGCTTTGTCTTTTCCACCAGGCGGATCAGCTCCTGATCCCGGCAGAGAGAGCCGGTCCTGGCCGGATCGGAGGAATAGATCATATTGAAGTTGGAGTCCAGGATGCAAAAGTCCTCCTCCGGGCCGTAGAGAGGAGTACACATCTCTCCGATGACCTCAATGGGGATGTCGATGGACAGCCGGCCGATGAGGCGGGTGAGAGACGGGATCTCATAGACAGGAAGAGCCAGGGTGACCACCAGAGAGTAGGTGTTTAATTCCGTGTTGGTAAAATTATAATCGTACTGGAGATGGGTGGGCATCACCATGGTCTCATAGGGCGGAACCGGGGCGGTCCGCTCGGACTGGACATAGATATGTTCTTTCTCATACTGCTGAAAGGTATCCGTCAGAAGGAGGATCCGCCGCAGGCAGTAGGCATCGATGTGGATCTGGGACGCATCGGGTATGATGCCGTAGAGCTGCTGCATGTAGTTGAACAGCTGTGCGGTGATCTGCAGCTGTCTGCTGGGAGACAGATTCTGGCCGTTTATGGACAGAAGGGGCAGGATCTCCGCGTTGAAATGGAGACTTTTGGCGGTGCCGTCTGCAATCTCCATGTAGGAACTGACAGACTGGGCGGTGGCCTCCATGGTGTCTGTGGTCTGATACTGATAGTTTCTCCCAAGACTGGTTCTGGTATACTGGTAGGAATAGCAGCAGTAGGCCAGCATGGGAATCAGAAGGCAGACGGACAGCAGGCGGATCAATTTTCTGTGCATACTGATGTATGGTTTCGTATCCATGGAACACCTGCCTCTTTTTGTGATTTGTGTTATAATCAATATTATAATAAATCAGCTATATAGCAGAAATCAACAGGTAAATTTGCAGATGGAAAAGAAAAAAGTTAAAATTGTCCACCATAAAAGCAAAACTGTAGGTGTAAAAAAATGTTCGGAAAAGCTAAAATCATGACAGAAGCAGGGGGAAACAGGAGGGTGCCGTATTGAGACAGAAGAACAACCGCACAGGCTCCCGTCTGGCAGCGTGGGGCCTGATGTTCTTGCTGTCAGGGTGTGTGAGCCCGGAAGAGGCAAAAGTCATAGAGGAGCCGGAAAACGGCGGCGGTGCGGTGCTGACCATCTGTATCGCGGAGGCTCAGTGGGATGATTCTGTCGACGGACTGACAGAGCTTTATCTGAAAAGCCATCCTGAGGTGGCGGACATCCAGTGGACTCTGGTCCAGAGAAATACTTACTGGGATCTGATGAACATGAAGCTGGCCACAGGGACTCTGCCGGATATTATGGAAGTGAGGGCAGGGGAGGAGCTGGAACAGTGGTATCCTCATCTGGCTGTGCTGGATGATATGCCTGTTCTGGATTCCATCTTCCCGGAGCTTCTGGAAAAGGGCAAGACAGAAGGGAGGTGTTACACCATACCCCAGGCCATGTACGGCATGGGTATCCTTTACAATACGAAACTTCTCTCCGAGGCAGGCTGGAACCGTGTGCCCGAAACCAGGACAGAGCTGGAAGAGCTGTGCCGGGATCTGGAGAAGAGGGGGATCCGGCAGTTCATGAACCCTTACCATGAGATCTCCACATGGGTGGAATACGGTATGCTGCAGATGATCTCCATGAAACCCAATCCGGGACTCTATATAGAGCATCTGAAAAAATCCAACCAGAAACCCATAGGGGAGGACCCGGAGTGGAAATCGCTTCTTGATTTTATGGATCTGACCCTTCGGTATGGCAACAGAAGACTTCTGCAGCTGGACACAGGTCTGGCCAGGAATTATTTTTATATCGGCCGCTATGCCATGATCGTAGGTGAGAGCGCCAGAGCGGTGGAAGGCATGCGCCGGGCCGGCCAGGGAGTGGAGCAGTGGGCTCAGATCGGCCCCATAGTCCTCTCCGACGATCAGGAGAAAAACAGGCTTCTCATGGACGTGGTGCGTCTGGGAATCCCCAAAGAGGCCGGCTATCCCCAGGAAGCCAGAGAATTTCTCACATGGCTTATCAGCGACAGGGAAGCCCTGGAATATCAGAAACGGGTCATGGGCATCGTGCCGGTGGTGGAGGAAGCCTGCCGGGAAGGACTCAGCTCCATAGCAGAGGAGACTTACCGGTATTACAGAGACGGGGAGATGACGGAAGAGCTCACGGGTCTTCTTCCCAGAGACATGACGGATTCTACAGGAAAAGAATGGGCCGGATATATTACGGGAGAGGTGGACAGAGACCGTCTCCTGGGGGTCTGTGAAGAATACTGGAAAACATATGCCGAGAGAACCAAAGAAACAAACAAATAGAAAGAGGAGGAAAGGACCAATGGGAATCATTCAGTATCAGAAAAAAGAGGACATGACCTTTGAGGTTATGGCAAACGGAGTCAGAAGAGCCGAGATGCTGCCGGGCATGGTAGACGGTGTGAAGACTTACAAATGTCAGATTAAGGCCGGCGATACGGTGGAGCTGGAAACTTTCGGCGATACCACTCAGCTGATCTACATAACTTCAGGAGAGGGCTATATCACTACCAGAGACAAGGCATTTATGGTGACGGAACCGTCTCTGTTTATCCCCAATATGGATCAGGAGACCAACATGTTCCATGCAGTGACGGACGTGGAGTATCTGCAGCTGACCTGCTTCATGCTTCCCGAGGATCATGAGTGGTGGGGGAAATGGCATATTTCTCTTCCCAGATTCTGCCCCTTAAGCCAGTGCATCCCTTACAATGAAGGATTCCGCCCGGAGGCGATCAAGGCTTATTCTATCCTGGACACTCACTGGGTCACCAGAATGACCATGGGCGCCATCATCGGCAAAGGGCCCAACAAGGCGGAGCCTCACAGCCATGACAATCTGTATCAGTGGTATTACGGGATGCCGGGAACAAAGTTTATCTACCGGGCCGGAGGCGAGGAGATCCAGCTGTCGGAAGGAGATTTCGCGTTTATTCCCATCAATGTGGAACATGCTATTGAGATCGAGGAGAACGAGAATGTGAACTATGTTTGGTTTGAGATAGAGGTGCCCAAAGGGAACAAATAAAATAAATAAAGAGGAGGAAATGTGATTATGAAAATGAGGAGATTGGCAGCGGTCGGACTGGCGGCCAGCTTGACGGCCGGCGCCCTGGCAGGGTGCGGCGGTTCAGGCGGAGGCGGAGGTCAGAGTACCACTGCAGCCGCGCCTGCCGAGACACAGACTACTGCAGCTGCGGCTGCCGAGACGGGAGCGGCTCCCGCAGAGACAGGAGCGGCAGGACAGGAGCCGGTTACCATCCGTTTCAGCTGGTGGGGCGGCGAGTCCAGACATAAAGCCACTCTGGCAGGTGTGGAAGAATTTATGAAAGAGTATCCGTGGATCACCGTGGAGTGCGAGTACAGCGCATGGGACGGCTGGCAGGACAAGGTAGCCACTCAGCTGGCAGGCGGCACGGCCCCGGATCTTATGCAGATCAACTGGAACTGGCTGTATCAGTATTCCGGCGACGGATCCAAGTTTGTGGATCTGAATCAGTATTCCGATATCATCTCCCTGGAGAATTTCCCGGAGACCAATCTGGAGGCCATGAACGTAGGCGGCAAGCTTCAGGGTGTGCCCATCAGCGTTTCCAGTAAGCTGTATATGTTCAACAAGACTACCTTTGACAAGGCCGGTATCGCCGTTCCCACCACATGGGATGAACTGCTGGAAGCAGGACGGGTATTCAAGGAGAAATTAGGAGACGATTATTATCCATGTGCCAGCGAGGGATATGAGAGATTCTGGATCATGGTGTGGTATCTGCAGCAGAAGTACGGCAAGGAATGGGTAAAAGATATGGAAGTTCAGTATACGGTAGACGAGGTGATCGACGGCCTGAACTTTATCAATTCTCTGGAAGAGAATCATGTGGAGCCCTCCATTGCTACGATCCAGGGCGACGGAGCCGAAAGCTTCCTGTCCAACCCCAAGTGGATGGACGGACATTATGCAGGAGTTCTGGAGTATGATTCCGCTGCCAACAACATCGTGAACTCAGTCAATGAGGGAATGGAAGTCGTTATGGGCGGATACATGACCGGCGCCGGCAATAACGGATTCGGTATGAGCAAGGTGTCTCAGGGATTTGCCATTACGGAGACTTCACAGCACAAGGAAGAGGCGGCTCTTCTTCTGGAATACCTCACTTCCAATGAAAACGGCGTGAAGAAGCTGACCACAGAGCGTGGAATCCCCTGCAATACCGTGGCTCTGGCGATCCTTCAGGACGAGGGACTGGTTGATCCTTATGTAGCCGAAGCAAGCAGCATCACATCTTCAACCTGTGCTTACTCCTTTGACCCCAACTTTGAGAATTCTGCACTGAAGGAGCATACCGGTGTTTACTATGAGGTATTTGATAACTTAAGTGCAGGCGGAGATCCGGCGGAGCTGGCTCAGTATCTGATCGACTCTGTCAATGACGTAAACGCATCCAATCCATATTAATGGAAGTGAAACAGCCGCGGAAATACTGGAAAGCAGGTTCTGCGGCTGTTTTTGGGTGGCGGGGCAGGGGGCTGAGGGAAGATTCTGACCATATATTCCGCTCAAAGCCTGGTACGCCGGGCATTCCGTTAAGCCCAGTAAAGCGGGAAACACTCGGGCAGAGGGCCCTCCTGTTCCCCATGGTCTTAACTCCATGGTGTAATGGCTTTGCTCGGAACATATGGTCAGAATCTTCGGCTGAGCTCGTCGGCGCTAACCCAAGACCAAAAACGGCAGAACGGGGCTGCTGGAATGGGGGTGAAAGCTGGGGTATTGGCGGGGAGACAGGTTTTTTTTAATTTCATTAGCAATGGTATGAAAATGACATTAGAAAGCGAGGAATGAATATTGATGGACGTGCAGGGGTTTTTTAAGGATTATATCCGGGATTATAAGGGCCTGGATATCTACAAAGAGGACCGGGGCGGCAGGGCTTTTAATCAGTGGAACTATGAGGATGGCTGCCTGCTGCTGGGCTGTAAGAAGATGTATGAGGTAACCGGGGATCGGTTTTACCGGGATTATGTGGTCCGGTTTATGGAGCCTTATGTGAGAGAGGATGGCGGCATCGAAAGCTATGTCATGGGAGAGTATAACCTGGACTTTGTCAATGCGGGGAAGCTGTTCTATTTTATGTATGACGAGACGGGAGAGGACCGGTATCGGAAGGCAGCGGGGATGCTGATGGAGCAGCTGTCCCATCAGCCCAGACTGAAGACCGGGAATTTCTGGCACAAGCTGATCTATCCTTTCCAGGTGTGGCTGGATGGACTCTATATGGCACAGCCCTTCTATATGGAGTACGAGAACCGGTTTAACGGGCGGAAAAATTATTATGACATCGCGGGTCAGTTCCGGAGTGTGAGGAAGTACCTGTATGACGAGAAGACCGGGCTTTATCACCACGCCTATGACGAGTACAAGGAGAGAGACTGGGCGGACAAGGAGACCGGGCTGTCGCCGAATTTCTGGCTTCGTTCCATCGGCTGGTATCTGATGGCGCTGGTGGACTGCTATGAGCTGGCCAGCGAGGAGCTGTATGACGTGAAGAGAGAGCTGGGGGATCTGTACCGGGAGGCTGTCGCCGGGATGCTCAAATGGCAGGATCCGGAGAGCAAGCTTTTCTATCAGCTGCCGGTGCTGGCGGAGGTGCCGGGAAATTACCTGGAGACTTCCGGGTCTCTGATGGTGGCCTACTCCATCTTAAAGGCCTGCAGGCTGGAGCTTCTGCTGGCCGATAAGTATCAGAAGACAGGGGAGGAGATCCTGGAGGCCATCCTGAAACGGCATGTGACGGATCATGACGGGAGACTCCATCTGGGACATACCTGCGAGGTGGCAGGACTGGGGCCCAGACATGAGAGGAACGGGAGCGTGGAGTACTACCTGTCGGAGCCGGTGGTGGAGGATGATCCCAAGGCCCAGGGAGTGCTGATGATGACTTATGGAGAGTATCTGCTGTCCGGTCACGGAGAACCATAGAGGAGGAATGATGATGACAAATGAAATCAGGAAAACACCCTGGCAGAGATTCTGGAAGAAAAATCACGGTCTGATCTACATATTGCCCTGGCTGCTGGGATTTCTGTTTTTTAAGTTTTACCCCTTTTTGTCATCTTTCTGGTACAGCCTGAAAGATTTTAACCTGTTTAAAGGGGATGCGCCGTTTATCGGTATGGGCAACTATAAAACCATTCTGGAGACGAAAAAATATGTGACTGCCTACAAAATTACCTTCCAGTATGCGTTTCTTACGGTACCTCTGAAACTGGGATTTTCCCTGTTTATTGCCTATATCCTGAATTTCAGGATCAAATTCGTGAAATTTTTCAGGACGGTTTATTACATTCCCTCGATTCTTGGCGGGTCTGTGGCTGTGTCCATTGTGTGGAAATTTTTGTTCCAGTCCGAGGGTCTGATCAACAAGATTCTGGGGCTGTTCGGAGGAGAGGCCGTCAACTGGCTGGGAAGTCCCAAGTACGCTCTGTGGGTCATCAGTCTTCTCCATGTGTGGCAGTTCGGTTCAGCCATGGTCATCTTCCTGGCAGCGCTGAAAGGAGTGCCTCAGGATCTTTACGAGGCGGCGGCTATCGACGGCGCAGGAAAATGGCGCCAGTTTTTCAGTGTGACGGTCCCGCTGATCACACCGGTTATTTTCTACAATCTGGTGACCCAGCTGTGCAACGCATTCCAGGAGTTCAACAGCGCCTACATTATCACAAAGGGAGGACCTTTGGGTTCTACCACCCTGATCTCTCTGCTGGTGTACCAGAACGCCTTTAAGTCCTACGAGATGGGACTGGCCTGCGCCATGGCCTGGATCCTGTTTGTGATCGTGGCAGCGTTTACCCTGATCGCGTTTGTGAGCCAGAAATACTGGGTCTACTATTCTGATGAGGAGAGGTGAGAGTATGAGTAAAAAGACAAGAGAGACCATATCTGTTGTGCTGCGCTATGCAGTTCTTGTTGCCGTAGGCGTGGTCATGTTCTATCCCATGCTCTGGATGGTGGGCGCCTCCCTGAAGGCGGACAACAATGAGATCTACTCCACCATCAGCTTTATCCCCAAACACCCGTCTTTTCAGGCATATGTCAAGGGGTGGACGGCCACGGGTTTTAACTTCAGCCATTTTATGATCAATACCTATCTGATCGTGCTTCCCAAGGTGGTGGGAGCCGTCATCTCGTCGGTGATCACGGCTTACGGGTTTTCCAGGTTCCAGTTTGTGGGAAAGACCTTTCTGTTCGCAGTGCTGATGAGTACCCTGTTCCTGCCCCAGGTAGTATTGAATATCCCTCAGTTTCTGCTCTTTACGGGCATCGGCTGGGTGGACACCTACAAACCTCTGATCGTCCCTGCATTTTTTGCCAATGAGCCCTACTTTGTGTTCATGCTGGTGCAGTTTATGCGGTCCGTGTCCAGGGAGATGGAGGAGGCGGCGGAGATCGACGGCTGCAATTCTTTCCAGAGACTGGTCTACATCGTGACTCCTATCGTGAAACCGGCCATCGTATCCTGCGCCCTGTTCCAGTTTATGTGGTCCTCCAACGATTTCCAGGGGCCTCTGATCTACATCAACACAGTCAGCAAATACCCGGCCTCCCTGGGTCTGCGGCTTATCGCCGACAGTGAGACCGGCTTTGAGTGGAACAAGATCCTGGCCCTGTCAGTGATCTCTATCCTTCCGACCCTGATCGTATTTTTCATGGCTCAGGATCAGTTTGTAGAAGGAATTGCCGCGGGAGGCGTGAAAGGATAAAAGGGAGAAGACAAATGAAGATTTCAATCATATTCGTTACCTCCAGAAAAGCAGTGATGGAGGTGGAAGATTTCGGTATCTGGAATACAGAGGAAGCCTATGAGATCCTGATAGACGAAAACCTTTGGAGCCGTTCGGACAAGGCGGTGGAGACCATAGAGGGCCTGAAGCCGGATACCCTGTATCAGGTCAGGGTCCGCACGGAGTCAGGGGCGGAGGCAGAGACAGAGTTTCGGACTGAGAAGGAATCGGTGACTCTCAATGTGAAGCGGTTCAATGCGGCGGGAGACGGAGTCCACGACGACACGGCTGCCATCCAGGCCGCCATCATGGCCTGTCCTCCCGATGGAAGGGTCTATATTCCGGAGGGAGTATATAAGGTTACCAGCCTGTTCTTAAAGAGCAGCATCTGTATCGATATCGACCAGAAAGCGGTGCTCTCCGGCATCACGGAGAGAAAAGACATCCCGGTGCTTCCGGGCATGATTCAGAGTTATGACGAAAAAAGCGACTATAACCTGGGAACCTGGGAAGGCAATCCTCTGGACTGCTTTGCCAGCATGATCACGGGCATCGGCGTATCCGATGTGGTGATCACCGGGGGAGGAACCCTGGACGGCAGCGCTTCCTGGGACAACTGGTGGGAAGATGACAGGGCGAAGATCATCGCCTTCCGGCCCAGGATGATCTTTTTGAACAACTGCACCAATGTGACGGTCCACGGCCTCACGGTGCAGAACAGCCCGGCCTGGAATCTGCATCCTTATTTTTCCAGCCGGATCCGCTTCATCGGCCTGTCCATTAAAAATCCATGGGATTCGCCTAACACGGACGGCATGGATCCGGAATCCGTAGACGGGCTGGAGGTGGTGGGAGTCCATTTTTCCGTAGGAGACGACTGTATCGCCGTCAAGTCGGGGAAATATTACATGGGCCACACTTACAAGAGGCCGTCTCAGAACCTGGAGATCCGTCAGTGTTATATGGAGAGCGGGCACGGTGCGGTGACCATAGGCAGCGAGATGGCGGGAGGAGTAAAAAACCTTCATGTGAGCAAATGCATTTTCAGCAATACGGACAGAGGACTGAGAGTGAAGACCCGCCGGGGCCGGGGCAAAGACGCGGTGGTGGAGGGGATCTGTTTTGAAGATATCTCCATGGACCACGTGAGGACTCCCTTTGTGGTCAACTCCTACTACAACTGCTGCGATCCGGATGCACACTCCGATTATGTGAAATGCAAATCTCCCCTTCCGGTGGATGAGCGGACGCCGGCAGTGAATCAGCTGACCTTCCGCAACATCACCTGTACCAACTGCCATGCGGCAGGGGCTTTTCTCTACGGTCTGCCGGAGCAGAAGATCGACTGCATCGAGTTTGACCATGTGTCCATCGACTACGCTGACCAGGCTCTTCCCATGGAACCGGCCATGATGGATGACCTGGGGGAGAAAGCCAAAATGGGGATCTATATCAACAATGCGAAAAAACTGATCCTGAACCAGGTGAGTATTCAGGGAAATGAAGGGGAGTCCTTTGATCTCCACAACATTGACAGCCTGATCCGGGACGGAGAAGAGAGAGGAAAGATCCAATGATCATTGCGACCACAGGAACTCTGACGACAGGAAGTACATTTCTGGTATATCACGGACCTTACGGCGCCATCATCCCGAAGATGGCAGAAGACGGATACAGGGCGGTGGAGATGCATATTTTCGATTCTGCGGAGATCGACAGAAAAGAACTGTGGGACCTTCTGAAGACCCACGGTATCGTCCTGACATCCATTGGCACCGGCTCTGTCTATGACCGGCTTCACTACAGCCTGGGGGCAGGAGACCCGGCTGTGAGAAAGGCGGCCATCAGACATCTGGAGCAGCACATGATCACCGCAGAGCCGGACCACGCCCTGGTCATCCTGGGACTGGTGGCCGGACGGGTCTCTGACTGCGGCGGAAACCTGGAGGAGTTTCAGAAATATCTCACAGACAGTCTCTACCGTTTGGATGAACTGGCAGTACACCATGACGTGAAACTGGGATTTGAGCTGATGAACCGGTTTGAGAGCGATTATCTTACCAGGATCGAGGAGGGAGTCGCCTTTTTAAAAGCCAACACCTTCCAGAGGATCGGGCTCCATCTGGATACGGTCCATATGAACATCGAGGAAAGGAACATCGGAAATGCCATCCGGTCTGCCAAAGGTTATGTGAGCCACGTCCATGTGGCGGACAATGACCGGTGGTATCCGGGCCACGGCCATTATGATTTCCGGGAAACCCTTCAGGCTCTGAACGATATCGGTTATGAGGGAGCCCTGGCTCTTGAGACCAACTGCCTTCCTGACGAGAGAGAGTCCGCAGGAAAGAGCCTTCGGTATCTGTCAGAGATGTTAGAGGAGCTGTCTGAATAATATGATGTTTACGCGCAGAAAACTGGTGAATCTTATGGTTCCCCTGATCATCGAGCAGGTGTTTCTGGGGACCATAGGCATCGTGGATATGCTGATGGTGGCTCCCGTAGGGGAGATCGCCATATCGGGGATCTCCCTGGTCAACTCCATCAACATGCTGTTCCACAGCATCTTTTCCGCACTGGCAGTTGGAGGGGGAATCCTCTGTACCCAGTATCTGGGCAGAGGGGAGGAGGACCACGGCAACCAGGCCGCACGGCAGCTGTTTATCATGGCGGGCGGTTTTTCCCTGGTGACGGCAGTCGGATGCTGTCTGGTCAACCCTCTGCTCCTGTCAGGCCTTTTCCCTACAGCCAGGGCGGATGTGCTCTCGGAAGGAGTGACCTACTTCTATCTGGCGGCTCTGTCCTATCCCTGTGTCATGATTTTTGACGCCTGCGGCGCCGTGTTTCGGGGAATGGGCAGCACCAGGATCCCTCTCCTGGGGTCGGTGGTCATGAGCGTGGGCAATGTGATTTTAAACGGGATCTTTATCTATGGTCTGAAATGGGGAGTCTTCGGAGCCGGTTTCGCCTCCCTCTGCGCCAAGGCGGCCGGAGCCTTATGCCTTATGGGGGTTCTGGCCGGAGGAAACGCTGCAGTCAGCGTAAGAAAATGGAAAAAGATGCCGGGAGACCGGCTGATGAGAAAGAATATTCTCCGCATGGCAGTTCCCATGGCCATGGAGGACGGAGTATTTCATGTAGGCAAACTGCTGGTCCAGGGAGTAGTCACCTCCTTCGGCACCTCTGCCATCGCCGCCAACGCCGTGGCTCTGACTATCGCAGACTTTACCCAGATGCCGGCCTATGCCATCGGCCTGGGGCTGACCACCGTGGTGGGCCAGTGTATCGGCGCTGGGGAAAAAGAGCAGGCCAAAGTGTACGCGAAGAAGATCCTCATGGTGTCCTTCCTCATAGCGGCAGGCCTGTCTGCCCTGACTTGGGCAGGGGCAGGGCAGATCGCCGGGATATACCGCCTGACCGAGGAGACCGCTGTGACCGCCTCCCGGCTGATCCGGTTCCACTCTCTGATCTGCGGCCTGACCTGGATCCTGGCCTTCAACGTTCCCTGCGTGCTCAGGGCAGCCAGCGACGTGAATTTTATCCTCTGGGTCTCCGTGTTCTCCATGTGGGTCTTTCGGGTAGGATGCAGCTACCTGTTCCGGGAGATCCTGGACGTGGGAGTCCTGGGAGTCTGGATGGCCATGGGCCTGGACTGGATTTTTCGGGCAGCGGTCTTTACGGGACGGCTTAAGAGCGGGAAGTGGCTGGAAAAGGCATTTATATAAGGGGCTGTCGGTTTATCCAGACAGCCCCTTTTGCGGCATAACATTCCGGGGCCTGCTGTGTTCTGACACTCTCAGCCCTTCCCCGCTCCGATCTCCTCCAGATATCTTCCCAGGGCATCCTGCCACGGGGGCAGGGGTTCAAATCCGTTTTCCCCAAGTTTCCTCTGATCCATCCGGCTGTTGGCCGGCCGTCTGGCCTTTGCCGGATACTCCTGGCTGGACACCGGGCTGACTTTCACCTTCATCCCGGCCTGCCGGAAGATCTCGCAGGCAAATTCATACCAGCTGCACAGCCCCGTATTGGTGGCGTGATACCTTCCGTACCGGTCCGTCTCGATCATATCCGCCAGAAGTCTGGCCAGGTCGAAGGTGTAGGTAGGAGATCCGATCTGGTCATCTACCACGGTCAGGCTGTCCCGTGTCTGTCCCAGGTTCAGCATGGTTCTGATGAAATTCTTTCCGTTGACGCCGAACACCCAGGCGATACGGACGATGAAATATTTCTCCAGAGTCTCCACCGCCAGCTCTCCCTCGTACTTGGTCTGACCATAGACATTGAGAGGCTGTCTCTCGTCATCCGGCTCCCAGGGGCGGGTGCCCTGGCCGTTAAACACATAGTCCGTGCTGATATACATCAGTTTGCAGTTCAGATCCCGGCAGACAGAGGCCACATATCCGGTGCCCAGGGCGTTGACCCGGCGGCACAGGTCCTCGTGATCTTCCGCAGCGTCCACTGCCGTGTAGGCGGCGCAGTGGATCACAGCATCGGGGGCTGCCCCGGTGATCACGGTTTTCACGGCGGTCTCATCGGTGATGTCCATCTCTTCCACATCCACTCCTATGGCCTGGTGCCCTCTTTTCTCCAATTCGTTTACCACATCATGGCCCAGCTGGCCTTTCACTCCTGTCACTAATACTTTCATTCCAGCCTCTCTCCATACATTTGTTCAAAATAGTTTGTGTATTCCCCGGAAATAATATGCTCCCACCACTCCCGGTTGTTCAGATACCAGTCTATGGTCTGGGCGATGCCGGTGTCAAAGTTGTACCGAGGCTTCCAGCCCAGCTCCGTCTCCAGCTTTGTGGGATCGATGGCATAGCGCATATCGTGCCCGGGACGGTCGGTGACAAAGCGGATGAGGCTTTCCGGCTTGTCCAGAGCACGGAGAATGGCCTTTACCACCTCTAAGTTGGTCCGCTCGTTGTGGCCGCCTACATTGTAGACTTCCCCGACCCGGCCCTTGTGGATGATCAGGTCGATGGCCTGACAGTGGTCGGACACATGGAGCCAGTCGCGGACGTTCTCGCCTTTGCCGTACACCGGCAGCTCCTCGTCGGCCAGGGCCCGGCTGATGATCAGGGGGATCAGTTTCTCCGGGAAATGGTACGGCCCATAGTTGTTGGAACAGCGGGAGATGGTCACCGGCAGGCCGTAGGTCCGATAGTAGGCCAGAACAAACAGGTCCGCGCTGGCCTTGGAGGAGCTGTAGGGGCTGGAGGTGTGAAGGGGGGTCTCCTCTGTGAAGAACAGATCCGGCCGGTCTAAGGGCAGATCCCCGTAAACCTCGTCGGTGGACACCTGATGGTAGCGCTTCACCCCATATTTCTTTGACGCATCTAAAAGGACTCTGGTCCCCATGACATTGGTCTGAACGAAGATACCCGGGTCCGTGATAGACCGGTCCACATGGGTCTCGGCGGCGAAATTGACCACCACGTCGAAGCCTTCCTTTTCAAACAAGTCCATGATAAAGGGCTCGTCGGCGATGTCGCCTTTGACAAACTTGTAATTAGGCTTGTCCTCCACAGGCTTTAAGGTCTCCAGATTGCCTGCATAGGTGAGAAGATCCAGGTTCACGATCCGGTAATCCGGGTATTTGTTTACCATGTAATGGACGAAGTTGCCGCCGATGAATCCGGCGCCGCCGGTAATTAAGATTTTCATAAAGATTTACCTCCGCAATGATCTGTGTGTTATT
>Ga0137306_100792_pt1 | contig 38471 bp, 25 predicted proteins | sample Inofroosms_March_FD_97187 | JGI IMG/M metagenome (GOLD analysis project Ga0137306, IMG submission 97187) | Mouse cecal microbial communities from Vienna, Austria - N-Acetylneuraminic and N-Acetylglucosamine D2O microcosms_March | ecosystem: Host-associated > Mammals > Digestive system > Large...
TAACATGGCGTGATATAACGCAGCATATAAACTCCGATACTTACAACCTCCATATCAGTTGTGAAGATATGAAACAGCGGACGGCAGAAGGCTACCAGGAAGACAAGCAGAGCTCCGCATACTCCCAGTGACATGCACAGGCAGATCCGGACACTGCTAAATACCCGGTCATAACGTCTGGCGCCGTAATTCTGTCCGGAAAATGTAGTGATGGCAATGCCAAAGGCTCCGCATACGGTCCAAAAGATTGCATCCAGCTTGCCGTATGCCGCCCAGGCCGCTGCGCAGTCGGTACCGAAGCCATTCACAGCTGCCTGGATAATTACATTTGTGATTCCATACATACAGGACTGAAGCCCGCTTGGAAATCCAATGCGCAGCTCGGCTGTCAGCATGGAGGGCGTGATCCGTATAGAGGAAGGCAGCAGCTTCAGGAGGTCATAACTCTTCATCAGAGCCCGGGTGACCAGGAGGGCGCTGACAGTCTGGGAGATAACGGTTGCTATAGCTACTCCGGCAATTCCAAGGCGGAAGACAAGCACCATAATAATATCCAGTATAATATTAAGCAGACAGCAGATAATCAGATAGTACAGGGGGCGGCGGGAATCACCGATTGCCCTCATAATACCTGAACCCATATTAAAGACCAGGACTGCAGCCATACCAAGGAAATAAATTCTAAGATATAGGATGGAGTCGGAAAGTACATCTGCCGGTGTCTTTAGAATCGTCAGAAGCCATGGGGTCAGAAACCATCCGGGAACTGCAATTGCCAGACCCGCTATCATGGAAAATGCATATGCGGTATGTAAGCTTTCATGCAGGCTTCGTATATTTTTCGCTCCATAATGCTGTGAGATGACTACCGTGGCTCCGGCGGAAAGGCCGGTAAAAAATCCAATAATAAGATTCGATAATACAGCAGCAGAGCCGCCGACACTTGCAAGAGCCTGTTTCCCCACAAACCGGCCCACAATGACGGCATCCACTGTATTATAAAGCTGTTGGAACAGCGTCCCGATCACAATCGGAAAGAAAAAAATCAGCAGCTGACGCCAGATTACACCCTCAGTAATCTGGTTTTGACTCATACTCATATTCGCTTTTTTCATGACATACACACTCCTCTACACCGAATATAACATACATAGCCGGCAACTGCAATTAAAAGTTCGTTACTGTCCAAATACATCTGATTCCAAGTTACTCTTCATGACCTGGGAGGCCTTCCTTTTAAAATATCTTCCGGCCCTCTCCGCTTCGTTGTTCGTTGGGACCACTGTCGGATCATGCAGGAATAAGGCATAGTCCTGTTTGTCTGACTCCATACGTTTATAACAATTGAATCCTTCTTTGAAATATTCGCTCGGCCCCGTCCCCCAACTGCATCGCCCCTTGCATATCTTAAAGGAATTTAATATAATAGTAGATGATTTGTTGCTGTGAACGGCCTTCCAGGCCGTGAATAGTAACGATGATTTTGGTTTTTGTATGTAACAGTACAGGAAAAGGGGTATTAAGAATGACAAAGGTAGATATTATTTCGGGCTTTCTCGGGGCGGGGAAGACTACGTTTATTAAGCTGCTTCTTGAAAAGGTTTTTGCCGGGCAGAAGCTGGTGCTGATTGAAAATGAATTTGGAGAGATTGGTATTGACGGAGGTTTTTTGAAGGATGCAGGGATTGAGATTACGGAGATGAATTCCGGATGCATCTGCTGTACTCTTGTGGGAGATTTTAGTGAGGCGCTCTGCAAGGTGATTAAGGAGTACCATCCGGACCGGATTCTCATTGAGCCGTCCGGCGTTGGAAAGCTGTCGGATGTTGTCCGGGCGGTAGAGGCTGTGCGGGGTGATGTGGATATTGAAGTGTCGGGCAGGATTACGGTGGCTGACGGTAAAAAGGCCAGGGTATATCTTAAGAATTTCGGAGAGTTTTTTGAGGATCAGGTAAAGCATGCGTCCACAATCGTTGTAAGCCGTACACAGCTTATGTCAGACGAAAAGGTAGAAGAGTGTGTGCATATGCTCCGGGAGGAAAATGAGGAGGCCGCGATTATCACAACGCCGTGGGATCAGCTCGGGAAAGAGGCAGTAGTGCGTGCGTTAGAGCATGGCGGGGAGATAGAAGAGCTGCTGGAAGTCCGTGATGACTGGGGGGATCATGGTGATCATGAGCACCACGGTCAACACGGACATGGTGAATGCAGCCATCATAAGGAGCACGGGCATGGTGAGTGCTGTCATCATGAAGAGCATGGGCATGGTGAATGCTGTCATCATGAAGAGCACGGGCATGGTGAATGTTGTCACCATGAAGATCATGCTCATCATGGGTCTGGCGAATGCGGAGGTCATGGACATCATGATCATCACCATGGACATGGCGGGTGCTGTGGACATGATCACCATGGTCATGACCATCATGGACATCATCATGCGGATGAGATTTTCACAAGCTGGGGAAAGGAGACGGCTCATAAGTATACGGAGGAAGAGCTGGATTATATTGTAAAGGCATTGTCAGAGACGGATGCTTGTGGTACAATTCTCCGTTCGAAAGGAATTCTTGCAATGTCAGACGGAACATGGCGGCAGTTTGATCTTGTACCGGAGGAGTATGAGATCAGGGAAAGCCAGGCCGATTATACAGGACGTCTGTGTGTCATAGGAACAGACTTGAAAGAAGAGGAGCTGGCGAAGTTATTTCACATCTGAAATGTAACGGAACCATCGCACTGCGAATTATGAATATTGCCTGGAGACGGCCAGGAGAAAACAGGAGAGGTGAGAAATGGCAGACATTGCAAATATATACACGGCAGATAAAACAAGGTATGAGAGGATGCCTTACAACAGGGTGGGCAGGAGCGGCTTGAAATTCCCGGCGGTTTCCCTGGGATTCTGGCATAATTTTGGCTCAAAGGACAACTATGACAATATGAAGGAGATGTGCAGGACCGCATTTGACCATGGAATCACACAGTTTGATCTTGCGAACAATTACGGCCCGGTATACGGAAGCGCCGAGATCAGCCTTGGAAGGATTATGCAGGAGGATTTCCTTCCTTACCGTGATGAACTGGTCATCACAACGAAAGCCGGATATGATATGTGGGACGGTCCTTATGGCGACCATGGCAGCAGAAAATATCTGATGGCAAGCATTGATCAGAGCCTTAAGCGCATGAAACTGGATTACGTGGACATTTTCTATCATCACCGTATGGATAAGGAGACGCCCCTTGAGGAGACCATGACTGCCCTTGCTGATATTGTAAGGAGCGGAAAGGCGCTCTATGCAGGAGTATCCAATTATGATAAGGAATATACTGAAAAAGCAGTAAGCCTCCTGAGAGAGCTTCGCTGTCCATTTATTGTTAACCAGCGATGCTACTCGATTTTTGACAGAACGATTGAGGAGGACGGCGTGAAGGCATACTGTAAAGAGGCAGGCGTGGGAATCATAGCATTCAGCCCATTGGCGCAGGGAATGCTGACGGACAAATATCTTCATGGTATCCCGGCAGACAGCCGTATTGGAAGAGACAGCCGTTTCCTTCATGCCAGCGATTTGACGGAGGAACGCCTGACACAGATCCGCTGTCTTAACAAACTGGCCGGAGAACGGGGACAGACACTGGCTCAGATGGCGCTTTCATGGATCTTAAAAGACGACGAAGTATGCTCTGTGCTGATTGGCGCCTCCAGACCCCGGCAGATTATAGAGAATATACCGGCAGCAGACCACACGGACTTTACCCGGGAGGAGCTGCAGGCCATTGAGAAAATCTGTGGAAGATAAAATCCAGGAGGAAATATGATGTTTGGACAGACGCCGATACCGGTATTTGTTGTAACCGGTTTTCTGGACAGCGGTAAGACAACGCTTGTAAAGGATACGCTCATGGAGCAGGACTGGATAGAGCCGGGCCTGACATTGTTAATTCGCTGCGAAGAGGGCGAGGAGGAATACTCCAGGGAATATCTTGAAGACAATGAAATGGTTCTTTTAAATATAGAAGAACCTGACCAGTTAAACAGTGTTTTTTTTAAAAACTGCGAGAAGAATTATCATCCAACGCAGATTGTAATTGAGTACAACGGTATGTGGAAACTCAGTGACCTTCTGACAATCAAGTATCCGCGGAACTGGCAGCTTCAGGGAGTGTATTCTACGGTAAATGGATCAACACTGGATATGTATCTGAAGAATATGCGTAATGTGCTGATGGAACAGCTTACGGAATCCGGGCTTATTGTGATAAACAGATGCCCGCAGGAGCTCAACCGTTCCAATTTCCGCCGTGCCTTGAAGGTACAGAATCCTATGGCACAGCTGATCTTTGAGGGAATGGATGGAAGGATTATACAGCCCACCGCAGAAGATCTTCCCTATGATGTCACGGGAGACAGGATTGTGGTGTCCGATGCAGATTACGGCATCTGGTATGTAGATGCCTATGACCATCCGGAGTTATATATGCACAAGGAGATTGAATTTACTGCGCAGGCATTTCGCCCGAAGGGAATGGGGGAGGATCTGTTTGTGCCGGTAAGGAAGATTATGACCTGCTGTGCGGAGGATATCCGTTATTACGGCTATCCTTGCAAGATTATGGAAAGGACAGATATTCCATTAAAAAAATGGGTCCGCATACGTGCGCGTTTTGAATTTGAATATACTTCTGCATCGGGGAATGAGCAGCCGGTATTGTATCTGATACAGATCAGGCTGACAGAAAAACCAAAAGAGGATGTGGTTGCATTAGTATAAAAATAGCGTCCATCTGCAAAATAGCAGATGGACGCTGTTTTTTTGATGCAGAATAACCCCATTCCCTAATCAAACACCTTTTCTTACAAAAGTGAGCATGCCTCACTGTCTGCCACGATTGTAACATCTGGATGAAGCTGTAGTACGGATGCCGGAACCTTTGGCGTAACAGGCCCGCACACAACCTTCTTAAGAATCTCAGCCTTATCTTTGCCGCTTACGACAACAAGAATCTTCTTCGCCAGCATAATCGTCCGGATTCCCATTGTATATGCCTGGCGGGGAACATCCGCCTCAGATTCAAAGAAACGCTTGTTTGCTTCAATAGTGCTTTCTGTCAGATCTACACAGTTGGTTCCCTTAGAGAAAGAATCCGCAGGTTCATTAAACCCAATATGTCCATTATGTCCGAGCCCCAGAAGCTGCAGATCAATCCCGCCCACATTTTCGATGATATCATCATATTCTCTGCATGCCTTTCCAGCATCCGGCTCAAGTCCATCCGGAACAAAGGTATGTGCCTTGTCAATATTTACATGGTTGAATAAATTTGTATTCATGAAATAACGATAACTCTGGTCATTATCAGGGGCAAGTCCCTTGTACTCGTCAAGATTTACACTCGTTATTCTGGAAAAGTCCAGATCCCCGTCTTTGAACCGTTCAATCAGCTGCTCATACGTTCCGACCGGAGAAGAGCCAGTAGCCAGACCAAGCGTACAGTCAGGCTTTAAAATCATCTGTGCTGCAATTATGTTTGCCGCTTTGCGGCTTAGATCCTTATAATCGCCTGCTTTGCAAATAACCATATTCATTTCCTCTTTTCTTTTTTTAAATAGCTGTCATAGCTGTCCAGGTGTAACGCCTAAGCATGTGTGCGTTTCCGGGCTGTGAGTAATAACATTACACCCCTATTCATTAGTATATCAGCAAATAATAGAATTTCAATATAAAAATGTTTTAAGTGTTTTCTTTTGTAGTGCTTTCCTGTATGGTAATATATTAACAGGAGAAAAATAAAAAGTAAAAAAGGAGAAGGGCTATGATAATCAAAAATATAAAAGTGTATGGTGAAGACCAGATGTTTCGAGAGGGATGGGTCAGGATTCAGAATGGATTTTTTACAGAAGTATACCGTAAGAATTCTTTGGAAGATTCTCATACCTTTTCAGTGAATGACACGGAGAAAATCATTGACGGTGGAGGCTGCTATGCGATTCCCGGGCTGATTGACATGCATTTTCATGGATGTATGGGCTATGACTTCTGCGACGGTACAAAAGAGGCAATTGAGGCAATCGCAAAATACCAGGCGTCAGTGGGGGTAGCGGCAATTGCCCCGGCTACCATGACGCTTCCTGTAAAGGAGCTGGAAGCGATTCTGTCAACCGCTGCAGAATACAAAAAAGAACCCCATCCGGGCGCAGAGCTTGCAGGTATTAATATGGAAGGGCCATTTATCAGTAAAGAGAAAAAAGGAGCACAGGACGAGAGACATATTATATCCTGCAAAAAAGACATCTGCCGCCGATTCCTGCACGCATCCGGAGGATTAGTCAGGTTCGTTGGCATTGCACCAGAAAGCAGCAGTGACGCACTGGAATTTATTCATGAGATGAAAGAAGAGGTAAAGATCTCCCTGGCCCACACAAATGCAGATTACGATACAGCAAAAGCAGCATTTGATGCAGGCGCATGCCATGCGGTGCACCTGTATAATGCCATGCCTGCCTTTACACACCGGGCTCCAGGCGTCATTGGGGCCGTATCAGACAGCCCCCATGTAAATGCAGAGATCATCTGTGACGGCATCCACGTCCATCCATCCGCAGTACGTGCCGCATTCAGGATGCTTGGCCCAGGCCGGATGATTCTCATAAGCGACAGCATGCGTGCCGCCGGAATGCCAGACGGAAGATACACCCTGGGGGGCCTGGAGGTGGAGGTCAGGGGAAAACGTGCCTCTCTTGTGTCAGACGGCGCACTGGCAGGTTCTGTAACAAACCTTATGGATTGTATGAAAACAGCAGTAAAAGAAATGGGAATCCCACTTGAGACAGCAGTAGCGTGTGCAAGTATGAACCCAGCCAGGGCACTCGGAATCTATGACACATACGGTTCCATCACACCAGGGAAAAAAGGCTTTATCGTATTACTTGACGAGAGCCTGGAGGTAAAGCGCGTGTTGGGGACGGGGCATTTGTACAATAATTCCAACATTTAAAACAGAATTCTTTACATTTCATACAAAAGCTATTGATCTATTTTATTTATACGTTAAAATATAGTTAAGAATCAGAGATGGCCACTCGAAAATGAAAACACTATATGAATGATTGTAAGAACGAAAAGTAAAGGATGGATGAAAAGATGGAGAAGAAAAAAGGGATTTCGATATCTCTTACGACACAGATTCTGATCGCAACGGTCGGTGGTATTGTGTTTGGTGCAATTATTGGAGAATGGGCAGCGAATCTGAAGTTTATCGGTGACATTTTCCTTCGTCTGATTCAGATGTCAGTCGTGCTCCTTGTTATGTCTGCGGTAGCGGCGGCAGTTGGCAGCGGCGATGGACAGGATGTTGGAAAGATGGGCTTCCACACTTTCAAATGGATTATCTTATTTACAATTATTTCCGCAGGCTTTGGCGTTGTGCTTTCCATGCTCTTTAAACCAGGCGTGGGTATTTCGCTGGGAGATGCTGAGGAGCTTGCAAATACGGCTGTTGAATCTTCGTCTCTGCAGGAAACGATTCTGGGATTCGTGCCGACGAATGTAATCAGCTCCATGGCAGAAGGCGCTATGGTTCCATGTATCGTGTTTGCGTTGTTCTTCGGTATTGCAATGGGCGCTTATACGAAGCAGAGCGGCAACCGCGTTATGGTTGAATGGGTGAAGAGCCTGAACGCAGTTATTACAAATATTATTAAGACCGTTATGCACATTGCGCCGATCGGTATTTTCTGCCTGCTGGCAAATGTGGCTGGTTCTACTGGCCTGAAGGTCATTATTCCAATGCTGAAGTTCCTTGGCGTGCTTCTGATCGGTGATGTGATCCAGTTCCTGCTATTCGGACCTTTCACGGCAGCACTGTGTAAGATAAATGTTACAAAGATGCCAAAGAAATTTGCCAAGATGTCCATTATGGCAGTTACGACAACCTCAGGCGCGATCTGCCTTCCGACAAAAATGGAGGACGCGGTTACAAAGTTTGGCGTAAGCCGTAAGGTCGCAGATTTTACAGGACCGATCACCATGTCCATGAACAGCTGCGGAGCCGCACAGTGCTATGTGGCAGCAATTTTCTTCATGGCGCAGGCAACAGGCATTCAGATGTCTGTATATCAGATGGGGATGGCAATTCTGTTATCCTGCCTGATGTGTATGGGCACCATCTCTGTGCCGGGAGGCTCGGTAATTGTATATACGTTCCTCGCATCCTCACTCGGCCTGTCACTCGACAGTATTGCAGTGCTGATCGGTATTGACTGGTTTGCCGGAATGTTCCGTACACTGATGAACGTAGATGTGGATGTCATGGTAGGTATGCTTGTTGCAAGTAAGCTTGGTGAGCTGGACAGAGATGTCTATAATGAAGTAAAGACAGTTACATATTAAAATCAGCCAATTTCGAATCACTATAAATATATAACTCTCTCTAGAGTGTGTAAAAACACTCAAAAGGGATGCCGGGATATCATTCTTTCCGGCATTCTTTTTTTGATATAGGAATTTTTTGGGAATTTCGCTTTTTGGTACATCTCGCTGTACGGCATCCGAGCCGATAAAGTGGTGAATAGTGTTACTGTGAACGGAGTGAACAGTAACACAATAGTAACGTTTATTCTGTTTATTATGATTATTAGTATTGCATTTTCCTGCAACTTGTGCTAACATTAGAAAATAATTTAGGAAGAAAAGGCAATGAAGGAGACTCTGTCCTTTGGAACTCGACAGGAATGAGGCGTCGCCGACTGAGAGCGCCCCTTGAGGAATAAGGACAACAGGGAACACTCCGGAGCTGATCAGCTGAACCCCGTGCAGGGAAGCAGGCCAGGGCAAGTAGGCTGATACGTGGCACGCGTTAAGTGCAAGAGATGAATTCAAAGGCGAATTCAAGGCGGGTGGTACCGCGGATAATAGATGACAGATCCGTCCCGGAATACAAGAACTGTATTCCGGGATTTTTATAATATAGGAAACTTTATTCCCTGTATTATAAAAACCCTCCGGGGGATGCGTACTTTGTTTTTGACTATTTTACGAGGAGGATATGCAATGAAATTTTTAACAGGTGTAAGTAAACAGGACACGATGGAAATCAGTGAGTTATTGAAGGCTAAGGCAGGCAGGCAGGTAAAGGTCAGCGGTGCAATACACACGATCCGGGACATGGGCACAGTGGCATTTGTCATTCTCCGGAAGCGCGAAGGCCTGCTCCAGTGTGTATATGTGAAGGGAAATACGGATTTCAGATTAAAGGATCTCCAGGAAGAGGCAGCCGTAGAGGTGGAAGGGATTCTTATGGAAAATGAAAAGGCGCCGAATAAAATAGAGATCCAGATGAAGACTCTCACGGTCTTAAGCATGCCAGAAGACGGGATGCTGCCGCTGCCGGTTTCCAAATGGAAGCTTAACACCTCCCTTGAGGCAAAGCTTAACTACCGCCCTATTTCACTTAGAAACATCAGGGAGCGTGCCAGATTCAGAATACAGGAGGGGCTGACAAGGGCATTCCGTGATTTCCTCTACAGCCAGGGATTTACAGAGATCCATACTCCGAAGATCGGGGCAAAGGGTGCAGAGGGCGGAGCTAATATTTTCAAGCTCCAGTATTTTCACCGCCCGGCAGTACTGGCTCAGAGCCCGCAGTTCTACAAGCAGATGATGGTAGGAGTCTTTGACCGGGTATTCGAGACGGGTCCCGTGTTCCGGGCGGAAAAGCATAACACTAAGCGTCATCTGAATGAGTACACAAGCCTTGATCTTGAGATGGGCTATATTGACAGCTTTGAAGATATTATGGCAATGGAGACAGGGTATCTTAAGTATGCCATGGAGCTTTTAGAAGCGGAATATAAAAGAGAACTTCAGATACTTGACATTACCCTGCCAAAGACAGAGAGAATTCCGGCAGTACGCTTCAGCGAGATTAAGGAAAAGGCTGCCAAGAAGTATGGGCATAAAATGAGAAATCCATTTGACCTGGAGCCGGAGGAGGAACAGCTTATAGGCCGGTATGCAAAGGAAGAGTGGGGCAGTGACTTTGTATTTGTAACACACTATCCGTCTAAGAAACGCCCGTTTTATGCCATGGATGATCCGGAGGATGCAAGATATACCTTAAGCTTTGACCTTCTGTTTGATGGAATGGAGATTACGACAGGCGGGCAGCGTATCCATGATTATCAGATGCTGATGGATAAAATTGCGGCAAGAGGAATGGAGACAGATGGTATGGAACAGTATCTTTCCGCCTTTCGTCACGGCATGCCGCCTCACGGAGGGCTGGGGATTGGGCTTGAACGGCTCACCATGAAGCTCGTCGGGGAAGAAAATGTACGGGAGACAACACTGTTCCCGAGAGATCTGAGCAGACTGGATCCGTAAAAGGAGAAAGGAAGTTTTTTGATATGGGAAGATGTTCATTATGCGGGGGAAAGCTAAACGGTCAGAATATTTGCACAGAATGTGGGCTTAATAATAGTAATCAGATAAAAATTATAAGATAAACCAAAGCAGCTGCGACAGCCGTTGAGGATGCCGAAGCTGCGTGATACATAGCTGCTGTAAACAGGAGTGCTTTCCGGGAGCGCTCTGCACAGAACGGCCGGGACATGAAAGGAGAACAAGGACTATGGCAAATAAAATATCAGACGAGACAATTGAGTATGTCGGCATTCTTGCGAAGCTGGAATTATCAGAGCAGGAAAAGGAAGAAGCAAAAACAGACATGGAGAAGATGCTGGACTACATTGATACGCTAAATGAACTGGACACAGAGGGAATCGAGCCTATGTCTCATGTATTTCCTGTAAGTAATGTCTTCAGGGAGGATGTGGTCACAAATGGAGACGGAAGCGAGGATACCCTGGCAAATGCTCCTCTTAAGAAGGATAACAGCTTTAAAGTACCAAAAACGATTGGATAGGAGGTGTCCCGAAATGGATATTACAAGTATGACAGCAGTAGAATTAGGAAAACGGATTCAGGCAGGAGAGCTGTCGGCTGTAGAGGCCGTAAAGGCATCTCTTGCACAGATTGATAAGGTAGAAACGTCTGTTCACGGATTTGTAACAGTGGACAGGGAGGGGGCTCTTAGGCGTGCAGAAGAGGTACAGAAGAAGATTGACAACGGAACTCTTACAGGTCCTCTTGCAGGCGTACCGGCAGCAATTAAGGATAATCTCTGTACAAAGGACATGCCCACCACATGCAGTTCCAGAATACTGGAGAATTTTAAACCAACTTTCACGGCAGAGGCAGTAAAAAATCTGGAAAAGGCAGGTGTCGTTGTAATCGGAAAGACGAACATGGATGAATTTGCCATGGGGAGCACCACCGAAACTTCTTATTTCGGAGTGACAAGGAATCCGTGGAATACAGATCATGTTCCCGGCGGCTCTTCCGGAGGCTCCTGCGCAGCCGTGGCAGCGGAGGAATGCGCCTTTGCACTTGGCTCTGACACAGGCGGCTCCATCCGGCAGCCCAGCTCTTTTTGCGGAGTGGTTGGGATCAAGCCTACCTATGGAACCGTATCACGCTACGGACTGATTGCGTATGGCTCATCCCTTGACCAGGTAGGGCCGGTGGCAAGGGACGTGACAGACTGCGCGGTTATCCTTGAGGCAATCGCCTCCCATGACCCAAAGGACAGCACATCCATGCCGCCAGGTGCCGGCGGATATGATTTTACAGGTGCGCTTGTGGATGATGTGAAGGGAATGAGGATCGGAATCCCCCAGGATTATTTTATAGAAGGACTGGACCAGGAGGTAAAGGAGCATATCTTAAGTGCCGCAAAGGTACTGGAAGAAAAAGGCGCCATAGTGGAGGAGTTTGACTTAAGCCTTGTACAGTATGCGATCCCTGCATACTATGTCATTGCCTCCGCGGAGGCAAGCTCCAACCTGTCCCGTTTTGACGGGGTAAAATATGGCTACCGCACGCCGGACTACGAAGGGCTCCATAATATGTACAAGAAAAGCAGAAGCGAGGGCTTCGGAGCAGAGGTAAAGCGCAGGATCATGCTAGGCTCATTTGTCTTAAGCTCTGGTTATTATGATGCATATTACCTGAAGGCACTTAAGACAAAGGCGCTGATCAAGCAGGCATTTGACCGGGCATTTGAAAAATATGATGTCATCCTTGCGCCCGCGGCACCGACCACTGCGCCAAAGCTGGGCGCAAGCCTGAACGACCCGCTTAAGATGTACCTGGGAGATATCTATACCATTTCTGTAAATCTGGCAGGGCTTCCTGGAATCAGTATTCCGGTAGGAACGGATTCAAAAGGGCTTCCGGTCGGGATGCAGATCATTGGAAGCTGCTTTGATGAGGCAAAGCTGTTTCGCGCGGCATATGCCTATGAACAGACAAGAGCCTATGAGAGGCCGGAGCTTGTAAAAGCATCTAAGGAGACAGCATCAGAGGAGACAGTATCAGCGAAAGCAGAAAAGGCAGCTTCAGAAATGAAGACAAATAAGTTAAGCGATGAAGCCGTCAGGACAATGGAAGGAGGGGACAGATAATGGCAAAGCAATATGAGACAGTAATCGGACTGGAGGTTCATGTGGAGCTTGCGACAAAGACAAAGATCTTCTGCTCCTGCAGTACAGAATTCGGCGGCGCGCCTAATACCCACACCTGCCCGGTATGCACCGGAATGCCGGGATCTCTTCCGGTCTTAAATAAACAGGTCGTAGAGTATGCCATGGCAATCGGGCTTGCAACAAACTGCGAGATAACAAGAGTATGCAAATTCGACCGGAAAAACTACTTTTATCCTGACAATCCCCAGAACTATCAGATCTCCCAGCTGTACCTGCCCATTGCAAGAAATGGTTATGTTGAGATACAGACAGGAGAGGTTAAGAAAAAGATCCGGATTCACGAAATGCATATGGAAGAAGATGCTGGAAAATTAATCCATGATGAATGGGATGACACCTCCCTGGTAGACTATAACAGGAGCGGAGTTCCTCTTGTAGAGATTGTATCAGAGCCGGACATGCGCTCTGCAGACGAGGTGATTGCATATCTGGAGAAGCTGCGTACCATTATCCAGTATCTTGGGGCATCAGACTGCAAGCTGCAGGAGGGTTCCATGAGGGCAGATGTAAACCTGTCGGTAAGAGAAGCCGGGACGACGGAATTCGGCACAAGAACTGAGATGAAGAATCTGAATTCCTTCAAAGCCATTGCCCGGGCGATTGAGGGAGAGCGCGCCCGTCAGATTGAACTGTTGTCAGAAGGAAAGAAAGTCATACAGGAGACAAGACGCTGGGATGACAACAAGGAATCCTCCTATGCCATGCGGTCAAAGGAGGACGCACAGGATTACCGCTATTTCCCCGAGCCGGATCTTGTTCCGGTCATAATCGGAGATGAATGGATTCAGAAGATAAAAAAACTTCAGCCGGAGATGCGGGATGAAAAGCTGGAGCGATATAAAAAGGAATTTGACATCCCCCAGTATGATGCGGAGATTCTTACGGCATCTAAAGCAATGGCAGACCTGTTCGAGGCAGCGTCAGCCATCTGCAGGAATCCAAAGAAGGTATCCAACTGGCTTATGGTAGAAACCATGAGGCTCTTAAAGGAGCACGACATGGAGCCAGAGGAGATCACCTTTACTCCAGAGCATCTTGCACAGCTTGTGCAGCTTACTGAAAACGGCACCATCAACAGCTCCGTTGCAAAAGAGGTGTTTGAAAAAATATTTACAGAGAATGCAGACCCGGCGGAATATGTAGAAAAACATGGGCTGAAAACCGTAAATGATGAGGGAGAACTTTTAAAAGTACTTCAAAAAGTTATTGCCGGGAATCCACAAGCTGTAGTAGACTATAAAGGAGGCAAGGAAAAAGCACTTGGCGCTTTGGTCGGCCAGACTATGAAGGCCATGAAGGGAAAAGCGGATCCCGGTATGGTGAATAAAAAATTAAGGGAACTATTAAAGTAATGCCAACTGCATCCAAAGCGCAGGACAATAACACCAAAGCAATAATGCTTGTAGGAAAGGAGAAGTCATATGGGAGGCTTTTTTGGAGTAGCATCAAAGGAAGACTGTGTATTAGAGTTATTTTACGGGGTGGATTATCACTCGCATCTGGGGACAAGGCGGGGAGGAATGGCCACTTACGGTAAGGGAGGCTTTAACCGCGCCATTCATAACATTGAGAATTCACCGTTTCGGACGAAGTTTGACCGCGATGTAGGAGAGATGAAGGGACATTTGGGCATCGGGTGTATTTCCGATTTTGAGCCGCAGCCTTTGTTAATCCGTTCAAAGCTTGGAAGCTTTGCCATCACAACTGTCGGCAAGGTGAATAACTATGAAGAGCTTCAGCACGAGCTGTATGAAACCGCACACTCCCATTTTCAGGAGATGACAAATGGACAGATTAATGTGACAGAGCTGATTGCAGCATTAATCTGCGAGAAGGATTCGATACTTGAAGGAATCCAATACGTACAGGAGCGGGTGGAAGGCTCCATGACGCTGCTGCTTATGACGAAAGACGGAATCTATGCAGCAAGAGATTACCATGGCAGGACTCCCCTTGTGGTGGGAAGAAAGAAAGGGGCATACTGTGTCTCCTTTGAAAGCCATGCATACATCAATCTCGGCTATACAGATTACCGGGAGCTTGGTCCCGCAGAGATTGCCTTCATCACGCCAGAGGGAGTAGAAACCTTAAGGGCACCCCGCCAGGAGATGAAGATCTGCTCTTTCTTATGGGTGTACTACGGTTACCCGACCTCCGCCTATGAAGGGGTCAATGTAGAAGAGATGCGTTACAAATGTGGAAGTATGCTTGCAAAACGCGACGGGGACAGTGTACACCCTGACATCGTGGCAGGCGTCCCGGATTCCGGAATTGCACATGCAATCGGCTATGCCAACGAATCCGGCATCCCCTACGCAAGACCCTTTATCAAATACACCCCCACATGGCCCCGCTCCTTCATGCCGACGAACCAGAACCAGAGAAATCTGATCGCCCGCATGAAGCTGATCCCGGTACATGCACTGATTCAGAATAAAAAGCTTCTGCTCATAGACGATTCCATCGTCCGCGGAACACAGCTTCGGGAGACAACCGAATTCCTGTATAACAGCGGTGCAAAAGAGGTACATGTCCGTCCGGCATGCCCGCCTCTCCTCTACGGATGCAAATACCTGAACTTCTCACGTTCCAAGTCAGAGCTGGAGCTTATTACAAGACAGATGATCAAAAAAAGAGAGGGAGAGGACTGCCCCCAGGAAGTACTGGACGAGTATGCAGATCCATGCTCATGCAGATACGCGCAGATGATTGAAGACATCCGGAAACAACAGAACTTCACATCCCTCCGGTTCCACAGACTGGACGATTTACTGGAGTCCATCGGGATCGAACCATGCAAGGTCTGTACATACTGCTTCAACGGAAAAGAATAAAAACCAAATTGGGGACAGGGTATTTTTAATTTGGGACGGGGTATTTTTAAAAATACCCCGTCCCAAATTCGTCCATTTCGTCTATGATTGCCCGGACAGCCTTTTCTACATTCTCCTTTGAAGTCGCAAGGTTCATTCTTACAAATGAGGCAAAGCGTTCGCCTCCGAACCAGTCGCCGTAATCCAGCGCCAGCCGGCATTTTTTCTGAAGAAATTCTTTCATATCCTCTGGTCTGATACATGCCTTCATGTCAATCCAGCACAGATAAGTTCCTTCAAGCGGTGAGACAACGATACCCGGAAGTTCTTCTGCGAAGGTATTCTTTACAAACAGATAATTCCCATAGATGATCTCCTTCACTTCCCGGAACCACTCGTGTCCGCCCCGGTAAGCTGCCTCTGCCGCGATATAGCCAAATGCATTGCCGCTTGTAACCCGGATTCCGGCAACATACTCGTCCCATTTTCCACGTAGTGTTTCATCCGGAATCATAATAACAGAATTCTGACATCCGGCAAGGTTAAAGGTCTTGGATGGTGCTGTTACTGTAATCATCATGTCCTCATAATCACCGATACAGAAAGAAGGGGTATGAGTATGGCCTGCAAAAGTAAGATCATGATGGATCTCATCCGAGATGACAAATACATGATGCTTCCTGCACAGATCAAGCAGTTTTTTTAGTTCATCCCGCGTCCACACCCTTCCCGCCGGGTTGTGGGGTGAACAGAGGATGAACTGGGAGACATGGTTTTCTATAATTTTCTGTTCAAAGTCTTCAAAATCAATGGTATATTCCCCGGATGTATTCACCAGATCCGAAGTAACCAGCCTGCGGTGGTTGTTCGTAACTGCCTGGAGAAATGGGTAGTAGACCGGCGTCAGGACAATGACCGCGTCCCCGGGCCCGGTCATAAATTGTGTAATCCAGTTAAATGCGCATACGACGCCCGGTGAGAACCGGAGCCACTCTCTTCTTGCCTCAAAGCCGTGCTGTTCCCTCTCCCAGGTTAGAAATGCCTCATAATAGGAATCCGGAACATGATAATAACCGTAAACTCCCTGTACTACATAATCGCTCAGAGCCTTAGTCACACAGCCTGGAACCTGAAAATCCATGTCGGCAACCCATAAGGGAAGAAGACCCTCCTCACCGAACATGCCAGTCTGTCCGTCCCACTTGTTACAGTTTGTATTTTTCCGGTCAAAGTACGTTACCTGTGACATTTTATCTGCCCTCCCAAATATAGAATAAATGCGTCAAAAGGTATTGGCGCTTACATCATGATTAAATTTTACGACAGAATCCGTTATTTTGCAAGAATAGTGTGGTCATGAATCTGATATTTATGTAAATTTTATAATATACTTAAAAATGTAATATGATTATAATCTTAATCAAATAAAAACATAAGAAAGGAAGAAGAAAATGACAAAAAAGATTACAAAAAAAATTCTGGCTTTTGTCATGGCAATTGCCATGGTACTTACCTTGGCAGGGGTTCCATCCCTCAAAACGGAAGCGGCAGCGCCAAAAAAGGTAAAAAAAGTCAGGCTGAAAATCGGCTCATCTGTTGTGACGAACAAAAAGTATACGATGACAGTCGGACAGAAAAAAACGGTCAAAGTTACCGTTACGCCGAAGGCGGCAAAGAAAAAGATTACGTTTAAGTCCAGTAAAAAGAAGGTGGCAGCGATTACTAAAAAGGGGAAGATTACTGCAAAATCAGCTGGAAAGAGTAAAATTACAGTGACGGTTATGGGAAAAAACAAGAAGAAGGTAAAAAAATACATCAATTTGGTTGTAAAAAAGAAGCCGGCAAAAAAGCCAGTACAAAAAGAGGTGGCAGTAACCGGAGTAACTGCATCCATCTCGCCTGCTTCTATCCGGACAGGTGAAAAGGCACAGATCACAGCTACAGTATCACCGGCAAATGCGACAAACAAGACTCTCACCTATTCGTCAGACAAAAAGGGAGTTGCAGAGGTTGACAGCAAGGGAACTGTTACCGGAATCAGCGCCGGCACAGCAGTCATAACGGTAAAATCAGCCAATGGAAAAACTGCAGCAGTAAGCATTACAGTTGAAGAAAATACAGATTTGTCTTATGACGGGTATAGATTAAAGTGGGAGGATCAGTTTAACGCAGATTCGCTGAACAGAGAAGACTGGAATGTAGAGCTCCATGATCCAGGATGGGTGAATAATGAGCTGCAGGCTTATGTTGATTCCGCAGAAAACATCTATATTCAGGATGGAAGCCTTGTACTTAAGCCAGTGGAAACAAAAAATGAAAAGGGTGAAGTATCCTACACCTCAGGGCGCGTAAACACACAGAACAAGCATGATTTTAAATACGGACTGTTCGAAGCACGCGTAAAGGTTCCAAAGGGACAGGGCTTCCTCCCGGCATTCTGGATGATGCCCACTAATGAAAATCTGTATGGACAGTGGCCGAGATGCGGTGAGATTGATATCATGGAAGTACTGGGAAATAAGACAGATACCTCCTATGGAACCATTCACTATGGAAATCCCCACAGTGAAAGCCAGGGCAAATATACTTTAGCTCAGGGCACGAAAGATTTTTCGCAGGAGTATCACGTATTTGACGTGGAATGGATGCCTGGAAAAATCAACTGGTATGTAGACGGAAAATTAATCCACACGGAAGACGACTGGTATTCTGCTACAGAAGGACAGGGAGAGATCAGTTACCCGGCACCGTTTGACCAGCCGTTTTATATCATTCTGAATCTGGCTGTAGGCGGAAGCTGGCCGGGCAATCCGGACGCGACTACGGATATTAAAAACTCTGCTTTCTACATTGATTATGTAAAAGCATATCAAAAGGACAGCTATGATGAGAATGTGGAAAAACCAGTGAAAGATGTTGTATTAAGAGATCCGGATAAAAACGGGAACTATATCGTAAATGGAGACTTTGCAGCACAGGAAGACCTGACAGATACAAAGGACTGGGTATTTCTCAATGCACTTGGAGGAGAAGCATCTGCAGCAATCAATAATCAAGCGATTGCAATTAAAACAACGAATGAAGGTACAGTAGATTACAGCGTTCAGCTTGTCCAGGCTGACCTTCCCATGAAAAAGGGCGGGGTGTACGAGCTTAAGTTTGACGCATATGCTGACGAGGCAAGAACTATGAAAGTAGATGTGTCGGCTCCCGACAGATCCTACAGGAGATATCTGGAGGATACAACAGTAAACCTTACGGCAGAGAAGCAGACCTTTACCTATAAGTTTACAATGAAGGACAATGACGACGCAAACGGCCGTCTGGAATTCAACATGGGAGCATCAGGATCAACCGCAGATATCCACATCAGCAATGTGACACTGAAAAAGACGGAAGACATTGTGATAGAAGAAGGCAAGAAGGGAGTACTGGCAGACGGAAATTATGTATATAACGGCAGCTTCCAGGAAGGCGAGGGACGTCTTGGATACTGGACGGTTGGAGGAAACACAGAGGCAAAGGTAAGTGTAACCAATGAAAATAACATCCGGCGGCTAAAGATCGAGGCTTCGGAAGGAACATCTGCCGAAAATCCTGTCATAATCTCACAGGATGCGCTTGCACTGATAGCAGGCAAATATGCGCTGAGCTTCATCGCAGAGGGAGAATCCGGAAAGGAGATTAAGGTAATCGCAGCAGGAGAGACATTTACCGCTGAACTTGACGGCACCGAGAAATCCTATGATTATAAGCTTGCTTTAGAAGGGGAGCCATCCAATACAGATGTTGCAGTCTATGTGGAAACACCAGGAGTATTTTACATTGATGATATCAGAATTGTGGAGGACACACTGATTAAGAACGGAAGCTTTAATGCGGGATTTGCAGGCTATGAGCCATATATTGACAGCAGCGCCGCCGCTTCCTATGTGGTCGACAGCCTGAATGAGGACAATGCGGCTGACTTCTCAATTGAGAATACCGGAGATGCAGCATGGAAGATCCAGCTCAAGCAAAACAATGTAGTGCTTGAAGAGAACCAGTGGTACAGGCTGTCCCTTGATGCAAAATCAAGTATTGCAAGAAAGCTGATGTTCGCCATTCAGAGAGATGGTTCAGGCGACGATAACTGGGATCCATATTCCGGAGAAAAAATTGTGGAACTTGGAAACAATTACAAGACATACGAAATTGTATTCCAGATGAAGAAGCCAACAGACCTGAAAGCAATACTCAGCATCTCTATGGGAGCAGTCGACGGAAAGCAGATTTCAGAGAAGCACCGGATCTGTATTGATAACATCAATTTGGAAAAAACGGAGGCCCCGGCTGTCAGCGAACAGCCTGCAGGAGAGAATCTGCTGAAGAATGGTGATTTCGCCTCAGGAAGTGAAGGGTGGGAAAATGCAGTTACAGAACCTGGAGAAGCAGTGTTTTCCTTTGAAGACAATAAGGCAGTCTGTAATATTACAAATACCGGTACGGCGGACTGGAATGTACAGCTGAAACAGGCAGGGCTTACCCTTATAAAAGGTGAAAGCTATCGTATAACATTCAAGGCTGCGTCTACTGAGGCGCGTACGATCAAGCTTGCCTTGTTAAGCACATCCTATGACTGGTATGGCGGAAGTGATATAGAATTAGAGGCGAATCAGGAAAAAGAGGTTACCATAGACTTTACAATGGAGAAGGCTACCGATATAAACACAACACTGGTAGTGTCTATGGGGCTGATAGAGGGTAAGGAGACCCCGGCTTCCAGTATTGCATTATCTGATTTCTCTCTCGTAAAAACAGAATAAACCTTTATTAAACAGAGATGGAACGTTTGTTCCATCTTTGTTGTGATTCGTGATTCATGACACTTGCAGAAACACATCAAAATACCTTTTGACGCTTTCATCATGATATAGTAAAATAAAAGAAATTCTTTTGGGAACTGTTACATAGTGAACATAATTTTGGTGCTGTACGAATGATACGGAAGGAGAATATTCTATGAGCTATCAGGACGAGTGGATTCTTTTAGAAGCACAGGACGAGATTGATGAGGTAGAGCACAGGCAGCCTACAGAGGAATTTTTATTTTACCAGGCAGTAACGAGCGGCGATATCGATGCAGTGAGGAAGAACTGTAAACAGGAGAGATTCCTGGATACGGACGGTGTGGGTATTCTGTCCCGGAATCCCATTACGAACCTAAAATACCATTTCGTTATTACAACAGCAATGATTACCCGTCTCTGCAGGCAGAAGGGCATGGAGCTTGAGCAGGCTTTTCGGATGAGTGATTTTTATATTCAGAGGCTGGATGATATTCAGACTGTGCGGGGAATACGGAATCTGCATGAGGAGATGGTCTTAGATTACACAGAAAAGATGCGCAGATTTAGCCATAACGACACCAATTCCAAACACATTCATGCCTGTAAGGAATATATTTATTCCCATATAAAGGAACGAATTACCATAGAAGACCTGGCAGAGGAGCTGGGAGTGTCGGCCAGTTATTTGTCCCGTCTGTTTAAGAAGGAAACAGGGGATTCTGTCAGCGCCTATATACGCAGGCAGAAGATTGACATGGCGAAGAATCTCCTGAGATATAGCGACTACTCCATGATCGACATTGCCAATCGCCTGTCGTTTTCTTCACAGAGCCATTTTATACAGCAATTCCGGGATATTGTGGGTATGACGCCGAAGAAATACCGGGATGAAAATCATATGATCCAATGGGATTCAGGAACGGGGACGGGGCAAAATTAATTTTGCCCCGTCCCCGACTTATTACAAGATTAGGAGGATTTCATTGTCTTCCTTCAGAAGGTCAGCGGGAATGTAGTTTTCCTCAAGCTTTCTGCCATTGACCGTGAGAGCCTGGCAGCCGGATTCTTTTTTGTCCGGGTTTTTAATCAGGATATGGAGATGCTTTCCGCGGAAGTCCTTTTCAATTTCCAGGCGTTCCCATTGCTTTGGAATAGCGGGCGCTATTTTGATGCCCTTTAAGTCAGGGCGGAGTCCCAGAATTCCTTCCACGCATCCGACCATTACAGTTGATGCTGTGCCGGTGAGCCAGTGGACATGGGAGCGTCCCGGATGTCTGCTGGAGCGGCCTTCGGTAAACTGACCATAGCAGTAAGGCTCCAGGCGGCGGATTTCTGCCTTGTCGTTCCAGGCAGCAGGTGCATTTTCCATGAAATAGGTAAAGGCGTGTTCACCGTGGCCGCACAGAGCTTCTGCCAGAATCAGCCAGCCCTGTGACTGGGAGAAAATACCGGAATTCTCCTTTGTTCCCTGATTATAAATTACTGCAAGGGCTCCGTCAAAAGCATGGGAATGATAAGGGGGATCCATTAGGAGAGCTCCGTATTCTGTATTTAAGTTTTCATATACGTTCGTTAGTGCTGCGTCAGCCTGCCTGCTGTCTGCAAGACCACTGATGACAGACCAGCTTTGTGGATTCAGCCACAGGCTGGCTTCGGGATCTGCGGCTGCCCCGATCCGTTCTCCGGCCTCTGTATATCCGCGGATAAAACGGTCATTATCCCAGCATAGTTTTTGAATCAGAGCGCCTGTTTCAGCAATCTTACCTTCCAGGTATTTTGTATAGTCTGCATCCTCCCTGTACTCCGAGAATCTCTTTAAGATCACTAAGGCATAGTAAAACTGCATTGCTACAAATGAGGATTCTCCCTTTTCTCCCAGGCGCAGGCAGTCGTTCCAGTCTGCGTAAAGTCCCGCAGGCATGCCATGGGGACCAAGATGCCCAAGGGAAAAGGAAACGGCACGCTTTAAATGACCGTAAACGCTGTCTGCTTCCGCATCTGCAAAAGGTATGACCTCGTCAAGAAATTCTGTATCTCCGGTTTCTGCAATGTATTTATAGACAGTTGGGAAGAGCCATAATGCATCATCAGCCCGGTAGGCCGGATGCCCGGTTTCTTCGCGGTAGGAAGCATCGTCCGGTGTGTCTTCATGTCCCGGATTATGTGTGAACTTTACGAGAGGAAGCCCGCCGCCCTCCTTTACCTGCGCAGAGAGCATAAAACGGATTTTTTCTTTTGCCATTTCTGGTGCAAGATGGATGATGCCCTGAATATCCTGTACAGTATCGCGGTATCCGTATCCATTGCGCAGCCCGCAGTAGATGAAGGAAGCGGCGCGGGACCAGATAAATGTCATAAAGCAGTTATAGGCATTCCATGTTCCCAGCATGGTGTTGAATTCCTGGCTTGGAGAAGTCACCCTCAGATGATCCAGCTTTTCATACCAGTAGGATTTAAGCGCTGACAAATCCGAAGCAGTCTTTTTAACCGGATCTGTGTAATCCTGTAAAATGGAAGCCTCCTTCATTCCGCCGGTACCGAGGAGAAATGCGATTGTCTTCGTCTCGCCGGGAGCCAGTGTAACAGTGCAGGAGAGTGCGCCGCAGGAATTTTCATTGTAGCTAGTCACATTTCCCAAATTGCCGGACAGGACTCCCTGGGGATTTCCGTATCCGTGATATCTGCCGAGAAAATGCTCCTTATCCCCGCAGTAGGAAGAAGCTTTGGAACCCGCAAGTCCGAAGAAACGCTCAGTTACGTTTTTGTCGTCTACCGTTTCCTCCTCCGGGAGAGCATCCAGGTTTCCGTGTATCTGCTGTATGATGCAGTTTTCCTTGAATAAGGTTCTTGCAATAAACAGTGAATACTGCAGATTCACCTGATCCTGTTCATAATTGCCGTGGTTTGTAAATTCGGCATACCCGGTCAGGGTAAGGTTCCTCGGACGCTGTGACTGGTTTGTTACAGACAGAGCCCATACCTCAAAGGATTCATGAAGCGGAACATAATAAGAAGCAAGGGAATGAATTTCGCTGTAGTCTGCAATCATGTGTGTATATCCCATGCCGTGGCGGCATTCACTCCGATATCTGTCCGGATCCTTTCCTACCGGCTGCCAGGAAGCAGACCAGTAATCCTCTGAATCATTATCCCGGATGTAAAGATAGCGTCCGGGCTGGTCAAAGCTGTTAAAAATGTAGCGCAGGATGCGTCCGTTTGCCCCGGATTTTGCAAAGCTGTAGCCTCCTGCATTATTTGATATAATTGCCCCGTACTTTGGGGAGCCCAGATAATTTACCCAGGGAGCTGGAGTATCCGGGCGCTGAATCACATATTCCCGTTTTTTATCGTCAAAATATCCATATTTCATGTTATCATCTCTTTCCTTTCATTATCTATACCAACGGCTGGTGAAATCTGCCGTCGGTATTGCATCAGCCACAAAGCGGAATAATTCCTCATGCGATTTATTTGATGCTTAGTACAAATATACGGTTATGGTATGTACCTTGCCGGGCAATGCAAGAATGTCTTTGCGCGGAAGTACGGCAGAGCTTTCGTCCGCAGTAAGCGCAGTCTCGCCGCAGCAGGCGGAACCAATTCGGTAAGAGCCAAAGTCCTTCCCATCCTCGTTTTTATAGATTACCCTGAATGTGTGACCTGCAAAGGGGACTGTAATGGCAGCAGTTTTGCTGTCATCAAACTGCTCTTTTAGAAGCTTTGGATACAAAACAAGATTTCCTTCCTCTCCCCGGACGCCGAAAACCTCTGTAATCATAGTAAGCATAAACCAGCTTGCCGCGCCGGTCAGATACTGATACATCCCCCTGCCGTCAGAACGGAAATATTCTGGAATGCCCGGGTAAATATGGCTTATGTCAAAGTTAAGGGCAGTATCGGCGAGCGTTTTCAGGGCCTTCCATCCTTCCTTTGCATATCCCCGGCGATACAGGGCATTTGCATACATAACCGTCATGTGCGAGAAGACGGCTCCATTCTCCTTTTCCCCATAGGCAAATCCGAACATGCGTCCCATGTCAAACTTGAGTTCACCAAAATCTGTATTTAGCCGGTAACCGCCTATATCCCTCTGATAGAGATAATGGTCAGCACTTTTTATGATCTTCCTGGTCTGCGCATTATCTGCTGTTTTACTCATAACTGCAAATACCTGGCCTGTCAGCATCATGCGGACATGATTCTGGAAGATTCCTTCCACAGCCCGTCCATGGTTGTCGTAATAGCTGTTGTACCAGCCTTCCTCATCGGATACAGAAATCCACTCCTGGGATCTTAAATGTGCCTTAAGCCATTCTGCCTTCTGGGTCAGGTTTTCGGCCAAAGTCTCCAGGGAGCAGCAGATCCGGCTTCCGCTGATTGTATGGCAGCACTTCTCTGTATAGCTGTCCAGTATCTCCTGCTTTTTACTGATCTGACCGAAAACCGCTGAATCCTGATTAAGAAAAACTGCGATTTCCTTCAGAAGCTCTGCCGAGTGGGAGGAGGAATGACGGTCCAGGAGACGTATCATTGCAGCAAGATCTGACAGATTGCCTGCATAGGCACAGGTAAAGGCCACACTTTCTCCCTGCTCAGATGCCATGTCAAGGGCATCGTTCCAGTCGGCTCCCCTGAGTCTGTAGATATTATGCCCGCCTACTTCATAGAAGGCGGCAAGCTGTTGGATGAGAATGTGCTCCAGGAGGGTGCCTGTATACACATCTCCGCTGTCTGTGCGCTGTTCATTTCCACATTCTGGCTTCCACAGTGCATCAATGGCTGTCCCCCGCATGATCTGCGAATCTTTAAAATACGAAACCTTTTGATTCAGAATATCCACATCCCCGGTCTGGTCAATATACAGCTTTGTTGTCATCAGCGGCCAGAGTGCGTGATCCATCCATACCCGTGCAATTCCGTTCCGGTCTGCAAGAAAATTACCGTCCCCTTCTCCGATAATGGTCGCATTGGTTCCATCAATACGGACGCCTCCATAATTCATGACAATCATGCTCCGTACCTTCTCAGGATCCATCAGAAGCAGAGAAAGGCAGTCCTGCCAAAGATCCCGCCATCCTCTTCCGCCTCTTCCGTAGTCATGGTGAGGCAGAAAGGAACATCCGAACAGACGGCGCAGGAATGGCTGAAAACAGATCCATTTCATCAGATGGTCAAAATCAGCATCCCGGGTATGGAAGTCCGTGCAGACCTGGGCTCTCCAGTAGTCCATAGTGTCATTCAGCGCCTGTTTTACCTTGCTGGTACAGTTGAATCTCTCCGCAATCAGGGCAATGTCTTCCCGGCTGTTTTCTGCACCAAGGAGAAGGATATAGTCTGCCTTCTCTTTCGGGGCGAGAAGTACAGGCTCGAATCGGAAGGCGCCCATCGCCTCCTTCCCGGCAGCGGATACACCGGCCGGCGCTCCGGGCTTTTGCCCATAGACAGCGCCTGGATGGGTAAAAGTGCCTCCCTCGCCGATAAAATCTTCTACAGTAGGATAAAAGTCCGTGGGGGCGCTGCCGTCCCCTGTACAGCCCAGTACATAGTAAATCCGGTTATTTGGACGGTGTCCTTTTTCATCAAAGGACATGGTGGGGCAGACAAAAACACCGTTTTTATCTGTAGTAATCCGGTGGAGCATAGAGGTGACATTCCGGTGATCCCGTATGTTATCTGCACTTCGTCCATAGATGGGGATTGCACCCCATGCAGTCAGCCGACGGTCCCGGTCAGAGCAGTTCTGTATGGTTACATACATAATTTCTACATTTGCATCCTTTGGTATGAAGGAAGTAACTATAGAAGACAGTTTAAGAGCCTTTGAGCTTCGCCTTAAGCTCTGCCACATAAATCCGGCAGACAGCTCGCTCTCATCCTGCATAGATGAGAATCTGCATGCTTCCTGCTCTGCAGAGGCTCCTGTAACCGAGTAAGCAGGGGCATCACCGCTTTCCGGGGACTGGCAGTCCGTTACTGTAACCCAGAAATTCCTGGTGGAACGATTATTGTGGAGATTTTCAGAGCTTACCGGTTCCAATAAGAAAGTTTCCTGATCAATTTTCGCGTCTCCGCCGAGACTGGGGGTAACAGAGCTCTTAAGTCCTGTCTCTGAAGCGAGCGGGAGATACAGAAAGCTTGTATTTTCTGGCTGCTTCAAAATAAAGCTGCCGTGTTCATCAATAAATTTAAGATGCTTCAATTTTTAGCTCCTTTCATAATAAAGATATATGAAAGCATCATATAGGAAATCAGATAAGAAAAAAATAAAATACATGCGAAAAGTATCAGAATCATGACATAAAATAGACAGAATAAGACTGCTGCGCTTACGTTTTTCAAAACACGCTCTAAGCATATGGCTATATTTCGTGATAATTTAGGAAGGGAGCTGGTGATAAAAGAAAAGCAATATGTGTCATGAATTTGACATTTTGTTAAAAACTATAATATAAAACCAGTCTTTTTTTCGTTATAATTCCAATATACAAATTAAGAAGCACATGCTTCATAAATCATAAAAGGAGGAACTTTCAGATGAAAAAGAGAGTAGTTAGCGCATTATTGATTGCGGCAATGGCAGTAACTGCAATGGCAGGCTGCGGATCGAATTCCGGCGGATCGGGCGGAGGCAATGACGGAGGAAGCGCGTCAGGAGAGGAAGGCAAGGTGATTAATATCTACAGCTGGAATGATGAATTCCGTGAGCGTGTAGAGGCGGTTTACCCGGAGGTAAAGGAGACTTCTTCTGACGGGACAGTTACTACTTTGAATGACGGCACAGAGATCCATTGGATTATCAATCCGAATCAGGACGGCGTCTATCAGCAGAAGCTGGACGAGGCACTGATGAAGCAGGCGGATGCAGCGGCAGACGATAAGATCGATATCTTCCTGTCAGAAACAGACTATGTAAACAAATATACAGATAAGGATGCAGATGCCGCGATGCCGCTTAAGGATCTCGGCATTGATCCGGAAAAGGATCTTGCTGACCAGTATGAATTTACAAAAGTAACGGCTTCCGATACGGAAGGGGTTCAGAGAGGGTCTACCTGGCAGTGCTGTCCGGGACTGTTAGTATACCGCCGGGATATTGCCAAAGAGGTATTCGGAACAGACGATCCGGAAGAGATCGGCCAGAAGGTAAAGGACTGGGATGCCATGAAAGGAACAGCAGAAGAATTAAAAGCAAAAGGATACTTCACATTTTCTTCTTATGCAGATACATTCCGTCTCTATGGAAACAGTATTGCCGAGTCCTGGGTAAGTCCCGGTGAAACGGTCATTAAGGTTGATCAGAAAATCATGGACTGGGTAAAGAGTTCAAAAGAATGGCTGGATGCAGGATATCTTGACAAGAATGTAAAAGGGCAGTGGAATGATGACTGGAACAAGGCAATGGGCTCTGCATCCAAAGTATTCGCTTTCCTTTTCCCGGCATGGGGTATTGATTTTACTCTCAAGCCGAACTGGGACGGCGGAGACGGCGTATGGGGCGTTACCAATCCTCCGCAGGAATACAACTGGGGCGGTTCTTATGTACATGCATGTACCGGTACGGATAATGCAGAGCATGTAAAAGACATTATCCTTGCAGTAACGGTAAATAAAGACAACCTGCTGAAAATTTCCAAGGATTATTCAGACTTTACAAATACCGTAAGCGGTATGCAGGAAGCAGCAAAAGACGATTCTTTTAGTTCTGAATTCCTGGGAGGACAGAATGCGTTTACATATTTCGCGCCGGTTGCAGAAAATATTCAGATCGCGCCGCTTTCCGCTTATGACCAGGGATGCGTTGAGCTGATTCAGAATTCCTTCAGCGATTACTTACAGGGCAAGGTTGACTATGATAAAGCAAAGACCAACTTTGAGACGGCAATTAAAGAACGTTATCCTGACATCACTGAAATTCAGTGGCCAGAATAGACAGTTGTTGCTGCGGGGCGGTTCCGCCGCTCCGCAGGATATCTGAGAAAGAGAGGAACGACAGTTTATGAAACAAAAAAATAAAAAAGTCGATTATTCAAAATGGGGGTATTTTTTTATCCTTCCGTTTTTTATAAGTTTTTTCATCTTTTCATTAATTCCTCTGATCGATACAATCCGGTACAGCTTTTTTGAATATTACCGTTCGGGAATTAAAGAAATAGGACCTAACTTTGTAGGAATGGCAAATTACGCGAGTCTTCTTGGGTCAGATATGCTGAAATATGCGGCAAATACTATGATTTTATGGGTGATCGGATTTATTCCCCAGATTGTCATCGCGCTGGTGCTTGCAGAGTGGTTTGTAGACGCCCGTCTAAAGATTCGCGGGACACAGTTTTTTAAAGTGGTTATCTATCTGCCGAACTTGATTATGGCTTCTGCATTTGCCATGTTGTTTTTCACCATGTTCTCTACCAACGGACCTGTGAATGGGATTCTTATGTCCATCGGGCTGACCAGTAAGCCTATTGATTTTCTCGGTTCCGTTATGGGAACCCGATCACTTGTAGGGTTTATGAACTTCCTGATGTGGTTTGGAAATTCAACGATTATGCTGATGGCGGCGATTATGGGCATCAGCCCGGATATCTTCGAGGCGTCCGAGCTTGACGGCTGCAACAGTTTCCAGAGATTCTTCTTTATCACGCTTCCGCAGATACGGCCGATTCTTGCCTACACACTGATTACGGCAATCATTGGTGGTCTGCAGATGTTTGATGTACCACAGATTCTGACAAATGGCCAGGGAAGCCCGGACCGGACGTCCATGACGCTGATCATGTTCCTGAACAGCCACTTAAAGAGCCGGAATTACGGTATGGCCGGCGCGTTGTCCGTATATCTGTTTATTGTCAGCGGCATCCTGTGCTTCTTTGTATACCGGATGACGAATAACGATGATCCTGACGGCTCAAAGGCAGCGGCAAAGAAGGCAAAGAAGCTGGCAAAAAAACAAGGAAGGGGATAGAGGTATGAAATCAAAACAGCCAAATCATTTACGGAGTATAGTCGCACATGTTGTATTGATTATTCTGTCATTTATGTGCCTGTTTTTCTTCTACATTCTGATTGTCAACGCAACCAGGTCACATTCGGATCTGCAAAAAGGATTTTCAGCTTTACCTGGAGCCTATCTGCTTGATAATCTGAAAAATGTTGCCAATGATGGAACATTTCCGATGTTCAGGGGTATCTTAAACAGCCTGATCGTTTCTGGATGCTCGGCGGCAATCTGTACATACTTTTCGGCATTGACAGCCTATGGCCTGTATGCGTATAACTTTAAATTAAAAAAGATCGCCTTTACATTTATCATGGCAATCCTTGTTATGCCGACACAGGTAACTGCAATGGGTTTCCTGCGGCTGATTACAAATATGGGAATGTATGATTCCCTGCTGCCCCTGATCATCCCATCAATTGCGTCTCCGGCTGTCTTTTACTTTATGTACAGTTATCTGCAGTCCTCACTTCCGCTCTCCCTTGTTGAGGCGGCAAGAATTGACGGATCCGGAGAGTTCATGACATTTAACCGGATTGTGCTTCCGATTATGAAGCCGGCGATTGCGGTGCAGGCAATCTTCTCATTTGTCGGTTCCTGGAATAATTACTTCGTTCCTGCGCTGGTGATCCAGTCCAAGGAGAAGATGACCGTGCCGATTTTGATTGCAACACTTCGTGGGGCCGATTATATGAACTTTGATATGGGTAAGATTTACACTATGATACTTGTGGCGATTGTTCCAATTATTATCGTATATCTACTTCTTTCCAAATTCATTATCGCAGGCGTTACACTTGGCGGTGTGAAGGAGTAGAAGAAACTTTCAGTGGGAATAAAAAGGCTGTTGAGGCAGCCTTTTTCCTGTGTGGGGATCTGTCAGGGCAGACATATGCTGCCTTTTTTTGAGAAGGAGGGAAAGGTTTATGACGGGTCAGAGATACAGCGGCAGTTTAGAGGCGCAGCCTTCTGCAAGGGAGCAGGCGAACCGGAGGCTTGCAAGGAGGGCTGCGGCAGAGGGAATGGTTCTTATGAAAAATGATGGGCTGCTTCCTTTGGATCCAGGGATTCCGGTTGCTCTCTTTGGCTGCGGCGCAGTGAAAACGGTCAAAGGGGGAACCGGCTCCGGGGATGTGAATAACCGGGAGACAGTTTCCATCTGTCAGGGAATGAGGGACGCAGGGGCTGTGATTATCAGTGAAGCGTGGCTTAAGGATTATGAAAAATGTTATGATAATGCAAGAATGGCCTGGAAGGAAAAAGTCTTGGAGGCGGTAAAGAGCCTGGAGAACCCTTTTGACGCTTATGCCGCAAATCCGTTTTCCCTGCCGGAAGGGCGGAAAATAACGGCGGATGACGTGGAGGGGGCTGAGGCTGTCATCTATGTGATCAGCCGTATCTCCGGTGAAGGCATGGACAGGAGGAGAGAAGAAGGGGATTATTATGTAAGCAGGCGTGAGAGGGAGGATCTCCTCTGGCTGGATAAGACAGGACTTCCAATTGTGCTGGTTTTAAATACAGGCGCGCCGGTAGAACTGACGGATCTCCTTGATGAGGCCCGGAATATCAGGGCAGTGTTAAATATCTCCCTTCCCGGACAGGAGGGGGGACATGCGGCTGCAGATGTGCTGTTCGGATGGGAATCGCCGGGAGGGAGGCTGACAGCTACCTGGGCGCGGCGCTATGAGGATTATCCCTGTGGGGAGAGCTTTGGCCGTCTGAATGGGAACCTGGATATAGAAGAGTACCGGGAAGGGATCTATGTGGGATACCGGTATTTTGACAGCTTTGGCATTAAGCCTCTGTTTCCCTTTGGATATGGGTTGTCCTATACTTCATTTTCTATCAGTCCGGCAGGGATCAGGAGGACGGAGCAGGGGATTGAGATTACGGTTATTGTAAAAAATACTGGTGCAGTCTATTCCGGCAGGGAGGTGGTGCAGGTATATGCTGTATTGCCCCAGACGGAGTATAAAAAGGAGTTTAAAAGGCTGATTGGATTTGCGAAAACAGTGTCTTTAAAGCCCGGAAAGGAGCAGAGACTTGCCATCTGTACAGACCAGTCCGCCTTTGCCAGTTTTTCAGAAGAGCTGCAGGCGTGGTATATGGATGCAGGAACGTACAGTATATGGGTGGGGGCGCATGGAGAAGCCCTGCAGCCTGCGGCGTTGATTCGTGTACAGCAGAAAAGCATTTTGGAAGAAACGAAGAAAATCTGTCCTTTGGATGCACCTTTTGACGGATTGTATCCGGATGAAAATGTGAGAAGAAAAGCCGGGGAATGGTTCAAAACGGTAGAGGAACAGCAGGTGCCGGTTCTTTTGTATACACCCCGGAAAAAGGAAGAGGGAAACAGCGCCCAGGCGTCTTTGGCAGACGGACCATCTGCAGCAGCGGGGCTGTCTGTTGCGGAGCTGATACCGGCACTGTATGGGAATATTACACAGGGAACCAGTACCCTTGGCTCAGCGGGAACCCGGGTTCCTGGTTCTGCCGGGGAGACGACAGAGGCGTTGGAAGACAGCTATGGAATACGTTCTCTGATTATGGCAGACGGACCGGCAGGGCTCAGACTCCGGCAAAGCTATGAGGCAGACCGGGAAACAGGTTCTGTATATGGTGTCGGCGTACTGGGCTCCCTGGAAAATGGATTTTTAGAAAAAGCCGGGCATCATGAAAATACAGATACCTGTTATCAGTACTGTACGGCGTTTCCTGTCGGAACAGCCATGGCACAGTCCTGGGATCTGGAACTAATGCAAAAGTTCGGGGAGGCTGTTGCCGCAGAGATGGAAGAATTTGGTGTGGATCTGTGGCTTGCGCCGGGCATGAACATCCAAAGGAACCCGCTGTGCGGGCGGAATTTTGAATATTATTCGGAGGATCCTCTGCTGTCTGGAATGATGGCGGCCAGTGTAACAAAAGGAGTACAGAGCCATCATGGGCGCGGTGTAACGCTGAAGCACTTTGCCTGCAATAATCAGGAGGACAACCGGATGGGAGTCAATGTCCGTGTCGCTCAGCGGGCACTTAGGGAGATTTATCTGCGCGGCTTTGAGATTGCGGTAAAGAAAAGCAGGCCGGTGGCCATGATGTCCGCCTATAACCGGATTAACGGGGTACATGCGGCAAACAGCCTTGATCTCTGTACAACGGCAGCCCGCGGGGAATGGGGATTTGAAGGAATCATCATGTCCGACTGGAATACAACAGTACCGGAGGACGGCAGTGTACCGTGGCAGTGTATTGCTGCTGGAAATGACATTATTATGCCAGGTAATCAGAAGGATGATGAAGAGATACGAAGGGCATATGAACAAGGAGAGCTTACGGAGGAGATGATCCGGCGCAGCGCCGGACGGCTGTTCGCGGCGGTCCGGAGACTGACGGATAAAATCTAAACAGGCATGGAGGATGATGGCTTAAGCCCTGGCAGGAATGAAAGAGTCTGCCAAGACCCTTATCAGCCGCTTTCAGCGAAGGACCGAATGCCAAAAGCCACCACTTTACTGGCCCGGATGCCGTGCAGCGGGTGCACGGCATCTGAGAACAGCAACCTGCGGGAACTACAGCCTGTGGATCCCGCTCTGGATCTCCTCTGCCCATTTCTGGAGATTATAGGTCTGTCCGCTAAAGAGCTTCAAGATCACCCCGCTCGGAGTGCTGTCACTGGCAAACGCATTTGCCTCATCCGTATCCACATGCATGGCAAGAGCAAATTTCGGACTCACACGGACCACCACATCAGCAAAGATGAGAGATCTCTCATAGCTTTCCGTTATCACAAACACATCATCATTATCCTTTACATTCAGCTGCATTGCCTGCACAGGCGTCATATGTATATGCCTTTTGGCAACAATCACCCCGTGGTCAATCTTAAGTGAACCATTCGGCCCAATCAAGGTACACCCCGGCGTACCTTCCGTATCTCCAGATTGCCTGATAATTCCCGGAATTCCAAGCTTCCTTGAATCCGTCATAGAGATCTCAAGCTGTGTCTCAGGCCGGAAGGGTCCCAGGATCGCTACATTTTCAAAAGTTCCCTTAGGCCCCTGAACTGTAATCCGCTCTTCGCAGACATACTGACCTGGCTGGCTTAATTCTGCCTTAAAAGTAAGAGAACGCCCCTCGCCAAATAAAATCTCAAAATCCTTCTCGCACATATGAATATGCCGTGCGCTTGTCTCAATAGGAATCGCAAGTCCCATGTTCAAAACCACCTTTATCATTGTTTTTCAAATACATTATTCACTGTTAATTATGTAATGCAGTACTAGCTGATGGTCATTCCGTGATCAGTAGCCCGCAGTTAACCTAAACAGTAAGTTACTGTTCACTCTGTTCACAGTAACAACAGTAACAGTTTATCACATTTTATACTAATTTAACACTTTTATTTTAGGGAAAAATAGATTATAATAGTTACTGTTCACACAGGTCTGTGCATTTACTGCACAGACCGTAAGAAAGTGATTCAGGAGTGAGCAAATCCCATTCGCGGAGCGAATTTCAGATGGATTTGCGAATGTTACTGGTCACGGAGTGGAGTGAACAGTAACTTATAATAAACATGATTCAAGTGGCAGTGTGAGCTTCGCGGATCGGAAATGCGAAAAATAATAAGGAGGACGCGGCTATGCGGGATATATGGGAAGAGATCAAATATTTTTTTAGAAGAGACTGGACAATGACAGAGAAGATTCTGGTTATCTTATGCTGCATACTGTTAGGTATGATCAAAGGATTTTTCCTTGCCCCGATAAAAAAAGGCATCAATTGCGGCAACAATAACGGGAATACTTACAACAGCATGGATGACGATTACTGGCTTGACGACGAAGAATAGGCTGAACTGGTGAATTGGGGACGGGGTATTTTCAAAAATACCCCGTCCCCAAAAACAGAGTGAAAGAGAGAAGGGATGATATGGCAAAGGCGGTGAGGCTTTCGGACATAGGAGAGCGTCTTGGCGTAAGCACAGTGACGGTTTCCAAAGCACTTTCAGGACAGAAGGGTGTAAGTGATGAGTTAAGGCAGCGGATTATTGAACTGGCTGATGAGATGGGGTATACGAAATCAAAAGTGATCATAACAGAGAAGGACAGCTATACAATTGGCGTGGTGGTTGCGGAACGGTATCTCCGCGAAAACCAGTCCTTTTACTGGAAGCTGTACCAGGATGTGTCACAGGATGCAATGGCAAGAAATTGTTTTACGATTCTGGAGGTCATTACTTATGACATAGAAAAGAATATGGTGCTTCCCAGGACGGTGACAGAAAAGAAAGTGGACGGAATCATAATTATGGGAGCCTTTAAGAAGGGCTATGCTACGTTCATGGCAAATAATATCGGTGTTCCCCTACTGAACCTGGACACGCCGGGAACAGTGGACACCAGTGATTCCGTAGTTTCCAACAATGTAATGGGAGGCTACAGGATGACGAATTATCTGTTCGAGATGGGGCACAGCCGGATTGGCTTTGTGGGAACAAGGCTTTCAACAGACAGTATTGACGACCGCTATCTGGGGTATCTGAAGTCACTGATGGCCCATGGAATGAAGCCCAAGACAGAATGGCTTATAGATGACCGTGACAGAGAATATGGACGCTTCGACCCGGGCAAAAAGTTCCGCCTGCCGGAGGAGATGCCGACTGCATTTTTCTGTAATTGTGACACAGCGGCATATATCATGATCCGCAAGCTGAATGCATCCGGCTACCGGATTCCGGATGATATCTCAATTGTGGGTTTTGATAATTATGTGGCAGGAGAATTCGGACAGTCAGGCATTACGACCTATGAGATCCACACAAAAGAAATGGCAAAACGGGCAGTGCACATCCTGCTCCACAAGCTGGAAAATATAGATTACTCAACAGGAATGTTCATGCTCCCTGGGACATTTATCGAACGCGACAGCGTAAGAAGGATAGGGAGGGCGGTTCCATTTATCTGATGGAAAAAGAAGCAGGCAGTGACAATCCTATATTCCATTCAAACAGGGAATGCAGGATTGCCGCTGCCTGCTTTTTTGGGGAAATCCTTCCGACAGCTCCTTTGCAGAATATCATCCGATCAGAACCGTTTTCCCCTTGAATGCGAATCCGTACTTCCGGATCCGTTCCTGAGGAATTCCTTTTGCCTCCAGTAGGGCGGAGTATTTCTTACGTTCAATCTGAGCCAGCGCTTCCTGAACCGTATCTGCAAGGGTATGCTCATCATCCGGGGCATGAACCTTAAATTCCAGTATAATAGCATCATCGGTATCCGTAACAGGATCCAGTATCACATCATATCTCCCGAATCCGCTTTCCCGGTTAGAAGTAATGGTGTACCGTTCGGCGAGATCCACCATCAGGCCAAGGACAAAACCGTGGTAAAATTTCTCGGGTTCAGCTGCTATCATTATCTTGATAAGAATTCCAGTGGTTTTTCTTTATTTATAATTGATCATCCGTTAAGGTAAATTTATGTTGACTTCTATCTCTTTTTATGTTTGATATGTATTAAAGAAATTAAAAATTAGCTAGAAAAAAATTAAAACAACTTAAAACGGAGGATGTATCATGGTAATTCAATATGATGAAGAGAAGAGGATTTTTAAACTGGACACGGACAACACAACTTACATGATTGGCATTTCGCAGGAAGGGTATGTTGGACACATGTACTACGGAAAGCGGCTTGCGAATTTTGGAGGGAAATACCTGCTGCGGATGGAAGAGGCACCCTACACGCCGTCGGTCCATATGAGGGAGAAGGCTTCCTTTCTGGATATTTACCCCATGGAGTACCCGACGGGAGGAACCGGCGATTACCGGGAGAGCTGCCTGAATGTGCGGGGTGAATCAGGGAGTATCGGGAGCGAGCTGTTTTATGCCAGGCATGAGATTATGGCCGGGAAGCCGGCACTTAGCGGGCTTCCGGCATCCTTTGGGACAGAAGAGGAAGTAACGACACTGCGTCTTATATGCATCGACCCGCTTTTGGGGCTTGAGGTAACGCTTTTGTATTCCGTGTTCGGGAAGGAAGACATGATTACAAGGAGTGTGCAGATCAGGAATGCAGGAGAGCAGAAGCTGCGGCTTGAGAAGGTATACAGCGCCTGTCTGGATATGGACAACCGGGATTTTGAGATGATCAGCCTCTGTGGTTCGTGGGCAAGGGAGCGGCATATTCAGAGAGCAAAAGTCCATTACGGGAAGCAGCTTGTATCATCCTTTAAAGGAGAATCCAGTCATCAGGAGCACCCCTTCGCTGCACTTGTAACACCGGAGACGACACAGGAAACAGGAGAAGTGTATGCCATGCATTTCGTGTATTCCGGCAATTTTACCGCCCAGGCAGAACGCACCCAGTTTGACTATGTCCGGATGGTGATGGGAATCCATGCAGAGGAATTCTGCTGGAGACTGGCGCCGGGTGAGAGCTTCCAGGCACCGGAGGCAGTGATGACCTATTCGGACCAGGGTCTGGGGAAGATGACCCGCTCCTTCCATGATTTTTACAGGGACCATCTTATCAGAAGCCCCTATAAATACAGAAAACGCCCGGTACTCATCAATAACTGGGAAGCGACATACTTTGAGTTTGATACAGAGAAGCTTCTGTCCATTGCGAAGGAAGCGAAGGAAAACGGGATTGAGATGCTGGTCATGGATGACGGCTGGTTTGGAAAGAGAAGCTGGGATGACAGCTCCCTTGGAGACTGGACGGTAAATGAGGAGATGATAAAAGGCGGTCTTCCAAACCTGGTAAAGCATGTAAGAGAGCTTGGCATGGAGTTCGGCATCTGGTTTGAGCCGGAGATGATTTCCCCTGATTCAGAGCTTTACAGAGCACATCCGGACTGGGCGATTCAGATTCAGGGAAGAGAGCCGGTACAGAGCAGGGCGCAGTATGTTCTTGACCTCTCCAGGACAGAGGTGCGGGACTATGCATATGAGTGTGTGGCAAAGATACTGCGAAGCGCGCCCATCACATATGTGAAGTGGGATATGAACCGCCAGTTATGTGATCTTGGAAGCATCTGTCTTCCGAAAGAGGCTCAGGGAGAGCTGTGCCACCGGTATGTACTGGGGCTTTATGAGATGCAGGAACGTCTTGTGACGGAATTCCCGGAGCTGCTCCTTGAGAACTGTTCCGGCGGAGGGGCAAGGTTTGATCCGGGCATGCTCTATTACAGCCCTCAGATCTGGTGCTCGGATGATACCGATGCTATTGAGAGGCTTCGCATCCAGGAAGGAACAGGGATGATCTATCCCTTGTCCGCTATGGGCGCCCATGTAAGCGACTGTCCGAATCATATTGTGGGCAGGACGACGCCCTTTGAGACAAGGGGAAATGTTGCACTTGCAGGAACCTTCGGCTATGAGCTGGGGACTCAGGATCAGAATCGTGGAGACAGCGGAAGAGATGGGATATGTGGCGCCATCTTCCGTGAAGAAAAAGGAGACAGAGAACGGAGAATTCCGAAGGATCGGTGTTCTGATTGCAGAAAATTATCTGGCACAGTATTCTACCTACTACTGGAAGCTCTACCAGGAATTATCACTGACCGCCATGGAAAAGAGATGCTATACCACCATAGAGGTGCTGAAAAAGGAAACAGAGAAAAGGGTACACAGGCTTCCGCAGATTGCAGAAAACAACAGCATTGAAGGCCTGATTGTAATCGGGGAGATTGACAGGGGATACGTAAGGTTTCTTCAGCAAAAGCTGGATATGCCGGTTATTTTTCTGGATTTTTACGATAATAAAATTGCCAAGGACTCGGTAATTGCCGATAATTTTTATGGCATGTACCAAATGACAGAGCTTTTATTCGAACGCGGACTGGAAAGAATCGGTTTTATGGATCCATCTATGCTACCAGCAGCATTATGGACCGCTACTGCGGATTTATGAAGTCCATGCTAGAGCATAAAAAGAAGGTTTCGGAAGAATGGCTCATTGAGGACCGAGACGATGCAGGACAGGTGGGTTTTGATCTCCCGAACTGCCTCCCGGAGGCATTTGTCTGCAACTGTGATCTTGTGGCTGGGATGACAGTATCCATGCTTACAAAGAAAACGCTGTTTTCCGCGTTTAAGCCCATAACGAATGACATTGGCACTTCCACAGTAAGGACAGCATGGTTTTTCCGCAGGTATATTAGATAACATGCATGTTACCAGACCGAGCAGTTGTTGGAGATCATCATGGGAAAATTTTTTTATA
>Ga0137306_100794_pt1 | contig 38450 bp, 36 predicted proteins | sample Inofroosms_March_FD_97187 | JGI IMG/M metagenome (GOLD analysis project Ga0137306, IMG submission 97187) | Mouse cecal microbial communities from Vienna, Austria - N-Acetylneuraminic and N-Acetylglucosamine D2O microcosms_March | ecosystem: Host-associated > Mammals > Digestive system > Large...
AATCTGGACGAACAGTACCTCACGGTGCGGCGCAGCATCCGTTACAACGGGGCGAGGCACAAGACGGAGATCGGGGCCACCAAGCGGAAGAAAGTCCGAACCGTGGATTTCTGCGACACGCTGGCGGCGATCCTGCGGAGGGCCAAGAAAGAGCAGATTGGGAACCGCCTGCGCTATGGGGAGCTTTACAGCCTGAACTACTATACCGAGGTCCGGGAGAGAGATCGGGCCTATTACGAGGTCTACACCCTGCCCAGGACGGCGGACGTGCCAGAGGGGTATCGGGAGCTGTCCTTCGTCTGCCTCCGGCCTGACGGGGCCATTGAAACGCCGGGGACGGTGGGTATCATGTGCCGTCAGGCAAAGAAGAAAGTGCCGGGGCTGGAAGACTTTCATTTCCATATGCTCAGGCACACGTTCACCAGCAATCTGCTTTCCAATAGGGCGGCTCCCAAGGACGTGCAGGAGCTGCTGGGCCATGCGGACGTCAGTACCACGATGAATATTTACGCCCACGCCACGAGGGAGGCCAAGCGCACCTCCGCCCGACTGCTGGATAAGGTGGTCTGCGGGGAGTAAAAAGTTTCCCTTGTTTCAGCCCATAAGGGCAAAAACAAGGGAAACTACATAAGGTTTGAACATTTAACCTGTGGGATGCCTTGACGTATCAGGGGTTCTAAGAGGATTTGACAGATAAACGGGAATAAAATATCCATTTTCTTCATGATATGTGCCGTCTAACTGTTCAAATGGCGATTTTATCATTTTGTAATTCCTCCAAACAAGATATTCACTCCACATATTTGTGTCTGCTGTCTTAAACACATTTTTTGAGTTTTATCTTTGTCTGGTTTCATTCATCTCTTAAATCTTTATAGAAAAAAACGGTATAAACGATCCCGCAGCGTCAGAATCTGGTGTTTTTTACTTTTATTTTCGGCGGGCGGGATACTTTTCTGCCGCATTCCCTCTTGACAAACGCGTCTTTTCTTGTTATATTGTAATTACAATATAATGGTTTGAAGGGGAGCGGAGCAGCTATGATGGCAGATTTTGACGAGCAGAAAATTCTGGAAAGCGGCAAACAGATCTACGCGCAGCGGGCGCGCAGCGAGGCGATCGCAGATTCACTCTGCGCAGCGGGCTTCGATCTGCTTTTGTTCACCGCAAGCGGCGGATCGCAGGCCATGATGGATTCGTTTGCTTTTTACCTGCGTCACTGCTCGTGCCTTCCGGTGGAAAATGTGCTCGCCGCCGATTTGGTGCTGGGCGCGTGCAACCGCATTACAAACCGAACCGTCGCCTTTCTCACCTCAAAATCGGGTGATACCGGGGAAACTCTCGCGGCCGCCCGTTGGCTGAAGGCGCGCGGCGCGCGCCTAGTGTGCGTTGCAGGAAAGCCGGGCTGCGCGTTGGAGGCGCTGTGCGACGACACAATCGTCTACGGCGAGGGGCGTCCGCAGGAGATGATCTTTTATTTCCTGATCGGCCGTATCCTGTTTTTGAACGGATGCTTTGACGATTACCCCCGCTTTGCAAACGAGCTGGAGGGCTTGCCCCCTGCGCTTGTGCAGGTGCGCAGGCAGGCCGACGAAACGTGCCGGCAGTATGCGGCGAAGTATTGCGCAGAGCCCTATCAGATCTGGATTGGGTCGGGAGATCTGTGGCCCACCGCCTATTCCTACAGCATGTGCGTGCTGGAGGAAAGCCAATGGCTGCGTACCAAAAGCGTATCCAGCCCGGAATTTTTTCACGGTACGCTGGAGCTGCTGGAGAAGGGCGTATGCACAGCTCGGCTGATGACGGAGGGCCCCACCCGCGCGGTGGACGGGCGGGTGCGGGATTTTGCCGCCCGCCACACAAAAAAATTCACCTGCTTTGACGCGCGGGAATACGCCCTTCCCGGCATCAGCCCGGAATTTCGGCCGTGGCTTGGCCCGGTGATCCTGGCGGCCGTGCTGCAGCGCATCGGCAAAAATATGCAGCACATTACCGGGCATTCGCTGGAGCTTCGCCGTTACTATCGAAAAGAGCGTTATTAAGATGAAGCTGATCGCACTGGGAGACAACTGCATCGACCATTACCGCAACACCGGAAAGCTTTTTCCCGGCGGAAACGCGGTGAATGTAGCCGTGCATGCGGCGCGTTTGGGCTTTGAGGCGGAATATCTGGGCTGTCTGGGCGACGACGCATATGCAGAAGTTCTGGAAAGGGCCCTGCGGGAAAATCATGTTGCCGCCGCGTACTGTGTGCGCCTGCCCGCGCACACCACAAAGATCTGCCGCTATGATGTGGCACAGGGCGAGCGCAGCCTTGTAGAGGTGGTGGCCGGCCCCGCATGGGCGGGCCCGGTTCGGCTGGACCGGCGCGCGCTGGCGCACCTGGCAGAGGCGGATCTGGTGGCAAGCAGCTGCAACGCAAAAATTGCCGGTCAGCTTGCCGCCGTGCAGGCACTGGCGCCGATCTTTGTCTACGATTTCGGAGAGAAAGAAAAATACCGCACGGACGCTTATTACGATCTCGTCTGCCATCAAATCGACCTTGCCATGTTCTCCTGCCGCCCGATGGAGCGCGCAGTGTTTGCCGCCTTCTGCGCCCCGCTGCACCGGCGCGGCGTGGTGCATGTGCTTGCCACGCTGGGCGCGCAGGGGCAGCTGCTTTCCGACGGGAAGAACATTTACCAAAAAGGTCTCCGGGCTGTGAGCGCGTGTGATACCATGGGCGCAGGCGATGCTTTTCTCGCGTCCTTTTCGTGCGCCCTGTATCGCGCCGGGTGGCAAAAGGGGCGTGTAATGCCGCCGTCCGCGCTGATGAACGCGCTGGCGGAGGGGCAGCGCGTATCGGCGCAAAACTGCATGCGCGAAGGCGGGTTTGGGTATGGCGTGCTGTGCCCCAAACACGCGGGCGGGGAGGGAAAACAAATATGATCGACCGGAAGACATTGCTAATCGACAAGGGCAGCCCGATTCCCCTGTACGAACAGCTGCGGCGCGAGCTTTTAAAGGCGATCCGTGAGGGGCGCATCCCCGTGGGCGGCAAGCTGCCCACCGAGGAGGAGCTTGGCGCGGCGCTCGGCGTTTCCCGCCCGGTGGCGCGCCAGGCGTACAATGCGCTCATCGAGGCGGGCTATGTGGAACGCATGCGCGGCCGCGGCACCTTTGTGCGCCGGCAGGACGGCCGGGGACGTTTTTTGAACCGGCAGCTCAGCTTTGCAAAGGAAATGGAACTCCTGGGCCTGCCGCACCGCACCGAGCTGCTCCGGCAGGAATGGGTGTGCGATGCGCCGCAGCTGCTTGACGAGCTGAGGCTGACGCCGCCCGAGCGCTGCCTGCATCTGGTTCGCATGCGGTATGTTTCGGACGAACCGTTCGTTCTGGTGGAAAACTATATCCCGGAGCCGGTTTTTCCGGGGATCGGCCGGTTCGATTTTGTGCAGCGCTCTTTGTACGACGTATTTGAATCCGAATATCATATTCACGTCACACGCTCCCAACGGCAGATCCGCGCCCGCATTGCCACCGCCGAGCAGGCGCGTCTGCTCGGCGCGCGGCGCGCCGCGCCGGTACTGGCCGTCCGGAATCTGGCGTTCGACGGGTATGGACGTCCCATCGACCGAAGCACGGAATATCTGAACGGCGACATTCGAAGCTTTGAATTTGAAGTTGTTAATCCGTAAGCGCGCATTTGCAGCAGGAGAAGACCATGATAAAAGCTGTGATCTTTGATATGGACGGCGTTTTGATCGACAGTGAGATCGTTTATCTCCGCCACCAGCATCAAAGCCTGAAAAAGCAATATCCTTGGGTGACAGAGGAACACCTGTACCCCACCGTGGGCATGAGCAAAGCGGAACACCGGCGCTTTTTGGCCCGGCTGCTGCGCCGCGACGCAGCCGACCCTGCATTTCTGCACGAGCTCTTGGCGATGGAGCAGGCATGCAGCATCTTTTATCCCGAGATTCTAAACCCGCAGGCCGTTCCGGTTTTGAAGACGCTCAAGGCCGGCGGGCTGCAGATTGCGCTCGCGTCGTCGTCCGGCATCGCAAACATCCGCCGGGTGCTGACAGAATGCGGGATCGCCCCCTATTTTGGCTGCGCGGTATCGGGCGAGCAATTCCGCCGCAGCAAGCCCGACCCGGAGATCTACCGATATACCATGCGCCGGCTGAACCGCCGGCCGACGGAATGCCTTGTGGTGGAGGATTCCACCTACGGCGTGCAGGCCGGGGCGGCGGCAGGTGCGCCGGTTGCCGCGCTGCGGGATGATCGTTTTCCGTTCGATCAAAGCGCCGCGCGGTTTTACATCAAAAGCCTGTCGGAGATCGTACCGCTGATCGAAACGGAAAACAAGCGCGCGTAACGCCCCCGGAAGGCAACGCTTTTAAGAATCCGCTCTTTTTAAAAGCAAAAACACCCTGCGGCAGACAAAAAGCGAAGATTTGGGTCGTCTGCGCAGCAATTGCCCAAATCTTCGGTTGCCACAGCCCGGTATACCGGCCGGGCTGTGGCAAAAATTTATGTTTTTCTCCGTTCTCTTGACGGGGAGCGGCTCGCCCGGCTCCAAATAGGGCGGTTTTATGCGGTTATCGCCCGATCCGTCAATTCCCAAAGGAGGGTTTTTTCAAACACCATCTGGGCGCCGCCAATCAAGGCGTTGTCCGCCGAGCCCGGCGCGGTGAGCAGAATCCGCCGCCCGCCTTCTGCCAGCAATGGATCGGCCGCGTTCCGAACCCTGTCCAGAAGAGAGGGCCCCAGCAGCTCCGGCAAATATCCCGCAAGGATAAAGCGCTCCAAATCGAACAGGCTGGCAACGTTATATACACTGAGGGACAGCGGCTCTGCCAGATATGCGATCAGAAGCTCCCGCTGCGCCGGCGTCAGCCTGGGCTCGCGAAGCAGGTTCAGCCCAAACCGGCGTTCCAGCGCGGGCAGCCCGATCTGCTTTTCCAGCATTCCCGGCGCCTTCGCGCCGGGAGGGCAAAGCAGCATATGGCCGATTTCGCCCGCACGGTTTGCTGCCCCCCGCCACAGTTTTCCGTTCAGCATCAGGCCTGCGCCAAAGCCTGTACCAAGCGTCAGATAGCACAGGTTGTAATGTTCCTCTTTCCCCCTGTGCTTTTCGCCCTTGTTCCGAACACACTCCCCCAGGCAGGCAAGATTCACATCGTTTTCAACATAAAAAGGCAGCCTGAACTCATCGGTCAAGCCCGGAAACAGCGTGTGGATCTCCAGCGGCGCATCGGTGCCCGCCTCTGTAAAGGAGACGATCCTGCCGGTTTCGGCGTCCACGTTGGCGGGAAGCCCCACACCGACGCCCAGCACCGGGCAGGGAGCCCGCTTTTGCATCTGCCGCATCTGTGCCGCCAGCCGGCCATTTGCCTCCCGGCTTTGAAAGTTATCGAAGGGGAGCCTTTTTTGGCAGAATACCTCGCCGGACAGATCGACCAGCCCCATATCAAGGTACTGTCCCTCAAAATTCAGGCTCATGGCGCAGCAGGCCCGGGGGTTGAGGCGGAGCATTTGCCGCTTGCGGCCAAGGCTCACCGGCGTTTCGGCGCCCGGAGGGTCTTCCCCGGCTTGCCGAACGATCCCGCGGGAAAGCAGAAATTCCACCGCCTTGCTCACCGTGGGAAAACTCATATCTGTCTTCTGCACAATTTCTGCGCGGGAAAGGACACGGTGCTCCAGGAACAGATCGAACACCTGCTTGCGGTTGCGGGATTTAAGATATTCTGTGCCATATGTCGCCATGCGGATCCCTCCCTGCATCTGCCCTCGCCTTTTGGGGCAAGGGCCTTGCGTTTTCCAAATTTTGTTTTTCGGCCTCAGTGCCGTGCTGCGCAAACCACCTTCAGGGCCAGATCGGCCGCGCCCTCCAGAGCCGTGCGCTGCGGAAGGCAGATCACAGCCTGCGGATAGCGCCGTGCAGCCAGCGCGCGAAAATGCTCCAGCATCGGCGCGGAATGCAGCAGAGTGCTTCCCCATACGCCCAGCTTAAAATCCGGCTCTGTGGCCTCCAGGTTCAGCACAGCGGCAAGATCCTCCACGATGGAAAAAACCAAGGATGCCGCCTTTGCAAGGATCGCGCGCGCCGCTTCATCCCCCTGAGCGGCGGCCTCGTCCACAAGCTTGCCAAGCGGCGGCAAATGCCACGGCGGTGTACCGGCGCGCGAAGCGATGCGGTTCAGATCGTCGCGCGCGGCAATGTGCAGCTGTTCACAGATGCCGGCCACCATAGGCCCGGCGGGCGCCGCGCCGTCGAGGTATCGCGCTGTCTGGTGCAGCGCGGCGCGGCTAACCCAGGTTCCGGAGCCCTCGTCTCCGAGGATCGTGAACATCCATCCGCCGGTGCGGGCCGTTTGCCCCGCCCGATTCTTTCCGAACGCGATGGAGCCCGTTCCCGAGATTACCAGAACGCCCTCGCCGCCCGTAACGGTGTAATGGGCCAGCTCCGCATCGTTCAGCACCTGCACCGGGCACGTAAAGCCCGCAAGCCCGCTGTAAACCCGGTGCAGGAGCCTTCCGTCCTCATCGCTGTCAAGGCCGGTCGTGCCGCAAACAATGGAGCAGGCATCCGCGCGGCTGCCCGCGAACTGCGCAAGGCATCGATCGATGCTGCGGTTGATGCGCTCGATTTGCTCCTTTGGCGGAAGACTGTAATGGTTGGCAGGCTCACCGGTATAGCTTCCAAGCCTATTGCCCAAAAGATCGCATGCCATAACGCGATAATGTGTGCCACCGCTGTCAATGCCGATCACATACTTCATAAAATTCCTTCCCTTCCGGGCAGCTCCCTCAGAAAATGAAGTGGCAGCACTGCCTCGCTGCGCAGGCCCTTGGAGGCACCTCGTTTTCCGATCTCGCCGTTCTTTTTCAAGCGGTATTTGCGCGCCCGTGCCCACAGCATCGGGCAGGATCAATTACTTAACTAAGTTTATAAAATAATTGTCCCTCTAACAGGATACCACATTGCGCCGAAAAAAGCAACCCGATCAGGCCGCGCCGCGCAAAGCACTGTAGGCCGCCGCCGCACAAAGCACCGTAGGCCGCGCCGCGCAAAGCACCGTAGGCCGCCGCCGCACAAAGCACCGTAGGCCGCCGCCGCGCAAAGCACCGTAGGCCGCCGCCGCGCAAAGCACCGTAGGCCGCCGCCGCGCAAAAAAACACGCCGCAAAGCCTTTGCAAAGCTTTGCGGCGCCTTTTTTATAATTTTGTAAGATCTGCGGCTTTGTCCCCCGATGGAACCGCCCGGAACGGCCTTTGATTGGAAAGCGGCCTTTCCTGTACGCACCTTCTCGGAGCCTGCCGAAAATAAGGCGAACCACCCGTAATGCGGCGATTTTATTTTGCGTAATCCACCGCGCGGGATTCGCGGATAACGTTCACCTTGATCTGGCCGGGATAATCGAGCGATTCTTCGATCTTGTGCGAAATCTCGTGCGCCAGAATCGTGAGCGCGTCGTCGCTTACGGCCTCGGGCTTTACCATAATGCGCACCTCGCGGCCCGCCTGAATGGCAAAGCTGCGTTCCACGCCCTCAAAGCCGCTCGCGATCTCCTCCAGGCTCTCCAAACGTTTGATATAGCTTTCGAGGTTTTCGCGGCGCGCGCCGGGACGCGCCGCGGAAATGGCATCCGCGGCCATCACGATAAAGGCCAGCGTTGTTTTGGCCTCCACATCGCCGTGGTGCGCCTCAATGGCGTGGATCACGGCCGGATTTTCGCGGTATTTTTTGGCGATGTCCACACCGATGCTGATATGGCTGCCCTCGATCTCGTGATCCAGCGCCTTGCCGATATCATGCAGCAGGCCGGCGCGGCGCGCCTGCGTAACGTTGACGCCCAGCTCCGCCGCCAGAATGCCGGAAAGGTATGCCACCTCCAGCGAATGGTTCAGCACGTTCTGCCCATAGCTGGTGCGGTAACGCAAACGGCCCAGCAACTTCACCACATCCGGGTGAATGCCGTGCACGCCCACGTCCATCACGGCCTTTTCGCCCTCGCGCTTCATCATCAGCTCCAGCTCGCGGCGGCTCTTTTCCACCGTTTCTTCAATGCGCGCGGGATGAATGCGCCCGTCGCTGATGAGCTTTTCCAGCGTCATGCGGGCGATCTCGCGGCGCACGGGATCAAAGCTGGAGAGCGTAATCGCCTCGGGCGTATCGTCGATGATAAGGTCAACACCTGTTGCCGTCTCCAGCGCGCGGATATTGCGGCCCTCGCGCCCGATGATGCGGCCCTTCATTTCGTCGCTGGGCAGCGGCACCACCGACACCGTGGCCTCGCTGGAATGATCGGCGGCGCAGCGCGCCACGGCCTGGCCGATGAGCTCGCGCGCCATGGTGTCACACTCGTCCTTTGTCTGCGTTTCAAACGCGGCGATGTGCATCGCCTTTTCGTGCGTCAGCTGCTCGTCCAACCGGGTGAGCAAAAGCTGTTTTGCGTCCTCGGCCGAAAGGCCGGCAATCGTCTCCAATTTATCCTGCTCGCGCAGCTTTAACTGCTCGATCTCGGCAAGGCGCGCTTCGGCCAGCTCGCTGCGCTTGGCAAGATTTACCTCTTTTTGCTCCAGCGCGGCCGTTTTGCGGTCCAGCGTTTCTTCCTTTTGGTCCAGACGGCGCTCCTGCCGGCTCAATTCGCCGCGGCGCTCCTTAATTTCCTTATCGGCCTCGGCCTTCAGCTGGAAGGCCGCGTCCTTGGCCTCCACCAAGGCCTCCTTGCGCTTTTGCTGCGCGGTTTTCATTGCATCGTTGATCAGGCGCTTCGCTTCCTCCTCTGCACTGCCGATTTTTGTCTCGGCAGTTTTGCGGCGGTAGGAAACCCCGGCGAAGAACGCGGCGGCAGCACACACCACGCCTGTAACAACGGCAATCACCACAACGGTAATCGGTGATACCATCTCAGGGTTCAACTCCTATTCTGTTTCAGACTATGAATGAAAGTAAATTCAGGGGGCGGCTGCCGCGCCAATTTCAAAAACAAAAATGAGCAACATCTGCAGGGCCCGCGCCAAACAGGGCCCTGCAAAGCAGCCGGCCCGGCGCGGAAAACGCCTGATTTTCGGTTGTATCCTGATGAAACCCCGAGCCGCCCGCCGCGGTGCATAGCCGCGCAGCGGAGCCGGGGCCTTTCGCCCGGAAGATCCTCCGGCCGTCAGACGCGCCGGAGACATTTCACCTTGCTCAAAACGGCGAGCGGCAAGCATCCGCTCCCTCCAGTTACTATTTATCACAATACTTATTGTAAAGCGCAGATGCAAACTTGTCAAGAAATTGTTACAATTTCGTGAAGATTTCCCCTGCAGACGCTCCCGATCCGGGGAGCGTCCTCCCCGCTCTGCCCGTGCAGACGGCAAAAAAGCACCCCCGCGCCCCGGCTTTGGAATGATCGGCGGCGTATTTTCTGCTTCTATTTTTTGCTTTTTTGCGGGATTGATACTCCGCGGGGCTTTTCCGCCCGCCTTTATTTTTGCCGTTCGGCCTCCGGGGCTTGTTTGAAAGCAGCGTATTCATAGAGGTCTGCCCGGCGTGCGGGCGGAGAGATTGCGCGGGCGAAGGGAGATCTTCCCCTCCAAAAGGCATTGCCGTCTTCGCTGCAATCGCCAAAGGGTTTTTCGGAGCAAAAGGCACCGGGTGCGGCAAATTACACTTGACATTTCGCGCGGATCCGATATAATAAAAGGCAAAGAAAATCATCCCGAAAAGCATGGAAGCGGATTACGACGCGCTTTGTGCGTGCACCAGAGAGAGCCGCCGCGGCGGGCGTTTTTTGCGCGCCCCGCGTGCTGCAAGCGGCTTTGCATTGCCGGGCATACGCCACCACCGCCGAGCGCGAGGGGGGAACGGGCTTTTCTTTTTTGTGGAACCGGCGCGGCCAAGTACCGGGCCCCTGCGGCTCCACAGGCGGAAGAAGGAGGATGCCCCGAAACCCTTGCCGGGACGGCCCGTTACAGCCGACTGAGAGTGACGCCGCATTTTGCGCGTAATTCGGGTGGAACCGTGGGCATTTTCGCTCATCCCGTATAGAGGTTACGGGATGGGCTTTTTTTGTATAAAGGAGGCAATATTTATGATCCAGGTTACTCTGAAGGGCGGCGTCGTAAAGGAATTTGAGGCGGGCGTATCGGCCGCCGACGTCGCAAAAAGCATCGGCATGGGGCTTTATAAAAGCGCCTGTGCCGCCAAGGTAGACGGCGAAGCCGTCGATCTGCGCACACTGCTGCAAAAAGACTGCACGCTCGAGATCTGCACCTTCGATTCCCCCGAGGGCCGGCACGCGTTTTTGCATACGGGCGCGCACATTATGGCGCAGGCCATTCAGCATCTGTTCCCGTCCGCGCAGTTCGGCATCGGCCCGGCGCTGGAGGACAGCTGGTACTACGACATCGGCGGCACCGAGCCGTTCACGCCCGATCAGTTCGAGGCCATCGAAGCCGAGATGAAAAAGATCGTCAAGGCCGATCTTCCCATTGAAAAGCGCTTTATCACCGCTGAAGAGGGGCGCGAGATCTTTCAGGGGCAAGCCTATAAATTAGAGCTTTTGGAGGAATACGCCGAAAAGGGCTGGCAGCTTTCGATCTACCGGCAGGGCGATTTTACCGATCTGTGTGCCGGGCCGCACCTGATGAGCACGGGCGCCGTAAAGGCTGTGAAGCTGCTGAGCACCGCCAGCGCCTACTGGCGCGGTGACGCCACGCGCGACAGCCTGTGCCGCGTGTACGGCACGGCCTACCCGAAGGCCAGCGAGCTGGAGGCTTACTTGAACATGCTGGAGGAAGCCAAAAAGCGCGATCACCGCAGGCTGGGCAAGGAGCTGGGCCTGTTTGCGCTGATGGAGGAAGGGCCGGGCTTTCCGTTCTTTTTGCCCAAGGGCATGATCCTGAAGAATACGCTTTTGGATTACTGGCGCGAGATCCACAAAAAAGCCGGTTATCAGGAGATCAGCACGCCGGTGATCCTGAGCCGCGCGCTGTGGGAGCGCAGCGGCCATTGGGACCATTACAAAAACAACATGTACACCACCGTCATCGACGAAAGCGATTTTGCCATCAAGCCGATGAATTGCCCCGGCGGCATGCTCGTATACAAAACGCAGCCCCGCAGCTATCGCGATCTGCCGCTGCGCATGGGCGAGATCGGCCTGGTGCACCGGCACGAGCTTTCGGGCGCGCTGCACGGGCTGATGCGCGTGCGTTGCTTCAATCAGGATGACGCGCATATCTTTATGACGCCCGAGCAGGTGAAGGACGAGATCAAGGGCGTGGTGCGGCTCATCGACGAGGTATATTCCCTGTTCGGCTTTTCGTATCACATCGAGCTCTCCACCATGCCGGAGGATCACATCGGCGAGCTGGCCGATTGGCAGACGGCCACCGACGCGCTGCGCGAGGCCATCGAGGAACTGGGCCGCTCCTACGAGGTGAACGAGGGCGACGGCGCGTTCTACGGCCCGAAGCTGGATTTCCATCTGGTGGATGCCATCGGCCGTACCTGGCAGTGCGGCACCATTCAGCTGGATATGCAGATGCCCGAGCGTTTTGAGCTGGAATATACGGGCGCGGACGGCCAGAAGCACCGCCCGGTGATGATCCACCGCGTGGTGTTCGGCAGCATCGAGCGGTTCATCGGCATTCTCATCGAGCATTTTGCGGGCGCATTCCCGCTGTGGCTGGCGCCCGTACAGGCGCGCGTGATCCCCATCAGCGAGGCGCACCACGCCTATGCCAAACAGGTGGAACAAACACTGTGCGCTGTCGGCCTGCGCGCCGAGGGCGATTACCGCGCCGAAAAGATGGGCTATAAGATCCGCGAGGCCCAGCTGGAAAAGGTTCCGTATATGCTCGTGGTGGGCGCGCAGGAGATGGAAAACGGCACCGTGAGCGTGCGCGCCCGCAGGGAGGAAAAGGGCGGCACCATGACGGTGGACGCGTTCCTTGCCGCCGCCAAAGCCGAGATCACTGCGCGCGAGCGCTAAAATCGATTTTTTTCGCCGCTGCCTCTGCAAAACACTTTGCAGAGGCAGCGGCGTATTTTTTGGCTGGCGGTGTGTTTTTGTTCTTTTGATTTTCGGCGTTCAGCCCTGCGCGAGCAGAGGTCTGGGCGCGCCGCGCTCCAGACAGATCAGCATTCTTTCGTCGGCGCTGCTGCGGCAGAGCGCCGTGGCGCAAAAGCCCTGCTCCAGCAAGCGCGAGACGGCAAGCGTATCCGCAAGCGGCAGGTAAACGCGGCGCAAAGCGTCGCGCGGTTTGGCCTTGCCGGGAACACAGGGGTTTGTCTTTTGCGCCGGTGCCTTTTGTTCGGGCGCGTGGGTTCCGGCCGCATTGAATCCGGGTGTGTTCCATTCCGGCGCGCTCCATTCAGGTGCGTCGCACCGTACCAGCAGATAATGCGGACGCAGCGAGACAAGCGGGCGCACGCGCACCGCCGCAAAGCCTGCCGCAAAACAGGCCGCCAGCACCGGCGCGGACGTCTTTACGGGCAGCGCGGCCAAAAATGATCCCTCCCCCGGCTGCGAAAACAGCTTTTCCGCCAGCAGCAAAAGCAGCGCCCCCGCCAGTGCTTCTCCCTGCTTAGAGACAGCGGGCGGCAGCAGAAAGCCTTTTGGCGCACACCAAGGGCCGGGCGGCAGCGCCGCACGCATGGCGGCGGCCTGCGGCGTATCCGCTGCAGGGGCGGTACATGCTGCGCACAGCACCAAAACGTCGTTCGCAAAGCCGCCCCACCAGACGGCTCCCCCGGCAAAGAGCGCGCGCACGGTGTCCGGCCCGCACCATGCGCCGTCCCGCCCGCCCGCGCGGTACAGCGCGGCAATTTGCGCCGTGCTCTCCGGTGCAAGGCGGCGCACGGCAAGCCGCGGCGCCGGGTACGGCGCCGGATAACAGATCGTTTGGATCAAGGCTTTTTCCTCCTCCGCGAATCGGACGGCTGTACACGGCCAAAAACGCTCCCCATGCCGTGCGGCTGCGATTTTGGATCGCAGCTGCATCAGCCCGGCCTGAAAAGCGACGCCGGTTCGACGCCTTTTTGTTATCCTTATGCGGCTTTGGCCTGCCATTATGCTGCCGGCACACATTGGGTGGCGCGGTTTTTCTTGTTCAAGGACCTTGCTTTTCCGAAGCCTTTTTCTTTGAGCGGCTTTTCCGCTTGCGAAAGCTTTGATTTTGGCCCTTTTCCCCTTTCCTGCGAAAAATGTAAAGCTTTAAAGCGATAAACGGTTTGGGCAAAGCAAAAGCCCCGCCGAACGGCGGGGCTTTTGGGAATGCAAAATTCAGCCTTCCTCTTTCATCTTGGCGAAGCAATCGCTGCAGTAAACAGGACGATCCTCGCGCGGTTTGAAAGGAACGCGGGCTTCTTTGCCGCACGCAGCGCACACAGCAGTGAACATCTCACGGGCACCACGGCCGGCATTCTTGCGGGCATCGCGGCAGGCCTTGCAGCGCTGCGGCTCGTTCTCGAAGCCGCGGCTTGCATAAAATTCCTGCTCACCAGCAGTGAACACGAATTCGTTGCCGCACTCTTTGCATACCAGGGTCTTGTCTTCGTACATGTTTGGTTTCTCCATTTCGGATGATTTTTTTGCCCGCGGAAGGACTTAAACCGACACCTTTGATCTGCGATCAACGCTCTTACTTAAGCTACAAGGGGCATATATACAGGGCGCGTCCGCGCCGGGAAAACTATCTTAATTTTAAACGAATACGCTGCAGCGCGTTGTCCACCGCTTTTTCGCTGATGTCCATCCGTTTTGCGATCGCACTGTAGGAACAGCCGTCCAGAAAAAGGCCAAGCACCTGTTTTTCCATCGCCGAAAGACGGGTATCGATGCTTTGCATCGTTTGGTTGTAGCGCTCGCTCTGCATCATCAGCTCTTCGGGGCCGGGAGTGCTCTCCCGCTCGGTATAGGGCACCGAGGTGTTCAGCGGCGCGTGTTTTTTGCGCTGCGCACGGCGCACTGCCGAGGTGATGGCGTTCTGCACGCAGGCATTTGCATAAGTGGAAAAAGCGGCGCTCTTTTCTCGATCAAATGTCCTCAGCGCACAGAGCAGCCCAATCAGCCCCTCCTGCACGGCATCGTCATAATCGAGGCCTGGGCCCACAGCTTTTGCGGCAAGGCCGCGAATCTGCGGCATCTGCCGCGAAAGCACGGCAGCCAGAGCCTGTTCGTCTCCGCGCCGGGCCTGTTCGATTTGTACGCTGAATTCATCCTTCATAGGCACGCCATCCACCGATTTCCATGCCCTTATATTTTACGTGTCGGCGCGGAAAAAGTCAAGCCCGAAGCCGCAAAAAAACGCCGAATTTACAAGATTTTCCTTTTTTTGTACGATTTCACAAAGCAGGCGGGCCCCATGCAGGGAGTTTTCCGGTGATTTTGTGCAAAATTTCACAAATTCTCTTTTGCGCTGTTCACAATCCCCCGCCCTGCCGCCCATGCGGTAGCAAAAGCGATGCCAAGGTTATAGCCGCCCGTACAGGCGTCCACATCCAGCACCTCGCCCGCAAAATACAGCCCCGGGCACAGCCTGCTCTGCATGGTTTTGGGGTCGATCTCCTTTACGCTCACGCCGCCGCTCGTTACCACGGCATGGGCAAGATCGCCCTTTTCGGCCACCTCAATGGGAAACGCCTGCAAAAGCCCGGCCAGACGCTGCCGCTCGGCGCGCGTGATCTGATTTACCCGCCGCTGCGGCGCAACCCCCCAGAGCTGCAGCATCACCGGCCGCATCGAGGCGGGCAGCAGCCTTTGCAGGCAGTGCGCGGCCTCCCGGTTGGAAAACTCCGCAAAATCGGCGCAAATGCGCCGATCCAGCTGCTCGGGCGAGAGTGCGGGCTTTAAGTTCACCGCAAGCCTGTAGTTGTATTTTTTCAGATCGCGAAGATACGCGCTGGCCGAAAGCACCAGCGGCCCGGACACGCCGAAGTGCGTAAACAGCATTTCGCCCCGCTCGCAAAACAGCACCTTTTCGCCCTCGTAAAGCGTAAGCGCCACGTTGCGCAGCGAAAGCCCAGCCATGCGCCTGCAAACATCGCCGCGCTCCACCAGCGCAACGAGGCTGGGCTCCGGCGAAACGACCGTGTGCCCCACCTGCCGCGCAAAACGGTAGCCGTCGCCCGTGGAGCCGGTGGCGGGATACGAAACGCCGCCCGTTGCCGCCAGCACGGCGTCTGCGCGCAGTACCCGCCCGCTTTGCAGGCGCACGCCGGCACAGCGCCCGTCTTCCAGCAGCAGCGCCTCGGCCCCGTCATATACCAGCTGCGCCCCCTGCGCCCAGCGCAGCAGCGCATCCAGAATATCGGCGGCCCTGTCGCTCTGCGGGAACACGCGCCGCCCGCGCTCTGTTTTGAGCGGCACGCCGAGCTCCCGTTCAAAAAGCTCCATCACGCGCGCCGGCGGGCATGCGCTGAGCGCCGAATACAAAAAACGCGGATTGCGCCGCACATGCTTTAAAAATTCCTCCGCCGTGCAGTTGTTGGCAACGTTGCACCGTCCTTTGCCCGTGATGAGCAGCTTTTTGCCGGGGGCGCTTTTGTGCTCCAGCACGGTAACGCGCCCGCCCGCGCGCACAGCCGCGCCCGCCGCAAACAGCCCGGCCGCGCCCGCGCCGACAATAATCACATGCTTCATACGCCGCACCTCCCGCGCCCGCGCGCACGTGCGCGGGGCTGCCTAACCTCAGAGACAGAATCTGCCATATCCGCAGCGCAAAACTGTACCGGCGCATGCAGCAAAACGAAAAAAGAAGGCGCCAGCCGAGCACTCATGGCCGCTCCCCTTCCCGGCAGGCGGCGCCCAGCATGGAGATACCCAGCACCGCATACAGCAATGCCAGCGGGTGCGCCGCGGCCAAATACATCACATGCGGCACGTTATTAAACGACGCCACAAACAAAAATGCGATCATGCAGCACCGCAAAAGGATGCTGAGCAGCAGCCCCAGCTGGATGAGCCAGACCATGCGCGGCAGCGCGGGTGCGTTTTTTGCAAATACCCGACGCGCAAAGGCAGCCTGCCAAACCAGCGCCAGTACAAAACCGACGGGCAGCAAAAACGCGTACAGCCAGCGCACCGCGTCCAGCAGATGGTAGGCAAGCCGCTGGGCAGGGTTGTAATAGGGCAGCACCGTACCCGCTTGCGCCTGCCAGTTGGTTTCGTTTTTCAAAAACGCCTCCACCTCGGCCCGCAGCTCCGCGTTCATCGAAAGCTCTTCGCTCATTGCCGTCCAGTGCGCCGGCCGCGCCTCGGCAAACGTCAGCACCCGGCCAAGATTTTGCAGCGCCTCCCACAGCGTGGGCGCAATATACCGCGCCTCAATGCGCGGCATTGTGCCGCTGCGCGGCGGGCCGGCCTGTACCGCACCGGTATCGCACAGCGCATTCACCTCGGCGGCCAGCGTCTCGAAATACCGCTTCGACGTTTCGGCGTCGGCATAAAAGCCCGCTTCGTCCGCGGCCTGGCGCAGCGCCCAGTAAAAGCCGCCGCTGCCGAATTCTCTGTCCGGAATGCTCCCATAGCCGTTGTATTTCATCTCGGTTTCCAGGTACGGCTCCAGCGCGGCAAAGGAGGGCGAAAGCTCATACAGCCTTTCGCGCACGTCGCGCGGAACAGGGATCTTTTCCTGCGGGTGCGCCGAGGCTACGCGCGTGAGGGCACCGTAGGCATCGTTAAATTCCCGGCTGGTGAAATCGCTGAGGATGAAGCGGCCGTAATATGCGCTGTTGAGCGCGCAGAAAACAAGCACTCCCGCGCCGAGGCACGCAAACGGAACCGCCCAGAGCAGGCTTTTTTGCACGCGCCCGGGCGTTTTTTCACCGCGCCATAAAAACCACAGCGTTACCGCCGCTCCCACCGCGGCAAACGGCAGCGCCCATGCCGCATCCTCGCGGTTGAGGTAAAATGCCGCCAGCCCCGCTCCCGCCAGCAGCGCGAAACCGGCGCTTTCGCGCGCGGGCCGCCGCCAGCGCAGCGCGCAGCCGATGATGCCGCCAAACAAAAGGAGCGTGAGTGCCGGAGTAATGTTATCGCGGTATACACGCAGCTGCACCTCGGCGGCCGATGCCGCCGGGTTCCACAGCAGCAGCAAATAAGCCAGAAGCTTTGCCCTCCGGCTTTTTAAAAGGGGCGCAATGGCCCACGCCCCCGCCAGCGCGGCCGCCGCCTGCAGCAGCTGTCCGCCCAGCAAATACGGGATCCGCAGCGTGTGCAGCATGGCGAGCCAAACCGAAAAAAACGAGTGCTTGCTCAGCGTCAGCCAGCCGTACTCCCCCAGCCACTGTCCGTTTGCAATGCTTTTGGCAAGGTTGTACATCAGCGAATCGTCGATCACCGCGCCGCCCGGCGTTACCAGCAGCAGCTGAAAAGAAGTGAGCAGCAGCTTTGCCGCCGTCAGCCCCAGCGCCGCAAGCAGCATCCCCCTTGCGGAAAGTTCTCGTGAGCCGCCCGCGGCGGCTCCCCTCAAAAATCCCGGAACGATGTGTGCGAACCGCCCCGCAGCCTGTCGCAGCCGTTTTTTCATACAGCATCCTCTTTTTTTCTTTTTTCTGTTCGGCCGAAGGCTGTTCGGGAGCCTTTGGCAAACTGCAGCCGCGCGCCGTTATTTCTGCAGCTTTTCAATGCCCTCCACCAGATACCGCTGATGCCGGAAGACGAGGTCTACCAGCAGCGAAAGATATTTCAGCACCACGGCCAAAATCAGAAATACGCCGAAAAAACCGGCCGTCAAAACCAGCATCGTCGTGGTCCAGCCCTCTACGGGCTGCCCGCCGCCCAGATAAATGGCCAGCGTATAGACAAGCTCCGCCAGCGTGGCCAGCAGCATCAGCCCCGCCACACCGCACGAAAGCTTGTACCCCGCGTCTGTATACAGCGCCAGCGAATCCAGCGCGATGGAAAAGCGCAGAGGCCTGTTCGCCGCCCGGCCGCCCGTGCCGGGAACGCGCAGCGTCTTCATGCGCAGGCCGCTGGCCGCATAGGCGGCCTTGCGGTAAAACGCCGTGCCGCAGATGGCGTGCACGCGATTGACGGCGCGGCGGCTGAGCACGTGGAACAGATCGGTGCCGATGGCATAGCGCGAGCGCGAAAACCGGTTGAACACCCCGTAAAAAAGGCTGCTGAAGCCGCGCCGGTTCTTCTGCGGGCAGACGGATACGATGTCGTACCCGGTGAGCGCCGTATCGTAAGCGGCATCCAAAAACGCGGGATCGTCCGGCAGCTCCAGCGTATCGAATTCAAATACAAAATCCCCGATGGCAAGGTCGATACCCGCGTTCATACACAGCTCGATGCCCTGATAGACGCTCATGTTCACCACCGTTACCGGCATCGTCCAGGGGCTGCTTTGCACAAATTCGCGCACGGCTTCCACACTGCCGTCCCGGGAGGCGTCGTTCACGACAATTACCTCAAACTGCCGGAACCGCCCGGCCAGCGCGCCGCACACCTGCTGCAAAAAAGGCTTTACCAGCGCGGCTTCCTCGTGCAGATACGCCACGGCGGAGATAAAATTGCTCTCTTTATTTTCCACGCTCATTCAAAGCACCTCGTTCAAATCGTATACCGTGTTGATCTTGCCCGACAGCACGCTGACGAACATCGGGTTACGCTCGTAAACGCGGAGCACCGTCGGGCGCGAATCGTCGATCTCGCTGGCTTTTAAGATCGGCTTCATGCTGAACAGGCTTTTCTGATAGGCAAAGCCGTACTCCTCCTTCAGATAGGTGCGCGCCAGCTGGCTCATATACGGCCAGGCGGACGCGGGCTTTGCCGGGCATTCGTTGCAGTTTGCGAGGCTGCCCGGCACACAGCGCCCGCCGCTTTGCGCCTGACACGCAAAGGTGGGCAGCGCCTCGTAGCTTGTTGCGTGCGGCGTAAACGAAACGCTCGTTAAGCTGTGCAGGCCCGTGCGGCCAAACGGCATGATGGAAAAAAACGGCCCGTCCATCACCGTAATGCCCACCTCCCGCAGCGGGGCCTCCACCGTGCACAGGATGATCTCGCACAGCTCGTATTTAATCCGGAACGGCTCAAAGCCCATTAGGGCGTGGATATCATTCACGCCCGCATAGCACGCGTTCAGAATATACGGCGCGCGGTGCGCCGCGCCGTCCGAAACCGTCACCTGCCACAGCCCGCCGCCTTTTTCCACCCGCCGCGGCCGTACCCCGCAGCACAGCGCAACGTTTTTCATCGAAGCCAGGCGCTCCAGGTACCAGTTTTTTAAAATCTGCGCGTCATAGGTGTATTCCCGCGTTAAAAACGCGCCGTCGCATTGCCCCGGCCGAAAGCAGCGGTCGGCAGGGATCTCGTCGCAGCGGATGCCCGCCGTATGGCAAAAACGCCGGAAATCGGCGGCGTTCGTCCAGCTAAAATGCGCGCTGGTGGCGTACACCTGCTCGAACTGCGTGTGCTCGCAAAACGCAAAATCGCGGTGAAAGCGCTCGAAGTAGCGCGCGCTCTTGATGGCTGTGGAATAGCTGCGGGGATAATGATAGCCCATGTGCACCCGCGCCTGATTGATGTACGTGGCCCGCATAAACGGCGCGGGGTCGCGCTCCAGCACCAGCACACGCTCGCCCCGGCGGCCGCAGTATTCGGCCGCATACAGGCCGTACAGCCCCGCGCCAAAGATGATCTTATCGTAATCCATGCCCCTCACCCTTTCGGCTCGTAGCGGCCGCGCGCGTTTGCAAACAGAATGCGCAGCAGATCGAGGTTTCCCCTTATGCCCTTGATTTTTGTGGGCGCAGGCGCGTTTGCGGGGTAGCGCCGCGCCACGGGCACCTCGCAGCACCGCAGCCCCAGCTGCCCCGCGCGCGTAGAGAGATACGCCAGCAGCTCGTAGCCCGAAAACACCTCGCGCAGCGGCTGCACGCGCGTATCTTCCAAATAGCGGCGCGAATAGGCGCGAAACGCGTTTGTGGTATCGGTAAAGCGCACGCCCGCCGTCAGGCTGATGACCGGCGCATGAATAAGCCGCACCGCCAGCCAGCGCAGGGGCGGGGTGCGCTCGGCCACGCCGCCCGGAATAAAGCGGCTGCCCTGCACAAAATCGAAGCCCTGCTCCAGCTTTTTCAAAAACAGAGGCACGCTTTCGATGGAATCCTTGTCGTTGCCGTCGATCGTTACAATGCCGTCATAACCGCGCCGCAGCGCGAACCAGATGCCCATGCGCAGCTGCGCGCCCTGCCGGCCGGGGCCGGTTTTTGTGAGCAGCGTATTTACCTCCAGCGCGCGCAGCGTTTCTTCCTCGGTACAGCCGTCTGTAGAGCCGCCGTCGCACAGGATGATATCCGCAAGCCGCGGCACGCCGGCGGCCCGGGCGCGCTCCAGCTCGCGGCGGATGCGCCCGCCCTCGTTGATGATGGGGATGAGCACGCAGCAGCGCGACGCTCTGGGCGCGTATTCCTCGCATCGGTGATCCGGTACGCCGGGAATGCCCTTTACCGTCATGCAAACACCTCCGCCGTATATTCCAGCACCTGCAGCACCCGGTCAAGGGGCTGCGTCTTCATCTCGACGGAAACAAAACCCGTATAGCCCGCCTGCCGCAGGCCCTCTGCCAGCGCGCGATGCTCCGGGTGCGGCGCGATGGGCGCAAGCTGCGGCTCACTGAGGTGAATGTGGGAGACAAGATCCAGATTCCGAAGCAGCAGCTCCGGTGTTTCGCCGTTTGTAAGCATCGTGCCGACATCGTAATTTACGCGCAGCCCCGGCACGCGCCGCGCATACGCGAACGCCTCGGCGCTGGTATTGCAAAAATTCGTGCCGTATCCGGGAGGATTTGCCTCCAGCGCGATCACCACACCGTGCTGCCGGGCATAGGCGCTGATGCCGGCAAAAAAGCCCAGCGCGTCCTCCGCGCGCGCGCGCAAAGGCATGCGCCGCTGGCGCGGATTGCCAAACACCAGGCTGGGGCAGCCCACGGCCGCGGCAAAATCCACCGCGCGGCGGGTATACTCCGCCAAAAGCGCCGCGCCGCGCGCATCGAAAATATTTTCGGTGCGGCCGAACCAGATGCTTTGCATGGAGGGCAAGCAAAGCCCATACTGCCGGCTAAGCTCTGCCGCGCGGCGCGCGGCCGCCTCGGCCTTACAATAGGGGCGTTCGCCCACAAGGCGGGTGGGGGCGATCTCCAGCCCCGTGTAGCCCAGCCTCTGCAGCGCCGCATATACGGCCTCGTCGTCCTCGGCCTGCCAGCCGATGTTGCTGGCGGAAAGCCTGTATTCGCTCATGTTTTCCGATCTCCCTTCCGACCGCTTTGCCGGAACGGCTGACGTTCCGCTGTCGGCAGGCCGCCGCTTTGCGTGAATCTTCAAAATTTATGCGCCTTCCTCCGGCCGGAACCGCGGGTCGGCGGTCACTCATCCAAAGCCGATGCATAGGGTGGAAAGCAGCGGCGCGCCGCCCCCGATGCAGCCGCCGCGCCGGCATGCAGGCATCCTTGAGGGCAGGCCCTGCCATGCACAGCATCGTAAACGCGTAAACGCCCTCCGGAAAGCCGCCGCCCAGAGTATAAACCGTCCCGCGCCCTGCCGCGCTCAGATGTCACGAGTTTGTTCCGCGCGTTCTTCGTCCATAAAGCGCCGAAGATCCCGCAGCACCGTTTCCTTTTCATAGCACCAGCCGTTTGCCCCGCCAAACAGCGCGGCGTGGCGGCTGCGCATATCGTACCGCGCCGGGGCGCCCGGCAGCTCGTTCACAAACTGCCCGCCGCCGGCAAGGCGCGCATACACCTCCCGCGCGCTGAGGGGCTGCGTGCTCAGGTTCAGCAGCGTCAGCCCTGCCTTCAGCGCCGTACAGATATCGCCCCACAGGCGCGCAAGATCGTAGAACTGGTATTCCGCCCGGCTGTCGGTAAACGAGAGCGCATTAAAGGGCTGCGCCGCAAACCATGCGCGCAGCTCGCGCGCCGTCTGCGCATCCAGCGTGCGCAGCGCGTAAAAGCCCGCGCGCGCCGGGGCGTAGGCGGCGCGCACCAGCGAGTTTTCCGCCGCCAGCTGCTCGTACTTTTCCTCCTTCAGCATGGCGGGCGTAATCGTGAGCAGATCGTAGAGAAAATTCTTTTTCAGCCCCCGGCCAAACAGCCCGGGCAGCCGCACGATGAGCGCCTCGGGGTACGCCTCCCGCACCAGGCGCTCCAGCCGCGCGCGGTTGCGCCCATAGGCGGCAGGGTTTTCCGCGTCTGCGGGCGTGCATTCATCTACGCCCTGCGGCACGGCATACACGTCCACCGTGCTGATGAGCACCAGCTGCCGGGGCGCGATCTGTTCCATCTGCCAAAACGCGCGCTCCACCACGGCAAGATCTCCTGCCGAATCGGTATTCGCAAGATATTTTGCGGCGGGCAGCCCCGCGTATACCAGCAGCTCCGGCCGCGCCCCAAACGCGCGCTCGATATCCGCAGAATGAAAAGCCCCGTCAAACGCATGGCTTGCGGCCAGATTGCCGCCCACAAAGCCCGTACTGCCCACCAGCATCGTTTTCATCGCGTGTGCTCCTTTGCAAAAAACGCTTCGCACTCAAAACGGCTTTTTCAAAATCCCGCAGAAAGCATTCCGCAGAAAACCGCAAAAAGCCGGGTCGAAAAGCAGCGCGCCCGCGGCGGCCCGAAAGGATCGCTGCCTGCCCCGGAAGGCAGCGCCAAAGCTCCCGGCAGCGCGCCCGCGGCGGCCCGAGGCTATTGTACCACAAATGGGTTTTCTTTTCAAGGAAGCCTTTTCGGGCTTTTCCGCTTCCTTTCGGGTTCCTTCGCGGATCCTTTTCGGGCTGTTTTTTCAGATCCCCTTCGGATTGTTTTTTCAGATCCCTTTCGGGCTGTTTCAGATTCCCCTTGCTTTTTGCGGAATTTTCGCGAAAAATCATTTTCAAACACAAAAAAATGTAGTATACTGATTTAGATACAATTTTGCGCGCGGATCCCGCGCGGGGAGCGGTGCTGCTGTGAATATCTGCAAAAGCTACTACGAAACGTTGTACAGTCGCCCGACGGTGGCGCTTTCCGGGTACTGTGCAAAATACGATCTGCCGGATTCTCTGTACGCGTATCTCGCGTTCGGCGGCACAACAGGTTCGGCCAAGGACGCGCTGGCCGAGGGCATGCTGGCGCTGGCCACCGAAAAGGGCGAATTGAAGCCGGGGCAAACGGTAATCGAATGCTCCAGCGGCAGCTTTGGCCTGGCGCTGGCCGTGGCCTGCGCGCACAGCGGCCATCCGCTGATGCTGTGCATGCCTGCCACCGTTCCGGCCGACCGGCAGCAGCTTTTAGCAAAATTCGGCGCGCAGATCGTGCTTTCGAATTATGTCTATGGCCGGGCGGGCACGGTGCAGCGCGCCGAGGAGGCCGTGCGCCAAACGGGCGGATATTTTTTGAACTATTTCGATAACGACCTGAACGCCGAATTCCATCGGCGCATCACCGGGCCGAACATTGCCCGGGCAACCGGCGGCGCGCTGGATGCCATCGTCGTGGGCGTGGGCAGCGGCGGCACCATCTCGGGCGTAGGAGAATACATCAAGGCATGGTATCCGGATGTAAAGATCATTGCGGTGGAGCCTTACGAGAGCCAGGCCATCGGCGGCGGCTATGTGGGCCGGCACAGCATTCCCGGCCTTGGCGCGGGCTTTGTGCCCGAAAACTACAACCCGCACATTGTGGACGCCGTGATGGCCGTGCCCAGCAAAACCGCGAACGTAACGGCGCGCGAGGTGCTGGAAACAGATGCCGTGCCCGCCTCGCCCAGCGCGGGCGCAGTGCTGGCCGCCGCCCATCAGCTGATGGCCGAGCACCCCGAGCAGCAGCGCGTGGTGTGTGTGTTTGCGGGACAGGTATTTTACGAGTGAGCTGCTGTTTTTTTGCAGCGCGAAGAACGGCGGCTCCTTCCCCTCTCGCCGGCGCGGGAGGGATTTTTTATTCCAATATAAAATACTTTTTGTTTATTTTAATTTAAAAACGCCTATTCGTACATTTTCCATCCTCTGCCGCGCCCGGCGGGGCGCGTAGTCAAACTGCTGTGCTTTTTGCCGGAACGTTGACGCTTTTTGTGTAAACCCGAAAATTCTTCCAAAAGGCCCGTGCGGCGCTTGTGCGATGCGCAGAAAAATGGTATAGTGTTTTTGTTCGGAAACACTTGTGCGCCTATCGCGTACAATCTAAAGGAGGGCAGTGCGAATGGAAAGGCGTTTTTTGCTGGTGGAGGCCGGTGTGCTGCCGGAGGTGTTTCTGAAGGTGCTGAAGGCGAAGGAGCTGCTCGCCTCGGGCAGCGCAAGAAACATTTCCGCGGCGGCCAAGGCAGTGGGGCTTTCCCGGAGTGCATTCTATAAGTATAAGGATCGCATTTTTGATGCGCAGGACAGCCGCGAGGTGCTTACCGTAAACGCCACGCTGCTGGACGAGACGGGCGCGCTGCAAACACTGCTGGCCGGCATTTCGGCGGCGGGCGCGTCCATTGTCACCATCAACCAGGCCACGCCGGAGAACGGCGCGGCGCGGGTGGCGGTGTCCATCCGCACGGGAGGCATGCGGTGCTCGCTGGAGGAAATGCTCGACCGCCTGCGCACCCAGCGCGCCGTGGTGGAGCTCCATCAGGCCAAGCACTGAATGGCCTTTTGGGGGCGGCGGCATAACGGCAGATAAGGGGGAAAACAAATGATCTCGATCGCGATTTTGGGCTTTGGCACGGTGGGCAGCGGCGTACTGGAGGTGCTGCGGCGCAGCGCCTTTAGCATCGAGCGGCGCGCGGGCCAGCCGATAGACGTAAAATACATCTGCGATATCCGCGATTTTTCGGCGCATCCGGATGCGCCGCTGTTCGTAAACAATATCGATGCCATCCTTGGCGACCCCGAGGTGCGCGTGGTGGTGGAGACGATCGGCGGGCTGAAGCCGGCGTATTTTTATGTAAAATCCGCACTGGAGAGCGGCCGCCATGTGGTCACCTCCAACAAGGAGCTCGTGGCCACGCACGGGGCCGAGCTGCTTTCCATCGCGCGGCAAAAGGGCGTGTGCTTTCTGTTCGAGGCCAGCGTAGGCGGCGGCACGCCCATCATTACGCCGATGCATCAGTGCCTCGCGGCCAATGTCATCAGCGGCATCGCGGGCATCGTGAACGGCACCACAAACTTTATGCTCACAAAAATGGCGCGCGAAAATATGGATTTTGAAGCGGCGCTGCGCCTGGCGCAGAGCCTTGGCTACGCCGAGACGATTGATCCCTCGGCCGACGTGGACGGCATCGACGCGCAGCGCAAGATTTCGATTCTGGCAAGCCTTGCGTTCGGGCGGCATTTTTTCCCGCAGAACGTGCCCACGCGCGGCATTCGCGACATATCGGTGAAGGATATCGCGTTGGCCGCGCGGCAAAATGCCGCGGTGCGGCTCATCGCGTGGGCGCGCCGCACACCGGACGGCGGCGCCGCGCTGGCGGTGGAGCCGATGCTTGTGCCGCGCACAAACCAGCTGGCAGGCGTGGAAGACGTGTTCAACGCCGTACTGGTGCAGGGCGATATGCTGGGCGATGTAGTGTTCTACGGCAAGGGCGCGGGCAAGCTGCCCACGGCCAGCGCCGTGGTGGCGGATGTGATTGACGCGGTGAAAAACGGCGTAAAAATTCACGACAGCCTGTTCTGGCAGGAATCTGCGCCCATCGAGGGCGTGTACGCGGACAATACGCCGCACGATTACTATGTGCGCCTGGCGAATGCCACAGAGCTTGTTGCGCGCGATCTGTTCGGCCAATCGCTCGAGCTGCTGGATCTTTCGGACGGCGAGGCGGCGTTTACGCTGCGCGGCATCACGGCGGCGCGGCTGGCGCAGCTTTGCGCAAGGGCGCGCAAGGCCAGCGTGCGCGTGGGCAGCACCCTGAAGTGGATGGCACAGTAGGAGGCGCGGCGGATGGTAACGGTAAGCGTTCCGGCCACGAGCGCGAATATCGGCTCGGGCTTTGATTCCTGCGGCCTTGCTTTGTCGCTGCACAATACGGCCGCGTTTGAAGAATGTGACAGTGTAGAGATCTCCTCGTCCGACGGCTCGCAGGCGCCGTGCACACCGGGCAACCTCGTCTACCGCACGGCAAAGGAAGTGTACGCCCTGTGCGGGCAGCGGCTGCGCGGGCTGCGCATTGTGCAGACGAACCCCATTCCGATGGCGCGCGGTCTCGGTTCGAGCAGCGCGTGCATTGCGGCGGGCATTCTGGGCGCAAACGCGCTGTTGGGCGGCCCGCTCACGCGGGAGGACATGCTCACCTTCGCCACAAAGCTGGAGGGGCATCCCGACAACGTCGCCCCGGCGCTGCTGGGCGGCTTTGTGGTATCGGCCTACGACGGCGGCAAGGTGTATTCGCTGAAAAAGACGATCGCGCCCGGCATTGTGTTCATGGCGTTTGTGCCGGATTTTAAGCTGCTGACGGAGCGTGCGCGCGCGGCGCTGCCAAAAACCGTTTCGCATGCCGACGCGGTGTACAATCTTTCCCGTGCGGCGCTTTTGGCAACGGCGTTCTGCGAGGAGCGGTACGATTTTTTGCCCGTGGCCACACGGGACAGCCTGCACCAGCAGTACCGCCTGCCGCTGATCGAGGGCGGCGAGGCCGTTTTTGCGCTGGCGGACGGTTTGGGCGCGCTTGCCACGTTCATCAGCGGCGCGGGGCCGACGATCCTTTCCGTTGTGCGCACCGCCGAGGCAAACGTGTTTTTCGAGCGTGCCCGGCAGGCGCTGGCAAGCGATGCGGAGCTCTCGCATTTTTCGCTGCGCCGCTTTACGGCAGATAACGAGGGCGCAAAGCTGGTTGAGGCATCGTAAACGTGCGAGCGTGCGCCGCGCCGAGGGCCGCACCGGCAAAAATCACGCGAAATACAGAAAATTCATACTGTAAAACAGAGGGAAACAGGGAAAACGGGGCAAACGGGGATCCCCGGGGAAAGGAAGGATACTGGTGGCACTGATCGTACAGAAATTCGGCGGCAGCTCGGTTGCCGACCGAGACCGCATTATGAATGTGGCGCGCATTGTGGCAAATACACGCGCCGCGGGCAATGATGCGGTGGTGGTGGTGTCCGCGCAGGGCGATACGACAGATGATCTGATCGCCAAGGCGGGCGAGATCACGCATAACCCCTCGCAGCGCGAGATGGATATGCTGCTTTCAACGGGCGAGCAGATCAGCATTGCGCTGCTCTCCATGGCGCTGAGCGTGGTGGGCTGTCCGTCCATCAGCCTCACGGGCTGGCAGGCGGGCTTTCACACAAACCGCGCCTATACCCGCGCGCGCATCAAGCATCTGGATACCGAGCGCATCGAAAGCGAGCTTTCGCGCAACCGCGTGGTGGTGGTGGCGGGCTTTCAGGGCATCAACCGATACGACGACATCACCACGCTGGGGCGCGGCGGCTCCGACACCAGCGCGGTGGCCATTGCCGCGGCGCTGCACGCGGATTTGTGCCAGATTTACACCGATGTGGACGGCGTATACACCGCCGACCCGCGCCTTGTGCGCTGCGCGCGCAAGCTAAACGAGATCTCGTTCGACGAGATGCTGGAGCTGGCAAGCCTTGGCGCACAGGTGCTGAACAACCGCAGCGTAGAGCTTGCAAAAAAATATTCGGTCAATTTGGAGGTGCGCTCATCGCTCACCAATGTGCCCGGAACCATCGTGAAGGAGGTTACAGACGTGGAAGGGATGCTGATCAAGGGCGTGGCAAAGGATAAGGACGTTGCCGTGATTTCGATTTTGGAGGTGCCCGATGTCCCCGGCGCATCCTTTAAGGTGTTCAGCCTGATGGCGCAGCGCAGGATCAACGTGGATATTATTTTGCAGTCCTCGGGCAAGGATGGCTGTAAGGACGTAATCTTTACCGTGCCGCTGGCCGATGTTGATGCGGCGCTGGCCGTGCTGGAGGAAAACCGAAGCCGCTTTGGGTGCGGCGAGATCCTTGCAGACCGCAGCGTCGCCAAGGTAAGCATTGTGGGCGCGGGGATGCAAAGCCACTCGGGCGTAGCCGCGCGCATGTTCGAGGCGCTGTTCGAGGCGAACATCAACATCCGCATGATCTCTACCAGCGAGATCAAGATCTCGGTGCTGATTGCAGAGGAAGACGCCGACCGCGCGGTGAACGTTATCCACGATGCGTTTTTGAATTGAGCGGCGTTGTTTTCTGAAAGAACCGCCGGAAGGAAGAGGTATCAGGGATGGCAAGCTCGGTGGAATATCTTGAATTTGTCTGCGGGCAGATCGCGGGCGCAGGCGCGGTGCGCTATCGGAAGATGTTCGGCGAATACATGGTATATGTAAACGACAAACCCGTGCTGCTGGTGTGCGGCAATACGGTTTATGCAAAAAAGCTGCCTCATCTGGCCGGGCACATGGCAAACGCCGCCTGCGGCATCCCCTACGAGGGCGCGAAGGAACACTATATTCTGGACATCGACAACGCCGCCTTTGCACAGGAAATTGCCGCGCTGCTGGAATCGGTAACGCCACTGCCAAAGCCGAGAAAGAAAAAGGCGTAAAGCAGGCGCAAGGACGGGCAGAAAACGGGCACGGACACTGCGCGCAGAAAAAAGACGCAAAGACGTGCAGCCGCTGGACATTCGGCCGGAAAGCGGCTATAATAAGAGGCAAGCGCTTTTTGAAAAGCCGCTTGCCTTTTTTCTCGGCTGTGTAGTCGTCTGGCGCCCGGCCTCGTATGGATCAGAAGAAGCCCGAAGCGCCCGCTTCGGCGCAAAGAAGAAAAAGCCGGGCGCGCGCTGCGCGCTCGAGCGCAAAGCGAACACGGAAAGATCCGCCAAGGCGCGAAACGGCGCTTTGAACAGCGCCTTTTATAAAACCTCTCGAACAGATCGGAGATGAAACAAAATGCACCAGAGCACACCGCCGGGACGCCGGCCGCCGCTGACGCCAAAGCAGCTCGCGCGGCGCAGAAGAAAGCGGCAGCAGCAGCGCAAAAAGGCGCTGCGGCGTTATTATCTGTTTCTGGCTGGGATGGGCCTGCTGCTCGTTGTTGCCGCCGCGGGGCTTGCGGTCTTCGTCCGGGAGGTTTTCTTCGGCACCGGGAACGGCGCGGCTTCGTCTTCGGCGGCTGACGGCAGCCTGGCGTCTTCGGCGTCCGGCTCGACTGCCGCGCCGCCGGCCCAGCCGGAGCCGGACGCTCCGGCCGACCCCGCTTTATGGAGCCTTCTGCTTACGAACGTCAGCCATCCGCTGCCGGCGGGCTTTGCGCCGGAGCTTGCAAGCGTGGGCAGCAACAGCCGCAACGGCACACAGTATATGGATGCGCGCGTGGCCGGCGCGATGGCGCAGATGCTCGCCGCCGCCAAAGCGGACGGCATCGAGCTTGTGGTGCGCTCGGCCTATCGCTCTACCGAAGAGCAGAAGACGCTCTTCAACAGCATGAAGCAGAGCTATCTCGACCAGGGCATGAGCGAGGAAGAGGCGCTGGCCGAGACAAAAAAATGGCGCAACGTGCCCGGCACCTCCGAGCACGAAACGGGCCTGAGCGCGGATATCGTGGGCGCGGCCGATCTGAATGCCGATCTCGTGCCAGAGCTCTCCGGGCGTGACTGGGCTGTATGGCTAAAGGAGCATGCCGCCGAGTACGGCTTTATCCTGCGCTACCCCGCGGATAAAACCGAAATTACCGGCACCGCGTTCGAGCCTTGGCACTATCGCTATGTGGGCGTAGAGGACGCAAAGAAGATCCTGGCGCAGGGGATCTGTCTGGAGGAATATCTCGGCGCAGCGTAGCCGGCAGGCCGGAGCGCACCCGCACCCTGCCCTGCGCAAAAAGGCAGGGCAGCCATTGTGAATGATAAAAGAAGAAGGACGTGTCGCATGGAACGTATCACTGTTGCGCCGGGTGCGCAGATCACCGTGCTGCCGGCGGAAAAATTCAACCGGTGCCGCATTTCAATCAACTTTATCTGGCCTGCCGCGCGGGAATGGGCCACGGCCGAGGCGCTGCTGCCGCTGGTGCTGGAGCGCGGCTATCGGGATTGCCCGGATATGACCGAGCTTTCCAAAAAGCTGGCGCGCCTGTACGGCGCGGCGCTCTCTGTAGACGGTACCATGGGCGGGCAGAGCCGTGTGCTGACGGTGACTGTCTCCGGCATTCGGGACAGGTTCGCGCTGGCGGGCGAGCCGCTGAGCATGGAATACGCGGGGATCGCCTTTGGCGTTGCGTTCCGGCCCTATCTTGTGGACGGCCTGCTGGACGCCGAGGCGGTGGACATTGAGCGCGAACAGCTGCGCGAGCTGCTGGAAAGCGAGATCAACGAAAAACGCGGCTACTGCATTCGGCAGGCACGCCGCAAATTCTACGGCGATTCGCCGGCAGGCATTGAGCGCAACGGCTATCTGGACGAGGTGAACAGCCTGACGGCGCGCACCGTAACGGACGCCTATTTTCGCATGCTGCGCCTTGCGCGCATTGAGGTGACGGTACTGGGCGCAGACGTAGAAGCCGCCCGCACCTGCCTTGCCGCCGCGCTGAAGGGCGTTTTGCGCACACCTTCCGAGCTGCCCTCCCCCATTGCCATGCCCGCGTGCAAGGCGCGTTCGTTTGAAGAGCCGCTGCCCACCGTACAGGGCAAGCTGTGCCTGCTGTTTACCTCGGGCGTGCCGTGCGCGCCCGAAGAGCTTTCCGCGCTGCGCGTGGCTGTGGCGGCCCTGGGCGGCACGCCCACCTCTCGCCTTTTCCAAAACGTGCGCGAAAAGCAAAGCCTTTGCTATTACTGCGCGGCAACCCACATCTCGCTTACGGGCGCGCTGTGCGTGGACAGCGGCGTAGAGCACGACAAGGCCGCGCACGCGCGCGATGCCATTTTGCACGAGCTGAGCGCAATGTGCACCGGCACGCTCTCGCAGGCGGAGCTGGACGATGTGAAACGCGCGCTGAAAAACCAGCTTGCCGCCGTGAGCGATACGCTGCAGGGGCTGGAGGGCTGGTATTTTGCCGAATGCATGCGCGGCACACAGAAAACGCCGGAGGAGGTATCGGCCGAGATCGACGCCGTTACACAGGAAGATGTGCGCCGGGTGCTGTCGCGGTTTTCGCTTTCGGTATGCTATACGTTGACAAAGGAGGCGGGCGCGGATGCGTGACGATTCGATGCGCGCGGTGCGCGAGGCGGCCGCGTTTGAGAGCACGGTGCTGGAAAACGGCCTGACGGTGCGGGTGCACCCGATGCCGGGCTTTACGGGCGTGCACGCGGTATATGGAACCAAATTTGGCAGCATCGACCGCGCGTTTGCCCTCGACGGCAAACGGGTGGAGCTGCCGGCCGGCATCGCACATTTTTTAGAGCACAAAATGTTCGAGAACGAGGAGGGCGATGCGTTTACGCTGTATGCCAAAACCGGCGCCGGCGCAAACGCCTACACCAGCTTTGATAAAACCTGCTATATCTTTTCGGCCTCCAACCGCGTGGACGAAAACCTAGATATCCTGCTGGGCTTTATCTCCCGGCCGTACTTTACGCAGGCCACCGTGGAAAAGGAGCAGGGCATCATCGGGCAGGAGATCCAGCAATACGACGATTCGCCGGACTGGCGGCTGATGTTTGCCGTGAACCAGTGCTTGTATCACACACATCCGGTGCGGGACGATATCGCGGGCAGTGCGCGGAGCATCGCGGCAATCACGCCGGAGCTTTTGTACGCCTGCGCCGACGCCTTTTACCGCCCGCAGAACATGGTGCTGGCCGTGGCGGGCAATGTAACGATGGACGCCGTACTGGCCGCCTGCGCCCGCGCCGGGCTGCCGGCAAAGACGGGCACGGTGGAGCGCCTGATGTGCGCCGAGCCGCCCACGGTGGCCGAGCCGTACCGGGAATTTACCATGGCCGTAGCCAAGCCCGTGCTGGGCGTTGGCTTTAAAGAGCAGCCGCCGCAGGGCGATACGCTGCGAATCGAGCTCGTCTGCGATATCATCACCGAGCTTGTTTGCGGCAGCATGACGCCCCTGTATCGCCTTTTGTATGACGAAGGGCTTGTAAGCCCGGGCTTTTCGGGCGAATTGATGAGCCTGCCCGGCGCGCTCTCGTTCCTGTTTGGGGGCGAAACCTCCGAGCCGGAGCGTGTGCGCGGCCTTTTGCTGGACGAAATTGCCCGGCTGCGGCGCGAGGGCGCCGACGAGGAGCTGTTTATCCTGTGCAAAAACCAGCTTTACGGCGAGCTGGTGCAGGATCTGGAAAACGTGGAAGACGTGGCGAGCACGCTCGCATCCTCGTTTTTCCGCGGCCATACCCCGGCAGACGAGATCGAGACGCTGGCATCCATTACGCTGAGCGAGGTAAACGCCGCGCTGCGCACGATGCTTTGCACAGACCGCAGCGCCACCGTGATCATTCGCCCGGCGGAATAGGCCTGCGGCTCTGTGCACGGCCGATCACGCTTGGCCGCGCGAGCCCGGAGGCGGCCGTCATCCCCGCTGCAACCGCCATTGCGGCTGTTTTATCACGCGGGCCCGGGGTCTTTGCCCTGCGGCCGCATTGCTTGTGAGGAAATGCAGTTACAGGGTTCCAAGCCCTATTGATTGGCGCTTGAAAGAGCATCCGGCACACAGATTGATTCGGTTCAACGCGAAGCGGGGCCTGCGCGCCTTCACGTGCTCTGCAGGACGCCTGTTTCTTCAAGCACATTTTAACAAATTTTTGACTGCTGCGTCAGAGGCTCCGCGGCCTTATTCTCTTTGGCGCCCTGCGGCGCGGCGGAAAGGAATGGTCATATTGATGAGCTATCACGTTACATTCCCCGGCCTCGGGCTGGAGTTTACGCTGGATCGCGTAGCGTTTATGCTGTTCGGCCTGCCGATCTACTGGTATGGCATCCTCATCGCCTCCGGCATGCTGCTGGCGCTGCTGTTTGCGTTCCGTTATGCGCGCAGCTTCGGCATCGACGCCGACCGGATGGTGGATGTGATCCTCGTCAGCACGGTGTTTTCTGTGCTGGGAGGGCGCGCGTTCTATGTGGCGATGGCGCCGTTTGAATACGAGAGCTTTGCCCAAATGCTGGATATCCGGCAGGGCGGGCTTGCCATCTACGGCGCGGTGATCGGCGCGTTTGCAGCGGCCCTTTTCGTCTGCAAATGGCGCAGGGTGCCCGTTCTGCCAATGTTCGATCTGGCCGGTATGGGCTTTTTGATCGGGCAGGGCGTTGGCCGCTGGGGCAATTTTTTCAATCAGGAGGCGTTTGGCACGAACACCACGCTGCCCTGGGGCATGTACAGCGACGGCACCCATGCCTATCTGGCAGGCGTGCAGTCGCGCCTTGCCGAGCAGGGGGTCGCGGTGGATCCCACGCTGCCGGTGCATCCGACGTTTTTGTACGAATCTGTCTGGTGCATTCTGGGCTTTTTCGTGCTGTGGGCGTATCTGAAGCACCGCAAATTCCACGGCGAGCTGATCCTGCTGTATGTCATCTGGTACGGCGCGGAGCGCTTTTTTGTGGAAGGGCTGCGCACCGACAGCCTGATGCTCGGCAGCTTCCGCGTGAGCCAGCTGATCGCTGCGGCCTCGGTGCTGGCGGCGCTGGCGCTGTGGCTTGTGCTGCGGCAAAAATATAAAGGTCAGCCGCTGGTGATCACCTATCCCGTGCCGGAAAAGCAGAACGGCAAAACACAAATCTGGCTTTGCACCTGGCCCCTGACGCAGACACCGCCCACCGACAGCGAGATCAAGGCAAAAATCGAGCAGGCGCGGCAAACGGCGGCACAGCCGCCCGCGCCCAACGGCCCGACGGCGTATGTAATCGCGTTCGGCGCGCCGGAAGCGAAAACGGCCAAAGGCCCGGCAGAGCCTGCAAAAGCAGAGCCAGCGCCGGCAAAGGCGGAACCGATGGGCCCGACGGAGGCCGCAAAGGCAGAGCCAGCGCCGGCAAAGGCGGAACCGATGGGCCCGACGGAAGCCGCAAAGGCAGAGCCAGCGCCGGCAAAGGCGGAACCGATGGGCCCGACGGAGGCACAGGCCGAGGCGGAGCCTGCAAAAAAAGAGACAGCATTAGAGACAGCCACCGCAGAGAACGGGCCAAGGCGGACGCCCGCGCAGCCCGGCAGTGCAAAACCGGACGAAGCTTCGAACAAAACGGAGCAGGAGGCAAAAAATGGCACAGCGGATTGACGGAAAAGCCCTTGCGGCCCGGTACAAGGCCAAGGCGGCGGCCGAGGCCGCCGCGCTGCGGGAAAAGGGCGTTCAGCCCCGTTTGGCCGTGGTTCTTGCGGGGGAAAATCCGGCCAGTAAAACCTATGTTGCGGGCAAAGCGCGCGATTGCGCCGAATGCGGCATTCTTTCCGATGTGATCGAGCTGCCCGAGCAAACCGGCGAACAGGAGCTGCTCGCCCGAGTCGCCGCGCTGAATGCGAACCGGGCGGTGCACGGCGTGCTGGTGCAGCTTCCGCTGCCCGCGCACATCAGCACCTCGCGCGTGATCCATGCCATCGCGCCCGAAAAGGACGTAGACGGGTTTACGCCCGTAAATGTGGGGCGTATGGTGCTGGGAGAAGAATGCTTTTTGCCCTGCACTCCGGCCGGCTGTCTTGCCATGCTGCAAAGCACCGGCGTGCCGCTTGCGGGCAAGGACGCGGTGGTGATCGGACGCAGCAATATTGTGGGCAAGCCCATGGCACTGCTGCTGACAGCGCAGGACGTTACCGTAACGCTGTGTCACTCCCACACGGAGCATCTGCGCGAAAAATGCGCCGCGGCGGATATTCTGATCGCGGCTGTCGGCAGAGCGGGCTTTGTAACGGCGGATATGGTAAAGCCGGGCGCGATCGTGATCGACGTAGGCATCAACCGCGGCACAGACGGCAGGCTGTGCGGCGACGTGGATTTTGCCGCCGCAAACGAACGGGCATCATTCATCACGCCCGTGCCGGGCGGCGTTGGCCTGATGACGCGCGCGATGCTGATGCACAACACCGTCAAGGCCGCGCGGCTGCAAAGCGCGGCGCTGTAACGGGCAAACCGCCCGGCAAAGCGCCGCGCGCACCGGCCGCAAACCCTTTTTTGCACAAGCCGCTCGCAGAAGTGCTTTTGCGGAAAACGCGCGATAGGTTCAAAAGTGAGAAAAGTGAAAAAGTCGTCAAAAAGTTTGCAAAACAGCTTGACAAATGAAGATCTGTATGCTAAAATTTATTATGCTGCTTCGGTGAGCGGCAGCAGAGAAAGCGTGATCGTGAGGCAACTCACGTTCACATATATGCGGATGTGGCGGAACTGGCAGACGCGCTAGATTCAGGTTCTAGTGAGAGCAATCTCATGTGGGTTCAAGTCCCTTCATCCGCACCAGAAGAAATCCCGTAAAACAGCTGTTTTACGGGATTTTATTTTCTTCTGATGATATTTTCATTGTGAAAACTCCGTTGATGTCTGTCAAGTGTCCGTCAAGCAAACAGTCAGGCGAACAGCTTCGACACTGTTTCGCCCCTCTCGCGTTTAGATTGTGCAGAAATATGGCTGTAAATATTGGCGGTTGTGCTGAAATCCGCATGTCCCATCTATTCCGGAACATGCTTGAGTGATTCGCCGTTATTAACCAGCATGGACGCACAGCTGTGCCCTTATGGCATAATAAGGACAAATCGGAAAATCCTCGCGTTGCGGGGAGTTGATTGGTTTGTCCGTATTCTTTTTCCAACAAATCCCCCGCAAAAAATAGGCATAACAAGGGAAGCCAAAGGTGAGGTGTAACGTAACCGGCAGGTGCGTTCGGCTGGACGCAAAGCGGCCGGTCCGGGGCTTGGGGAACCCCAACAAGCTGCATCGGAATATCAAAAACGATATTCCTTTGCCCTGTTTGCATACGTTAGTGCCCCCCAACCTTCTGCCCCCTGCTTTCCCCTGTGGTGTCCGTTCTTTGCCCTTGCATCAAGCAGGCTGAAGGACTATACTATGAATCAGATTGGATAAATGAGGTTTTACAGATGTACGATGTAATTGTTGTCGGCGCTGGCCCTGCCGGAAGTACCGCCGCAAAGGTACTGGCTGAAAGGGGGCTTCACGTCCTGCTGGTAGAACGGCACAAGCTCCCCCGCTATAAATCCTGTTCCGGCGTCCTGATTCAGAAAACGATGGATTTGGTGCGGCGCTACTATGGACAGGATGTACCGCTGTCCGCAACGTGTACTCCGGTAGAAAACCGGGGCATGATCTTCACAGATGATAAAGGTCGAGAGTTCCGCTTTGAACAAGGCGGCTTGAACGTGTGGCGCAGTTCCTTTGATAACTGGCTAACGGAACAGGCGGCAGCGTCCGACGCAGAAGTCCGGGACGGCACCAACGCCATCTTCTGTGAGGAACAGGACAATTTGATCTCTGTCACGCTGCGGGGGGAATCCTCCTGCACAGAGCAGGCCGGATACGTCATTGATTGTGAAGGTGTCACCGGCATATTAAAGCGGCAGTTACTTGGAAACAGCCGGGATTATATCACGACTTTCCAGACGTTCAACCGGGGAACAATCCAGTTAGACCCGCACTACTTCTACGCCTACTTACAGCCGGAGTTGTCCGAGTATGACGCATGGTTCAATGTGAAAGATGAAATGCTGGTGCTGGGTGTTTCAGTCAAGAACACCAGCAGGATCAAGCAGTTCTATCAGCGGTTCATCTCCTACATGGAAACCCGCCACGGCTTGCGGATCGGGCAGCAGGTCAGGGCGGAAAAATGGTTGATGCCCCATATCCGGCCCGGTTGTTCCGTCGCCTATGGGCAGGGCCGGGTACTGTTCGCCGGTGAGATCGCTGGGTTCCTCAATCCAATGGGCGAGGGGATTTCGGCGGGGATGGAGAGCGGCTACCATGCGGCCCAGGCCATAGCGAATCACTTTGACACGCTGGACATGATCTACACAGATTACCGGCGGAACACCCAGCCGCTAAAGTCTTACATGGAACGCCAGTGGAATTTTGTTGGGCGAATGGCTGACACATTTTCAAAAATGATTATCTAACCAGAAGGGAGGGGGCAAGAGATAAACCTCGCCCGTTCTTTTTAAACACGGAAAATGTAAAGAACTATTGACATTTGATCCGGTATATTGTATCATTAAAAATGTAAAAAATTCTTTACTTTTGGAGGTGTGGGTATGAAGCGATTTTTGAAAAGGCTTGGATTTCATAGCCCGGACGAAATGGAGAAAGCAATTCTTTTCAAAGCACAGAGAAACGCGTATATCTTTTTGGTCATTTCCCTTTTGGCCTGGTCGCTATATGAGAGTTACAAAGTGTATGTATACCACAATAGGCTAAATTTGTTTCCTTGTTTTCTGTTGGTAATGACTATGGCCATTCAAACCCTGTCCCAGTTCATAATGACCCGTAATGCAGTAAAAAATGATGAGGATTCATATAAGACAGAGGCGGTTGTTAAAGTTATTGTGCTGATATGCGTTATTGTCAGCATAATTGCAACCGTTGCTGCCGCAATCGTCTTCATGGGTGTCAAAGTATGAAGAACAAAATAAAGGAGCTTCGTAAATTAAAAGAGTATCGGCAAGAAGATCTTGCCGCAGCACTTGATGTTTCCAGACAAACGATTATTGCGATAGAAAACAACAAATACAATCCAACACTTGAACTTGCTATGAAGCTGGCGCGGTACTTGGATACAACCGTTGAAGAACTATTTATATTGGAGGAAGCAAAGTGAAGAAAACTTTATCAAAAATAATCCCTTATATAACCGTTTTGGCAGCGGATTTCTATATACTGCCCTGGCTTATCCGCGATACCGGCGCAGCTATGCTCCTGATGTTATTCGTAATACCTCTTATTTCCTTTGCCTGCGCTGTGGTTTATGGGGTTTGTCGGGGATTTGATTTTATCTTTCCCATTATGGCAATGATTCTGTTTACCCCGACTATTTTTATCTATTACAATTCTTCTGCTTGGCCGTACATCATTGCGTATGGTGTAATCGCATTTGTGGGAATCGGTATAGGCTGCATATTTCACAGGAAGTAAAGATTGTCCGTGCGATTTAAGAGCAGCTACGCTACCAAAATGGAGATTGAAATAATTATCTGGGCAGAAGCGGAAGGACAAGGTCCAGCCTTGTCCTTCCGCTTTATTTTGAGAGGGATCATCACAAAATTGCGCCGCCGCCCCAAACCTGGGCCTGCGTGATCGCCAGAACGGTTTCGGTGGGAACACCGGCGATCTCGTCACCGAAGATCGCTTGCAGATTTCCGCCGCTCATCATGCTGGCAAGCTGGGATTTTGCTGCGGTGGCGGAGAGCAGATCGGAGGCTTGCATCTGCCGCTGGATTTGATTCTCCACCGCCTGCTTCATAAACTCGGCGTGGCGGGCCATACGCAAATCCCACCAGCTTTCTTCGTCATCAGAGCCGCTCTTGGAGTAGGTGATCTCGCCGCCTGCGCTGGAGGAACAGGCATTACAGATGTTCCCGTCCTCCCCGATGGCAACGGCCTGGGACATATCCCAGGTACTACCGGGCATGATGGCCTCG
>Ga0137306_100463_pt2 | contig 38405 bp, 24 predicted proteins | sample Inofroosms_March_FD_97187 | JGI IMG/M metagenome (GOLD analysis project Ga0137306, IMG submission 97187) | Mouse cecal microbial communities from Vienna, Austria - N-Acetylneuraminic and N-Acetylglucosamine D2O microcosms_March | ecosystem: Host-associated > Mammals > Digestive system > Large...
GTCCAGAACCTTTCTGATGGCATACATGTTTCTGACCGAGATGAATACCTGGTCTCTCTGAAGGGTAGTTCCGTCGAAATCCAGAAGAACTGCCTTGATCTTCATGATAAATCCTCCTTCCGGTATCTGCCTTTTTCTTTCTTTTTCTACATTCTATCACCATTTCTGGAACGTGTCAATCTTTTTGTTTATTTTTATTATCTCGTTCCAAAATCTTTTTAGAGAGCATATCTCTTTTATACGAAAGTCCTTCCAGATCCGCCCCTGTTTTTATCATATATGGCAAATCTCTGTCTTAAATCATGGCGGATCCGTCAGGTCTCTGTACATGAGGCGGCAATATTCAGGAAGGGACTCACAGCCTTGCGGCTGGTGGCAAAGTATGTTATACTTTTTTCATCTGAAGGTTTAGGAGGACTGTATATGGCAACCATGAATGACATAGCCAAAGCGGCCGGAGTATCCAGAGGCACGGTATCTAATGTTCTCAATGGAAGAGGAGGCGTCAGCTACGAAAAGATCCGGCTGGTGGAGGAAGCGGCTGCCAGGCTTGGCTATAGTCTGGATCAGCGCGCCAGCACTCTGCGAAGAGGAGTGTCCGGGTCCATCGCCCTTATCATCCCCGATATTTCCGAGAAAAAATACAGTGAACTCTATATGGGTATCTTAAATGCAGCCAAAAAGGCCGACTGCCGGGTCTGCCTGTATATCTCCGGTGATCAGCCATATCAGGAGAGGGAGGCTATCGTGGAAGCCATGAAGGAAAAAGTCATGGGCGTCCTTACCGTGTCCTGTCTGGAACAGAAAAGCCTTGAATATGCTCCTTTTCTCACCCGCAGTCTCCCTGTGATCTTTCTGGAACGGCAGGACCGGGACAGCAGGCTCTGTTCCTATACCTTTGACATGGCCAAAGCCGCCGGACTGATTTCTGCCGTGACCTCCCGGTCCTCCCGTATCTCGGTCCTCACCGGCTCTCTTTCTTTTGAGGATCAGAGCCGGTTTATGGAAGAGCTGGTCCGGCTGCTCCCCATTGACAGGAAGCGGATCTTTGAGAACCGCCACGGAGAATTGTCTCCCGCCTCCTATGAGCTGGCCGCCGCTTTTCCCGATACGGATTACTGTATCGCCGGCAGTGAACAGCTGGCACGTCTGGCCGAGAATGCCTTTATCCGATTTACCGGCAGAACTCCCTGTATCCTGTGCCCTGCCCCCCTCTCCCCGCTTCCGGACAACCACTCCATTCAGATCCAGCTGAACTACAGAGATCTGGGGATATCGGCGGCTGAAGAACTGATGAGAGCGCTGGAGCAGAAAACTCCTCCCGCCTCCCGGGTCCTGGAACCTTCCCGCATCTGCCGGGGGGTAAAGACGGAAGGAGGCAGGAGTTTCCTTTCCTCCCATACAGACTGTGCTCTGCGGATGCTCTCCCACAACACTCCCACGGTTTCCGCTCTGAAAACTCTTGTGCCTCAGTTTCAGAAGAGCACCGGCATCCGGGTGGAGATCGTCACCGTGCCTTTAAGCGAGCTGCTGGTCAGAGCCCTGTCAGAGGAGGAACAGTGGGACATTATCCGGGTCGATCCTTCCTGCCTTTCCCTGATGGCTCCCAGGATCTACCGTCCTCTGGATGACATCGACAGAGGGGCCGGAGCCTATTTTTCCTGTTTCCTGGACTCTATCCCGGAAGACTATTCCAGGTCCGGCAGTACTCTTTACGCATTTCCCTTTGATATCAGCATGCAGCTGCTGTTTTACAGAAGGTCCCTCTTTGAAAGCGTGGCACAGCAGAGAGCTTTTTATGAGGAATACGGAAAGCCCTTGAAAATCCCCGCAACTTATGAAGAGCTGGAGACTGTGGCCCGCTTTTTCACCAGGGCCTTCAGAAGCGACTCTCCTACTCCTTACGGAGCCAGTATAGCGGCTTATACCAGCCAGACATCTCTGACCAGCGAATACCTTCCCAGGCTCATCTGTTCCGGAGGTCCGGTCTATACTCCTGCCGGCATGATCAACCTGCAGACGGAAGCCGCCGTCTCTGCTCTGGAAGGCTATATCCGTTTTTCCAGATATGCGGATACTTCCCATACTCAGGACTGGAGCGATGTGGCATCCGGGTTCGTCAGCGGCTCCTATGCCACTACGATTCTCTATCTCCATTATGCTTCCCAGTTCATCCGGGCCGAGGGAGCCGCCTTTAACGGAGACATCGGCTTTGCCCCTCTGCCCGGCGGCAACTCCCTGCTGGCAGGAGGCTCACTGGGGGTGGGCAGATTCTCCTCCTATCCCAGGGAAGCTTATGAGTTTATCCGATGGGCGGCAGGGCCGGATATCGCCACTGATCTGGTTCTGCTAGGCGGGATCTCCTCCGCGGCCATTGTCTATGAACAGCAGCAGGTGATCGATATCTATCCGTGGCTCAGTTATCTGTCCGGACATATCCGGGAAGGGATCAGCCGCCCGCTTCTGTCCTTCCGTTCTTTCAGCTACGACCAGAAAGAATTTGAATATCAGCTGGGGAAGAATCTGCTGGAGGCCCTGAACGGACACCGGACGCCTCAGGAAGCTCTGGCGGATGCCCAGGAATATCTCCGGTCCCTGAACGGGAAATTCTGATCCGGATCTTTTCTTAATCTGTGGGAAATCTATGATGATAAACAAGAAATCGGGCAGGGGAGTTTTTCATCTGCCCGGAGGCGGGCCTCTGCTTCACCGGACAGGTGACCGCAGGAGCCCGTTTTACTGTGAAAAAAAGAATCTCTACATACAGAACATCACAAACCGCAGCACATTCATAAAGTCGTCGGATTCAAAGACCACCGTCTTGGGCCCTGTCTTCACTGCGCCGGGATAAAACGAGGCAGTGTAGGCTTTCTTGTGGTCCCGATAACGGACCTTCAGGATGAAATACTCCGGAAGGCTGATGAGACAGTCGGAGCTTTTCCCTGCTTTTGCCTGTTTGACAAGTTTCTTTACCGCCTGCTCCATACCGCTGTAAATCCGCTCTGCCGCCTCCTCCGGGTGCATTCCTATGGAGCCGCCGTTCATCCCCTGGATGGTAGCTACCGTGGTGATGCCGGGGCACAAATCCTCTGCCATATCGCAGATCATCCTGTCCCCGCTCAGGAAGATCACCGGTATCTTCTGATATGCGGCATACATGGCGTTTAAAGTAAATTCACTGCAGGGAATATCGTTTAAGGCCGCCTTCTCCACTCCCAGATTCATGGTGTGAGCCAGAGGATTGCCGTCACTCCCCGCACATGTGTGGTAGCCGGTCATGGCTGCTGCCTGAAAGGTCGTGTCCATGCCAGCCATCATACAGGCCGGGCCTCCCGTCCAGTCCCGCAGAATCCGGGCTTCCCTGGGCATGGCCGACGGATCCAGATTCCGGGCCGAAGCATGGGCATCCTTCACCAGGATCTCCGAGACGCCGCCCGCCACGGCTCCGCGGCAGGCAGCGGCCACCTCCTTCGTCATCTGTCCGGAAAAATATTCGTACTGGTCTCCCGGCTTGGTCTCGTTCCAGTTTACGATTCCGGCTGTTCCCTCGATATCTGCACTGATAAATAATTTCATATGGTTTCCTCCATGGTTTTATTCAGGACAATTCTATCACATCACAGAGCGAAAGAGCAACATATTTCACGGAACCATCTCCTTCGTGGATAAGGGTACAGGCATATGTGTCTGATTTAATTGACATCACTGCCCTGCTATGGTAAAATTTACTAAAAATAAAGAGGGGGTATTATATTATGGCTTTTCCAAAAAACTTTTTGTGGGGCGGTGCCGTAGCCGCCAATCAGTGCGAGGGTGCATACCTGGAAGACGGCAAGCAGCTGTCCGTACCTGACATGCTCTTAGGCGGCGATGTAAAGACACCCAGGACATTCCTTCCGGTGTCGGATCCCAACGCCTTCTATCCCAGCCATGAGGCCGTCGATTTCTATCACCACTACAAAGAGGACATCGCGCTCTTCGGAGAGATGGGCTTTACCTGTTTCCGCCTGTCCATCAACTGGGGCCGTATCTTCCCCAACGGCGATGACGAGACTCCCAACGAGGCCGGTCTGAAATTTTACGATGATGTCTTCGACGAGTGCAAAAAGCATGGCATTGAACCTTTGGTGACCCTGTGCCATTATGAGATTCCGTGGAACATCGTAACCAAATATCACGGCTTCTCCAACAAGAAGACCATAGATCTGTTTGTAAAGTACGCTGTCACCTGTTTTGAGCGCTATAAAGACAAAGTAAAATACTGGCTGACCTTCAATGAGATCAACATCCCCTGCATGGGCGAGGGAGGTATCGGCAATCTCTACGGCCTGGGACTTATGGATGAGGATGACATCAGGGCCACTTCCCCCATTAAGCTCAGCGATCTGAAATCAGATCCTCAGTCCACCTTTGAGGCTCTTCACAACCAGTTTGTGGCCAGTGCCCTGGCGGTACAGAAAGGCCACGAGATCAATCCGGACTTTATGATCGGCAACATGATCGCTCATGTAACCCTTTATCCCCTGACTCCCAACCCGAAGGACATTTTCGCCGCCTACACGGAGGATAACTTTAAGAACAACATCTGCGGAGACGTACAGATCCGGGGCGAGTATCCTACCTTTGCCCTGAAGTACTTTAAGGATCACAGCATCGACGCTTCCTTTATTACAGATGAGGATAAGGAGACCATCAAGAACGGCACTGTGGACTTCTACACCTTCTCCTACTACATGACCAACTGCGTCTCCACGGACGCAAACGCGGAAAAGACTGCCGGCAATCTGGCCGCAGGAGTCAAGAACCCATACCTGAAGGCCTCCGACTGGGGCTGGCAGATCGATCCTCTGGGGCTGCGCTACACCCTGAATGTGCTTCATGACCGCTATCCCCACACGCCCCTCATGGTAGTGGAAAACGGCTTCGGCGCTTTCGACAAGGTGGAGGAAGACGGTTCTATCCATGACAGCTACCGTATTGATTATTTCCGCGAGCACATCCGCTGCATGGGCGAAGCCATCGAGGACGGCGTGCCGCTGATCGGTTACACCACCTGGGGCCCCATTGATCTGGTATCCGCCGGAACCGGCCAGTACGCAAAGCGCTACGGATTCATCTATGTTGACCGCCACGACGACGGTACCGGCGACTTTTCCAGAAGCCGGAAAGATTCCTTCTTCTGGTATAAGAAGGTCATCGGGAGCAACGGAGAAGATCTGGATTAAATCTCATCGGGCAGGGGAGGCTTTTCCCTGCCCGCCGCAGCCCCGTGCCGCCGACAGGCGGTAATACTCTTTTCGGGGCCGCGCATAAAGGGGTACCACAGTTTTGCGATACCCTCTTTTTTAAATATAATCCGAGATATAAGGCGTCTCATGAAGTAGCACATCATCCAGTCTCTGCACAGAGCGTTCGCTTCCCTGTATCCGTTCCCTCCGATACAGCTGGACCGCGGTCTTATAGCCCAGGAACAGGGTAGTCAGCGTTCCTATGGACATGGAAACCCGGTACTCCGCCGGATCGTCGGTCAGACGGCAGCGGCCCTCATGAAACAGGATATGGAAGGTACCCTGATTCCAGTCCAGCACCGGATCCGTGATCTCAAAGGCGATGCATACATTTTGTTCCTGAGGATCACATCGATAATCTTTTAAAAACATCTCCAGATCAATGATCCTTCCCATGATATATGGGCGTATGGTTTCCTTGATGTCTCCGTCATCCATATCGAAGGCCACAGGCTCATTGAAATAAGTGTTTCCTCTCACCTCGTCGATCATGGAATCGTGGGCATGGATATACTGCCACAGCCCGTTGTAGGCCTCCCGGTTCAGATAGATCATCTCCTTTATATACATGACATCGTTTCGGATCAGATAGACCATATAGCCGGAAGGGTCTCCTTGCTCCGTGTAATATATGGCGACCACGGTGTCATCGTCTGCCCATCTCCAGTACTCCTCCCATGCCAGAGAATTCCGGAACAGACAGCCATGGGTCTGCCGCGCAAAGGCCGTATGCAGTTCCATAAAATCCCGGCTGTCCCAGCCGACCCGGCGGACAAATCCTGATATCCCGGCCTTTGAGGGGAGCTGCCGGTCCTTTATGACATAGGAAATTTTATTGGAAATGATCTCCCACCCGAATTTCCGGTACAGAGGGATGGAGTAGGGGTACAGGAGTGCAAGGGACTGCCTTTTTTCCCTCATCCCCATAAGGCTTTTTTTCATCAGCCTCGACATGATGCCCTGACCGGAATATTCCGGATAGGTAGACACGCTGGTGATAAAGCCGACAGGCAAAACCGCCCCGTAAATATCCATTTTAAGAGGGTAGACTGCAAACTGGGAAACCAGAGTCTCCCCGTCATAGCAGCCCAGGATATCCGCCCTCTCCAGAACAGGGAATTTTGACTGTTTGATCTCCTCATCCCCCCAGCCGTATTTGGCCAACTCCTGTTCCGTCACCTGGAAGGCATAGCGGAGCAATGCATTGTACTGCTCCAGATCCTTTGTTGTCAGATTGCGTATGATATAATTTTTATTGTTTTTTCCATTCATAATATCCATTCTCCAACGGAAGCCTCCCGGCCTCCTCTTTTAAGTAATTTGCGTCAATAATGATACATCTTCCTTTTTCCTTCCAGAAACAGCGCCGTCACCCCGGCCGCCAGAACCTCCGCCGCCATGACGGACAGCCAGATTCCCTTAAGTCCCCACACCACAGGCAGCAGGATCACAGCCCCGCTCTGGAACACCAGAGTCCTGAGAAAGGAGATCAGCGCCGAAGTCAGACCGTCGCCCAGGGCCGTAAAAAAGGACGATGAAAAAATAGAGAAGCCGGACAGCAAAAAGGAGAAGGAAAATATGAGAAATCCCTGGACTGTCATCTCCAAAAGCTCCCTGTCATAGCTGACAAATATAAGGGAAAAAGGCCTTGCCAGCACCTGCCCTGCCAGAAACATGGTCAGAGAAAACACCCCCATGATCTTCATGCTCTTCTTCCGGAGATTTTTCAGTTCCTCATACTGTCTGGCCCCGTAATGATATCCGATCACAGGCGCGCTTCCCACCGCATATCCGATGAATATGGCCTGGAAAATAAAGCTTACATACATAAGGACCCCGTAGGCCGCCACGCCGTTTTCACCGGCATACTTCATCAGCTGGATATTGTAGAGCATCCCCACCACAGACATGGAAATATTGCTCATGAGCTCGGAGGAACCGTTGGTACATGTCTTCAGGAGTGCCCTGCCGTCAAATCTGCATTTTCCCAGCCTCAGCTGACTGCCGTTTTTCCGTCCGAAATAGATCAGAGGAATCACTCCTCCCACAAACTGGCTGAGGGCCGTAGCCCAGGCGGCTCCTGCCAGACCCCAGGAAAATCCCGCCACAAACCCCCCGTCCAATACCATATTGGTAATGCCGGAAGCTACGGTAACCCACAGCCCCATCTGAGGCTTTCCTGCCGTGACAAACAGACACTGGAACTCGTACTGGAGAATATAAAAAGGGAGCGCCAGCAGATTGATAGTCCCGTAGAGTACACAGTCCTCCAAAAGCCGTCCACCGGCTCCCATGAGAATAGCGGCAGGCCGAAGAAAAACAAGACCCAGGGCCATGATGATGAGACCGCAAAAGACCGCAGCGTAGACGATCAGAGAGAACAGCTCATTAGCCTTTTTCTTCTGGCCTGTTCCCATAGTAATGGCGATAAGGGCGCTGCCTCCTGTACCGAACATAAATCCGGCACAGCCTAAAATCATCAGCAGAGGCATGATAAAATTGACAGCCGCAAAAGGGGTCTTGCCGGCAAAATTGGACACAAAAAATCCGTCTACCACTCCGTAGACAGAGGTAAATACCATCATGACCATAGACGGAAAGGTAAATTGCAGCAGACGCTTGTATGTGAAATGATCGGACAGCTGAATGCCCGTCTCCTTCCTGTTTCTTCTCATGCATGTCCCTCCATCTCTTCAGCCTTTTCTTTCAGAGCCCTGGCAAAAGCCTCTGTCAGTCCCAGATATGTTTCCACCTCTTCTTTTGTCCAGGAAGCAAAGATCTGATCTTCCGCCTCCATAACGCGGCCCGCGGTCCGATCCGCCAGAGCTCTCCCCTGCTCCGTGAAACAGACGGTTTTATGTTTGGAACCGGACATCTCCAGATAGACCATGCCTTCTGCCTCCAGCTTGCGAAGAGCAGAATTGACCGTCTGCTTGCTCAGGCATGTGGTATGGCAGATGGCTTTCAGCGGACATCGGTCTCCCTGTTCCAGGATGGCATAGAGAATCATAGCGGCGCTGTCGGACAGGCCCAGTTTTAAGTACATCTCATGATAGATAGCGCTGGTCTCGCCGAAAAGGTAATTGTAACGTTTCAGTTCTTTGGAAATTACCGGTTTCATAAAAACCTCCTACTTCGAAAGTCGGGAATGTCAGAAAAGATCTCATAAACCCCAAAAACATTAGTATGATTTCGTACTATATAGTATAGTACGAAATCATACTAATGTCAACAAATTTCCAATACCACTTTACATTTCTTTCTAAAGCAGGCGATCCCGTATTTGAGGATCTCTTCATCTTCAACCCGCTAACATGGGCCATCTGAAATGACAAGGCGCTATAAGAGGGCCGATACGGAAATGAAGGTAGATTTCCTCCCGCCGGTGTGCTATACTCTTCTTTAACTGCGTAATCAACCATCCTTCATATTCAAGTACAGAAAAGAGGAAATCCGCCATGAAAACCAGATCAGCCTTCAACTGGCCCTATTTTATAAAACATATCGCCGTCATCGCCGTGCCTGTAGCCTTACAGAACCTTCTGACCACCACGGGAAGCATGGTGGACACCATGATGCTGGCATCTCTGGGAGAGAGGACTGTGGGAGCCGTAGGGCTGTGCGCCCAGTTTTCCAGCCTGATGTTTGCCGGATACTGGGGATTCGTGGGAGGAGGCATGCTCTTCTTCTCCCAGTACTGGGGCGCCGGGGACGAGGACGGAATCACCCGGTCCTACGGCCTGACCTTAAGCTTCATGATGACCGTCGGCGTGCTCTTCGCCTCCCTGGCTCTGACCTGTCCGGAATTTGTCATGAACATCTACACAGACAAACAGGAGATCCAGGCCATCGGCGTCACCTACCTGCGGATTGTGGGATTTGCCTACCCTCTTCAGATTCTCGCCATGGCCATAAGCGCTCTTCTCCGGTCCATCGAACAGGTGAAGATCCCCCTCTACGGAGGCATTGCCTCTGTTATCGCCAACTGCCTGTTCAACTATCTGCTGATCTTCGGCAAACTGGGTTTTCCTCAGATGGGGGCAGCCGGAGCGGCGCTGGGGACCGTACTGGCAGGTGTGGTGAACCTGATCGTGCTGCTGGGCTTTATCGTCAGGAAAAAACTGCCTTTTGTCCTGGCATTTTCCAGGCATTTCCGGTGGAACCGGCCCTTTGTGACTCAGTATCTCCAGAAATGTTTCCCTATCCTCTGCAACGAGGTACTCATCGGCATCGGCAATATGATGGTAAATATCGTCCTCGGCCATCAGAGCGAACAGGCCATCGCCGCTGTGGCCGTATTCCGGACCCTGGAAGGCCTTGTCATCGCCTTTTTCAGCGGCTTTTCCAACGCTGCCTCTGTCCTGGTGGGCAAGGAGGTGGGGGCCGGCCGCCACGAGACCGCCTACGAGCGGGCATGGCGCCTTGTGTACTTGTGCAGCGGCCTGATCGGAACCGCCTGCCTTGCACTCATCGCTGTCCATGAGCCTCTTCTCCACGCCATGGGGCTCAGCAATGAGTCCTACCGCATCGGCACGGGCATGCTCCTCATCTACAGCATGGCCGCGGTGATCCGCATGGGCAACTGGGTCCAGAACGACACCTACCGTTCCGCCGGAGATGCGGCCTTCGGCTCCATCATGGAGATCACCTTCATGTATCTCATGGTATTGCCCTTTGTCTACGGAGCCAACTACGGGTTCCACGCCCCCTTCCTCCTGGTGTTTGCCCTGTGCTATGTAGACGAGCCTATCCGCTACATTATCATGCAGCGCCACATGTACTCTGCTAAATGGATCAAGCCCGTATCCCACGCCGGTCTGGCCACTATCGGGGAGTTCCGCAAAAACCATGGGGTGAGAGCTCCGGAGAAGAACCGGCAGCACTAAAATAACACTCTTTTGCGTCTGTTTTTTCACCCGTTAGATTTCGCCTGTGCCGGGCAAACAAAATATGAGGAGATCAGGATCTGCCTTCCCGGTCTCCTCATATCACATTCAGCTCCGCAGAATCTTTTCCATGGCCTTTCCTCTGGCCAGTTCGTCCACCAGCTTATCCAGGTATCGGATCTTTCTCATCAGCGGATCCTGAATTTCCTCCACCCGGACGCCGCAGACTACCCCTTTGATCAGGGCGCATCCCGGATTCATGGAAGGAGCCTGAGCGAAAAACGTCTCATAGTCCGCATCCCGCTCCAGCTGCTCATTCAGCCCCCGGACGTCATAGCCTGTAAGCCAGCAGATGATCCGGTCCACTTCCTCCTTTGACCGTCCCTTCCGCTCCGCCTTCTGAACCAGAAGAGGATAAACCCTGGAAAATTTCATGGCAAACACTTTACTGTTCTCCATAAAAACTCCTTAATTCCTCGCGAGAGTAAACTTATCCACCAGCTTCTTAAGTCCCACCGCTTCAGCGGAAAGCTGTTCACTGGCCGCGGCGCTCTCCTCCGCTGTAGCGCTGTTGCTCTGCACCACTCCCGAAATCTGGTTGATCCCCTCTGTCACCTGCGCGACGGCGTATGACTGCTCGTTGGACACCGTGGCGATCCTGTCGATGGAACTGACCACCGAATCCATACTGTTCACAACTTCCATAAGCGTTTCCGCCGTGTGCCGGGCGATATCGGTTCCCCGGTTCACTGCCTGAGAGGAATGTTCGATGAGGGCGGAAGTGCTCTTGGAAGCCTCCGCCGACTTGCTTGCCAGGTTGCGCACCTCGTCTGCCACCACGGCGAATCCCTTTCCCGCGCTGCCTGCCCGGGCTGCTTCCACAGCCGCGTTCAGTGCCAGGATATTGGTCTGAAAAGCGATGTCCTCGATGGTCTTGATGATCTTTCCGATCTCATCGGAGCTGTGCTGGATCCGCCCCATGGCCTCCATAAGCTCCTGCATCTGCTGGTTGCAGGCAGAAACCTCCTGGCCGGCCAGATGAGTCTGATTCCTAGCTTCCAGAGCCCCCTGAGCCGTGCCTTTGGCCTGGTCCGAGATCTCGGCGATCCTGGCAGCCAGCTCTTCCACCGAGCTGGCCTGCTCCACCGCTCCCTGGCTCATGGTCTGGGCGCTGTCGGAAATATGGCTGCTGGCCGTGGACACCTGATCCGCCGACTGGTTGATCTGGCGCATGATATCGCTCAGTTCCACCTTCATGTTGCGCATGGACAGCAAAATGTTCTGGAAGCTTCCCACATAGGCTTCCCGGTTTTTGGACTGGATGTCCAGATTCTGATGGGCCATCTCTCCCAGCAGATAGCTGATATCATTGATAATGGTACTTAAGCCTTCTACCAGTTCCCCTGTGGATCTGGCCAGCATGCCGGTCTCGTCCTCACTGTCAACCTGAGGAACGGGAGACTCCAGATCTCCCCCTACCAGCAGCCTCATGCGCTCCGCGCAGGCCTTCATGGGATTGCTGATACTTCCCGCCAGCCTTAAGGCGACGACGCTGGAAACGAATATGGAAATCACGATCACTGCCACATTGATCAGGATGCCGCTGTATGTGCCGGAGAGGTAATCCGACTGAGGAGCCGTCACCGCCACGCTCCAGCCGTCTGTGCCGTTTACCGAGGCATAAGCGGCAAACATGGGCTTGACCCCGCTTTTATAGCTTCCGAATCCGTTCTCTCCCCGACGCATCCTGCTGTGGATAGCAGCCAGTTCTTTTAATGAAGAATCGCTCTTAGCCTCATTCTCAATATTCTGGACGGTAATGGTATCCAGTGTAATGTCAGCGATCGTATCCCCTGACCGGTTGATCATGTAGGACCTGCTGTTTTCGCTGACCTTTATGGTGGACACGATATCATTCAAAAAGGTCTCGTGGGGAACAAAATAGACGACTCCCACAATGGAAGAGCCGTGGATCCCTCCTTCATACAGAGGCGCGGCCACCATGATGGACAGCTCCCCGGTAATCTTACTGATAAGAGGCTCGGACACATAGACATTCCCTTCCATGGCCTGCTTCACATACTCACGGTCAGAGTAATCTTTTCCGTCAAAAATACTGATGCCGTCAGGGCCGATAATATTGCCCCTCTGGAGGCCGTGAATGGTCACGCGCTCATCGATGATGGAACGCTTCTGCTCTACTGACACGGTCCCGTCAGACAGCTGGGGAATACAGCCTGTATCCATAGCCACATTCTTGTAGGCCGTCAGCTCCTGCTCCACTCTCTCCGCCGCCAGAACAGCACTCTCGCTCATCATCTGATCCACCGTGGTTATGGTACTCCTGTAATTCAGTACAATGCTGAATCCTCCCACGGCAAACACGGCTCCCAGAACCGTCAGAATAAGATATCTGGTGATTTTTGTCCGAATGCTCTTCATCTCTTAACTCCCCTTATATAGTAATCAGATTGGAAGCTGTCTCCTGCTCCCTGTAATACTGCGGACCATGATCCGCTTTTCATACACCCAAAATTCGATCAGGTCTCGGTTTCATGCCACTGCTCCATCTTCTCGTTGGCCCAGACCACCCGGTTTCTCCCAAACCGTTTGGCATCATACAGCATGGTATCCGCGATCTTCAAATAGACCTCGTAGGAATTTTCCCTCTGGGGGATCACCGTGATCCCTCCGATACTGATCGTAACCCACTTGGAGACGGAAGGTTCATGGCGGATGTGCAGATCCTCCACCGCCTGACGGATCCTCTTTAAATACTCGAAAGCCCTCTTGGCATTGTCCCCCAGAAAGAAGGCCACAAACTCTTCCCCTCCGTATCTGGCCAGAAAATCCGTGCTGCGCTGTAAATAAGAAGAAACGGTTCTGGCTACACTGGCGATCACCTTATCTCCCGCCGGATGGCCGAAACTGTCATTGTAGGCCTTAAAATGATCGATATCAAACATACAGACAGAAAAGGGCACCTGAAGCCGGGTGGCTTCATTCCATTTGACAATACTGTAGGTATCGTGCTGCCGCCTGTTGGCGATCCCCGTCAGCTGGTCGGTCATGGACTGGTGCTCCACCTGTTTGCGGTATTTGTACAGCTTGATATGAGTATTCACTCTGGCCTTGACAATCAGCGGATGAAAAGGTTTTGATATGTAGTCAACCGCTCCGAGGGTCAGGCCCAGCTGTTCGTGCTCGATATCAGAAAGACTTGTGATCAGAATCACCGGAATACTCTGAGTGATGATCTCCTCCTGTAGTTTCTTCAGCAGCGTAAATCCGTCCATCCCCGGCATGACCACATCCAGCAGAATCAGGGAATAATCGCCGGAGCTGGCATAGCTGAGGCCGTCTTGTGCTGTCTGGGCGACTCTGATATCATAGTCAGACTCCAGAATAGATTTTAACTGCGTAGCCTGTATAGGGCTGTCGTCAACAATCAATACTTTTTCCATGTCCCACTCCTTGTCTTTTCGCGGCTTTATAACAGGTATTATAACATGGCAACCAGAGTTAAGCAAGACGGGACCGGGAAATTTGAGCTTTAAAATATCAGATCATACTATCGATTTCCCCGACAAAAAAGTCTTTATTGCTGTCATGCTTGAATTCCAATATTTTAACCATAAATAAACGGTTTTCATAAGTTATATCTGACAGGCGGTTTTCCTGCTCATATTTATTTACCTTTCTTGGAGAAATATTTACCTCATATCCGTTTTGAATAAGTTTTCCACGAATTCCGCCATTTGTCTTTTGTTTAATGCATTTCATCTCAAGACTCTGACCTATTATTTTCTCCGCCTCTTTCGGATCAATGGAAAGAACCACATACTGCAGACATAAATCACGTCCTGCCAGAATCCGATCCAGAATACCCACAGAACAGTCCGCCCCGAAAAGAAGCTCAAACATTTCCTGTACTTTGTCTTTCTCCGGCGATTTATGATCGGCGTGACCAGCCAGGTTTCTTATTTCCCTGGCACGATGGATATCGGATGCCAGATCGTCCCACCATCTGCCCCAGTCCTCCGGTATTGTGCCCCCGTATAGATGAAAGGTGATACTGGCGCACAGATCCGCAAGACATATTTTTTTGCCGGATATCAGATTGGCGAAATTGCCGATATAGGTTTTTGAAACATTCATATGCTTAAAGTTATCTCTTGCTGCCGGAATATTCGCTTTCTCTTTTAAGCTATATTCTGACAAAGCCGATATGCCCTGAAAGGCTGCAAACAGATTGTCTCTTAAGGCCTGTTCCACCGCTTTCCCGTACAAAATCAGCTGTGCGGAATAATCGTCAAAATCAAGATGGGGCAGCGATAAGGCATCCTCGACCACCACTGCCATTTTCAGATAAAACTGGCACCGTACGCTCTGCTTTTCCAGTATCTCGTCCTTCAGATCATGATGTATTCTGTTTCTGGCAATAACGAATCTTTCATCCAGTGTCTGCAGTTCGGATTCCGTTACGTCGACAATGTCCTCATATTCATCCACCTCGATATCCGGAAATATCTGCTTTCCTGCATCGTGGAATGTCTGGTCGACCAATCTGTCATGCTCTTCTTCGCTTTCATAAGGAAGCTCTAAAACCTGCCGAAGATTATCAGGATCAAATTTGCTTTGAATATGTCTCTGTAAACGGCTTCCTATAAGAAGTCCCAGCTCTTCCTGATCGCTGCTGTCTCCAAGCATGAGAAGAAATTCTTTTGCCGATATCCCCTGAACATACTGCATATTCTGAATTTTTACTTCTTTCGACTCATTTGCAGAACCGTTCTCATAGTAATCACCGTTTACTACAATCGTCGGTCTGTCCATTGGGAGATTCTGCATTTTTTTGTTTTCGATATCCTGTAACGGATTTCGCTTTGATGCCGCCGTCATCTTATCCTCCCGGCAATATCGCTGAAACAGGAGGGAATTAAACCGCACAAGAAAATCCCTGGATATAAGGTTTTTGTTTCTGTCCTGATATATGTATCTGCGCAGTAATCCTCTCTGCAGGAGAGCCGCAACTGCTTCTTCATAGGGCGATGCAGTAAAATCACAACAGGCATAATCCTTATTTGAAGACGCCTGAGCCGCCAGCATCTTAAGTACCTTAATCTGTGTGTCTGTCAACAGCTTGCTCCAGCCATCCATCAGTATCTCGCACTGAAAACGCGCACTCTTAACAGCACCTCCGATATTGACCTCGCCATTATTGGAAAGAATGTTTTCATATATCTGTTTTGCCAGAAGATTTACGAATTTTGGAATTCCTCCGCTGAGGTTAAATATATGGCTGTTCATTGTATCCGGAATGACAAGATCGCTGCCTTCCTGCTTTTTATTGAGATAGGACCGCACATCTTCCTGTGAAAAGGGGGACATTTCAATAACGTTCGTAAACTTCTGCAAAAAGTAGGAGCCTCTTACATCCTTGGGCAGAGAATCCTTTGTAAGATCATAATTGGTCGCAACGATGCACTGTATATATCCGCTCTCAATCAGACTTCTGAGGCAGTCATGATGCTCCTGCGTCACGTTTGATGACAGGGTAAACATTTCGAAATAATCCATAACTATTATAACGAAATATCCCCAGTTATCATGGATCTCCTCTATCATATTCTGAAATTTTGTTTTTCCTGATATACCGTTGAGCGGGGCTGTTGTCTCCAGAATCTGTGCCAGCAGTTCTTTATCGCTGATTAAAAATCCCAGCGACTTTTCCAGACGTTCTGCAAGGTACTCACAGAGGTCATTGCTGTCGCTCCTCGTCGATAAATCGGCGAAATAGATCAGTTTCTTTTTTGTTTCCGCTATTTTCTTTCTGTATTCAGGAGAAAAAGTAGTTCTCAGAAGAGATGTTTTTCCGCTCCCCTCCGGTCCGACCACATAGGTGTTGACTCTGTTTTTAACGCTGTACTCAAGTTTTTTGATAAGAGTTTTATCACCGATCCATTCGTCTGTACATTCTACAGGAAAATCTTCAATAAACGGATTAAGTTCCATTTTCATTCCTCCTGGTTTTTCATTCGTCGTACCATTCACTGTCGTCGTCTGATGACGATCCGTTAAGATCCGGATCAGGCTCCTGCTGTTCTTTATTTTGCAGATTATTGATCACGGCTAAGGGCTCATTTTTATTCTTTTCAGACTGTTTGATCTGAAAGATATCAGGTTCCTCCATGACCTGTTCATATATAGAAGGGTTGGTTCTGAAATACCTTCTGTATATATCCAGTTCAAATCTGAACATCTGTGAATCAATTGGATGGGCCGTGATTATCTTAAGGCCGAGAAGAACCGTGATGATTCTCTGTATCTCCACCCTGGCTGTCCCCATCAGGTCTGAAAGCTGATTGATATGTACATATGCATCCTTCTTGGCCGCCAGGCTCTGCATCGCGTCTACGAATCTTCTTTCTTCACCGTCTTCACAGCCTTCGTAAAACTGCTTGCACCAAAGTTCTGTAATAACTTTTGGCATGCTCTGCCTTATGTCTGACGGATATACCACATATCGGTTGTCTTTTTTTGCTCTTTCTATGGCTTCCTCACCCAGGAGTTTTGTATGCCACACCAAGCCTCCGGCATAATCCCATATCCACTTCACGGCCTCTTCCGTGATGATCAGTTCAGGATATGGCCGATAGGGCAGAAAGATGACTTCCCTGGCATCGTTTTCAGGGAGTTTTCCGACCTCAATGACCTGTTTCCCAAATCTTTGGAACAGCTGATTTTTTCTGTCTCCTTTCAGATTATATCGTATCAGCCAGTTTGATCCGCAGATTACGAGATGAACCGCTTTTCTGCATGCATAGCTGTTCAGTATTTCGCTGACAGCTCCAAACAGGCTGTCCAGATTTCTGTGGTACTTCATCTGCGTCTGCTCCACACGCTCAAACAACCGATCGATCTCATCTATGATCAGGAATAATCCTTTATCTCTGATCAGTTCCTTGACATCCATATAGAACAGACTCAATTTTTCAGGCTGCTGATCAGCACAGAAATATCCGCTGCTCCAGTTTTGTTTTAATTCACTCCACGCATTTTCTGTTTTTATTCCGGGTATTTTCCTTTCAACGATATCCAGGACCCGATCGATAAATACATACTGAATAGGATCTTTTGCCGGAATAGACTGGCAATCCGTCTTTACACAGATTATATTATCGCGTTTCAGTCCTATAAACGCTTCAAGATAATTGAGAAGCGATGTTTTACCTGTTCTTCGAATACCGTACATCAACGCGCTCTTATAGTCTTCAAACGAATCTCCTGCCACCAGATTGCGAAGCATGGCGGTTTCGTTTTTGCGTCCGACAAATTCCGGACTGTAAACCTCGCCGGTTGCTTCGTCAACTTTAAACATGATGCCGTCAGCATACTGAGTCAGAAGTCCTGTGGGATAATCAGGCTTTTTTATATCCTCAAGTATCAGAGTTCCCTTGCACACCGTTGAAGAATGCATCCGCTCTGAATAGCCGAAACTGACCGTGACCAGATAATCTATTTTATCTGTCTTCTTATCGCAGCTGTAATCTAATTCAAAAACCGCCTTTCCTTCCGGAGAAAGTCTCTTGAGAATATACTGATTACTGCTGCTGTTATCGCTGTAGGCCGCCTGGATCACTATATTTTCCGCGGCGATCTTTCCTATGTTGTGAACCTCTCCAAAAAGGTTCCCGTAATGCTGCTGGCTTCCTGAGTTTAAAATCTCGAACTGAAGTACAGGGCGCTGATCCAGCTCATTGATTTCGTCATTGATCAGTTTCTGCACTCTGTTTTTCATTTCCATCCAGCGGTTGGTTTCAATTTCTTCCAGCTGCCGGTAGTTTAAAGAAAGCTCTTCTCTTAAAATTTCCTGATTATCCTGAGAGACAGAGGCATAGCAGTTCCTCAGGCTGTCCAGAACGCCAAACACCTGTGCAACACAGGCGCCCACCAGTCCGTCTGTGATCAGGCCTCTGATATACTGCAGAAGCGTTTTATGTTCGCCATAGTATGACAGCAGAGACTGCAGATCCTCCGAGGATTTGATCAATATTAAGAGGCCTTCCTGAACGGTTCTTTTTGCTGTTTCTGTCCCCTCTCCTTTGGGATTCCGGTATTTTAAAATTCTTGTCATCTCCAGAAGAACCCGGCTTACAACATCCTTTTTCCCCTCAGCCAGAGCCGAATAATAATAGTCGTTTCCGAACATCAGCAGCGCGTCATCCAGAACCTCCCTGGGCTGATTGTCCGACAGATAATGCTGATAGATCATCCTGGAGAGTTCCAGCTTATCAGGCATATTTCCGGCCAGATTCTGAAGCTTCTTATGTTCTTCGATCACCTGCTGAATATCCCTGTCGGAAAAAGCAGGGGTGATGTCTTTTGCAAAAAAGGGGATTTCTTCTTCTGTCATGATCTTTTCTTTAATAATCGTTTTGGCAGACATATTCCACAGGGAAGGATCTTTCTGCTCAAAAGCCTTGCCGTCGGGTTTTCTCGACTCCAGCAGCAACAGCTTGCTGGGCCGCGAACCGCTGATTGCCGGATTATTGGCCAGTGCTTTTACACTCCGGATATATTCCCCATTGAACTGCTGTTTTACGTCCGGATCTGTCAGCGCGTAGCTGATCAGTATTTCTCCGCTCTTGTTTTTGGGATTAAACGGATATTTAACCACATAGCAGAAATATGCTTTTTCTACTTCATCCGTCCTGTTTTCAATCAGTTCTAATTTCTTGTCATCCCTCACTGACGGATCAAAAGCTGTCAGGAGGTCTTCCGCCAGCTGCCTGTTTCTCTTTCCGAAAAACATGGAAAGTCTTCTGATTTCATCAGAACGCGGGGAGTAGAGCAGAGACAGAACCATATTCATGCAGCTCCAGATATGAAAGCCGGAGTTTTTAACCCTGTTTATTACGTAACTGTCGTTAGAGAAAAGCGCTGTGATTCTGTAGCGGGCCTCATAATATTCCCGGCATCTGATTTTAAAGGCTGTATTCGAGGTTTTCTTATAATCCGTACCGTCAAAAATCTCATGCTGCAAATATAAGCCCCGGCTGATTTTATGAAGCGCCTTGTAAAATACCCATGCATAGGCATCGTTTCCTTTTTCGAAGTATGCATCCGCTTTTTTCAGCAGCTGTGCCTGGAAATAGGGATGTTTGACCAGGGCGCTGATCATCCAGACTGTCGCAAATAAAAAGCTGGTATCCGTTTTTTTCTTCAGCGCCGAATCAATATACAGTTTTTCCCACTTTCCGCTCAGGCTGTAGTCTTCGAAGGGATGTGTCAGCATTGCGGCCAGGGGCTCAAACTCTGTCTGACTTTCAAGAACAGAGAAATAACCTTCCTTATAAAAATCGGTTACAAACTCTGTCTCTCTGTACTTTTCAGGATATCTCTCTTTGCTGCCGTTTGCTGCCATCTGCTGAATCCAGCTCAGAAAATCATCTCGTTCTTCTTCCCTTATTTCCAGCAAAACCCGCAGCAGGCTTCTGATCAGCCCTACATTATTTGCAGGCGTTCCGGCACTTACATTAATTTCAAAAGAGATATCTTCCTTCTCTCTCCATGCGTCTTCAATTAATTCTTTCCAGTTTCCGGATATGGCGCTTAAATACCCTCTCGTGAGCATACGAACCTGCTTTTCGTTTCTATTGCGAAAAGATGCTTCTGTTTCGGTGCGTTTTTCACTGATGGCGGCCCTTTTCTGATATGTCTTATTATCAGACAACGCATGGGTCATGTAGTATTCTCCGGTGCTCTTTGAAAAATCATAATCGGTTATTCTGTTTGTCCATTGATTTACGATGCAGAGAGCATCTAATACTGCCAGCATCTCCGCGTAATCCAGCTGCTTTCTCCTGTAGAAAGACGATGCGTTTTTAGAAGGGTGCAGTCGGATCAGTCCTCTCAGGCATGTATGGAGATCCGGAATAAAGTTTATGGGATCCGTGCAGCACAAATTATACAGCGCATTATAGGCCCCGTAATCATTTTCAAACATGGAAAGAATACGCTTGATAACGTTGATCGTCTCTCCGGCCTGGCCGTTTACAATACCCAGATCTGTAATTTCATTCAGCTTTTCCAGACTTGGCGTATTCCCATCGGGCATTGTCAGCTGAAGCATCATGCTGTTCTCGATATTACCCGCCCATTCTTCTAATTCCTCCGCATTTTTTTCGGCAAGCAGATCCACCAGCTCTTTATAATTCATCAGACTGAGAACGTTTTTTAACTGGCACAATATTTCATGAGCCTCCCTGAATCTTTTATCCAAAATCAGATTTGCGACCAGCACTACTCCCAGATTGCAGTTTTGCCCGAAAATTTCAGATCTGTATGCTTCTAAAAAGTATTTTAATGCATCCGGGCTGCCGCTTTTTTCCGCGATCAGTGATGTGGCCCTGAGCAAGGCGTGTATCTCCTGCTCATACCCTTTATATTTTATGCAGATCGCTTTTATAAGATCGAGAATCCGGAGATCATCTTTCCACCGCAGTAAATAATCCGGATCATCATACAGCCTGTTTTCAATATATTTTCTGCACTCTTCCGCCTTTTGTTCATCCCTGACGTTTGCCCAGATCAGCAGCACATTGATCAGCAGTTCATTTTGTTCATATTTTTCACAGTAAGAAGCGCACAGTTCACAGTATCCAGGATTAAAGGTACTGTTCATATATAATAACTTGGCATATGCCGCCGGATTATCCTGGATCGGCAGCGAAATACTCTTTTCCCAGATTCCCAGATCGTAAATATTGCAGTACAAGTGTTTGATAAGCTCGTTGCTGTCATCCTCAGAGAGCACTCTTGTCGAAGTCTCGTTTACCGATACCTCGATTTCCGTCATCGGCATATTCTGGCTGATACGGTATACAAATTCCAGATATGCGGTTATCTCGTCAATACTCAGATTATTTAATACCTTCTTAAATAAATCAAAATAACCCGGTATATCATATCCCCATGTACGGCTCAGCAGCGCATTTATTGTCTTTCCGATGCTTTCATCCATATTGTCCAGAGGATGCTCCGCAAGAACACGAAGTATATATTCCGCGCAGTCCGTATTGTGATCCCTGATCTTTATAAAATACAGACACAGCAGACTCTCAACCGTACGGTATAAGCGGGCGTGTACCGTACAGCTGTCTTCCACCCGGGCGATTATTTCTTCAGGGAAGACACCCTTCATCATGGTATCGGCATATAGAGAATAGACGCTCCTCTGCATTTCTATGTCAGCCAGTATATCGTCATTGCTGTTCAGAGAATCAAAGAACCGTACCAGCTGCGTTTTTAATTCATCGGTAACCGCCAGTTTTATCAGGTTATTATAGATCTGCGGCTTCGTGCAGATAACCGCATCATTTATATTATGTAAAAGCCGGAACAGCAAATCTTCATCTTCCGGAAAGGACTCGAGGATCTTTCCGATTCTTTCCGCCTTACGTTCGGCATCGGAAGGCATCTCTTCTGATACCTGTATAATCTCTAAAAGGGCGATTTCTCCCTCCAGACTCTTAATGGAATCTCCGTAAATGACCCGCAGTCTCCTCAGTCCGTTTAGATGATCTGTCAGGGACAGGGAGTCCAGTCTTCTCATCTCGTTTTCGATATGTCCGGAGACGAGTTCATTTTTCTCCCCGATCTTAAGCACATTATAAATATATAAAGACAGTTCCGTATGTCTGGTTTCCAGCGCCTGCCTCTGGATGACGGATAAGCTTTCCTCATCAACGGTTTCATTGCCCGTAACTATCTTTCTTATTAATTCCGGCTCAAAGGACTTCGTCCATTCGGTAAACATCTGAAACAGTATTGTCTTTATATCTTCCAGGCGGCGGCATTCATATAATGTGCTGATCAGCAGCGCGCCCCAGGTTTTATACCATAAGGATTCTTCCTCCTTATCGTCTGCATTCCCGATATCAGGCAGAGGTATTCTTGCCTGATCCGGAACCACCTTAAGCTCGGCGATAAACAGCTGCATGGTTCTCTTCCAGCTGTCTGCTTTCATGGCGCATTCGGATACAAATTCTAAATAGTACTCTTTTTGGAACAGCAGGCTGAGATAACGCTCTTCATTCTCCTCTCTCAGAACAGGATATTCCTGCAACAGTGACAGCAATGCGATTTCGTCTTCCAGCTCATTATAAATATCCCACAGAAGCCGGACAGCCTTCATATCCGGAAGCGCAAATTTTGCAAAATTTTCAGCGGCTCCTTTATATGTTCCGATCATTATAAAAACACGGTATCCTATGCTGTAAGCGTCCGTTCCGTGAGGATAGGAATCCGCCTTGTAGATGCCGGTAATGGCAGCCGCAAATTTATCGGATACCCCCAGTTTTTTAAGAGCCGCCGAATCAGAATATTCCCTCAGAGATCGGTCTAAACAGACGATGCTCTTTATCAGAGGATCGTCAAGGAAAGAGCACAGCCTTCTGATCTGATCATAAAAAGCGGAGATCTCGTTATTGTCATGGGAGCCCAGCGAAACAACCGCCCTCCTGATAAATGTCTGCGAATTTGAGATCATAAAAGACAGACATTCCTGAAGATTGGTGCGGATATAATCGCTGGCCGAAAACGGATCGCTCTTTATTCTTGCCAGTAAATACAGCATTCTGCAGGAAGCGCTCTCGGAATAAAGCATTCTGAAGCATTCGTATAATTTGCAGCACTCGTCCCACCTGTCATTCTCGGCAAGAATAACCATTAATCCATTTGCCAGAATGTTCTTATTCTCGGCAATCCCCTTCCACATATAGTATTCTGCCAGAGAATTTTTGTTTTTCTGATACCGGTAAAACCTGCTTCCGGTGTCATAGCTTACATTGCCCGTATTCAGTGACTCGTCATTTACAGAAAAAGCAGCTTTTCTGATTCTGAGGATTTCATCTTCCGAATACCCCATTTCCGTCAGTTCTTTATCCCTGGAGAGAATGGTTTGAATGAGATCCGTATTGTTATGGCAGACGGCATCTTCTAATTCATTCCTGTTTTCCGCAGCTTCAAACAGTTCTTTTCTCGTCAGTAATCTCTGCTTTTCTTCAGCGCCCAAAATGCCGGACGGAAGCGAAAGCAGTAATTCCATGCTTCTCGGCTGATACAGTAAATAGCAGTGTTCCCGGGAGTATGCCAGAGCCGCCCCCGGATCACATTTGCATAAGATTTCCAGATAGGAGATCTGTTCCTCCGTATCCAGGCTGTTGTCATTTGAGTAGGTATTAAAAATCTTAAGATATAAGTCGTCGTTTTTTTCACGGCTGTATAATTTCAGCAGTGAGTGAAAATTCTTTTCTTCCTCAAACAGCAGCCCCAGTATATAGTAACGTTCCGCTATCCTTTCAAAATTACCTATAACACGGTAAAGGCGCTCTGCCGCGGCCCAGAAAGTCAGTTCTTCGGGTAAATCTTTATTTTTCAGGTGTTCCATACCTGCATCGGTATACAGAGGATTGTTCCTGTGATTTTCAAAATAGTTCTCAAGCGGGGTCAGTTCGGAAAAGATCAGCATTTGAACGATTTCATTATTTCCGCAGAGTGCCGCCGTCAAACCGTGAATTGCAGCAATGTCTTTCCCCAGTGTATGGATCCGTTCAAGCAAATGTTCCGGCGACACGCCTTCTCTTGCGGTCCCGGTATCCTTCTCCGGTTTTGTATAAGCATTTTCACATGCTCTGATCTGATCTTCGATTGCCTCAAGGTCGGAAAAGTAAGCCAGTTCCCCGGGATCTGAGTCTACCAATATCTTTGCGGCAATTTTAAAAGACAGTTCTGAAAAATGGGAAGAAATATTATCGATCTTTTCCACGATTCCGTCGCTGCCGATTTTTTTTGCAGCCATTACGTCTCTTAAATCCTTATAAAAACACAGTATGGACAATAACTGACCGAAATCTGTATGATCCATGGCTGCCGAACAGGCGGTCTCGATTATGGCTTTATCCCTCATGGGCGTGGAGTTTGTATCGTTCACTAATGAATACATGGAGAACAATTCATGGGTCTTTTCAATAATGATACACAGCCCCCGGAGAGCTTTAACCGTCTGTCTGGAAATTGCGTTTTTCTCATTGGCCAGCTCCTTTACCTGGAAAACCGTATGATCGTCCGGATATGGAGCATTCCAGGCCTCAAAATATATGCTGCGCAGCTCAGAACAGGCGCTTTCGAAATCTGCAATTTTTCCGGATATCTCCTCATTCGGCAGCTTTCCCGACATGAGACACTTAAGATACTTTTCGACAATCCCGGTCATGGTTTCCAATTGCTCATTTACAAGCGCCGCTTTTCCTTCTAACACAGAGAAAGCTTCTCTGCTGCCGGTGCTCTTCGAATGTTCTTTGATCCAGTCTCCCAATTCGGTACCGTCGCCCAAACAGCAGAAACCGCTTTGGACAAATTTCTGCTTCTGGCCGTTTTCGTACCTGGGATTCGGCGTTAAAACACAATAGATACTGTCATTACTGTCTGCTTTCTTTAATCCGGTTTCAAAGGCCACCCTGGGTGTATCTTCATCCATCCCGTCAATAAAGATACCGTTCGTTCCAAGAAGGATCCTGGCAATCTGATGTGCAATGGATCTTTTCGCCGATTCTTCCGTGACTTCTTCGTTATATGCGCGTATTTTTTTGATATTGAGATTCCACCAGTTCATGTATGCTATAACGTGCATCTGCTGAATCTCGATCAGTGAAGTTTCCGTATGGGAACGGTCATCTCTGTCTTCTGTATCGCTGACCGGTTCGCTGACCGGCAAAACGGGGGTAACGACCGGCTCTCTTGTATGTGAAAGCCACATATTATCACCGGATATCTTAAAATCCGGGAAAACAGACTGTATCCACTCGCCCAGCCGCTGCCCTTTTGCCAGAATCTTGTAGTTGATTCCATCCGGATGATTGCTCAATATTCCCGGGACCGCCGACATGAGGATCTTCCCGTTCCTCATGAGTTCGCTCTCGATTATGAGCCATGCTTTCGCAGTCATATCGTCTGCCATGCGAAGTGTTTCATGTCCGTTTTTGCCCATGATCAGGAACTCGGGAAAATTGTCAGAAATCCATTTTTTGAGACCCGAGGAAGGATACAGTTCCATGTTTATACCTTCCTGCAAAAAAACTGCTTTCAATGAACTCAGTTTGATGAAACCGTCTTTGCGTATTTTTTTTGTTAATTTGCGCACAATCGTATTTTTTTCCAGTTCCGTCATCCGTAAACCTCCCGATACATCCTCAATTTGCGATAATATTGTACCACATACAGAAAGACTTGTGTAAAATATTTCGCTTCTTCACTCGACCACAATTCGAATTCCTCGCTCCCGCAGAGTTACAGCCCCCTGCTGCTCATACCACCTGACCGCCTCATTTAGAGACTCCATACGGCTCCCCAGATCCAGCCCCTTCTCCCACACAAACACCGGCACGTCGGGACAATACGCGCCGTAATCAATTCTCCCAAAGGCTCTGTTCCCGGTTCCGTCATCTCCGGGTCCCTCTCTCCACGCGCCTGTGCCTCTCGGTGTTCTGCAGTTTTCTGTGTCCTCATATTCCCCGTCTTCCTCATACCTGTCAAAGTCTTCCCAGCCTCCCTCTGCTTCCACAGGTTCATCCTCCTCATGGAGTCCCTGAAATGTAAGAGAGCCTCCGAAATCCGGGTCCAGGCCCAGAACCGCCACATTGACCCAGGAGGGAAGTCCCTGTCCCAGACGGTCGTCAAGCCACCGGGCAAACTCCGTCCACAGCCGGTATCTCCCAAACACCGTAAACAGATCTGCCTGTCCCTTTTCCTCTCCCCTTATGGACCCAAGCCAGTCCTCCTTCCTGTAGCAGTACTCCAGCCTGTGGTCGAACCGGGACACGGTCAGACAATTCTCATAGGCACAGACCTGTGTGACTCCCGAAAACTCCGTTTTCAGAAGATCCGTCAGAAGCTTATCTATACTCTCCGCCCGGTGAAGCTTGATGGCCCCGTAGGCGTAGTACAGGCCGCTGTCCCCCTGATAGACACAGACAGGCCAGAAATCCGATTTGTGATTGTACTTAAATCCCCAGCCGAACCGGGCCACCAGCCGTTTCCCCTCCTTGATCTTGGTGCCGCAGACTGACATCAGATAATTCATCCACCGCTCATGCTCCCAGGACTGAGCCCGGATAGAAAAACCAAAGGGAACCCGGGCGCCGTAAAACAGCCGGTCATGGCGCCGGTTCCGATTCTCTCCGTACCGCAGCACGCAGTAGCTTTCCTCCCTCTCAAAATACCCCATGGTCTCCAGGATGGCGCCAGTTTTTTCTGCCATATCCATATCGGCCACCGTTCGGGACTCTGACAGCACAGGTTTCGGCTGCCTCAGGGCCTCCAGGATTTCCAGGGCAAGGGCCTGTCCCTCCTGCCATTGTCCGGGAACAAATTCCTCTGCCTTTTTGGCAAGGCTCTGGGGCAGGTCCACCCGTTTCCAGCCAAATTCCGACCGCCGGAAATTGATATCCGCCCAGCCGAAATCCACCTGCCGGAACACCCGGATCCCATGATCCCCCACAACGGCCCGGAAGCAGAACCGCTCCTGCTCCATGTAATACACGGCCCTGGCATCGGCAGGCAGCCGGTCATTGTCCCCAGCCAGCAGCCTGGCGATGAGAGGACAGATCTGAGGGTAAACGGGGATCTTTTCCAGCCATTTCCCGATCAGCGCCTCCGCCTCCTGCGTCTCCCCCGCCTTGATGGCAGTCACTGCCAGAAAGGCGAAAAACTTCAGGGGACTCAGATTCCCATCGCCCTCAGGTCCCCCGGCATACTCCATAAGCTGCTTAAACTCCAGGATCGGAGCCGTCACAGGAACCTGATCCACATAATACAGGCAGTAGTGATAGTGAAATTCCACTTTGAGACGCCGCCCGTCCGGCAGGACAAACTGCCGGCTTGCAGGACATTCTGTCTCCTGCCTCTCCTCGTCAAACCCTGTAAACCGCCTCTGCCACGCCCTGGATGGGTCATAGATGTAATCGATGTAGGCCGGAAGATAACAGTACCCTTCCGTCTCATAGATATAGTCCTTCTCCCACTGCCCCCTCAGCTTTCTGTGGCGGTACCCAAACCCTCTCATGAGATAGTACTGCCAGAAATCCCCGCTGTTTTCCAGTTCCTGCAGACCCGCTTCCCTCCAATCGGTCTCACTCTGCTCTTTATCCCGGTAATCGGTCTCATACACATAGTCCATCTCTCTGCATGACCTCTCCGTGGACAGGGACCGGAGAAGGCTCTCGATCAGTTCTGTTTTCTTCGGCTCCGGATATTCTCCCTCAGACAGATAATCCACCAGTCCCCTGGCCAGGGAAGGAGGCATCACCAGACGTTTTGCCACAGAATACAGCCGCTCAAAAAACGTCTTATCCCCTTTCAGCATATCCCACTGGGGCATGGCCAAAAGTTCCCCGACTCTCTGGCTGATCTTCTCCGTCTCCTCATAGATTGACTTGTCATAATTAGTCTGATGGTCATTGATGATCCCGGCGCAGGCCCTGTACACCTTCACCATGGCCTGTTCCTTTCCCTGTTCCCCAAAAAGCAGATCCTCCACATCAGGCAGCTGCCTCACAACCTGTTCCTTCAAAGCCCCGTAGAGACCTCTGGTACTGCTGTGGTCCAGATCCTTAAAATCCAGCTTCCTGTAAAAAAATTTCAGCACACATTCCGGCAGCTTCTCGTCCTTCAGCCACTGGACATACAATTTCACCACACACTCGCTGCGGCTCTCATAATCCCCGGAACCCGGCCTTTTGCCGTTGCGCTCGTACAGATAATGGACCTGACATTTGCTCAGGATCCCCTGCCACGTCTCCCCTTCCTCTTCCAGAAGCTGCCCCCGGCTGTTCATGGCCTTCATGGTCAGATAGTCGGAGAAGGCGTTGTGGCGGGTCTTATTGCCTGGCTGGGCCAGCATCTTCCTGATCATGGATTTCGGATCACATTCCCTTCCCTGGATATTGAAGATCTCCGCCACATACCTGGCCGCGGGAAACAGTTCTTCCTCCTCCCGGTCCACAGACACCTTGTACCACTCCTTGGGATATCTCAGGCCCTCGAAATACTCTTCCCTCTCAAAGCGGGGAACCATGGCATAGGCGATGGCCAGTTCCATCAGAAAGCCTGCGGGAAGATTGTCCCGGGGACACACCTGCTGCCTCCTGATATAGGCAAGCAGCCCCTGTCCAAATCTTTCAGAAAACTGTTCCCCCAAAAAGGTTTCCGACAGAAAAAACCTCCTCCAGCTGTCAGTCTGCTTCCTCTGTTTCGGATTTTCAAACAGGGCAATGAAACTGCCCAGAGCTTTTGCTGCTTCCATCTGTTCTCCCCCTTATCCTTTTCTCTGATTACCGAAATCCTCCACTTCTCTCCATGTAGGTATGGACGAGCCGGCTCCGCTTCTGCTGACTGCAAGAACCGCGGCCATGGAAGCTGTCTTTAAAGCCTCATCCTCACTCTCATTATATAATTTTGTTTCCATATTTCAAAGTATAGCAGAAATGACCCTGGCTGGGAACTCTATATCTGTTTTTTCACTGCTTTCGGCACTGATATTTATCTCTTTTTTCTGTGGCAATTCATTCCTGAACCTGCTAAAATATACCCGTATCATTTGAAAATCCTATTTGCAACCACACGGAGAATCATCTATGAAAAAAAGACTTCGGACTGTCGCCATTACAGCCGCCTTACTGATCATGGCCCTGGGATCAGGTTTTATATTTGCCGTATACCACGGATATGTCCACATCAACGGACCCGCAGCAGCCAGATATCCTGTCCGGGGAGTGGACGTATCCCACTATCAGGGAGACATCGACTGGCAGGTACTGGCCGGCCAGCAGATCCGGTTCGCCTACATCAAAGCCACAGAGGGCAGCTCCTATACTGATGAACTGTTTGCCGTCAACTGCCAAAAAGCCCTGGAAACAGACCTGGACGTGGGAGCCTACCACTTCTTCAGCTTTGACAGCCCCGGAACGGCTCAGGCAGAACATTTTATCAATACGGTAAAACCTTTCAAAAATCTGATGGCTCCCGTGGTGGATGTGGAGTTTTACGGTGATAAAAAAGAAAATCCGCCGGATCCCGGACAGGTGGAGACCGAACTGAACAATTATTTAGAAAAAGTAGAACTGGCCTTTGGCCAGACGCCTGTGATCTACGCGACCCGGGAGGCCTGGGAACTGTATATTCGGGGAAAATTTGACGCCTATCCCCTGTGGATCCGGGACATCTGGAAAGAGCCAAAACTGAAATCCGACACGGAAAAAGGCCGGGAATACGACTGGACATTCTGGCAGTATACGAATCGCGGAAGGCTTGAAGGATTTTCAGGTGAGGAAGCCTTTATGGATCTCAATGTTTTTTACGGGACGTGGGAAGAATGGCTTTCCTTTACGGGCAGGATTGAAAACTAGGCCCCCGCATTCACTGCTCAATCGCGTTTGGATAAATCCGCTCCATCCTGGAGTCATCAAAACGCCTGTCCATGGCCTGTTCCCACCCGGATACCGCCTCTTTTCCGTGGGCCCGGGTGTCATACCGGCTCAAAGCCATGACGGAGACGCAGATGTTGAGAGCCATAAACACCATACATACCCCTGTCAGCGCTCTTCCGCCTTTCTTCAATAGAAACTCAATGAGCCGGGCCGCCTTCGGGTACAGGCCTTTCAGCCACACCACCGCGGCGATCCCCCAGAAGAAGCAGTAGAGCAGATTGATTCGGCCTCCCAGGTTAAAGGGCATGGCGCTGTAATCCCAAAAGACCTTTCCGAAACAGATCTCCGTAAACACACTGCAGATGTATTCATAAGCGCCTCCCAGAAAGAAACCCACCCAAAAGATGTGACGGTCCTCCCTGTCTCTGTCCCTGTAGAGAAGGGCTGTCACCAAAGCGATGGCAAGGCCCCAGACCACGCTGAAATCCCCCCACACCAGACTGCTCCTGCTCATCCACACCCCTGCTGTGACCCGGCAGAATATGGTTTCCACCACATCACCCAGAAAGGCTCCTATAAAAAACAGCCAGAACAGCTGTACAAACCCGCATTTCTCTCCGGTCTTCTCCTTGTCCTCTCTGATCTGTGCCGTCACGGAAGGGTAGGACCGATAGATTCGCTTTTCCACCCGGTCCGAAACCCTGGCGGCAAGCCGGAAGGTCCATCTCTGAAGCCTGTGGTTCCAGCCCAGAAGGCGGGGAAGCTTCTCCTCCAGATGATAGATTGACATAAGGGAACCTGAAAGGTCCAAAAGCCCCAGGGCCACAAGCCCCCAGACGGCCGGTTTCCTCGCGAATGCCGGCAGAATATGATAAAGCCTCACCAGGAGACCGTTTCCGTACCGGACCGCCAGGAGGCCTAAAAGTCCCCACAGAAGAGAATACTCAAGGCAGATATAGCCGTCAAAATTCAATCGTTTTCCCGAATAATCCCACCATTTTTTCTGCTTCATCCGCTCCAGCAGCTTTCCGGCGCACCACTCCACCACAGTGGCCACCGAGGCGGCTCCTAAAAACAGGAAGAACAGATTGTCTCTCAGGTCATAGAGAAACATTGTCAAAATAACTGCCGTAAAACCATAGATAAAACAGAATGGCCCTGAGGCGAATCCCCGGTTCCTGAAATCCTTTACTTTTATGGTGGCTACTGTGGTCTCTGCCAGCCATGCCAGAAATGAATAGGCAAAAAACAGCATGGCGATTTCGTAAAATGTATGGTTCATGTCTCTCCTTTCTCTCATCTTCTGTCCCGGCTTTTGACGCTTTCCCACCGCCTTGCGGAAACCGGGTCATTTACCTGCGGACTCTCATAATCTGTCATGCTCCTTATTCTACCATGTTCTCCCTCTGTTTTCTATATGATTCTTCATGTTTCCGCTGCCGCGCCCGCAGAATCCAGAAAAACAGCCCTGGAACCGAACATGAAAAAGCTCAGTCCCAGGGATTCTCTTTGAGATACTGTCAGTCCAGAGGCTTCTGGTAAAAGGATCCCACAAAGGATTCCGTAGGCATCACATTGACGATGACCGCCGGATCGATGGCTTTCAGGCGCAGCAGAATATCGTGAACCTCATAGGTGGAGACCACCGTGTGCATCAGGCTCATTTTCTTTCCGCTGTAGCCTCCGTAGCCTTCCACCACGGAGATGCCGTGGCGGCAGGTTCCCACGTACTCTTTTACCACCTGATCCGGTTTCTGGGTGGTGATCTGCAGAGTCACCCGTTTGAACCGGTGATAAAAGCTGTCGATGGTCCTGGTGGCAATGAACTGAAACAAGATGGAATACCCGGCGTGCCCCCAGCCGAACAGCGCCCCGAACACGCACAGAAGGCAGCAGTTAAAGGCGAACACATACTGCCAGATGGATTTTCCCATCCGGTTGGACACATAGAGGGCGATGAAATCCATGCCTGCTGTGGAGGCGTTGCCTTTCAGGGCCACCGAGACTGCCAGGCCATAGAGGAAACCGCCGAAACAGATATTCAGCAGCACGTCGTCAAAGAGGGGCTCGCTTTTTATGACCCTCAAAAACACGCTGGCCAGCACTACCTGAACCATGGAGAACAGGACGAACTTTTTTCCGATGTGCCGGTAGCAGAACAGGGCCACCGGAATGTTGAGGGCCACCATGCCAAAGGACGTGGAAAGGGAAATGCCCGCCAGAGCGGCGATCCTGGAGAGCAGGGCGGCGATGCCTGTAAATCCGCTGGGCAGAAGCTGTACCGGATCCAGAAAAACATTCATGGTAAACGCCTGCAGGAGAGCGGAAACGGTCACCGCCGCCGCCATGATCAGATACCTGTTTTTCATAGCTCCTTTCCTCTTTTGATCAATTCTGCCACCAGGCCTGCGGACACCACGTCATAGCACATGGCCCTGTCTCCCCCTGCCATACTGTAAGATACCCCGTTTCTCGCCGTGGTGGGATCCTCCTTCCATGCCTTGCAGGAACTGTGAACCTGGGTGACCCCCGTATATTCCATCAGCTCCCTCACGTTCTCTTTGTTGACGCCGCTTCCCGCCAGGATCTGGATCCTGTCTCCGTACACGGCTTTCAGACGTCGAATGGTGTCCCGGCCTTCCATGGCCGTAGGTTTCAGCCCGCTGGTCAGCACCCGGTCCACTCCCAGACCGATGAGCCTCTCCATGGTCTCCCATGGATCCGCCACACAGTCAAAGGCCCTGTGGAACACTGCCTCCCGGCCCATGGCTTTGATGATATCCAGAAGCCGTTTATTTCTCTCCTCATCCAGAGAACCATCCTGGTTCAGGCACCCAAAAGCCACACCGTCGGCACCAGCCTCCAGGACCTCCCCGCACTCCCGCTCCATGACGGCGAATTCCTCTGGGAGATAGCAAAAACCAGCGCCCCGGGGCCGTACCATGGCGATCACTTTCAAGTTCAGGTTCTCCTTCACCATGCGGACTGTAGCCGAAGTGGGTGTCAATCCCCCCAGCATCAGGGCCCCATTTAACTCGATTCGTCTGGCCCCTCCCAGGGCCGCCTGTGTCGCGTCATAATAACTTCCACAGCAAATTTCCACTACAGGATTCATAACTTCATTTCCTCCATTCTCCCAAACTTCTCTGTCTGCCCTGGCCTTCCGCCATCTCGCGAATCACAGATTTCCCATGCGGTACAGCCCCAGAGCGTAGATTTTCCCGTTTTTCACCAGATCCTCCACGGTCATCCACTCGTTAGGGTTGTGGCCGATTCCCTTCTGTCCCGGAAAGCTGGGGCCAAAGGGGACGATGTTTGGCATGGCTTTGGCATAGGTTCCTCCTGTGGTGGTCACCGGAGTCCCATCCCGGCCTGTCACCGTCTCATAACACTCCTTTAAAGCCTGAACCAGAGGGCTTTCCCTGTCAAAAACCACCGGGTTGTAGTTGTGTCTCAGCTCCACTCCAAGTTCCCCGGCCTTATCACGGATCTTCCCCACAATCTCCTGGATATCATGGCCTGCCGGGTAGCTTAAGGAGGCTTCAAAATAAGGGGTCCCCTCTTCCACTCCCAGTTTGTACCCTCTCATCTCCATGACTCCGTACTCCTTGTGGGACACATCGATTCCCAGCCGGTCCCCTGTGTTCTTCGCCCCGATAAAATATTCCGTGACAAAGTCAAAAAACGGTTCCAGTTCCCAGCCCTTCACCCGGATCACGGCCCTTCCCCGCTCCGCGTACACCACAGGAAATTTGCAGTCCGGAGTAAAGCCTCCAAGGGGCGGCTTCTCCCGCTTCAGATAGTAATCCAGATCCTGGAATCCGGACTCCTCGTCACAGCCGAATATGATCCGGATCCTGTGTTTCGGCTCATATCCCAGCTCCTTTAAGGCAAGGAGTCCGTAGAGACAACTGAGCACAGGCCCCTTGTTGTCAAGGATTCCCCGGCTGTAGATCACCCCGTTCTCCATATATCCGCTAAAGGGCGGCTGCCTCCAGCCGTCCCCCACAGGCACCACATCCACATGGCCTATGGCGCAGACATAGTCCTCCCCCTGGCCATATTCCACATATCCGATGTAGTTGTCCAGGTTCACACAGCGAAATCCCATGTTTTCTCCCAGCTCCAGAGCCTTCGTCAACGCCCTCTTCACCCCCGGACCAAAAGGCGCTCCCGGTTCCGGCTCCGTCTCAACGCTGTCAATCTTCACCAGCTCCAGGATTCCTCCGATCATCTGATCCTTCAGGCTCTCCACCTTCTTAAGAATCTTCTCCTCCAACCTTTTGTCATCTCCTTTCCCCGGATCCTGTATCCAGACTTCTCTTTGCTCTTCTCTTGCCGGGACCAGGGATTTTACCTCCTGGTCCCGGAACGTTTACTCCTCAACAGGGGCCATCCGTGTCCTCATATAGTCTTCCATCCACTCTTTTGAGGCCTCCTCAAAGGTACAGCACCCGTCCTCCCCGGGAATTGCCAGGTACACTTTTGGCGCCTCCCCTTCTACCGCCACCACAAAGGAAAATCCCCGGATATTGGTACATACCCCCCACTCTCCCCTGTTGTTCATGGCGATGAGGGACAGATCTCCCGCCTTGCCCCGGCGCTCTCTAAGCTCCTTGTCGAGACGGTTTACAGCCTCCTCGCAGGCCTTTTGAGGGTGAAGCCCTTCTTTCATCAGCCGGACGATCTCATAGGAAATACACCCTTTCATCAGGTCCTCCCCCAGGCCGGTGGCGCTGGCTCCCCCCACCTTGCTGTCCGCGTAAAATCCCGACCCGGCAATGGGGGAATCTCCCACACGTCCCTTTTTCTTCATAAACAGTCCGCTGGTGGAAGTGGCTGCCGTCATTTTCCCTGTCTGGTCCAGGCAGACCATACCCACGGTGTCGTGGCCTTTGTAAGGCTTTAACTCCTGCTCCACCTCTTTCTTCCGTTTCCGGTAAAAGGCTTTTGCCCGGTCGGTGAGCATATTTTTCCGCTCAAATCCCTCCTTGTGGGCAAACCTCTCGGCCCCCTCGCCTACAAGAACGCTGTTCACCGGCTCCCGGCTCAGACGGCGGGCGATGGACACCGGGTTGGCGTAATCTCTCAGGGCCGCCACGGCGCCGATGTCCAGAGTGTCGCCGTCCATAAACGCCGCATCCAGTTCCACCTCCATGTCCTCATTGGGCAGGCCTCCGTAGCCTACGGATTTGTAATATGGAAAATCCTCCACCTCCCGGACAGCCGCTTCCACGGCGTCTCCGGCGCTGTGGCCCTGCTCCAGCATGGCCGCTCCTTTGCTTACCCCTTCCAGGGCCATTCTCCATGTGGCGATCATACCCCACATAACCATTTCCTCCTCTCAAGACTCCACAATCAGAAGCACACTTCCGCCTTCAGTTTCTCCAGATCACCGCTGTCTGCCGCCATGGCGGCGGCCACACGGCATATATTCTTTAAAGAATCATTTAACCCCAGCCCGCCTTTTTTCGGCGTCTTCACGATCATCACCTGATCCTTGTATCTGGAGATCACATCGCTGTTTTCCTGGGCCATGGCGGCAAATGCCCGGCTGTCCGTGGTGGCGTTGATATCCGCCGCTACCCTGGCGCACATCTCCCCGTAGTCCGGGTAGTTGAAAGCAGGGCCGCAGATAACCACGTCGGGCTGAAGCTTTTTCACCATGGCGCACAGCTTCCTGCTGACTTCATCGGGATCCGCCAGATAAGTGCCGTTGCCGCAGCACAGGCAGGCCGTCACCCGTCCGTCGATCTCTTTCAAAAAAGGCTGCATCATCACCGCCGGGCCCACGGCCTCCTTTTTGCCCGTGAGAGGGACCATGGTATCATCCTTTGTCCCAAGCCCTGACTGAATCTGGTCAAATATCATCACGATCTTCATCTCATCATCCTCCAATCCATGTTTCTCCTGAATTCCCTTTTACAGATCGTCAAAGGACAGATCATCCAGGGAAATGTCGCCGTCCTCATCGGCCTCCACAGTCTTTGTCTCGTCGGCCAGGTACTGCTTGTCCATCATCTTGATAAAAGGCATATAGATAAACACTCCCAAAATCAGCAGCAGGGCCTGAAGCACGGATCCCTGCCACCCTGTGGCCAGGAAACCGGACACGATCACCGGCATGGTCCAGGGGATGGCGATGCCCGTACACAGAGGCACCAGCGCCAGCTTGCCCAGCTCCTTCACCCGCTTGGAGCGGCAGAACAGCAGCATGGCGATGAGAAGGGACAGGGTGGAACCCGCGCCGCCGAAGGTGGCGAACAGATCCTGAAACTGCTGGGAAATAATGTTGGGAATAGATTGTCCCGCCTGGAGAGCCGCCAGATTCTCCGCGGACAGTGTCTGGAGAATGGGGTTGAATACAGCGCCTACTACAGAACCTCCGTTGATTCCGAAAAACCAGAAAAAGTGGAGGAAAATGTAGGCGATGACCATGGCAGGCAGGGTATTGCCCAGCTTTAAGAGCGGTGTCTGCAAAATCACGAACACAAAATTGAACGCGTTCCCAAAGGGCGTCATGCCGAAGATCACATTGATCAGGAAGAACACCAGAAGGGACACTCCCGCGGGAATCAGGGCTGCGAACGATTTCTCGACCGTAGGCGGCACTCCGTCAGGCATCTTGATGACCCAGCCCTTTTTATCCACCCAGGAGTAGATGTGGACCGCAGCGAAGACGCAGATGATTCCCACGAATATTCCCTTGGAGCCTACCCAGCCAAGAGGGATTCCGGTGACGGTCTTTCCCTCAAAGAGGATCTCATAAGGCATGATCAGAAACAAGCTGACTAAGGAGATGGCCGCCCCGAACAGCTTGTCTACCTTCATCTGCTCCGAGAAGGAATAGCCGATTCCGATCACAGCCAGGATGGCCATGATGGAGAAGGTGGCGTCCGTGGGCTTGGAAAAATAAGACGTCCAGTTTTCTCCGAAAAACCTTCCCCAGAACTGGGTCCACCCCGGTATGGGGAAGTTGGCGATCAGCAGGAAAAAGGATCCGACGATCAGCAGCGGCATGGACAAAAGAAAGCCGTCGCGGATGGCGATCAGGTATTTATTTCTTCCGATTCGTTCTGCCAGAGGCATGAAAACTTTTTCTAATTTCTGTAACATAGTAAACCCCCTTGATCTGTCTTCTTATGATTTTTTCGCTTCTTTCATCATCTTCACCGCCATCTTCAATACTTTCTCCCCGTCCATCATGCCGTAGGCCGACTGGTCGATGACAGCGATGGGAATCCCTGTGGAACCGTACTGGTTCACGATTTCCTGATACCGGAATTTCACCTGGGGCCCCAGAAGGATCACATCCGGATGGCGCTCCTCGATGATCTGCCCGATCTTTCCGTCAGAGAAAGCCTCCACTTCGATGGGAAGGCCGTGGTCCTGGGCCACCCCCTGCATCTTGCTTGCCAGCATACTGGTGGACATACCCGCGCTGCAGAATAAATATACTCTCTTCATAACCGTTCTCCTTTTCTCTTCTATTTTTCTAACTGTTCCAGCCTCTTCTCCAGGGCCTCCATCTGTCTGTAGCCGGCGATCATCTCCTCGGCGATGATCTTAAACCCTTCCGCGCTCATGAGCTGGTCCTCGGCGTGGATGAGGATCAGCGAACCCACCACCGGCATTCCTTTGGCCTCCTTCTGCAATAACTCAAAATGGGCGTCATGGCCTTTGAGAAACTCCGCCTGTCCTGCCTCCAGGCACTGCTGTGCCCCCTCAAAATCCCTTTCTTTGGCTCTGTGAATGGCCTCGATATAATTGGACCGGGCCGTTCCCACGTTGGAAATTATCTGAAAGCATATCATCTCTAATCCTTCCACCATTTCCCTGCCTCCTTTCTTTTTTCTGTCACCATTATAGCGCCCGTCTTCTTCTTTGTGCAGTAAAGCCATTTCCTAGCTGTCAGGAAATTTACTGTTGTGCATATTAACAGCAGAAAGGAAAGGGCCGGTGAAACTTGGAGATATGGCTTTATGCATTTCCACAACAAAGAGCAGCTTTCTGATCGGCAGGTAAGGTTTCCCCCGTGCCGCCGGCAGGCGGTAATACTCCTTTCGGTGGCCTGCCCATAGAAAAAAGAGTCCGGTTTTCCAGACTCTATTCCATAACTCTCTCTACAAACTCTTCATAGGAGCAGTCCTCCACCAGGCGTTCCAGCTGCCGCGGGCTGCCGATGAGATTGGACACCCAGTCAAAAAAGATCTTGATCATACGCCGGTCGCTCTCATTGATGGCAAACAGCATGACCAGCCGCACATCAAAGCCTCCCCACTTCACGGGCTGAGCCAGTCTGGCCACCGCGATGGTGGATCTGACGGCGTAAGAGCGGAAGGCGTGAGGAACCGCCAGAGTGTTGGCAAAGGATGTGGGGCTCATGCGCTCCCTCTCCAGAACGGAGTCCTGAAAGCTTTCGTCTACGATGCCTTCTTTCAAAAGCCCCTGGCACAAAATTCCGATGACCTCCTCCGGATTCCTGCAGACAAGACCTCCGTGGTAATGCTCCTTCCTCATCAGATGTCCGATGTGAGAGGCAAATTCCAGCCGGAACCTGTTTTTATCCAGCTTATTTAAGGCCTCCATGATCCGGGCCTCTGTCTCCGAATCCACAAACACGCTGACAGGTACTGTGAGAATATTCAGCCTGTGGTCAATGGCCGTGGTGGTAAGGATCAGATCCGGAGCAATCTGATTCACCTCCCCCTCTTCAAAATAGCTGCACCGCCTGACGATCTCCA